>VFQP010004922.1_pt1 | contig 11994 bp, 10 predicted proteins | sample 3512351 | NCBI WGS metagenome assembly VFQP01 (sample SAMN10412372, study PRJNA504923) | tailings metagenome | isolation source: Relicate 1 Philex TSF1 revegetated site | place: Philippines: Tuba, Benguet | collected 2017-08-29 | reverse complement strand
GCTTGGTCACTTGCACAGCCACGCTGGAGGGCTTGAGTCCCGCCGTCCTGTTTGCGTCAACGAAGGCCGCCACCAGGTCTCCCGCAGTCAGCTTGTCCCCAAGCGTGGCCGAAAGTCGTCGTGCGTCAGGCTTGACGAGCTTGTCATTGATTTCGCGGAGCTTGGTGAAGTAGATAGCCGGGGACTCGAAATAGCAGCTCCCATGCTTTTGCCACTCGCCTTGCATCAGGGAAACACCCGGCACTGTGCATAGCGTCTTTCTGGCGGTCTCGGCGTCGACAGTTCCTCCGCCGCACCAGCGGGGATGCCCTGCCGCCCCCTTTGCATTGGCACTCTGAGGCCATAGACCGTGAACAACAAACGAGAACCGATTCAACTTGCACTGAAAGTCTTGGGCATGCGCCCCACCCTTCTCCGCGCAGAATTGTGGTGACCACGACAATGCCAGCGCGAGATAGTCAGTTCGCGACTTATTCGCAGGCTCTGACGCCTTCTGCTCATGCGCCTGTGGTATCGCTGCGGGAAGGGCGCAGGAAGGGCTTTGGGCCATCGCGGGCAAGGCGATGCCGGCTATTGCCGCAACCGCAAGGAATTGGCAAATCTTCATGATGAATTGGGTGGAAATGGTCAATCGGCGACCGTACAGATGTGGAGGCTCGTCAAGGCCCCCTCAAAGGGAGGGTGTAATCCTTACAATACCCCGGCGGTATCCTAGTACGCGGTTAGACAATTTCCAAGGATGCAAATCAAGGAGTTCGCTGGAACGATGCACGCACTTTGTGACACGTGTCATGTCTATCAACTTTGCCAGCAGCGTCTTACCCCGCCCCCTTCCGCAGCATCCGACTATACGAAACCAGCATCTTCGCGAATTCCCCGGTAATGGGCGGAAGCGGCACCGCCGTACGCTGTACCAGGCATACATCCGCTGGCGGTATCGCCTCACCAATCCGAACCTCCCTCAGCGCGTCCATGAATCCCTCCTGTTCGAGAGCGATTCGAGGGGCGAGAAACAGCAGGTCGGTCCGCGACACGAGATTCAGCGTGTCATAGAGCGACTCCACTGTCACGACGATGTTTGGTGTTTCAAGACCGGCGTTGTTGAACAGGTCGACAAGCCGATTGGACGGCAGCCCTGCCTGACCCGGTGGCCTGGTATTGACCCATTCGCAATCCACCAGTGACTTGATACTGCGTGCCTTCTCTTTGGGATGTCCAAGCCGGCATACGATCACAGGATCGGATCGGGTCAGCCTGGTGCTGGTGAGGTCCGTCATGTCGGTCTTGCGCGAGACCAGTGTCAGTGCGAAATCGAGCCTGCCTTCGCGAATGCCCGATAGCAGCGAACTCGATGGGCCGCTGGCCAGATGGACCGAGAAGTTGGGGAATCTCTGTCGGAACGCTCGTAACACCGGGGGCACCACGCGCGCGAACGCTTCGGATGAAACGCCAACGTTCATCGAGCCAACCGGGTTGCCCTGGAAGCTTTGGAATTCCTGCTCGGTGCGGTCGCATTCCCCAAGGATAATGCGTGAGCGGGCCAGCAGCGTTTCGCCGGGCCCGGTCAAGACAATGCCCCGGTTGCCTCGCGCAAACAGGTTTGCGCCCAGCGATGCTTCCAGGCGCTTGATCTGCTGGGTCAGGCCGCTCTGCGCAAGGTCCAGGGACCTCGCTGCCGCGCGGATACTGCCGTGTTCAACCACGGCGACAAAAGCGCGCAACTGGTCCAACGTCATGATGGGAGATATCTCAGAGTGTTCGATTAGGACTAGTGAACACTTTCCGCTATCCCCCTGTCAATCCCATCGACCGGTAGCCCGCTACAAGTTATCGGGCGGGTAGGCCCACACGCTCGCCAAGGTCCCAATAAAGTCCCGCCATCATCTGCAGGCCCTCGCGCGTCACGCTCGTCAGCATATGTTCGTCAGGCCCATGCTGTGCGCACGCCGGGTAAGAATGCGGGACCCAGATGGTCGGCAAACCGAGCACGTCTGCAAAGACATCATTTGGTAGCGTGCCGGCCAGGTTCGGAAGAATTGCGGGCACAGCACCAGTGCTTGATTCAATCGATCCAGCCACCCACTTTACCCACGGATGGTCGACGTCCAGGCGCGTTGCGGCACCACTCATGGTCACCTTGATGGCGACCTCCGGGAAACCGTGGGCATCGAGATGATTGCGCAGAATCATTTCGAGGTCCTGCCACGGCGTGCCAACCACGAAGCGCAACTGACAGTGCGCGACTGCCGCGGGCGGTATGGCGTTGACGGGTCGTTGGGCGGAACCGGCTCCCAACGCCAGCACCTCGATGGTATTCCAGGCCACCAGGCGTTCTGCCGGTGACAGTCCCGGCTCGCCCCATCCGGGGGTGAATGCCGGGTCATCCTTGCCACCACCCAGTTCGATATCGGCCAGTGCGGCTTTGACTGCAGCCGGAATGGCAGGGGGGAACAATTCGGGAACCAGCATCTGCCCGTTCGCGTCGACGATGGTCGAAAGGGCGTTGGCCAGCATGGTGGCCGGATTCGAAATCACACCGCCCCAGTTGCCCGAATGATAGGCACGTTCACGCGCCTGAACGGACAGGCTGAAATTGACCATGCCACGCGAGCCAAGGAACAGCGTGGGTCGGTCCGCCCTGACACGCGGACCATCGCAGCCGATGAAGAGATCGGCACGCAACTGCTCGGCATTTGCCTCGCAGAACTCGCGCAGGCCCGGAGAGCCAGCTTCCTCGCCCATCTCCATCAGCACAATCACGTTGTAGCCGAGCTTGCCGCCGCGCGCCGCCAGCGCGTATTCCAGCCCCGCGAGGTTGATGCTGTGCTGCCCCTTGTTGTCTGCTGTTCCGCGCCCATACCAGCGGTCTCCGTCGACCGCCAGCGTCCACGGCCCGGCCCCTTGGCGCCAGCTCGCTTCCTGGCCGTTGACCACGTCGCCATGGCCATACGTCAGCACGGTGAGCTGCGCGGGATCTTCGATACGACGGGCAACCAGGAATGGACCACCGTTGGCATCAGGATTGGGCGACACAGATACTTCAAATCCAAGCCGCTGAAGCCACGGCACCATCTCGCCATCAAAGTACTCACCCAGCGCGGCAGGGTCCGCGCCCATATCGCTTTCCGAACGCACGGAAACGCGCCGTGAGAGGTCCGCAAACAACCGACCGGATTCCAGATAATTGACCGCGGATTCAATGGCGGCAGAACGGGACATATCGAACTCGCTTGGATGTAAGGGATGGCCAGTCATTCCTGCATCATGTTGTTGGCCTTGGCCACGGGCGTGAGCGTCGCCGTATCGGCCTTCACTGCCTCTGTGTACTTGGCAGGCGCACCGTACTCCGGTTCGAAGCCCAGGTTCACCAGCTTTTCCTGCAAGGCAGGGTCCGCCATGGTCTTGGCCAGTTCCGTCACCAGCTTTTGCCTGGCTGCGGCAGGTACCCCCTTGGGCGCGACGATCGCAAACCACGAATCCATCCGGAAGCCGGGGAACCCGCTTTCCGCAACCGTCGGCACATTGGGCAACATCGGATTGCGCTTCGGCCCGGTTACAGCCAGCGCACGAATCTTGCCGCTCTTCAATGCGGCAACCGAGGCGGGCACCGCATCGAAACTCAGCGGAATCTGTCCCCCCATGATGTCTGTCATGGCCGGCGCACTGCCTTTGTAGGGAACGTGAAGCACCTTCACGCCCGCTGCTTTCCACAACATCTCACCAGCGAAATTCACGGTCGAACCCGTCCCGTGTGAGCCGTACGAATAGGTCGACGGCTTGGCCTTGATGTCAGCCAGGAGCTGCGGCAGCGTCTGCGCAGCCACACTGTTATTGGCAAGCAGTACCAGCGAATTACTTCCCAGCACGCCGATGGGGTCGAAACTGGTATCCGGGTTGTAGTTCAGCTTCGGATAAATGATGGGATTCACCACAAAGGTGGTGGAAGTGCCCAGCAGCAACGTGTATCCATCGGGAGCCGAACGCGCCACGGTCTCGGCGCCAACAATCGTGGCCGCGCCTGGCTTGTAGTCGATCACTACCTGCTGCTTGAGGCGTTCACCCAGCTGCACCGACACCATGCGCGCGACGGAGTCGACACTGCCGCCCGGAGGAAACGGCACCACCAGACGGATGGGACGATCCGGGAACTCTGCCAGAGCAGCGCCGCTCGACAGCATCGCGATGGTGAGGCCAACACAGGAAATGAGAATCCGTGGGAACGACATCTTTCACTCCAAATATCAGTGGGATGATGCTTGCATACGAGCTTCGGGGTTATCCGGCTGGCGTGGGCCAGACGGTGGTTGACAGAAGAGACGCTGGGAATCGGCGCCGTATCCTCGGGCGGTTTCCACCTCTATATGGATACGTCGCTAAAGCAAAAAACCAACAGCAAAAAGTAAAAGTGGAAGCAAGTTTGGGGCGCACCTTTGCTCTGGCGCGCCCCGTCGACAATCAGGCCTTGGCCGGCGACTTGTCGCGTTCGAAGTTGACGATACGGTTGAAGTCTTCGCCATCGGCCAGAGCCGCAGCGCTCGACTTCCAGATGTCACCGATGACCGACACCGCCGGCAAGCTCAGGCCCAGTGCATCGCCAAGCGAAACAGCAAGGTTCACGTCCTTGCGCATCAGTTGCATCGTGAAGCCGGAACTGTATGTGTTGTTCAGGATGCGGTTCGGGTAGTTGAACAGCGTTACACCGCTGCGACCGGAGCCGGCGTTGACCGCCTCGATCAGCTGATCGGTGGCGATACCTGCGGCATTGGCCAGACGAAATGCCTCGCTGGCGGTTACCAGATGCGAAGCCGTCAGCAGGTTGTTGATCAGCTTCGCCACATGGCCGGCGCTGACACCACCAATATGGAAGCGCTTGGTGCCCAGTGCCGAGAGAATCGGATTCGCGTACGCAACGTCTTCATCCGAACCACCAATGAACATGGTGAGTTCACCCTTCATGGCCCCCGTCGGGCCACCGCTTACCGGCGCGTCAACAAAGCGGAGATTCTTGTCTTTCAGCACACCGGCCAGCTCACGCGTGATTTGCGGGTCGGCGGTAGTCGTATCAATCAGCAGCGTTCCCGGGGCAGCGCTTGCCAGCAAGCCTTGCTCGCCTTCCAGTACGGCGCGGACGATTGCCGATGTCGGCAAAGACAGTACGATCGCCGAGCAGGCCTTGGCCAGTTCCGGCAGGCTCGCTGCCAGCGGAATGCCAGCTTCACGTGCGACCGTGGAAACCTGCTCCGACTTGTCCAGGCCAAGCACCGCGTATCCCGAGCGTTGCAGCGTCAGGGCCATGCCGCGGCCCATATTGCCCAGGCCAATCACACCAACCGTCTTGAAGTTTTCCATTTCGAAACCTTTTTTGAAGCCTGATAGATCAATCAATAAACAGGAAGGGCCAGCTATCAGCTGCCTTCGGCAATCGGCACCCAGACGCTCTTGGTCCTGGTGTATTCATAGAGGCATTCGGCGCCACTGGACCGGCCGTAGCCGCTGCTGTCATTGCCACCGAAGGGCGTGGCCACATGCATGTCGCGGTACATATTCACCCACAGCAGGCCCGCATTGACCTTGGCCACCACGCGATGGGCGCGCGCCACGTCGCGCGTCCAGACTGCGCCGGCCAGCGCGAACTCGCTGTCATTGGCAATGGCAACTGCCTCGGCTTCGGTATCAAACGGAATCGCCACCACCACGGGTCCGAATACCTCTTCACGCGCAATCCGCATCGCGTTGGTCACATGCTTGAAGACCGTTGGCTTCACGTAGAAGCCCTGGCCCGTGGCTTCGCTCACGCCGCCAGTCACCAGCTCCGCACCTTCGGACAATCCCATTTCAACCATGCGATTGATACGGTCGAACTGGGCGCGGTTGTTGATCGGGCCACCTTCTACCGACTCATCGAGCGGATGACCAATGCGATAGTCGGCAATTGCCTTGCCCATGGCCTCGACAAACTCGTCGTAGACGCCACGCTGCACCAGCAAGCGCGACCCGGCGGCGCAGTTCTGACCTGTATTCGCACATGCTGCGATAACTGCCGCACGGGCGGCCTGCACGAGGTCCGCGTCGTCGAACACGATGTTGGCCGACTTGCCGCCAAGTTCCAGCAGGCAGGAAATCGGACGTTGCGCGGCAGCCGCGTTGACCGCGCGCCCCGTTTGCGTCGAACCGACGAAGACCACTTTCTTCACAATGGGGTTCGAGATGGCCGCATCGCCGATCGTCTTGCCGAGACCATTGACAACGTTCAGCGTCCCGGCCGGCATGCCAGCCTCACGAGCGAGCATCGCCATTGCCAACGCCGTCAGCGGCGTGAGTTCCGAAGGCTTCAGCAACACGCTGTTGCCCATTGCCAGTGCGGGCGCGACGTTCCACGCTGCGAGATAGATGGGCGAATTCCACGGCGTGATGGCCAGCACCACACCCAACGGCTCGCGCAGCGTGTAGTTCAATTGGCCGCCGGGAACGGGGATGACGTTGCCCAGAAATTTGTCGGTCCATCCCGAGTAGTATCGGAAGATCTCAGCCACCGCGGCTACCTGCGCACGCGCAGCCTTGATGGCCTTGCCGCTGGTAATCGCCTCCAGACGGGCCAGCGCTTCAGCGTCGCGTTGAATCAGCTTGCCGAGTTGTGCCAGGACCTCGCCACGGCGTTGCGCGGAGCATGCCGCCCATTGCTTCTGTCCGCTCTGGCAGCTACGGACCGCCGCGCCCACAATCTCTGCGTTGGTATCTGCGAACTGAAGCAGGGTCTGCTCACTGGCGGGGTCCACCAGCGTCAGCGTTGCACCATCACCGGGCACCATCTCGCCAGCAATGTAGGAACCAATTGCTTCGGCACCAATCAGGGACAGCACCAGCGCATTGAATTCCGACGAAGTGTTTTCCATGCTCATGACCTTCCGAGAGCGGCTGCCGGTCAGTCCGGCCCGCCGATGTGAAGCAAGTCTATGAGCGGAACCGGGTGCTGCAGAAGATGCAAATTCTGTTCTCATGTTCACTTCTTGTTCTCACCTGACGATCCCCGATCCGGCAATCACTTTTGGTGAACATGAGAACTGTGCAGGCATCTTTCCTTCTATCGCTTCGCGCTCCAGACTTTGCCGCATCGGCTGGCATCCGCCACCGGAACATCCAATGCAAAGGGAGCACGCATGAGCCAGGAACTGTTTGACAAGGGCGAGCAGATTCGCCGCGAAGTACTGGGCGAGGAATACGTTGTAGCGTCGACCAAAGGCACCGACGCCTTCAGCGAGCCGATGCGCGAATTCGCCATCAAGAGCCTGTGGGGCGACATCTGGAATCGTCCTGGCCTGGACCGCCGCGCTCGTAGCATCGGCGTGCTGTCGATCCTGACCGCCCAAGGCCGCACTGGTGAGCTGAAGACGCACATTCGCGCTGCCCTGAACAACGGCGTCACGCGCGCCGAAATCGGCGAAGTGTTTTTGCAGGCAGCGATGTACTGCGGCATTCCGGCAGGTAGCGAAGCTACGCGCGTTGCCAAGCTGCTCTTTGCTGAATTGGACGCAAGCTGAGGGGAATCCAGGGCGCATCCTGTCGAAACTCCGATTCCTCGACGGCACCGGGCATCACATCGTCTGGGCAACACTTCCAGCTCGATGTTGAGTGTTGACGCGCACTCCCTTACTATGTTCGAACATATAGAAAAGTAAGGGATAATCCGCGTCCGCTATGTTGTGGCGCATCTCGCCCGTATGAGCCGAACCAATTCCGCTGAAATTACCCGCCAGTTGCTGGACGGGATCACCACGGGCCGCTTTCCGGTCGGCGCGCTGCTGCCCACCGAATTCGAGTTGTGCGAGCAGTTCCAGGCCAGCCGCTACACGATCCGGGCCGTGCTGCAGGAACTGCAGGATCTTGGACTGGTGTCGCGTCGCAAGAACGTGGGTACGCGTGTCGAGGCAGCAACGCCCAAGCCCGTATTCCGCCCAACGCTGGCGTCGGTGGAAGACCTGATGCAGTTCGGCGAGGAGCACCGGCGTGTGGTGCAGTCGGTGGATACCGTGGCGGTAAGCGGCGAGCTTGCGAAGGATCTCGGCTGCATTGATCAGACAAAGTGGATGCGGATCTCCAGCGTGCGGATGAGCGACGATACCAGCGCTGCGCCGATGGCCTGGACCGATGTCTATATCGATCCGGTCTACACCGATATTGCCGAAGCGGTGCGCAAGTCACCGCGCACTCTGGTGAGTTCGTTGCTCGAAAGCCGGCATGGCAAGCAGATTGCCGAGATCCAACAGGACGTGCGCGCGTCGACACTGGCCGATGCACGGATTGCCGATGCCCTGCAACTCGCGCCGGGTAGCGCGGTACTCAAGATCCTGCGGCGCTATATGGACGATACCGGCGCCACCTTCGAAGTCTCCGTGACAGTACACCCGGCGGACAGCTTTGCGGTGTCGATGCGACTGAAACGGTCGGCCGGATAACGCCCGAAATACGTAAATATCTTTCCTTCGTGGGCGGCGAGTCATCGCAGCCCACTTCTGCTTTACTCCACATCCATTTATTGTATTTAGGGTTAACGATCACGAGACGGTCGTGATTGCCCCTTGCTGTTCGTCGTCCTCATCCCTAATATAGGACAACATATTTACCTATTTAGGAGATGCAACATGAAGCGATTCCAGGATCGGGTAGTCATCGTCACCGGCGGTGGCGGTGGCATCGGCGGCGCCACCTGTCGGCGTTTTGCCAGCGAAGGCGCACGCGTGGCCGTGTTCGACATGAACCTCGATGCCGCGCGGAAAGTGGCTGCCGAGATTTGCGCGGCGGACGGCACGGCCGAAGCGTTCGCCTGCGACATCACCGATCGCACTGCCGTCGATGCAGCCGTGGTCGCCGCTGAAGCAAAGCTCGGTCCCATCGACATCCTGATCAACAACGCCGGCTGGGATGTCTTCAAGCCATTCACGAAGACCGAGCCCGCGCAGTGGGACAAGCTCATCGCCATCAACCTGACCGGCGCACTGCATATGCACCACGCGGTGCTACCCGGCATGGCCGCTCGCAAGGCCGGGCGCATCGTCAATATCGCCTCCGACGCGGCGCGCGTCGGCTCGTCGGGCGAAGCGGTCTATGCCGCGTGTAAGGGCGGACTGGTGTCGTTCTCGAAGACCATTGCGCGCGAGCATGCGCGCCACGGCATTACGGTCAACGTGGTGTGCCCCGGCCCCACCGATACGGCGCTGTTCGCCGAATACAAGGAAGGCGCGGGCAACCCGGACAAGCTGATGGAGGCGTTCACGCGCGCCATTCCGCTGGGCCGCATCGGCAACCCCGAAGACCTGCCCGGCGCGGTGCTGTTCTTTGCCAGCGATGACGCCGCCTTTGTGACCGGCCAGGTCCTGAGCGTCTCGGGCGGCCTGACCATGAACGGCTGAGTGCTACCCCAACATTCCAAGGAGCGAAACATGGCATTCGAAGACATCCTGTATGAAGTTCGCAACGGCGTGGCCTGGATCACGATCAACCGTCCGGACAAGATGAATGCATTCCGTGGCCAGACCTGCGACGAGCTGATCAAGGCACTGAACAGAGCCGGCTATGACCGCGAAGTAGGCGCCATCGTGCTGGCGGGCGCCGGCGAACGCGCCTTCTGCACCGGCGGCGATCAGTCCGCGCACGACGGCAACTACGATGGACGCGGCACTATCGGCCTGCCCATGGAAGAACTGCACGACACCATCCGCAACGTGCCTAAGCCGGTGATTGCTCGCGTGCAGGGCTTCGCCATCGGTGGCGGCAATGTGCTCTGCACCGTATGCGACCTGACCATCTGCTCCGAGAAGGCGATCTTTGGCCAGGTAGGGCCAAAGATGGGCTCGGTCGACCCGGGCTATGGCACCGCATTCCTGGCACGCGTGGTCGGCGAGAAGAAGGCTCGTGAGATCTGGTATCTGTGCCGCCGCTACTCGGGCGCCGAAGCGGTGGCGATGGGCCTGGCGAATGCCTGCGTACCCCATGAAGAGCTCGATGCCGAAGTCCAGAAATGGGGCGAGGAACTGTGCGAGCGCAGCCCCACCGCACTGGCCATCGCCAAGCGCAGTTTCAATATGGACACCGCGCACCAGAGCGGCATTGCCGGCATGGGCATGTACGCGCTGAAGCTGTACTACGACACCGAGGAATCGCGCGAAGGCGTCAATGCGCTCAAGGAAAAGCGCAAGCCGGACTTCCGCAAGTACGCGAAGTAACGCCTCGCCAGCGGCGGCCATGACGCCGCAGCACCAACGCGCCATACCGGAGACAGACACCATGAATCCCTACCTCAATGAAGACCTGGTGACGCTGGGCGATCACGCCCGGCGCTTTGCCACCGACCGCATCGCCCCCGGTTTCCAGCAGCGCGACCAGACCCGCGAGCTTGACCGCTCGCTGATGCGCGAAATGGGCGAGATGGGTTTTATCGCGCCCGAATTGCCCGAGCAATATGGTGGCCAGGGGCTCGGGTGCCTGGCGGCCGGTGTGATTCACGAAGAAGTGGCACGCGCCGATCTGAGCCTGTCGTATATCAACCTGCTGGCATCGCTGAACGGACAGATCCTGGCGCATCACGGCAAGCCCGAAGTGGTAGCTCCGTGGCTCGCGCGACTGACGCGCGGCGAAGCGTTGCTGGCGATTGCGTTGACCGAACCACGCGGCGGCTCCGACGCCGCCAACTTGCAATTGCGCGTGGAACGGATCGGCAACGAGTACGTGATCAACGGTGAGAAGACCTCGATCTCCGCCGCCGATCAGGCCGACGCTACTGTGGTCTTCGGCCGAACCGGCACGCGTGAAATGGCTGCCTATGGCGTGACCGCGCTGCTGGTGCCGATGGACTTGCCCGGCGTCACCACCAACCGCTTCGACTGCCATGGCCAGCGCGCCATCGGGCGCGGCTCGATCTTCTTCGAGAATGTACGCGGGCCGAGCGACCACCGGCTCGGTGAAGAGAACAAAGGCTTTGTGCAGGTGATGCAGGGCTTCGATTTTTCGCGCGCACTGATTGGCCTGCAGGTACTGGCTGTGGCACGCGTGGCACTGGAGGAAACCTGGGCCTATGTGGCCGAACGCGAGGCCTTTGGCAAGCCGCTTTCGGCATTCCAGGGGGTATCGCATCCACTGGCTGATTTCGACACGCAGGTCGAAGCGGCACGGTTGCTTTGCCTGCAGGCGTTGTGGCTCAAGGACCAGGGCGCACCGCACAGTGCCGAGGCCGCCATGTGCAAGTGGTGGGCACCCAAGCTGGCGTATGACGTGGTGCATCAGTGCCTGCTGATGCATGGTCATGGCGGCTATGACCGAGGACCCATGGAGCAACGGCTGCGCGACGTGCTGGGATTCCAGATTGGCGATGGCACCGCGCAGATCATGAAGACGATCATTGCACGCGCCCGTGCGGGCCGCGACGCGGTGCCGATCTAAGCCCTGTTCCACGGAGACCACGCCATGGATTTCGATGCAGTATTGCTGGCGCCGCGACGCGCCCGGAGCATTGCCAACGGTTACTGGCAGGACCGTACGATCAATGACGAGATCGATGCGTGCCTGGCGCAGTGCCCGGACAAGCTGGCATTGGCCGCCATCAGCGTGGCGTCTGGCGAGACGCGGCGCTTTACCTATCGGCAACTGCAAACCCTGGCCGACCGCGTCGCGGTGGGTCTGACACGGCTGGGCGTGGGTCGCAACGACGTGGTGGCCATGCAGTTGCCGAACTGCTGGCAGTTCACCGCGCTGTACCTGGCCTGCTCGCGTATCGGCGCGGTGTTGAACCCGCTGATGCATATCTTCCGTGAGCGCGAGTTGCGCTTCATGCTGGCGCACAGTGAAGCCAAGGTCCTGATCGTGCCGAAAGTCTTTCGCGGCTTCGACCATGAAACCATGGCCCGATCGCTGCAAGCGGATTTGCCCGGACTTCGACAGGTCGTGGTGGTCGACGGCAACGGCACCAACGACTTCGATGCGCTGCTGACCGTGCCCGCGTGG
>VFQP010004921.1_pt1 | contig 12002 bp, 12 predicted proteins | sample 3512351 | NCBI WGS metagenome assembly VFQP01 (sample SAMN10412372, study PRJNA504923) | tailings metagenome | isolation source: Relicate 1 Philex TSF1 revegetated site | place: Philippines: Tuba, Benguet | collected 2017-08-29 | reverse complement strand
ACCATCGCCCAGCCTGGCAGCGGTACGGCCAGCATGCACACATAAAGCGCCGCGTGGCCCAGCTTGGCCGCAATCGCCTCTACGCCGTGGATGGTTGCAGGCAGGGCGGGCGGTTTGTGCAATAAACGCCAGCCAAGGCGGATGACAAAAGCCGCCAGCAGCAAAACGCCCAGCGATTTGTGCCACTGGATCATTTTGAATTTCAGGCTTTTGGCCAGATCCAGATATTCCACCGCAAGGCCGCTGCCCAGCATCAGGAAAAAGGAAATCGCCATCACCCAATGAAGGGCGATGGCGACGTTGTTGTATCTGTCTTGGCTATGCGTTGTTTGCGCGGTCATGCAAGGGGCCCTGGCTTAGCTGTTTTTTGCAAATTCGGCTTCGATGATGATATCCACCTTGTCGCCGATCATGGGGACATAGGTCGACATGCCGAAATCGCTGCGGTTCAGGCTGCCCGTTGCGGAAAAGCCCATGGCGGGTTTCTGGCTGAAAGGTTGCACGGCATAGGCGCCATTGAATGTCGCATCCAGCGTGACAGGTTTGGTGACGCCAAGGAACGTCAGGTCGCCATGGATTTTGCCGGTGTTTTCGCCCGTCACTTCGATCTTGGTCGATTTGAACGTGATCTCGGGGAACTTGCCCGCGTTGAACCATTCTTCTTTGGTGATCAGGTTTTTGTTGAAATCTTTTTCGGCCGTGGCGACGTAATCGGTTTCCAGCGTGGCGGGGTCGATTTTCGCGGTGACGCTGCTTTTGGTGATGTCGGCGGGGTCGAAATTGATTTCGGCGTCATACGATTTGAAACGCGCCGTGTAATTCGACAGGCCGGCGTGGCTGACTTTCCAGATCAGGCTGGCGTGGGTTTTATCCACGGTGTAAACGCCGGCGGGCATGTCTTTCCATGCTGTCATTTCATTTGCGTATGCGGGGGCGGTAGCCAGCGCGGCAAACATCACGGCGGCGGTCATCAGGGCTGTTCTGGTCATTATTTTTCTACCTCGGTTAAGAATAAACAGGGGCGCGGCGGCCGCCGCAGGAAGGCTGTCAGTGAAAGGCCATAAATTTATAACATAGATTCGCAGGGCGGCGGGGCAAGGGGCCGCACATTTTTACGAACGCCGCAGCGTTTAAAAACATCAATGAAATATGCATGCCTGGTATACACATGGATATCATGTTTCCGTTTCGCGCCTGCGTTGAGAAAGTCAAAGAGACAGGGAGTAAAAGACGATCCGCGTTGCCCCGCGCCGCAAGCGGTCAAGGAAAACGCCCTCATGTGCATCTTAAATCATATGTGTTTTCAATTGGTTAACGGGGTGGCGCCGCTGCGGTCGAATCTTTGATTTTGCAGGGGTTTCGCCGTATGATCGGCGGGCAAAAACAAAAGCCCCGCGCAAGGGGCCAAGGGTGGCAGACATGAACGAACAGGCAGGCAGGAAACCGCACGTGGTCGTCATCGGCGCAGGCTTTGCGGGGCTGGCGGCGGTGAAGGGGCTGAAGGGCGCCGATGTGCGCGTAACGCTGATCGACCGCCATAACTATCATCTGTTCCAGCCGCTGCTGTATCAGGTCGCCACGGCCGCGCTGTCGCCCGCGCAAATCGCGCAGCCCATCCGCGCCGTGGTGCGCAAGCAAAAGAACTGCACCGTCGCGCTGGGCGAAGTTGTCGGCATCGATACGGCAACCAAAACCGTCCGCGGGCACAAAGGCGAGGTGGCGTACGATTATCTGGTCGTCGCCACGGGCGCCACGCATGCATATTTTGGTCATGACGATTGGGCGCCTGCCGCGCCCGGATTGAAAACGATTGACGATGCGACCCACATCCGCCGCCGCGTGCTGCATGCGTTTGAACAGGCCGAAGTGACCGATGACGAAGCGCAGCGCCGCGCATTAATGACATTTGTTGTGGTCGGCGCAGGGCCCACGGGCGTTGAAATGGCCGGCGCGATTGCCGAGCTGGCGCGCCATACCCTGCGCGGCGAATTCCGCAACATCAACCCCGCCGATGCGCGGATTATATTGGCCGAAGCGGGGCCGCGCGTGCTGGCCGCATTCCCCGAGAAACTGTCAAATCGCGCACGCAAAGATCTCGAGAAGATCGGCGTCGACGTCATCACCGGCAAGCCTGTCGGCCATTGTGCCGCCGACCATGTCGTGATTGATGGCGAAACCATTCCCTGCCGCACCATCATTTGGGGGGCAGGCGTGCAGGCATCCCCCGCCGCGCAGTGGCTGGGGGGAGAGGCCGACCGCGCCGGCCGTGTGAAAGTCGCGCCCGATTACAGCCTCCCCGCACACGGTGATATCTTCGTCGTCGGCGACACGGCGGCATTGACGGATAGTGCAGGCCGCATCGTGCCCGGCCTTGCGCCTGCCGCGCACCAGGCGGGCGCCTATGTCGCACGTGTAATACGCGCGCGGCTGGAGGGGAAAGAGGCGCCCGCCCCCTTCAAATACCGCGACGACGGCACCATGGCCACGATTGGCCGCGGCAAGGCGATTGCCCTGATCCGCGGTTTTGGATTTGGCGGGTTTATTGCATGGTGGATGTGGGGCGTGATCCACATCATGCCGCTGGTCGGTTTCCGCAACCGCGTGGTGGTGGCGATCGACTGGATGTGGTCTTACCTGACGCATGCCCGCGGCGCACGGCTGATTACCGCCCCCAAAGACAAACACGCCGACCTGTGATATAAACGACAACCAGAATTCAACCGCCCCGAAAGAAGGCCCGCCTATGACCGACAAGAAAAACAGCCTGCCCAAGGCCGAACATGCCGCCGAACACCTGAAAACCCTGCGCGATGTGATGCGCTATGCCATCACCCAGTTTACCCGCGCCGACCTGTTTTACGGCCATGGCACGTTTACCCCGCATGACGAGGCGGCCTATCTGGTGCTGCAGGGCCTTGACCTGCCCATCGATCAGCTGGAGCCTTATCTGGACGCCGCCCTGCTGCCCGAAGAACGCCAGCGCCTGATCGGTTTCGTGCATGAACGGATTGAGACGCGCAAGCCGCTGCCGTATATCCTGAAGCGCGCATGGCTGGCGGGCGTGCCGTTTTATGTGGATGAACGCGTGATTGTGCCGCGTTCTTACATCGCCGAACTGCTCAACACGCAAATCGTATCGGCAGATGATTTTTCGATTATCACGGATCCGTATGAAATTTCGTCGGTGCTGGACCTTTGCACGGGTTCGGGTTGTCTGGCTATTCTGGCTGCGCATACTTTCCCCGAAGCGGCCGTTGACGCGGTTGATTTATCGCCGGAGGCGCTGGAGGTTGCCAGGATCAACGTCGAAGATTGCCTGCACAAAGACCGCCTGACGCTGTATCAGGGCGATTTGTTCGAGCCGCTGAAGGGCAAGAAATACGATCTCATCATCACCAACCCGCCCTATGTCGATGCCGAAGACATGACCGACATGCCGCCCGAATACCTGCACGAGCCGCGCATGGCGCTGGCGGCGGGCGATGACGGCCTTGATCTGGTGCACCGTATCCTGCGCGAGGCGCCCGACCACCTGAACGAAGGCGGCATCATGGTGCTGGAACTGGGCTATAGCGCGGCGGCACTGGTTGAACAGTACCCCGACATCGCATTCCAATGGCTGGATACCGAAAACAGTACGGGCGAAGTTTTCTGGGTGACGCGCGAACAGCTGGTCGAAGCCGAAAGCATCCGCGCGGCCTAGACAGCCAAGCCTCATCTTCAAAACAAAAGCCACGTGCACAACAAGCGCACGTGGCTTTTTTTCGTGGATATTTTGTTTACCCCTTCGGTGTGCGTGGACGCAAAGCGGGCATGGGCTTGACGTCTAAATCTTTCGATAGCGGGGCCGCATACTTCGTTGGCCAAACCACATCTGTACGCCACGGTTGTAGGGGCTCGATGATGATGGTTTGCGGCTGCGGCGGGTGGCCTTTCACAATCTGCGCTATGAACGCTTTATCATCCGCTGCGTTTGATTGCGGCGCCTGTTCACGCAAGGCTTTCAGCATGAACGCATCGCTGAGTTCGTGCTGTTTTGACCTGTCAGCAACGCCAGATGTAGAACCTGTACGCAATGCCTGCGCGATGCCGTCCATCAGCAGGGCGTTAAACTGTGCCTGAGCGTGATCCGGGGATTTGGACAAGTTGAATACTCCGTTTTGTGCCTATTTTTGCAATTATATTACATATTCAACGGGGGGTTAAATGGAGATGCAAATAAATGTGACAATTCAATAGTCTAAGCTGCGGTTGCGGGGGCGATGGAGGGCACCTTGTAATATAAACGACACTGGCAGGTTTTTGATCGGCTGATTTGCCAATTTCCAAAATCCGCTGTATGCTGATCTGCCGCAGGGAAGGACCCCAAAGCATGAACAAGATTGAACTGACCAACCTAGACCACGATCTGATCGCCGCGGCCAGCGCCGCCATCAAAAAACCCATCATCCAGATTGAAAACCGCAAGGCGCCCGCATTGGTTTGCGCCGCGCTGCGTCTGGACGACGGCGAAATCGTGACCGCGCTCAACATGACCGCCGATGTCGGCAGCCTGTCGATGTGCGCAGAGCCGCAGGCGATTGCCGAAGCCAACCGCCGCACCGACCGCAAAATCGAAACCGTGGTTGCCGTGTATTACCCGCCGGAAGGGGAGCCGAAGGTTATCCCCCCCTGTGGCCGCTGCCGCGAAATCATCACCGATTTTTCGCCGGCCGGTTTTGTCATCATGCGCGACCCGGGCACTGAAGCGGTATACAAAGTGCGCGGCGTTGACCTGCTGCCGTATAAATACGGCGATTACTGGCTGGATGGCCGTTTGATTTAACCCTCTCATGTCTTTTCACATCGGTCATATTCCGGTCGAGGATCCCGTCTTCCTCGCCCCTATGTCAGGGGTGAGCGATCTGCCGTTTCGCCGCGCGGTGAAATCCTTCGGCGCGGGGCTGGTGTTTTCTGAAATGATCGCGAGCCGCAGCGTGATCGAAGAATGGCGCAGCAACGTCAAGGTCGATCTGGATTACGGTCAGGAATTCCCCATGGCCGTGCAGCTGGCGGGGTGCGAGCCGGATGTGATGGCCGAAGCCGCCCGCATCAACGTCGGGCGCGGCGCCGCCATTATCGACATCAATTTCGGCTGCCCTGTCAAAAAGATCGTCAACAGTTATGCTGGATCAGCGCTGATGCGCGACGAAGACCTTGCCGTGCGCATTGTCGATGCGGTCGTCAAGGCGGTCGATGTGCCCGTGACCGTCAAAATGCGTCTGGGCTGGGATGAAAACAGTTTGAATGCGCCCAGCCTTGCCCGCCGCAGCGTCGATGTAGGCGCGAAGATGATTACCGTGCATGGCCGCACGCGTTGCCAATTGTATAACGGCGAAGCCGATTGGCACGCCGTGCGCCGCGTGCGTGACGCCATCGATGTGCCGCTGGTGGTGAACGGCGATATCCTGACGCCCGAAGATGCAAAATCGGCGATGGAAATATCCGGCGCAAACGGCGCCATGATCGGCCGCGGCTGTTATGGCCGCCCGTGGATGCTCCGCGATACCGCCGCCTATTTAAAAGGCGACACCAAGCCCGAAGCGCCCGCGCCGCAGGAATTTCTGGCCGTGATCGAAAAACATTACGCTGATATGCTTGTATACTACGGCACCAAATCCGGCGTACAAATCGCCCGCAAACATCTGGCCTGGTACCTGCAAGACCTGCCCGGCGGCCCGGACCTGAAGCCGGAGATCAACAAGCTGAATGATCCGGAGGCGGTGGTACAAACGCTGCGCGCGTTTTTTGCGGGGCTGGATTAGTCGGAAATCTGTTTATTTTGTTGTAGCTCTTTGCAGCTAGGCAGTAACCCTTGCGCGATCATAATATCTACCTCTGATGCAAAGTCTTCGAAAGAGGGAACAAGTCCCTCCTTCTCCGCGGTTTGTGTGCAGCTTTGTGCGCTCTGCAGTGTGGTTGCATTTTTGATGCAGGACATATAGGTTCCGCCAGAGAGAGTATCTAAAAAACCCAGTTGCTTTTCGTAGAACCTAGACATTTCCGAGTATATGCTTTTAACATCTTCCTCTGTGTTCTCAAGATACTGAATGCCCGCGCTGTGAACCTGAAGTATCATGAGGTAACGCATGTAAGAAATATAGTCTGTGGGCACGAGTGGCAGTAACGGGCTTGTCCTTCTGGGGAGCGTCATAATTGTATACAATATACCGCGTGCTTCGATATTGCCGCGTTTTGCCCAAGGCCAGACAAAATCCCAAAGTTGTTGACAAGATTCCGCGCTGGTTTGCTGTTTGTTTTGGGTGTATTGGTTTTGCCAGTCTTTATATGCAGATTTCCAATCGTCATGCGTGTCAGCTGCAATTACAGTTGCAGTATTTAACGTTAAAGTTACAAACAAAGTTGTAACCAAAATAAAGACTGTTTTATATTGCATCTGAAATCTTCCTGGCTTTAGTTTAAATCCGCACATCCTTCCCAACCATCGCCTTATGAATCTTGGCCGTATACGCGGCCGCGTCGTTTGCGGGGATGCCTTGGGGTGGCTGGATCATTTCGAGCGGGTCGAGTTTTTTGCCGTCGCCGCCCGCATAGGCCGGCGCGCGGGCGACCGCGTTGGTCAGCGCGAAGTTCACGATTTTGGCAAACTGGCTAAGGTTTTCGTCATGCGTCACGTAATGCGGCAGTTCGTGATAGCTTTTGACGAATGTCCATGACGGGATGAGGGGGCGGATGCGTTCCTGCCACGTCTTGCCGTTCGCGATACGCCATTCCATTTTCTGTTTGGATACGGCGGCGGAGATAAACGCGCTGGTGGCCGACAGTTTTTTGATGTTCAGATTACGGGCAAAACGCGCGAACATGGTTTTCAGCGGCGCCCAGATGCGGTTTTTGGCCAGAATGATTTTATCGTTGCTGGCGACCAGATAAATCGTGGTGAAACGGTCTTTCTCCTTGGACGGGCGCGACACGTTACCGGCCGAAACAAGGGCGACTTCCTGCAGCACAGATTTTGCATCGTCTTTGGCGTAGCCGAGTTTCTGCATCATCTTCAGGCTGGCGTTATAGCATTCCTGCGCGGCGATGGTGCCCGCGCTGTAGCCGAAGAAAGTGATATTGCGCAGGTTGCGCTTGGCCTCGTCCAGCGACAGGGGCGTGCCGGAAATATTGCCATCGCCATCCAGTTTGAAATCACGCGCCACCAGCGGCATGATAACGGCGCGCGCAAGGCTTTGGGCGGCGGCGCAGGCGCGGCTTGCAGGGCTGACGTTATAGGCCGCCATGTTGAACACATTCGCCAGATTGGTATGCGACCATGCGTATAAATCCGCCTGCTGCGCATCATGCGGGGCGGGGCGGTGGCCCATGATTTCTTCAAGGCGCTTGAGGCCGCCCGCAATAAATCCGGGCTGGCTGTCGAGGGTGAGGAAACCGCTCAGGTAAATCACGCTGGGTCTGGTGATGCGCAGATCGGTCAGGCTGATATCCTGCAGCTGCGATGTACCATCCGCGCTGCGCGTGCGTTGCCAGAGTTTTGCCATGATGCGGCCGCCCGTTTTGCTGTGTTTGTTGAATGGCGGCAGTTTATGGGGCGGTCAAAAGGGGGTCAAGAGGTGTTATGCAAAAATCTTTTGCCATCGGGGATCATTTGTGGTAATTTTCTTTCATGATGACGAACCGTGTCCAGAATCCTGCCGTTTATTATTCCTATTCCCCCCAAGGGAATTGATCATTTTGCACGCCCGTTCGCCGGGTATTTCACATTCAATGTTTAAACGATAATATTCCCCTGCAAACCGTCAGGGGCAGGACAATCAGGCCATGAGCAATAACCGTATCGACCATATCCTCGCGCATTTCGACCGCACGTCGGATCAGTTTTTCTCCAAAGACGAATTCCGCGCCAAATTGCGATCGGGCAAGAAGCTCCGCATCAAATACGGCGTCGATGTCACCGCGCCCACGCTGCATATCGGCCATGCCGTCAACTTGTGGCTGATGCGCTACCTGCAGTCGCTGGGGCATCAGGTGGTTTTCCTGATCGGCGATTTCACCACGCGCATCGGCGACCCGGACGGCCGCCTCGATACGCGCCCCGTCATTCCGCGCGAAGAGATCGAACGCAATGCGCAGGAATTTATCAACCAGGCCAAAATGGTGCTGCGTTTCGACGACCCCGCCTTGATCGAAGTGCGCCGCAATTCGGAATGGCTGGATAAAATGGGGCTGGATGATTTCATGAAGCTGGCGTCGATGGTGACGCATGCGCGTTTGATTTCGCGCGATATGTTCCAGCTGCGCATCGACAGCGGGCGCGAGATTTACATGCATGAAATCCTGTACCCCATGTTGCAGGGATACGATTCCGTAATGGTGGAATCCGATGTCACCATCATCGGGTCCGACCAGCTGTTTAACGAGATGATGGGACGGTTTTTTCAGGAAAAATTCAACCAGAAACCGCAAACCATCATCACGACCAAAATCACGCAGGGGATCGACAACAAGCACAAGCAGTCCAAGAGCCTTGGCAACTACATCGGTCTTGCCCATACCCCGCGTGATAAATTCGGGCGCGTGATGAGCATTCCCGATGTGCTGATCGAAGAATACTTCCGTATCTACACCGATGTGCCGCTGGAGGAAATCGAACGCATCGCCGAGCAGATCAAGACCAGCCCGCGCGAAGCCAAGATGCGTCTTGCCTACGCCATTGTCGGCCGTTATCACGGACACGAAACGGCGGTGCTGGAGCGCGAATGGTTTGAAAACACCGTGTCGAAAGGACTTGTGCCCGACGATATCCCGACGCTGGCGATTATGCAGCCGCGGCATGAACTGCTGGACATCGTCGTGCAGGCGCGCCCGGGCAAAAGCAAGAGCGACAGCCGCCGCCTGATCAAACAGGGCGGGGTGGACATCAACGGCGTGCGCCATGATGACCCGGATGCCGAGCTGATTTTCAAGAGCAACGACGTTCTGAAAGTCGGCAAGCGCAGCTGGTTCCGCATCGACGTTGTCAAGCTGAACGAACTGGAGACCGAACGCCTGTGGATGAAACCCATGCGCGTCGAAGACGTGGACCTGATCCAGAAGTTCCTGCCGGAATGGGAAATCGTCAAATACCTGACGCACCCCGGTTTGTCGCTGAAGGCGGCGACCGATGTCGCGCGCGAGGTTTTCCGCCGCGTCATCATGAAGCCGGAGCCGAAGGACGAATGGATCTGGAAGATCCAGCACAAGCAAGATCCCGATAAGATCATCGGTGTCGCGCACCTGCGCCGCGATGCGTCGCTGGGCAGCGAGAATATCTGGCTTGATCCGGATTTCCGCACGCCGGAGCTGATGGAAGAGGCGCTGCATGCGGTGAACGAACATGCCTTCAGCCAGCTGGGTTTCAGCGATGTGGTGTTTAAAAAGGCCTTCGCCCACGCTTCGGCGCCGCAGGATCTGGATGCGCTGCGCAGACGGTTCATGAGCATGGACCAGACCCTGCGCAATCGCGATACGCCCGAAGGCGTCTGGGGTTTCACCAAGGAAGAGTGGGAGCGGCAAAAGGAATGGTGGTTGAAAAACCGCCCCGACGCCGCCCTGCAGCCCAAGGCCGTCAACAAACGCCGCAAGATGCAGCGCCTGGATGTGCATCTGGATGATATCGAGGAAGATGTCGAGGACGCGCTGGAGGATTTTGCCGAGGACAAGGAAGAAGCCGTCGCCGCGCGCCGCAAGGAGCAGGAACTTGCGTTTGAACGCAAGCAAGCCGCCGACAAGGAAGCGGCGGAGCTGGCGCGTAAAGCGGCCGAGCCAAAGCAGGAGCCGAAAGCCGCCAAGCCGTCCAAGCCCAAAAAGCTGACCACCACCACGCATCCGTTTTTGATGGGCGGCATGCAAACGGGGCCGAAGAAAAAGTAAGGGAGACGTCATGGCGGCGAAGATGGAAACGGAACGGTTATTGCTGCGCCGCTGGTGTGATGGTGACCGCGATGCCTTCGCCGCCATGAACGCAAACCCGGATGTGATGCGGTATTTTCGCAGCACCCTCAGCCGCGATGAAAGCGATGCCTTCATGGCGCGGATCGAAACGCATTTCGATGCGCATGGTTTCGGCTTTTGGGCGGTGGAGGAAAAGCAAAGCGGGCAGCTGGTCGGACTGACAGGCCTTGCGCGCGTAACATTCGATGCGCCGTTTGCGCCGGCTGTTGAAATCGGCTGGCGTTTTATGCCCCATGTCTGGGGCATGGGCTATGCGCCCGAGGCCGCGCGCGCGGCGATGCATGCCGGTTTCACCGATTTTGCGCTGGATGAAATTGTGGCCTTTACCATTCCGGCCAATGCGCCATCCCGGCGGGTAATGGATAAACTGGACATGACGTATGATGCGGCGGATGATTTCGAACACCCAAACCTGCCCGCCGGTCACGCCCTGCGTCCGCATGTGCTGTACCGCCTGCGGCGGGATGCCTTTAAATACGTTTGACAGAATCGCTTGCTGTGGGGTATTTTGATACCCAACAAACTACAGCCGTACGAAAGTGAAACCCATGCGACGAGGCACCCTTATTTCGGGCTAAAGCCCCAATTAAATCCCCTTCGCATTTCACATTTTTTTACGGCCATATTCATGCAAATCATCACATCACGGCTTTGCCTGCGTCCCTTGACGCTTCGGGACGCGCCGGCCATTCAAAAACATTTCCCGCATTGGGATATTGTGAGGCATTTGTCGGCCAAGACGGTCAAATGGCCGTACCCTGCCGACGGGGCGCAGAAATTTTTGCAAAACATCGCGCTGCCCGCCATGGCGCGGGGCGATGACTGGTATTTCGGCATCACGCGGAAGGACGATCCGGCGGGCGGGGTCATCGGCGTTGTACATCTGCGCCGCGACTGCACAGCGGGCAACCGCGGCGTATGGCTGGCGTCGGCCTATCAGGGCAAGGGATATATGCAAGAAGCTGTAGGCGCCCTCAACGATTACGCATTCAACGTGCTGGGGTTTGAAAAGCTGGTCATTAAAAACGCATCCGATAACGCGGCGTCGCGCAGGCTGAAGCAAAAAACGGCGGCGCGGCTGGTAGCGACGGTGCCTGCATCGCATTATCTGGACGGTTGCCCCGCGCAGGATGTGTGGGAGCTGACGGCGCGTGAATGGCATGCCTTCCGCGCGGCAGAACGCGCGGCGGCTTTGTGCGCACCGCAGCCCGCGCCATCGCCGCTGCTGTCACTGCAAAAACTGGGGCATGCCTTTACCCGCGCGTTGTCGGGGGCGGCGCAATCTTGCGCGCCGTGCCCTGTAGCAACGCTGCGCCCCGTGGCGGCGGCTATTTAGCGCGGCGTTTCCGGTATAATTTGCGATGTGCCGCACATATCGGGGGCGGCGCTATCGTATTCCACCGTCACGCGGTCGCCGGCGCGGTAGAGGCCAAACGCGACAGGCGCATGGAAAAAGCAATTCGCGTTTTCTTCGGGCATATAATATTCGATGCGAGCATAAAGCGCGGATTCCATACCGGGCTGCCCATCCACAATGCCGGTGACACGGCCGATCACGCGGCGCTTGGCGGGGTCGTCATGCGGCACGGGCGTGTCGGGCATTTGAATGGTGGTCGGCTCGCGCTTCGGCACGGGTTGCGGCGCCGGGGCAGGCATGGGAGAGAAGGGGGTTTCGGGCAAGATATCGCCCGTGTCCATATCCAGCGACCATTCGCTATCGGCGCGTTCGGCCAGGTGGCTGAATAACGCGTGCGCCGCAATCCCTGTGCCGGCCAGCACGGCCACCAGCAGCACAAGACCAAAATTCATCACCTTGCGTTCATAGGCCTGACGCTCTGCCTTGCTGAACGAACTGTCATGGGGGGAAGAGGGCATGAAGTCGCGGGGTTTTTGCGCCGCGCCCAGAGGGGCGCCGCCGACAGGGGATTCGCCCCCGACAGGTTTTTGAAAGGGGGCGGTGTCTTCGGGCTGGTCGGTCATCCGCGCGGGTGTCCTTGGGCAAAAAATCG
>VFQP010004920.1_pt1 | contig 12008 bp, 12 predicted proteins | sample 3512351 | NCBI WGS metagenome assembly VFQP01 (sample SAMN10412372, study PRJNA504923) | tailings metagenome | isolation source: Relicate 1 Philex TSF1 revegetated site | place: Philippines: Tuba, Benguet | collected 2017-08-29 | reverse complement strand
GGAACGACGCATCACGGTGGCGCCGGGCCATATTTTCTCGCCGGTACCGACCTATGCGAACTGCATTCGGCTCAACTACAGCGGTGCGTGGTCGACGCAGGTGGAAGGCGCGGTGGTTACGCTGGGGCGGCTGGTGGCAACATTGCAGGAACGGGAGGCGACATGAGCGACGGCACGGGAGCGGACGAAGAGAACGGTGGCCTCGATCCGGTACTGGCGGCAATCCTGCAGTCCCTCTGGGACCCCGCCCGCTCCGAGCCGGACAAGGACTTGTCGCTGGCGCGGCTCAGCAAGCGCGCCGGCGTGCAGATGAGCGTATTGCGGCGCGTGTTGACGCAACTTGCCGACGCCGACCTGGTGGCAACGACGATGGAAGAGGACGGTCGTGGGGCCGCGCGCCTGACCGAGGATGGCGAGGCCCTGTGCGAGCAACTGTTCGACGGGCCTGACCAGCAAGACGCTCCGGTCCTGCATTGAAGTGGGGCGAATCAAGCCGGTAGCAGGTTGTCCCGTTGTCTCATAGACCGCACGGATGCTGGCTCACACAATGGCCTGCCGATGTATCAACCATTGTGAATCGATGTCGGATGAGCCAATCCCCCCATGCGGAGTATGAAATGCTGCTTGCAAGCTTGAAGGTGCGCATAGAGACCGCGCGACAACGCGCGTTGCTGTCGGTGAACCGGGAACTCGTCGCGCTGTACTGGCATCTCGGCCGCGAGATCCTGGCACGGCGGGAAAGCGAAGGTTGGGGGGCTGGCGTCTTCGATCGGCTTGCCCATGACCTGAGGCTCAGTTTCCCAGGCATGAAAGGATTTTCGCCGAGGAACCTGAAATACATGCAAGCGTTGGCTGAAGCGTGGCCCGACGGCGCAATCACGGCCCAGCCAGCGTGGCAACTGCCTTGGGCGCATCTGTGCACGCTGCTCGACCGGGTCAAGGATCGCGACGGGCGCGAATGGTATGCGTCGGAGGCGTTGCGGCACGGGTGGTCCCGCAATGTGCTGGCCATGCAGATTGCACTGCGCTTGCGTGAACGCAAGGGGCGGGCGGTCAACAATTTCGCCGAGCGGTTGGCGCCACCACAATCGGACCTCGCGCGTGATGTGTTCAAGGACCCGTATATCCTCGACTTCATAGGACTGGCCGACAATGCGCAGGACCGCGCCATCGAATCGGCGCTGATGCAGCATGTCACCAGATTCCTGCTGGAACTCGGATCGGGGTTTGCGTTTGTGGGCCGCCAATTCCGGCTGGTAGTGGGCGGGGAAGAGTTCTTTATCGATCTTCTCTTCTACCATCTGCAGTTGCGCTGCTATGTTGTCGTCGAACTCAAGGCAACTGCGTTCAAGCCCGACTACACGGGGCAGTTGAACTTCTACCTGTCGGCCATCGACGACCTGCTCAAGGGCGCCGACGATCAGCCTACCATCGGCCTGCTGCTCTGCAGGGAAAACAGCCGGCTGGTTGCCGAGTACGCGCTGCGGGGCATGGCCAGGCCGATGGGCGTGGCCGAGTATCAACTGCAGTGCGAACTGCCGTCAGGCTTGCCATCCATTGCCGAGATTGAGTCGGAACTGGCAGCGGAAGCCACGCGACTCGAAATGCTTGTGGGATGAGGGAGACAACCAAAGCGCCGCCGCGCTGCCCTCAAACCACCTTGCCCGGATTCATCAATCCTTGCGGATCCAGCGCGTGCTTGATCGCTCGCATCATGGCCAGTTCCACGTCGCTCTTGTAGCGCTGGTTTTCTTCCAGCTTGAGCTGGCCCAGTCCGTGCTCGGCGGAGATCGAGCCGTTGTGCGCATGCACGCTGTTGTGGACGACCAGGTTGATGGCGTCCTGGTGACCCAGGAACTGGTCATGGTCCACGCCCACCGGTGGCGATACGTTGTAGTGCAGGTTGCCGTCGCCAAGATGGCCGAATGTGACCATGCGCGCGCCGGGGAACGCGTCCTGCAGCAGCGCGTCGGTGGTTTCGATGAAATCGGCCACGCGCGAGATTGGTACGGCGATGTCGTGCTTGATATTCTTGCCTTCCTCGACCTGGGCCAGCGGGATATGCTCGCGCAGGTTCCAGAAGTCGCGCGATTGCTGCACCGATTCGGCGACCACTGCGTCAGTGACCACGCCGGCTTCGAATGCGGTTTCCATCATCTTCTCGAAGATGCCGCGCGCGTGCTCCTCGCTTTCGCTGTCGGACAGTTCCAGCAGTACCAGCTGGGGATGATGCTCGCTGAACGGATAGCGCAACTGCGGGTAGTGCCGGGTCACCAGTTCCATGCACATCGCGGACATCAATTCAAAGCCAGTCAGCATGGCGCTGGCGTGAGATTGGGCGATGGCCAGCAGCGCCAGCGCCGCGCGCGGGCTCTGCACCGCGGCCAGTGCCGTCACGCGTGCACGGGGCGCCGGAAACAGCTTCATGACCGCGGCCGTGATAATGCCGAGCGTGCCTTCGGCACCGATGAACAGGTCGCGCAGGTCGTAGCCGGTATTGTCCTTGCGCAGTCCGCGCAGTCCATCCCAGACTTCGCCCTTGACGTTCACCACTTCCAGGCCCAGGCATAATTCGCGCGTATTGCCATAGCGCAGTACGGCCGTGCCCCCCGCATTGGTCGACAGGTTGCCGCCGATCGTGCAGCTGCCTTCGGCCGCCAGCGAAAGCGGAAACAACCGTCCATGCTGTTGGGCCACTTCCTGCAACTGCTGCAGGATCACGCCGGCCTCGACGGTAATCGTATTGTTGAGCGGATCCACCTGGCGGATGCGGTTCATGCGCTGCAGCGACAGCACCACTACGCCGCGCGCGGCACCGTCTCCCGCGGCTGGCGTGGCACCGCCGCATAGTCCCGTATTGCCACCTTGCGGCACCACGGCCAGCTTGTGCGCATGGCAGGCATGCATGACGGCGGCCACTTCGTCGGTATTGGCCGGGCGTATCACTGCAAGGGCGTCGCCCGTGTAGCGACGGCGCCAGTCGGTCAGGTACGGCGCCTTGTCGGCTGCGTCGGTGAGCACGTTTTGCGGGCCCACGGCGGCGCGGCACAGATCCAGGAACGAGTCGGGGTGCGCAGCAGTCATGGCAGTCACGATGGTTGGGATGATTTTGCGACGGCCTTGGCACGGCGCTTGTAAGGCCGCAGGTAGAGGATCGTGCTGAAGAAGAACAGCAGCGACAGCGCGATCTCGCCCAGGGCCAGCCACGAAGAGGGTGCGCGATCGCTGGTGGCGCGCACGATGCCTTCGGTAAAGTAAAGCAGGATCAGCATCGATGACCACTGCATGGTGTAGCGGTTGCGCAGCCAGACGCCACGCAGCACCGGCAGCAGCAGCACGCACTTCAGGATCAGCCACGAACCGCCCGGCCGCAACGGTGCGAGCAGCCATTCCCATGCGATGCACAGCAGCACCAGCAGTATCAGGCTGGCCAGACTCAGGCGCCAGAGCGTGGGACTATGCAGGGTACGATCGTCGGGAACGTTCATTGCGGGGCGAGTTTGAGCGCTGTCTCGGCCAGCCTGCGGCCCATGGCGATGGCCAGCGAAGCCTCGTGGTCGGTGACCGGGCCGTGGTTGTCCACGTGGGCATGGTGGCTCGGGCCATACGGCGTACCGCCAGCCGTGGTGGTCATCAGTCCGGCTTCTGAGTAGGGCAGGCCGACAATCAGCATGCCATGGTGCAGCAGGGGCAGCATCATCGAGAGCAGCGTGGTTTCCTGGCCGCCATGCAGGCTGCCCGTCGACGTGAACACGCATGCGGGTTTGCCGGCCAGCGCGCCGGACAACCATTGGGCGACAGTGCCATCGAGAAAGTACTTCATCGGCGCTGCCATGTTGCCGAAGCGCGTGGGGCTGCCCAACGCCAGTCCCGCGCATTCCTCGAGGTCACGTAGTTCCGCGTACGGCGCGCCTTCGGGCGGGATATCGGACGCGGTGGCTTCGCAGACTGTCGATACCTGCGGCACGGTACGCAGCCGCGCCTGTGCGCCGGGAACGCGGTCAATGCCGGTGGCAATCAGTTCGGCCAGCTTGCGCGTGGCGCCGTGGCGGCTGTAATACAGGACGAGGATGTCGGTCATGGGTGCGCGGGCGCTGCCGGCAGGATTTGCAGGGATTGCGGAGGCGCCGCAAACGATCCGCGTATTATAGATGGGCCGTTGCCGGAAGTGCCGGGTAGTAACTTTCCGGGCCATGCCATGGCAACCTGTCCATATTGAGAACCGTGAGAATCGCAAGATCCGTGAGAACCAGGGAGAAAACCCCCGCATGACCACCGCCCGCATCGCCCGCCTGCGCAGGGAATGGAACCTGCAGAAGGTGCGCGCACTGGCCCGCTACGCATTGCGCCGCGCCGGCGAGGACCGCCTGCCGCAGGTGTCCGCGAGCCTGACCTTCACGACGGTGCTGGCCGTGGTGCCCGTGCTGACAGTGGCGTTCGCGCTGCTCGCGGCATTCCCGGTGTTTCGTGATTTTCGCGGCCAGATCGAGACGTTCCTGTTCCAGAACCTGATCCCGGGCGGCAATATCAGCGACTCCGTCTCGCGCTACATCGGCCAGTTCTCCAAGAGCGCGCGGGGGTTGACCGCATTGGGCCTGGGTGGCCTGATGGTGACCTCGGTACTGACGATGCTCACAGTCGAGGATGCGCTCAATGCGATCTGGCGCGTCAAGCGACGCCGGCCGCTCGCGCAACGCGTGCTCGTGTTCTGGGCCGTACTGACACTCGGGCCGGTGCTGATCGGCGGCAGCCTGTCGGTCAGTTCCTACCTGATTTCGGTTTCGATGGGCTACGTTGGCAATCTGCCATTTGGCCTGGGCCTGCTGTTCAGCATCGTGCCGGTCGCGCTGACCGCGCTGGCGTTTGCGTTCCTGTACATGGCAGTGCCGTATGCCTATGTCGACTGGCGCGATGCGATCATTGCCGGCATCGTGGCCGCGGTTGCCTTCGAAGTGGCCAAGCGCGTCTTCGGCTACTTCATTACGCATATTCCTACCTATACCGCGGTCTATGGCACGTTTGCGGTGTTGCCGCTGTTCCTGCTCTGGATGTACGTGAGTTGGCTCGTGACCTTGCTGGGCGCCACCATCGCCGCGAACCTGCCCGTGGTCCGTGAAGGGCACTGGCGCCGCCGCACGTTCGCGGGCAGCGAATTCCTTGATGCGCTCGGCATCCTGTACCTGCTGTACCGGGCGCGCGACGAAGTGCCCCGCAGCGTGGGCGAGCTCGACATGGGCCGCAAGCTCAGGATGGAGGCCGACTACCTGGCGGGCCTGCTGACCAAGCTGAAATCCATGCATCTGGTGGGCAAGCTCCAGCAGGACCGTGGCCAGGCGCATTGGGCATTGCTATGCGACCCGTCGCAGGTGACGCTGCGCATGCTCCATGACCGCCTGGTCCTGAATCTGGCACGCCTGCCACGTACCGCGCTGGCGCAGCAGATGCAAGGCGTGGAAGTGCTGCGCGGGATCCTGGACAATCCGCAGCTTGCCCAGCCACTCGAGGCAGTGTTCCGGCAGCAGACCGCCGGGGCCGCGGCCAATGAAGACGGCGACGCGCGCAAGGTTGTTGAAGTGGTGCCACCGGGCTGGCACGGACAAGTCTGATCGGGTATCGCGAGCCGCAATCACCTAGAACCTGATGCGGCCGCGCAGGATGTCGGCGTACATCACCCAATCACCCATCAGGCTATAGAACGGATGCCGGAACGTTGCGGGCCGGTTCTTCTCGAAGCCGAAATGGCCGACCCACGCAAATGCATAGCCGGACACCAGCGCCCCCAGCAGCCACCACGCATTGACGGTAAGCACCATCGCAACCAGACACAGCAGGGCCAGTGTCGAACCGGCGAAATGCAGGCGCCGGCAAGTACGGTTGCGATGCTCGTTCAGATAGAACGGATAGAACTCGGCAAAGCTGGCGAATTCCTTCGCATGAGCGTGGGCCATGGGGGGCTCCCGATTTATTGTTGGGCCTGCAGCGTCGACCGTGCAAACGCGGCGAGGGCATCGAGCACCTCGTCGGGCTTTTCTCCCATCATCGCGTGTCCGCTCGGCACCGTGACGATCCTTGCCTTGGGCATCTTGCCTGCCAATGCCTGGGCGGCCTTGGGTGACGTCATCATGTCCTTGCTACCCACCACGAACAGCGCCGGGCAGGTCACCGCCGCAGCCGCTTCGTCGCCGTGCGCGTAGCCGTTGCAGGCCGAGAAATCGTTGTGGAACACATGGGCGCCAGGGTTACGCGCGGCAACCCGCTCCATCAATCGTTGGCTACCGCCGTGCATCCATGCGCCAGGTCCCGGTGACGACGGCTTGTTGGCAAGGCTGGAAATGGACCACTGGTTGACCATCGCGATCGCATCGTTCTCCCGGTTCAGCGCCGCCTCGAGCAGCGCGTCGGAAACCTTCATCGGATACGCGGTGGCCAGCAGGCCGATACCACGCACCGCAGCCGGATGACGTGCCGCACATTCAAGCGCGATCAGCGATCCCATGCTGTGCCCAAACACCAGCGCGGGCGTTGTGACCCCCGCTGCGCCAACCAGCGCCATGACCCAGTCGGCCATCGCTTCCACCGATGTCAGCGGCGCGCCTTTGCTACGGTTGTGGCCGGGCAGGTCCACGGCCAGTACCGAGAATCCATGGTTGGCGAACCAGCGCGTCTGCAACGCCCAGACGCTGTGGTCGTTCTGCGCACCGTGCACGAAAACCGCGCAGGGCAGGGTGGGGTCGAATGCCTTGCCGCCGGTGTAGGCATAGGCGTTGTTGCCGGAAACGTTCAGTTCCATTACGCCTTGCCTCCCATGGCCTTTTCAGCTGCCTTCAGGCCGCGCTTGAGGTCGTCGATCAGGTCGTCGGCGTCTTCCAGGCCGATCGACAGCCGAATCGTGCCTTCGCCGATGCCGGCGGCCTTGAGCGCCGCCGCATCCATGCGGAAGTGCGTGGTCGAGGCCGGATGGATTACCAGTGAACGCGCGTCGCCGACATTGGCAAGATGCGAGAACAGCGACAGGCTTTCAATAAAGCGCTGGCCGGCCTTGCGGTCGGCCTTGAGGTTGAAGCTGAAAACGGCCCCGCAGCCACGCGGCATCAGGCGCTTGGCAAGTTCGTAGTCCGGATGCGATTCGAGTTCGGGATAGGCCACCGATTCCACCATCGGATGCGCGGCAAGCAACTGCACCACGCGGCGCGTGTTGTCGACATGGCGGCTCATGCGCAGGGGCAGGGTCTCGATGCCCTGCAGCAGCTGCCAGGCAGCCATCGGGTTCATGCAGGCGCCGAAGTCGCGCAGACCTTCGCGGCGGGCGCGCAGCAGGAACGGCGCCACCGTGCTTTCCTCGGTGAACACCATGTTGTGGAAGCCCTCGTAGGGCTCGGAAAGCTCCGGGAAACGTCCCGAAGCATCGAAATCAAAGGTGCCGCCTTCCACCAGCACGCCGCCGATCGTGGTGCCATGGCCGCCCAGGAATTTGGTGGCCGAGTGGTAGACCAGGCCGGCGCCAAGGTCGAACGGGCGCAGCAGGTACGGCGTGGTGAACGTGGAGTCGACCAGCAGCGGAATGCCGTGCTCCTGGCCGATCTGGGCCACGGTTTCGATATCGAGCACGTCGAGCCCCGGATTGCCGAGCGTTTCGCCGAACAGCAGCCGGGTCTCGGGGCGGATGGCGGCACGCCAGGCGTCAATATCGCGCGGATTGACGAAGGTGGTCTCAATGCCGAAACGGCGCAGCGTGTAGTGCAGCAGGTTGTGCGACCCGCCATACAGCGCGGTGGACGCCACGATATGGGACCCGGCACCCATCAGCGTGGCCACCGCCAGGTGCAGCGCCGCCTGGCCCGACGCGGTGCCGATCGCTCCAGCGCCGTTTTCGAGCGCGGCCACCCGTTCCTCGAACACGGCGACGGTCGGATTGCTGATGCGGGAATAGACGTGACCGGCGCGTTCCATGTTGAACAGCGACGCGGCGTGCTCGCTGTCGCGGAACACGAACGATGTGGTCAGGTGGATTGGCGTGGCGCGGGCCCCGGTGGCGGGGTCGGGTGCCGCGCCCGCATGCAGCGCAAGCGTGTCGAATCGGGTACCGGACATTGGAATTCTCTCGATCGATGGGTTGTCTCTGCCCGGCATCGTAGCACCGTGCGCCCTTTGCGCCATCGGGGGATTCACCGCCGCAAGGCGCGCTGGAAGCCGCCCTCGCTTTACTTGAAACCGCGAATTGGGCTAGGATCGGCCATCGGGCGTGGTCCCACGTCAATATCAAGCCTGGCAAACAGGCAATTAAACAGGCAACTGCAACAAGGCAGCGGAGACACCATCATGAAAGTCAGCGATATCCTGCAGATCAAGGGCAACACGCTCTTTACCGTTACGCCGGATACGCCGTTGCAACAGGCCATCCAGACCATGGCCGAGCACGATATCGGCTCGCTCGTGGTCATGGAGTATGGCGATCTCGTTGGCATGCTGACCTTCCGCGAAATCATCGAGATCATCGCGGCCAACCATGGCACGCTCGGCACCCACAGCATTCGCAAGGTCATGGACGATGCTCCGCTCACCTGCACTCCCGAGACCGACGTCAACGAAGTGCGCCGCATGATGCTGGAGCGCCACACGCGCTACCTGCCGGTGCTCGACAACCGTACGCTGATGGGCGTGATCTCGTTCTACGACGTCGCCAAGGCCGTGGTGGAAGAGCAGAGCTTCGAGAACAGGATGCTCAAGGCCTATATCCGTGACTGGCCGGAAGAGGGCGAACCGAAGGCACAGAACGAACAGAGGGAAGAGCGGGCCAGCTGACCGGCTGAGAGACTTGGCTGAACGGCCCGGCTGAGGGCCCGGGCACCGCGCGGTTTTTCGACGGCCGTGCGGTAGCCGATCCTGCCCGCTGCTGGCATGATGGCGGCGAACTGATGCTCCGGCGGGTCACCGGAGCCAACGAACGTTTGCCTTTCATGAGCCAACAAAGCCAGTTTCGCCTGCTAGGCGTGCGTCGTTTCGCCCCGTTCTTCTGGACGCAGTTCCTCGGGGCCATGAACGACAACGTCTTCAAGGTTGCCTTTACCTCGCTGGTGACATACCACGCCGCGCTGTTCGAGGGCGTCGATCCCCACAGTGCCGCATTCCTGATCTCGGCCATCTTTATCGCGCCGTTCGTGCTGTTCTCGGCCACGAGCGGGCAGATTGCCGACAAGATCGAAAAATCCCGGCTGATCCGGCTGGTCAAGACGCTCGAGATCGGCATCATGCTGGTCGGCATGGCAGGGTTCTACCTCCACAGCGCTACGCTGCTCTACCTGGGTACCTTCCTGATGGGGCTGCATTCCACGCTGTTCGGTCCGGTCAAGTTCGCCTATCTGCCGCAGCACCTGGACCAGGCCGAACTGGTCGGCGGCAACGGGCTCGTGGAAATGGGCACGTTCGTAGCCATCCTGATCGGCACGTTGCTGGGCGGCGAGATGGCCGGCCTGACACGTGGCGACGGCACCGTGGTGGGGCCGTTCTATGTCGGCATTGCCTGCCTGGCGATTGCGGTGGCCGGACGTGCGGTATCGCAGGGAGTGCCGCTGTCGCCGGCGCCGCAACCGGACCTGCGCATCAACTGGAATCCCTTCACCGAGACCTGGCGCAACCTGATGCTGGCACGCCAGAGCCGGGTCGTGTTCCTCAGCCTGCTTGGCATTTCGTGGTTGTGGTTTCTGGGGGCAACATTTCTGACATCGTTCTTCAGCTTTGCCAAGGATGTGCTCGGCGGCGACCAGAACGTGGTGACGTTGCTGCTGGCGGTATTCTCGATCGGCATCGGCACGGGTTCGCTGCTGTGTGAGCGGTTGTCCGGCCGCCATGTGGAGATCGGCCTGGTGCCATTTGGCTCGATCGGCATGACGGTGTTCGCGGTGGACCTCTATCTGGCCACGCATGGCCAGGCAACTGGCGCCACGCTGACTGGCGTAGGCGGTTTCCTGTCCCAATCCGGCCATTGGCGCGTACTGTTCGACCTGTTCTGCCTGGCGATGTTCGGCGGCTTCTACAGCGTGCCGCTTTACGCGCTGATCCAGAGCCGTTCGGCGCCCACGCACCGCGCGCGCATTATCGCGGCCAACAACATCCTGAACAGTTTTTTCATGATCGCGGCCTCGCTGCTGGGCGTGTTCATGACCCAGGCCGGCTATTCGATTCCGCAACTGTTCCTGGTAGTGGGGCTGCTCAATGCCGTGGTGGCCGTCTATATCTACACGCTGGTGCCCGAGTTCCTGTTGCGCTTCATCGCCTGGTTGCTCGTGCATACGATCTACCGTCTGCGTCGCGTGAACGCCGAGCGGATTCCCGAGCACGGTGCGGCACTGCTGGTCTGCAATCACGTGAGCTTTGCCGATGCGGTGGTGCTGATGGCCGCCAGTCCGCGTCCGGTGCGCTTCCTGATGGACCACAATATCTTCAAGGTGCCGGGACTGTCGTGGTTCTTCCGGCAGGCCAAGGCAATTCCGATTGCCCCGGCGCGTGAGGATCCGAAGATGCTCGAGCGTGCCTACGACGCCGTGGCCGCCGCGTTGGCGGATGGTGAACTGGTCTGCATCTTTCCCGAGGGCAAGATTACGGCGACCGGCGAGATCAATCCGTTCAAGTCCGGCGTGCAGCAGATCATCCAGCGCACGCCGGTACCGGTGGTGCCGATGGCGCTGCGCGGCCTGTGGGGCAGTTTCTTCTCGCGCAAAGGCGCCCCCGCCATGACCCGGCCATTCCGGCGTGGCCTGCTGAGCAAGCTTGAACTCGTGGTGGGTGAACCGGTGCCGCCGGAAGCCGCCACGCCCGAAGGCCTGCAGCAGATGGTGCTGGCGCTGCGCGGCGACTGGAAATAGCCATGATCACGCTCTATACATTTGGTCCCGCGTTTGGCCTGCCCGACGCCAGCCCGTTCGTCATCAAGGCCGAAATGCTGCTCAAGCTGGCCGGCCTGCCGTACCAGACCCGGCGTGGCAACCTGCGCCGCGCACCCAAGGGCAAGCTGCCGTACCTCGACGACATGGGGCGGCTGGTGGCCGATTCGACACTGATCCGCTGGCATATCGAGAAGACCTACCATATCGATTTCGATGAGGGCCTGAGCCCTGCCGAGCGCGGTACGGCCTGGGCCGTCGAAAAACTGCTTGAAGACAACCTGTACTGGGCCGTGGCGCGTGTGCGCTGGCTCGAAGGTGAGAATTTCGAGCGGGGGCCGGCCCAGTTCTTCAGCTTCGTGCCGGCACCATTGCGCGGGGTGGTCAAGGCGCTGGTCAGGCGCAAGGTTCGCCAGATGCTGTGGGCGCAGGGGCTCGGGCGGCATAGCCAGCAAGACATGACCGCCATGGCGGTACAGGGCGTCAAGTCCATCGCCGACATCCTTGGGGACCGTCCCTACCTGATGGGTGACCGTCCATGCGGCGCTGACGCCACGTTGTTTGCGTTTGCCGCCAGCCTGCAAGCCCCGATGTTCGAGACACCGATCCGGGCGGCCGCGGAATCGCACGCCAACCTGCAGGCCTATCTGGCGCGCATGCGCGCACAGTTCTATCCCGATTTCACCGGAGAAGGGGTCTTCGCGCCAGGTTTCGAGGGGGCTCGCGTGGCGCCAGGCCACCGCGAAGCGGCCGCAAGTCACTAATGGCCGTACAATGTAGGCCGTCCCCAATTCCTGTGCGGTCTCCATCATGTCTGGCAATACCCTCGGCCTGCTTTTCACAGTCACCACGTTCGGCGAATCGCACGGCCCCGCCATTGGCGCGGTTGTGGATGGCTGTCCGCCGGGAATGGCGCTGACCGAAGCCGACATCCAGATCGACCTGGACCGCCGCAAGCCCGGCACGTCGCGCCACGTGACGCAGCGCCAGGAAGCCGACCAGGTGGAAATTCTCTCGGGCGTGTTCGAGGGCAAGACCACTGGCACACCGATCTGCCTGCTGATCCGCAACACCGACCAGCGCAGCAAGGACTACGGCAATATCGTCGAGACCTTCCGTCCCGGGCAC
>VFQP010004919.1_pt1 | contig 12009 bp, 6 predicted proteins | sample 3512351 | NCBI WGS metagenome assembly VFQP01 (sample SAMN10412372, study PRJNA504923) | tailings metagenome | isolation source: Relicate 1 Philex TSF1 revegetated site | place: Philippines: Tuba, Benguet | collected 2017-08-29 | reverse complement strand
CGCGTGAAGCGACTGACGGAGCCGGCGTTTGCGCAGCCGCAACGAACGTGAGGGCGATGCAGCCAATCGCGACGGCCGCCACCGGCTTCGTCGCGGCCTTGATTGGCATTCTTGCCGGAAGCAGCCGAGTGATCATCGGACATCCCTTTCAAATGACAGCGCCTGCCTGGCGCGCTTGCCACCGACACTGCCGGGACCTTCTTTGCCGAACGATGGACGATAAAATACGCTTTTGTAATTCGGCGGATCCCGGCGTCCCGGCCGGGCGGTGTCACGGGCGCGGCCTCCGGCAAATCATTAGCGTTAAGGATCCTGCTTGCGGCGGCTCGACGGGTTTTGTGGACGCACGGCGTTTATTTCACCGCTGACATAGACTAGATGCAGAGGGTCGGGTGCACCAAGGACCCACCATGCAGCAACTGCAGCACGAGCAGGCTGAACAGTCCGATACCGACCCCGCCGGCTCTCCGCCGAAGCGCCGAGCATGGCGACCGTTTTTCTTCGTCGTAGCGCTCGCCGGGGCCACCGCCGGTGCGTGGCATTTCTGGCCTGTGCTCCATCAGTCGCAGCAGCCGCGCGACGCAGGCGCCGCCCGGGCCACCACAGTAACTGTGCGGACCGATGCCGTGACGCGCGGCGCCATGCCTGTCGTTCTCAATGCCCTCGGCACCGTGACGTCGCTGACGACGGTAACGGTCAAAACGCAGATCAGCGGAAAGATCACCGAGATCGGCTTCAAAGAAGGACAGATGGTCGGCGTCGGCGACTTCCTGGCCCAAATCGATGCAAGGCCTTACCAGGCTGCCCTCGCCGCAGCCGAGGGACAGCTTGCACGCGACCGTGCCCAGCTCGAAGCCGCGAAAGTCGATCAGACGCGTTACGAAGCGCTGTTGAAACAAGATTCGATCCCGCGCCAACAGGTCGATACGCAACGCGCGCTGGTGAGGCAGCTGCAAGGTACGACCCGCTCCGATGAATCAGCAGTCGAGACGGCCAGGATCAACCTCAACTACTGCCGCATCGTCTCGCCGATCGAGGGCCGGGCGGGCTTGCGTTTGGTCGACCTCGGCAACTACGTGCAGCCAGGCGACACAGGCGGCGTGGTGGTGATCACGAAGACCAAGCCGATCTCGGTTATCTTCTCTCTTCCGCAAGACACGATCCCGCAGTTCATCGCCAAGTTGAGGGAAGGAAAGAAACTGGCGGTCGAAAGTTACACGCGGGATGGCTCGCAGAAGATCGCAACCGGCGATCTGGAAACCATCGACAATCAGATCGATACCACGACCGGCACGGTCAAGCTGCGCGCCATGTTTCCGAACGAGGATGAGGCGCTGTTCCCCAATCAATTCGTGAACGTAAAGCTGATCGTCGACACGCTGAGTGACACAGCTTTGCTGCCGCAGGCAGCCGTTCAGCTCGGCGCGCCCGGCTCTTATGTCTACCTCGTCAAACCCGACAATACGGTCACCGTCCGCCCGGTGAAGCTAGGCCCCGGCGACGATCAACGCGTGGCCGTTTTGGAGGGCGTGTCGGCCGGCGATCAGGTGGTGGTCGATGGCGCGGACAGGCTGCGCGAAGGCGCATCCATCCGGATTTCCGGAGCGGCCGCGGATACAAACGGGGCCGAAAGGCCGCCGTCGAACGGAGATCACGGGGATCATCACCGCACTGCAAAGCAACCGAACTAGACGCGCGGGCGAGAGGCAACCGCATAGCCCATGAACCCCTCTCGGATCTTCATCGAACGCCCTGTCGCAACGACACTGCTGATGCTGGCGGTGATGATGTCGGGCATTCTCGCCTACACGCAGCTTCCCGTTGCGGCATTGCCTCAGGTCGACTATCCGACCATTCAGGTGCAAACCTTCTATCCGGGCGCCAGCCCCGAGGTAATGACGACATCCGTCACCGCGCCTCTCGAACGGCAATTCGGCCAGATGCCGAATCTCAACCAAATGACGTCGTCGAGTTCGGGCGGCGCTTCCATCATCACATTGCAGTTCGGGCTCAACCTCTCACTCGACGTTGCAGAGCAGCAGGTGCAGGCGGCGATCAACGCCGCGGGCAACCTGCTTCCCGCCGACCTGCCCGCGCCACCGATCTACGCGAAGGTCAATCCTGCAGATACCGCGGTCCTGACGCTGGCGCTGACATCAAAGACGCGTCCGCTCATAAAAGTGCAGGACATCGCACAAACGACGCTCGCGCAGAAGATATCGCAAATTGGCGGCGTTGGCCTCGTGACACTGACCGGGGGCAACCGGCCGGCCGTGCGCGTCCAAGCCGATATTCGTGCTCTCGCGGCTCACGGGCTGTCGATCGACGATCTCAGGACGATTCTCGGCAACGTGAACGTCAATGCGCCGAAGGGCAGCTTCGACGGTCCGGCGCGTTCCTTTACGATCAACGCCAACGATCAAATCGAACGGCCCGAAACCTTCGCCAAGACAGTCATAGCCTATCGCAACGGCTCGCCCGTGAGGCTGTCCGACGTCGCTCAGGTGCTGGAGGCTCCCGAGAACACTTTTCTCGCGGCCTGGGCCAACGAAGTCCCCGCCATCATCGTCAACATCCAGCGGCAGCCCGGCGCCAACGTCATCGACGTCGTCGACAGGATCAAGGCGCTGCTGCCTTCGCTCGAATCTGCGCTGCCGGCCGACATTCAGGTGGCGGTTCTGAGCGACCGAACGACGACGATCCGCGCCTCGGTGGACGACGCAAAGTTCGAGTTCGGACTTGCCGTCGTGCTCGTTGTGCTCGTCATCTTCGTGTTTCTACGCAGGCTGTCCGCCACGATCATTCCGAGCCTCTCGGTTCCGCTGTCGATCGTCGGGACCTTCGGCGTCATGTACCTGCTCGGCTTCAGCCTCGACAATCTCTCCCTCATGGCGCTTACGATTGCCACGGGTTTCGTCGTTGACGATGCCATCGTGGTGATCGAAAACATCACGCGTTTCATCGAGGAAGGCGACAGCCCGCTCGAAGCCGCGCTCAAGGGCTCGCAGCAGATCGGTTTCACGATCATCTCTCTCACGGTCTCGCTGATCGCGGTTCTCATCCCCCTCTTGTTCATGGGCGATGTCGTCGGGCGGCTTTTCCACGAGTTTGCCATCACGCTCGCTGTCACCATCGTCATATCGGCGATCGTCGCGCTCACGCTGGTGCCAATGATGTGCGCGCGGCTGTTGAAGCCCGTCGATCCGGCCGCGGAGCGTAAGGCGACCGGTGCGCGCCTGTTCGAAGCCGTCATCCGCGGTTACGGCAAGGCTTTGACCTGGGTGCTGGACCGGCGGGCCGCAACCCTTCTCGTGGCGGTGCTGACGCTTGCGCTGACTGCCGTGCTCTATGTCGTCGTGCCGAAGGGCTTCTTTCCAGTGCAGGACACGGGCCTTGTGCAAGGGATATCGCGGGCCGAGCAGAGCATCTCCTACCAGTCGATGGCGGAGAAGCAGCAGGCTCTCGCAAGGGTGATCCTGAAGAACCCGGATGTCTCCAGCCTCTCATCCTTCATCGGCATCGACGGTTCGAATGCGACGCTCAATCAAGGCCGGTTTCTGATTAGCCTCAAGCCTTTTGGCCAGCGCCAGAAGCCTATCAAGGAGATCCTCGACGCGTTGCGGATTTCCGCTGCAGCTGTTCCCGGTATCCAGCTGTTTCTGCAGCCGGTGCAAGATCTCACGATCGACGCGACGACGAGTCCAACCCCTTACCGGTTCGTGCTGCAGAACACGAACCCGAAGATGCTGGAAGAGTGGGTTCCCAAACTCGTCGCGCGTCTCTCGGAGCTTCCGCAGATCCGCAACGTTTCGAGCGATCTTCTGAGCGAAGGCGCAACGGTGGACGTCACGATTGACCGCGAGACTGCCGCCCGTTTCGGCATCACGCCCGCAACTGTCGACAACGCGCTCTATGACGCTTTCGGGCAGCGCATTGTTTCCACGATCTTCACGCAATCGAACCAGTATCGCGTCATTCTGGAAACGGTGCCGACGCTGCAAAAGAGTCTCGATGCGTTGCAGTCTCTCTACCTTCCGTCGGCGCTGAGCTCGACGGGGCAAGTACCGCTCTCGGCCATCGCCAGCTTCAGCACACGGCACGCGCCGCTGCTCGTCAATCATCTGGCCCAGTTTCCGGCGGCGACAGTCTCTTTCGACTTGGCTCCGGATGCGTCGCTCGGCGAGGCTGTGACTGCCATCCGAGCAGCCGAGAAAGCCCTGGCCATGCCGGAAAGCTTCATCACGCGTTTTCAAGGCGCAGCGCTGGCCTTCGAGAGCGCACTCGGCAACGAGCTGCTGCTCGTGCTGGCCGCCATCGTCACGATGTATATCGTGCTCGGCGTGCTGTACGAGAGCTTCGTGCACCCCGTGACGATCCTGTCGACGTTGCCGTCGGCGGGCGTCGGCGCTCTGATCGCGCTCATCCTGTCCGGCACCCAGTTCGACATCATCGCGCTCATCGGGATCATCCTGCTGATCGGGATCGTCAAGAAGAACGCGATCATGATGATCGATTTCGCCTTGCGGGCCGAGCGTGAGGACGGGCTGGCGCCGCGGGAGGCGATCTATCAAGCCTGTCTGCTGCGATTCCGTCCGATCCTGATGACGACGATGGCAGCCCTGTTTGCCGCGCTGCCGCTCATGCTTTCGGGCGGGGCCGGAGCCGAATTGCGCCAGCCGCTCGGCATCGCCATCTTCGGCGGTCTCGTCGTAAGCCAGATCCTCACGCTGTTCACGACCCCGGTCATCTACCTCGCGTTCGACCGCATAGCGCGCAAGATCGACTGGAAGACGGAGGATCCGCACCGGCAGACGCGCGCCACGGATCGGGCTGCGCCATGAACCTTTCGGCCCCCTTTGTCGCGCGTCCGGTGGCGACCACGCTGATCTCGCTCGGCATCGCGCTTCTGGGGCTGATGGCATTTCCCAACTTGCCCGTCGCGCCCCTCCCCCAGATCGACTTTCCGACCATATTGGTCCAGGCGCAGATGCCAGGGGCGAGCCCCGAGACGATGGCGAGCAGCGTAGCCGGTCCGCTCGAGAACCATCTCGGCAAGATAGCCGCCGTTTCCGATATGACGTCCCAGAGCACGCTCGGGATCACGCGCATCGTGTTGCAGTTCGACCTCGATCGCGACATCGATGGTGCGGCGCGAGATGTGCAGGCGGCCATCAACGCCGCGCGCGCAGACCTACCCTCAAGCCTTCGAACCAATCCGACCTATCGCAAGGTCAACCCGGCGGACTTCCCGGTTCTCATCCTGGCGCTGACCTCGTCGACGCTGACGGAGGGCCAACTCTACGACTCAGCCGCGAGCGTGGTGCAACAGCGGCTGTCCCAGGTGCGAGGGATCGGGAACGTCGACCTCGGCGGCAGCGCGCTGCCGGCTGTGCGGATCGAGCTGCAATCGTCATCGCTCTACAAATACGGGATCGGTCTCGAAGACGTGCGCGCGGCTATCGCATCGGCCAACGCGCACAGCCCCAAGGGCGTGATCGAGGACGGCGCGCGGCGCTACCAGATCGAGGCCAACGACGAGTCTACCAAGTCCGCGGATTACCGGAACCTCGTTGTCGCGTACCGCAACAATGCTGCAGTTCATCTCACGGACATCGGCCGCGTGACGGACTCCGTCGAGGATCTTCGCAACCTCGGGCTGGCCGATGGGAAGCCCGCTGTGCTCGCCATTCTCTACCGCGAGCCGAGCGCCAACATCATCAATACGGTCGCCCGCGTCCGCGATGTTCTGCCGAGCCTTAAGGCGTCGCTGCCCGGCGACGTCGAGCTCACGCCGATCATGGATCGGACGGTAACCATCAAGGCCTCCCTGGCGGAGACGGAAAAGGCGCTCTTCCTGGCGATCCTGCTTGTCGTGCTCGTTGTTTACATCTTCTTGCGCGAGCCGCGCGCCACCATCGTGCCGGCCGTTGCCGTTCCGATCTCCTTGCTCGGCGCGCTCGGCGCCATGTATCTCCTGGGCTATAGCCTCGACAATCTATCGTTCATGGCATTGATCATTGCCACGGGCTTCGTGGTGGACGATGCGATCGTCGTGGTCGAGAACGTCACCCGCCATATCGAGAATGGGACGCCCCGGCTTGAAGCGGCGATCAAGGGCGCGGGCGAGGTCGGCTTCACCGTGCTCTCGATCAGCATCTCGCTGATCGCCGTGTTTTTGCCGATCCTGCTCATGGGCGGCATCGTGGGACGCATCTTTCGTGAATTCGCCGTCGTGCTGTCGATCACAATTGCGATCTCTCTGCTCGTGTCGCTCACGACGACGCCAATGATGTGCTCGCGCCTGCTGCCCAACGGCACCAGGCGCAGGCCGGGATGGTTCGTCGCGCTGGCGGACCGTGCCTTCAACAGACTACACGCGGGCTATGGACGGACGCTCGACATCGCACTCCGCCACCCCCGGCTCGTTATCCTGACACTGGCCGGTGTGATTGCGCTCAATGTCTACCTCTTCACCATCGTACCCAAGGGGCTTTTTCCGCAATCGGATACCGGGCGCATCAACGGCACGATCCAGGGGGATCAGAGCATCTCCTTCCAGGCGATGGCGCAAAAGCTGAAGCAGTTCGCGAAAATTCTGCAGGACGATCCTGCCGTCGCCCACGTGGCGGGATTCACCGGTGGCCGGCAGACCAATTCGGGGAACCTGTTCGTGGCTCTCAAGCCGCTGGCCGAGCGCAAGGTCTCGGTGGACCAGGTGATCCAGCGTTTGCGCGGAAAGATGTCGGAGGTCGCTGGCGCCCGGCTCTACCTGCAAGCAGTGCAGGACGTCACCGTCGGCGGACGTCAGGCAGGCGCGCAATATCAGTTCACGCTGCAAAGCCAGGATCCCGACGAGCTTCAGACATGGGCAAAGCGTCTCGCCGACGCGCTGCAGGCTTCAGACGCGCTCGCCGACGTCAACTCCGACCAACAGATCGGAGGTCTTTCGATTAACCTGGTCTTCGATCGGGATACGGTTGCACGATATGGGCTAACACCGATTGCAATCGACAACACGCTCTACGATGCCTTCGGCCAACGGCAGGTTTCGACCATTTACAATCCGCTGAACCAATATCACGTGGTGATGGAGGTCGCGCCGGAGTACGGGCAGGCGCCAAGCGCGCTGAGCGACGTCTACGTCAGCACCGCGCCCCCGAATGCGAGCGGAAGCCAGCAAACCAACGCGCCTTCGGGCTCTGTTTCCGCCTCCTCTCTCACCACCGCTCAATCCGCAGGTGCCTCCGATGCCGCGCGTAACCAAGCGAGCAACGCCATCGCCAACACGGGACACGGCAGCGTCTCGAGCGGCTCGCCCGTCAGCACGAGCGTCGAGCCCATGGTCCCGCTCACCGCCGTCAGTCACTACGCGCAAGGGAAGACCGCGCTCTCCGTCAACCATCAAGGCTTGCTGCCGTCCGCGACGATCTCGTTCAACCTGAAGCAAGGACAGGCCCTGAGCGACGCGACCGCAATCATCGAGCAGACGATGCGGAAGATCGGCGTCCCCTCGACGGTCCACAGCACGTTCTCGGGGACCGCCGCCACCTTCGTTCAGTCGCTCAAGTCCGAGCCGCTGCTGGTGCTCTCGGCTCTGGTGGCGGTCTACATCGTTCTCGGCATCCTTTACGAGAGCACCATCCACCCGCTCACGATCCTGTCGACCTTGCCTTCGGCGGGCGTCGGTGCCGTGCTGTCCCTGATGTTGACCGGCACCGACTTCACTATCATGGCGCTGATCGGCATCCTGCTCCTGATCGGCATCGTGAAGAAGAACGCCATCCTGATGGTCGATTTCGCGCTTCAAGCGGAACGCGGCGGCATGGATACGCGCGATGCCATCCGGCAGGCTTGCATGCTCCGGTTCCGGCCAATTCTAATGACGACGCTCGCCGCGGCGTTCGGCGCGTTGCCGTTGGCGCTCGGGTTCGGTGAAGGCGCGGAGTTGCGCCAGCCTCTCGGCATATCGATCGTCGGGGGACTGGCCGCAAGCCAGTTGCTCACCCTCTATACGACGCCCGTCGTCTACCTCTATTTGGACCGTTTCCGGCTGTGGCTCGCGCGCAAGCGCGAGGCGTGGCATTTCAGAGGCACGGCGGCATCTCGGGACTGACGTCCCCTCTGATCGCATCGCGGACGCTCACGCACGAGCGCCAGTGCCTCAGCTCCTCGTAGGTGGGAAGCTGGTCTACGCCCCATCCTCCGCCCAGCGCCTGGACGAGGTTCACCGTCGCGAGGAACCGGCTCTGCCGCACCGCGAGAGCCGCCTGCTCGTTGGTGAGCTGCGTCGACTGCGCCGTCACCACCGCGATGAACGAGACCGTGCCCGCCTTGTATTCGTTGAGCGTGATCGTGACGGCCTCGCGTGAAAGCTTCACGGCTTCGTCCTGCACCTTCTGCTGGCGCGCCAGAATTCGCTGAGAGGAATATCCATCCTCGGCCTGCTGGAACGCAGTCAACACCGTCTGGCGATAGTTCGCGACGGCGTTGTAGTAAGCCGCCTCGTTGGCGGTGAGCTGCGCGCGCCGAAGGCCGCCGTCGAACACGGTTTCGGCCATCGTTGCGCCGACTTGCCAAATTTCGTTGGCGACCGAGATCGGGAACGCCCGGGAGCCGACCCAGCCGAACACGCCGTTGAGTGTGATGTCCGGGAAGTATGCGGCGGCGGCTACGCCGATCAGCGCGCTCTCTCCCTGCACGCGGCGCTCGGCAGCGGCGACATCAGGCCGGCGCTCGAGCAGGCGCGCGGGAATGTCGGGCGGTACGGTGGGAACGGAGTTCGCGAGTTCCCGCGAAGTTATATCGAGTGCCGACGGCGGGACGCCGATCAGTACGGCGATGGCGTGCTCGAACTGGGCGCGCTGGACGTCGACGTTGATCGCCTGCGCTTCGGTTGTCTTGACCTGGGTTTGCGCCGTCAGAACATCGGACTTGCCGACGGTACCTTGGCTGTATTCGTTTTCGGTGATGGTTTGCGTCTTGCGGAAATTGGTGACGGAGCGATTGAGGATCGTCTTCAGCGAGTCGGCTGCGCGCAAATTGAAATACGCCGTCGCGAGTTGGGCCTGCATCATCAACGTGACGTTGGCGACGTCGGCGGCGCTCGCTTGTGCATTCGCCGCATCGCTCTCGATCGTGCGGCGGACTTTGCCCCACACGTCGAGATCCCAAGTGCCCGTGGTTTCGAGCGTGACGGTCGTGCGCGTGAATGCGCCGGCGCCGGTCGTGCCGATGCTAGCGGTGCTTGCGCCGGGCGTAACCTTGGCGCCCTGATGTGAGCGGACCGCGTTATAAGTGACACCGAGCACCGGAAACAGCGCGGCGCGGGCTTCCTTTACGATCGCAACCGATTGACGGAAGGTCGCCTCGGCAGCCGCAATGTTCTGGTTGTTGATCTCGACCTGGGACATGAGCCGATCCAGCACCGGATCGTTGTAAATCGCCCACCACGCGCCGCGATCGAAGGCATCCCGGGGCTCGGCGAGCTTCCAGCCGTCGATCTCCTTGTATTTGTAAGGTACCGGGGCGGGCGGCGGGAAATAGTCGGGTCCGAGCGTGCAGCCGGCCGTCGTCAACGACAGTAGGGAGACGACGCAGGCCGCCCCGGACCGGCGCGCGGACAACAACGCTCTCGCGCGCGGAAATCTCGATGTTTCCGAGCACGCCGTCCGAAAGCCCGCGTGGTGCGTGCCGATTTCGGCCCCCGATTGTCGCTCGACGCAGCTAAGGCCCAACGATCACCCGACTCGGCCCGATCGAGCGATCAGTAGCACTTTTGTGGATACGCCGTGCGGTTGCTCCCGGTCGCTCGGCTATTATCCCGCGCTGCGTGATCCTGGCGCCTCAAACGTGTTCCACGCATCGCGGAACGATAGCGAAAAGCTCGCGTTCAACTTGCAACAGCAAGGCGCAAACATCATATGCGGTAATGTGAATGCCCGTCTTCAAAGGAAGGGGCCATGCCCGGTGGACAGATCCAAGAGCGACCACTCCCCTATTTCATCTTGAATGAAGCGGAGCCCTCCGGCCGCACAATCGGCTATCTCGGAGACGTGCCCATAGCAGAGGCCGTCACCGATTGTTTCGGGAAATCCTATGTTTACGTCGGCCTTGCACCGCGCACTTGGGGCGGCGACATTGATGTCGACGCGTTGAAGCGCGGTGAATTCATTTTACCCCCCAATCTCGTTTATCGGCTTTGCTCGCCCCCGCGCGCGTCTTCGAAATTGGCGGCGATGGTCCTGCAAACGCTGTGGCGGGAGAGCCGGCCGAAAGCGGGTGCCGATGCCCAAAGCACGCAAGACAGCGGGAGCGTACCTCGTCACGCGCGGTCTCGTTGAGCGCTCAAGCGATCAAATTGCGAGCCTTTGCCTCAGCCATCATTTCGGCGAGTACGCCGAATGCGAACGTCGTCTTGCTTTTTGCATTCGGTATCGACCCCACGGGCGCGTGGATGCGATCAAGAGCCTCGGCTGACGCCCCCAACGTGCGAAGCGTTTCGAGCCGGGCGCGATGCACCGCACGATTGCCGAGCACACCCAGATAGAAACACGGCGTCTGCAGCAATTGCTGCAGGATATCGGGTTCGGCCTCGTGATCGTGGAACACCATGACGACGGCGCTGGTATCGTCCAACTTCGAGATGAGATGGTCGAGTTCTGCACTCGTACCGGTCGAGCTCTGGCCGTTCGCCGTAAGTTGGCGGCGGGTGGCTTCATCGGTCGACCAGACAGCCGTATCGAGGCCGGTCGCTTTCGCGAGCGTCGCTATGCCCGTCAAGGCGGGGCCGTTGCCAATCAGGGCCAAGCGCAGCGGAGCGGGATAGATGCGCGTGAAGACATCGCCGTCGCGCGCGCTCGCCGGCATCGGACCGGAGAGCGCAACGACTTCACTGCTGCCTCGATCAAGCGACGTCCGCAACGCGAACGGCTTGCGTCCCTCTCGCAGCGCCAGCATCATTTCGAGTTCCGCGTTGTCTATGGACTGATCGAAGTAAAGATCGAGGCCGCTGCCACACGGGAGGCGGATGTCGAAATAGGGCGAGCCTTTGCCATAGCGAACCAAGCGGTTCTGTCCGCGCGCAATCGCATCCTTCGCCTCGAGGGCCACGGCCTGCTCGAGACAGCCGCCGGACAGATATCCGACGTAACCGCCGTCATCCGTCACGGCCATCTGCGCGCCGGGCTGGCGCGGCGCCCCGCCCTCCACGCCGACTAGCGTGACGAGTGCGGTCCGCAAGCCTTGCCGACGCCAGCAGCGCAGCATGGGTAGGACGTCGTCCTCATCGAGGAGATTGAGGACTGGCGTGACGGGCTGGGCGCCGATGGTCATGGTCGTTCGTTCGCTCCGGAGACGGTCAGCGCCGCAAATTCAGCGGGCATTCCGAGTTTGGCAAAGCGTTCGGGAGAAGGCACGAAAGAAATTCATCATCAGCCGCACCAGTAGGCCCAAGGCGGCGACTTCTGGTACAAGACACCGCGACCCTGCCCCGATGTGGGCTGGCGCCTCCCTTTGTTCAAGCACCAGGATTTCCGCGATTAGCATCCCTCTCAAACAGGATATGACCAAGAAAAGTGTTCGCCAGCGGGAGATCGTCGGCCTGCTTTCGGACCAACCTACGCTGCGCGTGAGCGAGCTTGCGGAGCAGCTCAGCGTCACGACGGAGACAATCCGCCGCGACCTCGATGAACTCACGAGCAAAGGGATGATCAGCCGCACTTACGGCGGTGCCATCCTGCGCAAGGCCGCGGAGCCTGCCGTTGCGCAGCGGCACGCCCTGCTGATTACAGAGCGGGCTCGGATCGCCAAAGCGGCGTGCGATGCGTGCAAAGGCGGGCGCGTGATCATGATGGGATCGGGCGCGACCACGCTCCATGTAGCCAGGCGCATGGCCGCTACGCGGCAGCAGGGGACAGTCATCACGCATTCCGTAGCGATCGCTCAGGCCCTTGCCATCAACCCGGCGGTGTCGGTGCTGATGACACCCGGGTTCTATCATGCCGGCGAAGG
>VFQP010004918.1_pt1 | contig 12010 bp, 8 predicted proteins | sample 3512351 | NCBI WGS metagenome assembly VFQP01 (sample SAMN10412372, study PRJNA504923) | tailings metagenome | isolation source: Relicate 1 Philex TSF1 revegetated site | place: Philippines: Tuba, Benguet | collected 2017-08-29 | reverse complement strand
TTTAGTACGATAGGAAGTTTTTGATGAGTCAAATAATCTAAGCCTTCTTGGATAGTGTCTTTGGTGAAAGTTTGAGACTTTGCCGTAGGAACGCCATATTTGACCATAAAGTTTTTAGAAAAGTCCTTTGAGCCTTCAAGCATTGCTCCTTTTGAATCTGGGCCAACCATCAGAATATGCTGTAAGTCGGTACGAGCAGCAAAATAATCACGTACACCTTTTACTAGTGGTTCTTCAGGGCCAACAATTACAAGGCTAATGTTATTTTCTAAAACAACCTCTGCGATTTTTTCAAAATCATTGTAGCCAACAGCAATATTAGTAGCAATTGAAGCCGTTCCAGCATTACCTGGGGCTACAAACAATTTTCCGCAAAGAGGGCTTTGGGCAATTTTCCATGCAAAAGCATGTTCACGTCCGCCAGAGCCTAAAATAAGTATGTTCATTTAGTTTGAGTAATCTATAAAGTAAATAGCCTCAAGCTTAGGGCAATCGGCTATTTGTAATGATTTAGAATATGGTACAATAGAAAATACAGGATTAACCAATAATTGTACAAAATTAAGACACTATCACACAGGATAAAAGCCCTATGCGGAATTTATAACGAATTGATAGCGAGTAAATTTGATTAATTAGCTACTTCGCTCAAGAATTTGATTCTCATCAAGCGTAATTCTTCTTCTGTAATGTCATCAATACCACATTTATCTAAGGCTACCGCTATGTTATCGGTATCGGCAGTCATGAAATAATCGTAAATTTCTTCTTGTTTGTCGGGCTCAACTACCTGATTAATATAGTAATCAAGATTCAATTTGGTTCCAGAATAGCAAATGTGTTCGATTTCTTCAATCAAATCTTCCATGGCTAGTTCTTTTTGTTCAGCAATAATATCCAAATCTACTTTTCTATCTACCTGCTGGATAATATGAATTTTGATTTTTGATTTATTGACAGTCGATTTTACAACAACCTCAGTAGCAGTTTCAATTTCGTTGTCTTCTACATACTTTTTAATTAAGTCGATAAAAGGGCGACCAAATTTTACTACTTTGCCCATTCCTACGCCATTGATTTGAGCCATATCTTCCTTGGTAGTTGGATACGTCGTGGCCATTTCTTCTAATGACGGGTCTTGGAAGATTACATAAGGAGGCAGGTTTTTATCTTTTGCTAATTTTTTACGAAGGTTTTTGAGTAATTCAAACAAAGCTTCGTCGTACGAGCCACTACCGCTACCTCCAAGCGATTCTTTATCGTCTTCGTCTTCGATATGTTCGTGTTCGTAATCGTGGTCTTTCGACAACGTAATAGGGTACGAATCTTTCAAGAAAGCGTGTCCTTTTTCCGAAACTTTCAAAATACCATAGTTTTCGATATCTTTTTCCAAGAAGCCAAGCACCGTAATCTGACGAATCAAAGATTGCCATTGTTCTACAGGTTCTTGTTGTTGTTGAGCTTTCTTTTTAGAAGGTTTTGGTGCTTTTTTAGCTTTCGGTTTTGGAATCGGATTGCCATCCTCATCTTCTTCGTCGGTATATTCTACTTCGTCATCGTCGTCATCATCGTCGTCCTCATCTTCATCGGCTTGAAGTTTGAAGAAACCTTTCCCTTTGCCAAAAATATCAAGTTTATGGTGTTCATAGCTAGTGATATATTGGTTTTTGTTGCCCAACAATACATCGGCCAAGTGCTGAACATCAAAGCGTTCGCCAGTCATGATAGCTGCTTGGATAGCCAAGACTACCTCTTGTTCGGCTTTGAATTTTGGTGTTGGTTTTTTACAATTATCGCAATAGCCACAATCTTTGTCAACATACTCGCCAAAATAGTGCATTAATTGGCGACGGCGGCAAGTTCCCAAGGTGGCATAGAATACCATTTCGTGGAGTAGCATACGGGCGGTATCGCGCTCGTTGATAGTTTTATCTTTGTTGAATTTATCAAGTTTATTGATATCTTCTTTGGCATAAAACATAATACAAGTACCCTCTAGGCCGTCTCGTCCGGCTCTACCTGTTTCTTGGTAATACCCTTCAAGCGACTTCGGTGCATCGTAGTGAATCACAAAACGTACATCGGGCTTGTCGATACCCATACCAAAGGCAATAGTGGCTACCATTACCTCCACCTCTTCGTTCAAGAAAGCTTCTTGATTAGCCATACGAATATCGCCATCAAGACCTGCATGATACGGAAGGGCTTTGATACCATTAACATTAAGCACCTCGGCAACTTCTTCTACCTTTTTGCGGCTTAGGCAATAAATAATACCTGCTTTTCCGTGGTTGGCTTTGATATACTTGATAATCTGCTTATCTATATCGTCACGTTTTGCACGGATTTCGTAATAAAGGTTTTTTCTATTAAAAGATGATTTGAACAAGGTAGCGTCGTCCATGTTCAAATTTTTCTGAATATCTAGCTGCACTTTTGGCGTAGCAGTGGCAGTGAGGGCTATAATCGGTAGCGTATTGTCGAGGCTTTCGACAATGCTACGAATACGACGATACTCTGGACGGAAATCATGCCCCCATTCAGAAATACAGTGAGCCTCGTCAATGGCCACAAAAGAGATTTTAGCTTGTTTTAGAAAAGCTAGGTTATCTTCCTTGGTCAGCGACTCAGGGGCAATGTATAACAATTTTACCTGCCCACTGATTACATCATTTTTAACCTTGGTCATCTCAGCTTTGTTGAGCGACGAGTTTAAAAATTGAGCATTAATGCCAAATGCGTTCATTTGGTCAACCTGATTTTTCATTAATGCAATCAGTGGCGAAATTACGATAGCTGTTCCTTCTGTGGCTATAGCAGGCAACTGGTAGCATAGCGATTTGCCTGCCCCTGTTGGCATAATTACAAATGTATTTTTGCCAGCTAGGGTGTTTTTAATAATCTCTTCTTGCTCGCCACGGAACTGGCTGTATCCGAAGGTTTCTTTTAATTTTTCCTTCAACAAGTTGGTGGTCTCTTGGCTAACACTCATTGTCTTCAAACTTATTTGAGGTTATGGATAAAAATTGATATTTGGTGGTTGTGAGACTGTACTTATATAATAGTTTATCTTTGCACTAAAATTAATACAAAACCAGTCATTTAAAACCGTTTCTAAAATTGAAATTAGTAAAAAATATTCAATCAACAGCAAAAAAAGTTTTGCAGGAAGAAGCCGAAGCTATTCTAAAAATTACTGAGAAAATAGATTCTAATTTTGAATCCTGTGTAAATCACTTACTTAGCAGTCAAGGACGCTTTGTGATTACAGGCATTGGCAAATCTGCTATTATTGCTCAGAAAATTGTGGCAACACTTAATTCAACGGGAACGCCCGCTTTGTTCATGCACGCAGCCGATGCGATTCATGGTGACTTGGGTATGGTTCAACCAAATGATACGGTAATGTGTATTTCCAAATCAGGCGACACACCCGAAATTAAGGTATTAGTCCCTTTAATTAAAAGAACTGGTGTAAAATTAATTGCAATGGTTTCAAATCCAAATTCTTATCTAGGTAAAAATGCAGATTATATTTTGCATGCCCTAGCCGAGCGTGAAGCCGATACGCTTAATTTAGCTCCTACAACCAGTACAACGGTTGCTTTGGCTTTGGGCGATGCCCTTGCCGTTTGCTTGCTCGAATGCCGAGGCTTTAGTAGTACCGATTTTGCCAAATACCACCCTGGAGGGGCTTTAGGCAAAAAATTGTACCTAAAAGTATCGGATTTGTATCCTAATCACGACCTGCCATTGGTATATGATACCACCTCCGTAAAGGATGCTATACTCGAAATTAGTTCAAAAAGATTGGGGGCTACTGCTGTAGTGGCTGCCGATGGGGTGCTTCTAGGTATTATTACCGATGGCGATGTACGAAGAATGTTGAATAAACATGATACCCTAACAGGGTTGATGGCCAAAGATATTATGACTGTTTCGCCCAAAACGATTCGTGCCGATGCTTATGCCACAGAAGCTTTGCAGGTTATGCAATCCAAAAATATTACTTCGTTGGTAGTAGTAGACGAAGCCAAACCACTCGGTTTTGTTCACTTACACGATTTGCTGAAAGAAGGATTAGTATAGATTCAATCAAGCGAGCGTGCATCTGCACGCTCGCTTGTATAGACTATCGCATTCTATCGGCAGAACGAACCAACGTTTCGTCGCGACGAATAAAGCGGTTGGCTATCATATTGGCTAATAAACCTACTACTGCTGCATAAAAACCTGTTGAATAGGCTCCCTGATTTTCTGGCTCGAACATAGGAATACCTATTTGAAAAATATGATAAAAGCTCAAGATCAATACCAAAGCCATCAAGGCTGAGTTGATAGCTCCTAAGGTCATCTGTAATACTCTTTTCTTATACTGTGAAATAGAAACTATAGCTACGAGTGCCGCAATGCCTGCCAATACGGCTATATAAATGTTACTTTGACTGCTCAATACCGTTGTGGCTTGCGAATGCTCCAATGCCGAAGCTGTTAGTACTACTTTTTGATTAAGAGCCGCACTACTTTTTTGCCAGATAGGTGTACCTATTACGGTGGCCATTGCGATAACTACTACCGCCAATAATAAAGTTTGAAAACGTTGAATCATGATTGTTCTATTGCTATAAGTTGATAAGCTGTATGTTTGGGCTGATACGCTCAGCACTACAATGTCAACATACGGTCGTTATTATTTTGGCAAAGTTCAGAAACTTTCATTAGCTACGCAAGCAACTCAAAGGATATGCTTAAAGTTCTTTGGCCATAATCTTGGCCGATGATAATGCCAAAGGGATACCCCCTCCTGGATGTACACTACCACCAACAAAATACAAATTTTTGATTTTTGATGAAAAGTTGGCATGCCTCAAAAAAGCAGCATACTTGTTGTTCGACGAATTGCCATACAATGCCCCCTGAGCAGACGAAGTTTTGCTTTCAATGCTCCTAGGGTCTAAAATAGCTTCACAAACGAGGTGTTTTTTTATATCACAGCTCAATATTCTGCTAATTTTCTGCAATACATTCTCACGGAGTTTATCAATGATGTTATCCCAGTCTTGTCCATTATTAGCAGGGGCATTGACGAGTACAAACCAGTTTTCGCAGCCAGAAGGGGCATCGTTGGGCTTGTTTTTAGAAGTAATATTGATATAAACGGTAGGGTCATGATAAATATCATTTTTGTCGAACATCCATTTAAACTCTTCTTGATAGTTGTCGCTAAAAAAGATATTGTGTAAATCTAGTTCTGGAAATTGCTGATTGATACCCCAGTAAAAAATCACGCCCGAACTCGACTTAGGCTGGTCTAATAGCCTATCGGGATGCTGAGCTTTGGGCAGGAGTTTTCGATACGTTGGGGTAATATCCATATTAGATACTACTATATCAAAGTCTAGGGTTGAATGAGCTGTCTGAATGCCCGACACTTGGTGATTGCTGGTAATGATTTCTAAAACGGGTGTTTGATAATGAAAAACAACCCCTAGCGATTCGGCAAGTTGTACCAAAGAATTGGTAATATCGACCATACCTTTTCTAGGAAAAAATGCCCCAATATTATATTCTAGGTGTGGAATAATATTGAGCGTAGCAGGTGTTTGATAAGGGTCTGAGCCGTTATAAGTAGCATATCGGTTAAACAATTGTACAAGCTTTGGATGTTGAAATTGCTTTTGGTTGGCATCGTTCATTGTGCCAAAAATCCCTAATTTGGGTAGGTTAAGATAACCACGCAAGGCTTTTGCCGAAGTCCAAGTTGAAAGCTTATGTAATGAGTCTTGTAGAAAAAGCCCATCTAGCACGTCGTATTTGAAGGCACTATCTGCCAAGAAACGAGTTACCTTGTGGGCTGGAACACCAATAACACGTTCTATTTCTTGGGCAAAGTCTTGGGGTTGTGCCAAAGCTTTGAGCCTAGTGCCGTCTTCCCAAAAATAATGGCAGATAACATCGAGGCGTTCATAATCAAAAAAATCGGTAGGGTTTTTTCCCGACAACGTAAATAATTCTTCTACCAAATGAGGTAATGTGAATAACGATGGCCCAGCATCAAAACGGAATCCCTTTTGTTCAAAATTACTTAATTTGCCTCCTGCATATTCGTTGGCTTCAAATACTTCTACACTATACCCTTTGTTGGCCAAACGAATAGCCGATGCAATACCCGCAATGCCTGCTCCAATGATGCCTACTTTTTTCATAAAAAATGCCTTTATTTCACCCGATTTGTCTACAAAAAACAACGAAGAACTATATTTTTTCTAATACAATCTTAAAACCTATCAAATAGTTTTCAAAATCTTTTGGGTGACACCTAACAATTTCTGTAATTTTGCGAATTATTTAGCTCGGACAGGCTTGTCCGTATTTGTTAATACTAAGAGAATACATTGACGGACAAGGCCGTCCGTACTAAAAAACTTATGCTAAGAACACACAATAATGGCGAACTGCGTATCGCTAACGTAAGTGAAGTCGTTACACTTTGTGGATGGGTACAACGTACTCGTGACAAGGGTGGAATGATTTGGATTGACCTCCGTGACCGCTATGGTATCACACAATTGATGCTAGAAGAAGGAAAAACTTCAAAAGAAGCACTTGATACTGCTCGTTCATTAGGGCGTGAGTTTGTGGTTTCTGTAACAGGAACTGTAGTGGAACGTCTTTCTAAAAATGATAAAATCGCAACTGGAGATATTGAAGTAAAAGTAGCAGAGCTAACAGTGCTTAACCCTGCCAAATTACCTCCATTTTTGATTGAAGACGAAACCGATGGTGGCGATGATATTCGGATGAAATACCGCTACCTTGATTTGCGTCGTAACCCTGTTCGTCAGAACTTGATTTTGCGTCATAAAATGGCTCAAGAAGTACGTTCTTACTTGGACGGACAAGGGTTTATCGAAGTAGAAACCCCTGTTTTGATTAAATCTACGCCTGAAGGGGCTCGTGACTTTGTTGTGCCTTCTCGTATGAACCCTGGCGAGTTTTATGCTTTGCCTCAGTCTCCTCAAACATTCAAGCAGTTGTTGATGGTATCGGGCTTTGACCGTTATTTCCAGATTGTAAAATGTTTCCGTGATGAAGATTTGCGTGCCGACCGTCAGCCTGAGTTTACTCAAATTGACTGCGAAATGTCGTTTATCGAACAGGAAGATATTTTGCAAATGTTTGAAGGCTTGGTTCGTCAGTTGTTCAAAAACTTGAAAGGCATTGAACTCAACGAAGTACCTCGTATGACTTATGCCGATGCTATGAAATATTATGGTTCTGACAAACCAGATATTCGCTTTGGAATGAATTTTTATGAACTAAAAAGCGAGTCTGTAGATTTAACTTCTGGTAAAAACTTCCCTGTATTTGATGCAGCGTCGGTTGTTGTAGGTATCAATGCCAAAGGTTGTGCAGAATATACCCGCAAGCAGGTTGATGAATTAACCGATTTTGTAAAACGTCCTCAAATTGGAGCTAAAGGCTTGATTTATGTACGTTACAATGCCGATGGCAGTATCAAATCTTCTGTAGATAAATTCTATACAGAGGAGGATTTGAAACAATGGGTAGCTACCGCAGGAGCAGAACCTGGCGACTTGTTGTTGATTCTTTGTGGCGATGGCGACAAACCAAGAAAACAACTTAACGAACTACGTTTAGAAATCGGTAACCGTTTGGGCTTACGTAACCCAGAGGTGTATTCGGTACACTGGGTAGTTGACTTCCCGTTGTTGGAATATGGCGAAGAAGATAACCGCTGGTTTGCGATGCACCACCCATTTACAGCTCCAAAACCAGAAGATATTCCATTCCTAGAAGCTGGCGATTACGGCAAAATCCGTGCAAATGCTTATGATATGGTAATCAATGGTGTAGAAGTAGGGGGGGGCTCTATTCGTATTTTCCAAAAAGATTTACAAGCCAAAATGTTTGAGGTGTTGGGCTTCTCAGACGAAGAGGCAAAACATCAGTTTGGTTTCTTGATGGATGCCTTTGAATATGGAGCTCCACCACATGGTGGTTTGGCATTTGGCTTTGACCGTTTGTGTTCGTTGTTTGGAGGTTCAGATTCTATCCGTGACTTTATCGCTTTCCCTAAAAATAATTCAGGAAGAGATGTAATGATAGATTCGCCATCAACAATCGACCAGAAACAAATGGATGAATTGAAAATAAAAACGGTATTATAAAACTCCTGAATAGCTAGCCGTTGCCTTGCAACGGCTAGCTATGCTTTATTCAGGTAAAATATTACTTCTTAACAGTCGGGCTTGTTTGAAATAAAGTCCATACTGATTATTGGTATCTTTGACTAGCTTAAATTCAATATCGGTACTATACTTTTGGTTATCTCCTTGATTAATTTGGCGTTGAGACAACGCCTTATGGATTTTTTCGGTACTTTCTCTCAATAATTTCAACAAAGCTTGTGTAGCGGTATTACCAATAAATACCTTACCTAAATTCGACGGCGTTAGTACTTTTTCTATTGTTGTTTTTCCTACCGCAAACGCTTCAGGAATATCTCCCTTTTTAGGGTTTGTTACTTCATTTTCACCAACTTGTGCATTAACTAATATCGACAAATTGGCACTTTTAGGCGTAGTTGTTGCTAATATAACGCCATTGGCAAATTCATCGACAAACGCTGGGCTAATAAGTATTGCCATTGCTACTTTTTTGTGGTCGATACCAAAGTATTCTCTCTCTTCAAAAGCTACATCGTTCCACAGCGAGGCGTACACTTTCGTGATTTTTTTGGCCAATAAGGCATCGTTATCTTTGGTATTAAACCCTTTTGATTCGTATAAACCTGCACCATTAAACTGAGGCAAATCTTCGCAGTTGGTCGAGCTTCGTAGCTTGACACGACCATTTGTAAAATGCGTATTTCGGATATTGCGTAAAGAGGCTATCGTAGTAGCACTAGGAATACTTTTTTCGATAACAGCTCTAATTCTGGCTAAAGCCTGTTGGCGTTCGGCTGTGCTGAGCGTTTTTCTTTTACTAAGGAAAAAATTAATTTCTTTATTTGCTCCTTGTTCCAGTAAATCCAGATAGGGTTTAAAACCAATAGCATAGGCTGGATGTACCATTTTGTCGCCCAGCAACTCATATAGTAAAGCATAGTTATTGGCTTTTGCCCCAATAAGCTCTACTTGCTGATATTGTTTGAAAGTTTTGCTGAGTGGTACTACCGACTCGAATGTAGCCTTGGGGGTTGGTATAGTGAGTTGAGGAGGTTTATTTTTTGTCCAAAACTTAGTTGCATATTCTTGTGCAACGGGCTTTATAGTAAGTTTCTGGAAGTTTGGGCTTCGAGCGTAATAATGCCTGCCAAAGTAGGGATTCGCTTAGGCATGAATTGAAAAATCGCAATATCGTGTGCGGTAAGTTGGTTAGCATCGGCTTCACTTTTTACCAAAACTAGCTTACCAACGGCTGGAACTTCATGCAGAATCTTGAATTTTGTACCGCCAATATGCTTGATTAGTGTGGTAGTACTAACCATTTCGAGCTTTTTTGCTTTTAGGAAAGAGCCAATGGCATTGATATTGAGAGCATCGTTGGGGCGTAAGTTGATAACAACAAGCCCATCGTTACCGAATCGTTTGGCAAGTGTTGGCATTAGTTTCATAAGTTTTTCTACTTCATTGGCCATTGCTTTTGGGGTATCGTCAAACTCGTAGTCTTCCAAACGAACTGCGTACGTATAGGATTTGCCTTGAACCATCAGGGGCTTGTCCTTTAAATCATAAATAAAAAATGGCAGGTACTGTCTTTGGGCCGAGGTGCTAGCGAGTTCCTTAAACTGCTTGAAGGTAATGAGGCGACCAAGTTTTTTGTTGACAAACTCGGCATGGCCTCGGGTTTCTTTGGGGTCGTAAACGTACAGTTTGGGCTTGGTTTGCCAGTCTACTGCCACAGCCGACCACGTAGGCAAAGCCCCAAAAGCCATAAATTGATAAGATTCGATATTTTGTGACAATAGAGGTTTTGTACAAAAAAAGAATAGAACAAGTTGTAATACTAATAGTTTTTTCATAATACACAGAGGTGTTTGGTAATGTTAAAGACTACTTAATACAGGGAGTTTGTAATTAATATTATGGGTTTGGTTGAGAAAAATGAATGGATATTCAAACAAATAAAGCAGTTAATTAGGTTTTTGTAGTAAAGAATAGGCTAAATTGTTAAAAGTGTAGTTAATCTAGTTTTATTGTAGAAAATCGTTAATTTTGTTTTTTAAAACAGCTTATATACAATCGCATTAATTGACCCATTCAACTTTAAATGTATTCTTCATCTAGTAAATCCCTCTGGTGTTTTGCAGGAATTTTCCTTGTATTTCTTTCTAGTTTTAATGCTTTTTCTCAAGACCGCATCGCCTTCGGTATTTCGGGAATGTACAATTTTCCTCTCAATAGTTTAGGGTTTGGATTAAGGGCTCAAGTGCCTATTGCTCCACGTTGGTACGTGGTACCTCAGCTCAAATACGCACCCGCTTTCAATACGATTCATGAGTTTTATGGGGGGATAAACGTCCATTTTTTACTTATTGAAGGAAACCAACGTTTTGGAGGCTTTAAAAGGGGGGTTGAACCCGAAAAGCCTACTGTATATTTGGCAGCAGGGGCAGAGTACAACCGTTGGATCAACTATGTAGAAACCCGACAGGCCAACTCAAAACAAAACAATATATTACCCGAAGTAGGTATTGGAGCTGCTATTGGTAATTATCCTGTCAGGCTTTTTGCCGAAGTAAAATATAATATTCTTTGGCAAGAAAGTTATGGAGAAGTAGGGCTGTTGTTTTGTCCTGCCTATATGAAAAAAAATAAAAATACACGTTGCCCGAATTTTTAATAAACACTTATCCAGATGAAAAAGTATTTACTTCCTATCACTTCAATTTTTGTAAGCCTTGCCTTATTGGGATGCTCAAAAGAGCGTTATGACGTTTTGACTAAAGACGACGTAATTCCTGTGGTGGAAAAACAAAAATTTATTGCTTCATCCGAAAAAATCCCTGAGTTTGTAAGCCTAACTACCACCAAAAAAACGATTAATAATTACAATATCGATTTTCAGGCAGCCAAAGGTACAGTGGTTAGGGGAAGCGTGTATGATTTTAGCTTGCTTGATGGGCAATGGGTTAATTACCCTATCGAACTAGAAATACAGGAATTATATACACCCAAAGATATGATACTGAACCGCAAACCTACGGTATCGAACGAGAAGATGCTAGTAACAGGAGGAGAGGTAAATATTATCGCCACAAAAGATGGCAAACCTCTCATACTGAATGCTAGTAGCCAATTTAGTATTCAGGTGCCAGCTACTAACCCTGACATGCAAATGAGCGTTTTTTATGGCAACCAACAAGCTAACGGAACAGTGAACTGGCTTTTGGCTGACAGTATTAGGGTTCGTGAATCATTTATTGGAAGACGCGATTCTTTGACTACCGGTTTGGTGATTGATAAAAGCAGTTATATCGTTTTTCCAACTCAAATAGGCTGGATTAATTGTGATAGGTTTTTGAATGATAAAGCCCCTAGAACACACATAACATTTACCTCCGAAGAGCCTTCTTTGGATGCGGTTTATATTTTTCTGTATTTTGATAGAATCAAATCAGTTATAGAGGTATATGATGGAAAATCGCTGGAAGTACCTGTGGGTGAACACGCCAAGGTAGTTTGCTTTGCCATAACAGAAGGCAAAGAGGTATATAGTTATTTTCAAGATTTGATAGTAGCCGAAGGACAGAAGGTGGCCGTCAAACTAGAAAAAACAACCAAAGAGGAATTTCTCAAGCGTTTGGAAGGGCTTTGATATAAGAAAGCTTCTTTTGTAGAGGATTTTTGACAAAAATAATATTGACTGGTTTATACAACTCAGGAGCAATGGTATTGAAAAACATTGTTTTGCTGTTGTATAAACCATTTGATTTATAGGGCAAAACTGTTTGCTTGCGGTATTCAATAGTGTCAATATAGAT
>VFQP010004917.1_pt1 | contig 12010 bp, 6 predicted proteins | sample 3512351 | NCBI WGS metagenome assembly VFQP01 (sample SAMN10412372, study PRJNA504923) | tailings metagenome | isolation source: Relicate 1 Philex TSF1 revegetated site | place: Philippines: Tuba, Benguet | collected 2017-08-29 | reverse complement strand
TCCGCGACACGCTGATCGAGCAGGCCGAGCAGGGCGTGGACTACTTCACGATCCATGCCGGCGTGCTGCTGCGCTACGTGCCGCTGACCGCCAAGCGGGTGACCGGCATCGTCTCGCGCGGCGGCTCGATCATGGCCAAGTGGTGCTTGGCGCATCACCGCGAGAGCTTCCTCTACGAGCACTTCGAGGACATCTGCGAGATCATGAAGGCCTACGACGTGGCCTTCTCGCTGGGTGACGGCCTGCGACCGGGTTGCATCGCCGATGCCAACGACGCCGCGCAGTTCGGCGAGCTGGAAACATTGGGCGAGCTCACCAAGATCGCGTGGAAGCACGACATCCAGACCATGATCGAAGGCCCCGGCCACGTGCCGATGCAGCTGATCAAGGAGAACATGGACAAGCAGCTGCGCGAGTGCGGCGAGGCGCCGTTCTACACGCTGGGACCGCTGACCACCGACATCGCGCCGGGCTACGACCACATCACCAGCGCGATCGGCGCGGCGATGATCGGCTGGTACGGCACGGCGATGCTCTGCTACGTCACGCCCAAGGAGCACCTGGGCCTGCCCAACCGCGAGGACGTGCGCGACGGCATCATGGCCTACAAGATCGCCGCGCACGCGGCCGACCTCGCCAAGGGCCACCCGGGCGCCCAGGTGCGTGACAACGCACTGTCCAAGGCGCGCTTCGAGTTCCGCTGGCAGGACCAGTTCCATCTCGGGCTCGACCCGGAGAAGGCGGAGTCCTTCCACGACGAGACACTGCCCAAGGACGCCCACAAGGCGGCCCACTTCTGCTCGATGTGCGGCCCGCACTTCTGCTCGATGAAGATCACCCAGGATGTGCGCGACTACGCGGCCGAGCACGGCGTGGGCACCGAGGACGCGCTGGCGGCCGGCATGGCGGAAAAGTCCGCGGAATTCCGCGCCCAGGGCGCCGAGGTCTATCGTCCCGGTTGAATGAACAGGGGGCGGGCTGAATCGATGCCGGCCACCCTCGCATCCGCATGACCGGCGCAGGCGTATGTTCAGGACCGGTATCGACACGCCGCCGCACGATCCGCCAATCCACAGGGAGATTTCCTCATGACCACGTCCAAACGCCTCGCCGCCTGGCTCGTGGCGCTGTGCGGGCTCGTCCTGCTCGCCGGCTGCGCCACCGGGCCCCGCATCACGACCGAGGCCGATCCTCGCGCCGATTTCTCCGCCTATCGCACCTGGTCGTTCTACACGCCGTTGGCGATCGAGAGCGAAGGCTACGAGACCCAGACCAGTGCGCTGGCCAAGGCCGCCGTGCGCGCCGAGATGGAGCGTCGCGGCTACACCTACACCGAGACCGATCCGGATCTGTGGGTGAACATCAATGCCTATCTGGAGCGCCGCACCGACGTCAGCAGCTATCCCACCGTGGACTACGGCTACTACTACAGCTATCGCCACCGCGCCTATTTCGCGGTGCCGTACTGGAACGAGCGCACACAGGTGTACCGCTACACCGAGGGCACGATGAACGTCGATCTCGTCGACGCCCGGCAGAAGCGGCTGGTGTGGGAAGGCATTGCGGTCGGTCGGGTCGCGAACATGCGGCCGGACCAGCGCGCCCAGCGGGTGAACGCGACGATCGCCGAGATCTTCGCCAACTATCCGCATCGCGCAGGCATGCGCGGCGCACCGATGTAACGCTGCCGAGTCGATGCGCTGGATATGAAAGCGGGCCGAGAGGCCCGCTTTTTCTTTGGCCATACGCCGCGTTCGCCGGATCGAGGGATGGACGTCAACCGGCGCGCCGCAGTCCAAGCGGGGCTGTACCGGGCCACTGGGCGATGCGAGGCGGCTGCGCGGGTCCCCAGAAGGGCCGCGCGGGCCGGTGACTCCGTGCCGCCGGGCGCCGAGCGGGCCAGTCACACGAATCGGGCTGGAGACCTGACGGAATGTGACAGGCGCTGTGCGGAGTCTGTCGCGAACCTTGCATTCGATTCAGTTGGCGGTCGCTATTGTGTGCGCCGAGTAGATCCGGCCCTTCGATGTCCAGCACCAGCCCCTTCCACGACGATCAGACGCCGCTCCGGCTGCGCATCGGTGCCGCGACGGTGGACTTCGCGACGCGCGAGATCGCCGTGCCCGGTGCCCGGAACATCGCGCGCGTGACGCCGAAGTCGATCGCGGTGCTGCGCCTGCTGGCGCAGAGCCCCGGCGACGTGTGGACGCGGGGCGATCTGCTCGCGCGGGCCTGGCCCGATACGCTGCCGGGCGACGATGTCCTGACCCAGGCGGTGACCCAACTGCGCAAGGCCTTCGGCGCCGGGACCGTGAGCGCGGCCGAAGGGCGGCGGTACATCGAGACGATCGCCAAGACCGGCTACCGGTTGACCGTGCCGGTCGAGGCGATCGAGACGGTCGTCGAAGTGCCGGTCGATGCCGGCGTGCAGTCCGGACCGGGCCGCGTGACCGACCCGGCGTTCACCGCGCTTGAGTCCCCGTCTGTGCCGACGGCCGGGCCGGGCGCGGCAGCGCCTGTCGCCCGGCCCCGCGCACGCTGGCTGCTCGCGGTGGCCGGCGCGGCCCTGCTGGCCGGCGTCGTCGCCGGCCTGATGCTGGTCTCCGCGCCGGGCGACGGTGCCGTGCCGCGCGTCGAGCCTCTGGCCGGTCCGGGGCGGCCCTACCGCCTGATCACCAACGCCGCCGGCTTCGAACTCTCGCCGACCCTGTCCCCCGATGCGTCGATGGTTGCGTATTCCGCATCGCCCACGGCCGACGGCGGCGAAAGTGCGGCCATCCGGGTGCAGACCACGACCAGCGCCGCGCCGCGGATCCTGAGCCGCCCGGGACCAGGTGATCGCGATGATCTGCCCGCCTGGTCTCCGGACGGCCGCGAAATCGCCTTTGCCAGGCGCAGCGAGGACGGAGCCTGTCGCGTGATGCTGATCGCGGCCACCGGCGCCGGCGACGAGCGCGAGATCGCACGCTGCGACGGCAGTGAGCTGTTGAGCTTCGACTGGCTGCCGGACGGCAGCGGGCTGTTGTTCGGCACGATGACAGGCGTCCCGGACGGCGGGCGCATGCGGGTGCTGAATCCGGTCGACGGGCGCTGGCGCGAACTCGATTACGAGGCGCGGCCGGGCGATCTGGATGCCGTGCCGAAGGTCTCGCCGGACGGGCGCTGGATCGCCTTCGTCCGCAATCCCCAGATGGGCGATGTCTGGCGCATCCCCATCGATGGCGGCAAGGCGGAACAGTTGACCCGGCTCGGCGCGGAGATGCGCGGCCTGGCCTGGGCGCCCGACAGCCGCGGCATCGTATTCGGCATCCGGGTCGATCACGAGTCGCGGCTGTATCTGCTCGACGCCGACTCGGGCACGTTCGCCGATCTCGGCATCGAGGACGCGCAGGCGCCGGCCATTTCGGCGCAGAGCGGCATGTTGGCGTTCGTGCACCGGCGGCCGCATTTCGGCATCCGCCGCATCGACGCGGCGACCGGCGAGGACACGCCCTTGTTCGCGTCCTCGGGACGCGACACGCAGCCCACCCTGTCGCCCGATGGCCAGCAACTGGCGTTCACCTCGGACCGTGCCGGCCGCTTCGAACTGTGGTGGGCGGATCTGCGCCGCCCGGATTCCCTGCGCCCGATCGAGGGCGTGCGGCCGGACACCCGGCAAGCACCGCTCTGGTCGCAGGATGGCAGGCGATTGTTGACCTTGGCGCTGGATGCAGACGGGAAGGCGTCGGCCCTGGAGATCGAGCCGGCAACCGGGCACACCACCGTCCTGCAGATACCGGGCGGCCGGCCGATGCAGGCCGCGTACGGCCCCGAGGACCAGTTGCTGGTGGTCGAGGAAGACGGGGAGGGGCGCGTGGCACTGGTGGCCTACGCGCGTGACCGCTGGGACGTTCTGGGGCGGATCGAAGGTGTGTCCCAGGTCCGCTTCGATGCGGCGGGCCAGCGCGTGCTGTTCACCCGGTTGGATGGCAACGGGCTGTGGTCGGCGGATACCGCGCTTTCGGCCGCCAGTATCCGCCAGCACAGTGATGTGCTCCCGACCCGCTGGTGGTACCGCGCCTGGAACGTGGATCCGGACGGCCGGCTGTCCTACCTCGATGGCGACGCGGCCTGCCGGACCCGGCTGACGTTCTTCGAGGTCGCGCCCGATGCCCTCGTACCGGGCGCCTCGCGTTGCATATCCAAACCGCATCGCAGCGCGACCAACGGGTACAGCACGGCGGTCGACGCCTGGGCCATCTCCATCGCATCCGAGGACGGCACGGATATCGGATTCATGCCGCTTCCCGGGGCGCGACGGGCCGATGAGACGCTCGCTAAGTGGTTGTTGTCCATGAGAAAAAAGGTTTCGTAACTTTTTCGGGTCACATGCGGCAACAATTTCGGCAAAGTTTTGGTCGGCATTCGGGCAGAGCCCTGTCGCGACAGGCATAACACCGTCCCCCTTCGTTGAACGGTGTGTCCATGCAAGCGTCTCTCTGGTCGACCCGCGGTCACGTGTTGCAATTCGAATCGGCCCAGGGATCGGCCCAGTGTGTCGGGGCCGCGCGCCTCGGCGCCGTCCAGGTCACGGCGCCGGTGTTCAACATCTGGGTGCAGGTGCGCGGCGACGGCTGGATCGAGTCGCGTGAGGGCCGGTTCCGCATGCGTTGCGGCGACTGGATGGCCTTCGAGAAGGAGTCCACGCCCTTGATCCAGACGGGGGCCCGAGGCGTCTGCATCGGCGTCGCCCTGGATGCACGCGCGCTCGAGAGTCTGCAGGCGCTCAACGACGGCAGCCTGTATGCCGGACGTGGCCGGGTCCCCGCGCAGGACCTGCGGATGCTGCTGCGCCTGTGGCGCGGCGCCGCGGCCGCGGGTGACGACGGGGTGGCGGTGCGTCCGCTGCTGTTGCAACTGGCCGCCGTCCAGCGCGAGCTGGCGGCCCGCGTGCGCCGATGCCCCGGCCGGTCAAGGCTGCGCAAGCGGCAGGTGTTCGGCCGCATGCAGCGCGCGCGTCTGTATCTGGAAGGCAACAGCGATCGCGTGGTGCGCATCAGCGAGCTCGCCGATCTCACCAGCTTTTCGAGCTGGTACTTCTCCAAGGCGTTCCATGCGCTCTACGACGAGAGCCCGCAGGCCCTGTCGGTGCGTCTGCGTCTGGAGCGCGCGGGGCTGTTGTTGCGCACCACGTCGATGATGATCGGCGAGGTCGCGGCGGCCACCGGCTTCGACAATTGCTGCAGCTTCGCGCGTGCATTCAAGAGCCACCACGGCATGTCGGCCAGCCGCTATCGCGCCGCGCGCGCTGCCAAGCCGACCGCTACCGCGGTGTGAGATTCCATAACGCGTTGCTGTTGCGCCCCGGTGACGGACCGCCCGCCACCGGGGCGTTTTTACGTGGGGCGCCAGATTCGGCAAACACACCGGGCGGTGACGGCAAGGCATGAACAGAGGCTGGCCCCGTACCGTGCTGAAGGCGTTTTTAACGCGTCAGTAACGCAACACACACTCTGGAGAGAGAACTTGAAGAATCTTCGCACTCCCGCATTGCGCAAGGGCCTGCTGCCCCTCGCGGTGCTGACGGCCCTCGTGCCGGCGGCCGTGTCCGCCCAGGAACAGGCGACCGCCACCGGTGCCACCAACCTCGATCGCATCCAGGTCACCGGCTCGCGCATCCGCGGCGTCGAGATCGAGAACTCGCAGCCGATCCTGACTGTTTCGCGCGAGGACATCTCGCGTTCGGGTCAGGCTACCGTGGCTGACCTGCTGCAGAACATCTCCTCGGCGGGTTCGCCGTCCATCTCGCGTGCCGACGCCCTGGCGTCGGGCGAGAACGTCGGTGGTTACTACATCGACATCCGTAACCTGGGCGCCACCCGCACCCTCGTGCTGATCAACGGCGTCCGTCTCGGCGCGACCACCGGCGGCTTCCAGGATCTGAGCCAGATTCCGGTCTCTGCGATCGAGCGCATCGACATCCTGAAGGACGGCGCGTCCGCGCTGTATGGCTCCGACGCGATCGCCGCGGTGGTCAACGTCATCACCCGCTCGCGTTTTGACGGCGCGGAAGCTTCGGTACAGTACGGTCAGTTCAGCCAAGGGGACGGCGGCGAGACCATCTATTCCGGCACGTTCGGTACCAGCAACGAGCGCGGCGGTATCACGATCTCCGCCGAGTTCATGGAGGCCGACCCGATCCTGGCCGGCGATCGCTTCTTCAGCGCGTTCGGTAACGCCGGTCCGGATTATCCGGGCTCGGGCTTCAGCCCGGTGAGCCAGAACGGCTCGTGGTTCGACGAGGCGACCGAGACCTGGCTGACGCTGCGTCCGGGTGGCAATCCGGCCAACCGCGCGGATTACGTGCCGCACACCGCTGCGTTCAACGCCAACGCCAACCAGCAGATGTTCGTGCAGACGGGTCTCGAGCGGAAGTCGGTGTTCTCCAACATCAACTACGACCTCACCGACCGCGTCACCTTCAACGCCGACATCCTCTACAACAAGCGCTCGACCGATCAGCAGATCGCCGGCTATCCCTACCAGTCGCTCGCGTTCGACACTCCGCTCTCGGGTGACAGCGTGTTCAACCCGGTCGGTGAAGACATCGAGTTCCGTCGCCGCCTGTGGGAAGTGCCGCGTACCACGCGCAGCGAGCTGACCACGTTCCGCGTCGTCGCCGGCCTGAGCGGCTACTTCGATGTGAACGAGCGTCCGTGGGACTGGAACGTGACGTACGCCAACAACCGTAACGAGGTCACGAAGACCGGTTACGGTGACGCCAGCCTGCTGGCTACCGCACCGGCCCTTGGTCCCTCGTTCATCGATGCCAGCGGCGTCGCGCGCTGCGGCACCGTGGGCAACGTGATCGCCGGCTGCACGCCGTGGAACCCGCTGCTGCCGTTCGGCGTCGAGGGTCCCGGCTCACTGGCGAACGCGGACGTCCAGAACTTCCTGTTCCCGACCTACACCGACACCGGCGAGACCAGCTCGAAGATCTACTCCGCCAACCTGAGCGGTGGTCTGTTCGAGCTGCCTGCAGGCGATTTCGGTTTCGCGTTCGGTCTGGAACGTCGTGAGGAGACCGGCCGCTTCGTGCCGGACGCGTTCAACCAGAGTGGCAACTCGACCGGCCTGCCGGCGACCACCACCCAGGGCGAGTACGAGGTCAACGAGGCCTACCTCGAATTCAACATCCCGCTGCTCGCCGACCTGCCGTACGCCCAGGAGCTGACCCTCAACCTGGCGTCGCGCTATTCGGACTACAGCAACTTCGGTGACACCACCAACTCGAAGGCGAGCTTCATCTGGCGCCCGATCGATTCGGTGGCGGTGCGCGCGACGTGGGCGCAGGGTTTCCGTGCGCCGTCGATCGACAACCTGTACGGCGGCATCGGTGGCAGCTTCGAAAGCTATACCGACCCGTGCTCGGTCGGCGTGCCGGGCAGCGTTGCCGGCAATGCGGCGTGTACGGCGGCTGGCGTGGCACCGGATTACGTTCAGCTCGGCCAGGGCCTCGTGCCCTGCACCTCGTGGCCGTGCCAGACGCCGGACCAGTTCCTTTCCGGCTCCAACCCCGATCTGGGACCCGAGTCGTCGATCAGCCGGACTGCGGGCATCGTGTGGAGCCCCGGTTTCGCCGAGGGCCTGACGCTGAGCCTGGACTGGTACAACTACAAGCTCTCGAACTACATCATCCAGGACAGCGTCAACCGCATCCTGCGCGACTGCTACGTGCTGGGTGATGCGAGCCGCTGCGCGAACGTGACCCGTGCCGCCGACGGCCACATCTCGGGCATGTTCTACGGCCTGACCAACCTCGGACAGCTGGAAACCGAGGGTTGGGACTTCGGTGCGCGTTACCGCATGGCTGACACGGCGTTTGGCCGCTTCACGTTCGACTGGCAGACCAGCTACCTGGCGCAGTACGACACGCTGGGCCAGAATTCCGCGGGCGATGACATCTTCGTCGGCGGCGCTGGTGATCCGGGCTACTTCCGCATCCGTTCGACGCTCAGCACCAACTGGGAGATCAACGAGGACTGGAACGCGACCTGGAACATGCGCTACTACTCGGGCATCAACGACGGCTGCGTGGCCAACCGTCCGTGCTCGGATCCGGATCGCTACCAGAACGGCGAAACCGCGCCGCGCAATCGCCTGGGTTCGAACACCTTCCACAACCTGCAGGTGTCGTACAACGCACCGTGGGATGCGACGGTGTCGCTCGGCGTCGACAACGTGTTCGATCGCGAAGCCGCCATCATGTTCAACGGCGGCAACGTCAGCACGGGCTTCCCGTACTACCCGGAGTTCGACATCGGTCGCTTCATGTACATGCGCTATACCCAGCGCTTCTGATCGCTCCGCGATCCTGAAACGCAGAAAGGCGGGCCTTCGGGCCCGCCTTTTTTTGTTCTCGAGTTCCGGCCGCTCCGAATGCGGGACATCATGCGGCGGCGGGCGCGCCAGCGGCGCCCTGCGCGAGCGTATCCGGACAAAAAACACAGGGCGCGCCGGCGAGCGCGGTGCGTTGTCACATCCCCGATCGAGGCCGGCGTGAACCCAGGGCATATCGCGCCCGCGGCTCGGCGCGTGTCGGTGGAGCTCATGCACGGCGGACGACGCACGCAGATGCAGCGCGCCGCTTCGCACGGCGGAAGATCGCCGTCGACGCACCGTGACAAGAGAAACGCCCGGCGCGCGGGCGGATCCTCAGGCGTGCTGGGACTCGTCGATGCCCAGCAGGCGCTCGGCGTGTCCGCGCCAGCCGTCGAGCTTGTCGAGCATGCCGGTGCGCTGGAGATAGTCCTCACGCACGGGTTCGCCGGCGGCGAGCGCGGTGGCGACATGGACGGCGCCGGTCACCCAGAAGCTGCGCGTGCCGGCACGGGCGGGGTCGCGCTGGAAGGCCACGGCCTCGATGATCGGCATCGGCAGGCCCCAGAGGCCGAGCAGGTAGGCACCGGCTTCGGTATGGCCGGGTGCATCGGCCGGCTGCGTGTCCGGATCGGCACGTTCGTCACGGATGCCGGGCAGCAACAGCCCGATGTCGGCCAGCAGGGCGGCGGTCGCGCCGAGCTCGGCGCTCGATTCGGGCAGCATGCGCCGCGCGAGCTGCGAGGCCACGAGCGCGCGCTGCTGCATCGCCGGGCGATCCAGATCGCTGCGCCCGCCGTGGGCGAAGACTTCGCTGGCCAGGACGAGGTCGCGCATGGTCGACATGCCCAGCCGAGTCACGGCCGAGCGCAAGTCGGTGATGGTCCGGCCCGCGGAAAAATAGGCGGAATTGCACAGCTGCAACACCTTCGCCGCGATCGCCGGATCGCCGGCGATCAGCTGCGCGATGTCGCTGGCGCTCGTTTCTTCTTCCGCTTCGAGCGCGTGCGCCAGCGCGATGTAGGTCTGCGGCGGTGACGGCAGCTTCTCGATCTGGCCGATGCGCTCGCGCAGGGCCGGATTGTCGAGCAGTTCGCGCAGTTCCTCGAGACTGCCGATGGCCTCGAGCAGCTGGGCCTCGCCGACCGGCAGCGGCAGGAAGCGGTGGGCGAGCGACAGCACGCGCGCCGGCGGCTGGCCGCCGAACACGGCGATGCGCGAGGTTTCCGGACGCAGCGTGCGCACTTGGCCCAGCAGCGTGGCGACCGGCATGTCCGGCAGCGCAGGGGCCACGACGACGACGTCCTGCGGGCTGTCGGCAATCAGCGCCGTGGCCGAGGTTCCGTCCGCGGCGCGCTGGACCTCCCAGCTGTCGTCCATGTCGGCCACGAGGGCGGTGAGATCGGATGGCAGGCTGTCTTCGCCGCCCACGAACAGAATACGCACGATGGAACCCCCTGATCGCCACGACACACACCTGGTGGTGGCAGCGGCGATAGTAGCAATCGCGCCGGCTGCGCACCGGCGCGATGTCGGGAACTGTGACGGGCGCTGCGCCCGCGCAGTGGTTACTGCGCCTTGTAGGCGGCGATCGCGTCGGTGAGCAGTGCCTTGGCCTCGGCCGCATCACCCCAGCCGCTGATCTTGACCCACTTGCCCTTCTCGAGATCCTTGTAGTGCTCGAAGAAGTGGCCGATGCGCTCGAGCCAGTGGCCGGACACCTTGTCCAGGTCGTCGACATGGGCGTAGCCGCCGAACACCTTCTCCACCGGTACGGCGAGGATCTTCTCGTCGCTGCCGGCCTCGTCGGTCATCTTCAGCACGCCGACCGGACGGCAGCGGATCACCGAACCCGGGATCAGCGGCAGCGGCAGCACCACCAGCACGTCGGCCGGATCGCCGTCGCCGCAGACGGTGTTGGGCACGTAGCCGTAATTGCAGGGATAGCGCATCGGCGTGGACAGGATGCGGTCGACGAAGATCGCGCCGCTCTCCTTGTCGACCTCGTACTTGACGGGCTCGGCATCCTTCGGGATCTCGATGATGACGTTGATTTCGTCCGGCGGGTTCTTGCCGGTGGGGACGGAGTCGAGGCCCATGCTGCGATCCATTGACGTGAAAGGGGCGCCATTCTAAGGCCAACGATGCTGCGCTGCGGCGATCGACGGTTTCGGCTGCAACGGTCGGACCGGCGTCCGACCAAGGGCACGCCCCAGTGTGGCCGCGCCATACGGCGGCGTACATATGGACCTCCGATCCACTCGCCCAGGTGCCCCGGCCATGACCTCGTTCGATCCGCAGTCCGCCTCCCAGACCCGCGCCAGCGTGTGGGAACCCTCGTTCGACCCGCAGGCCCGTCTCGATCCGGGCATGATCGGACAGACGCCGTGGGACCCGGCGGCCGACCGCACGGGCACGAACGGCGGCGCGGACGCGGGCGCCACCCGCATCGACGGCGAGGCCACGAACGAAGGCGGGCGCACGCGCTCGCAGACCACCGATGGCAAACCGGTGCTGATCGATCCGCTGCACCAGTCGGCCGAGGTGACGATCACCCGTGAACGCACCGCGGTCGAGCAGGGCGGCCAGCTGTACGCCGTGTCCGATCAGCTGGTGATCGCCACCGGGAACGGCAACGACCGCGTGCGCGTCACGCCCGGCCGCGATGGCGCGCTCGCCCTCGAGGTGAACGGCGAACAGTACGCACTGGAACTGGCCTCGGGCCAGGAGATCACCATCCGCGGCGGCGACGGCGACGACACCATCGAGGTGGCCGAAGGCGTGGCGGTGAACTTCATCATCGAAGGGGGCAGCGGCGACAACACCATCACCGCGCTCGGCTCGGGGAACGACCGCATCACCGGCGGCACCGGCAGCGACACGATCACCGTCGGTGCCGGCAACAACTACGTCGACGGCGGCGCCGGCGACGACACCCTCCGCGTCGACGGTGCGGGTCGCAACGTACTCTACGGCGGCGACGGCGCGGACCGCATCACCGCCGGCCGGGGCATCGACTACGTCGACGGCGGTGCGGGCGACGACCGGATCGAGGGCGTGGCCGGCAACAATGTGCTGATCGGCGGCACCGGCACCAACACCATCCTCACCGGGACCGGCGACACACGCGTGTATGCCGGCGCCGACAGCACCGTCGTCAACCAGGGCGGCAACGCGGTGGTCTACGCCAGCGAGGCGATCGGCGACCGCATCAGCGCAGAGAACGGCGGGCGGACCACCGTGGTCAACGTCGCCATCGATCCCGCCCTCGGCCGCAGCGTGCGTATCGAAGGGACCGAGGCGTTCGTGAGCCGTGTGCAGGCCGATATCGACATGCTGCGCGCCTCGCCCAATGGGCAGCAGATGCTGGCCGAATTCGACCAGGCGGCCGCGAGCGGGCATGTCGTGACCATCCGCGAATTGCAGAACGAGCAGAACGGCTACGCCAGCATGGTGCCCGGCTACATCCGGAACGGGCAGGCCGGGCCGGCGACCGACGTGACGATCTCCTACAACCCGCAGTTCTTCGTCGAGGATCTGCCGGCGCCGTCGGTGATCCTGTATCACGAGATGTCGCACGCCTTCAACGGCGTCACCGGCACCTTCATGCCGGGGGCGTTCACCGGCACCGCGACGCCCGACGACGCGCGTG
>VFQP010004916.1_pt1 | contig 12011 bp, 7 predicted proteins | sample 3512351 | NCBI WGS metagenome assembly VFQP01 (sample SAMN10412372, study PRJNA504923) | tailings metagenome | isolation source: Relicate 1 Philex TSF1 revegetated site | place: Philippines: Tuba, Benguet | collected 2017-08-29 | reverse complement strand
AAAAATGACTTATAAACAGTTTCACGACCAAATTATGCAAGAAAATATGTTGCCAATTGAGATGGTTCGTGCAATATTAACTAACCAACAATTACCTAAAGATTATCAAACAAACTGGCGTTTTTATTCATTAAAATAATCACTTATGAAACATATATCAATAATAGGCGGGGGTATTGTGGGGCTTAGCTCGGCTTATTATTTACAAGAAGCAGGCTACCAAGTAACGGTTTTTGACAAAGGAGATTTTACAGATAACTGTTCTTTTGGCAATGCAGGCTATGTATGTCCTAGCCACTTTGTTCCATTGGCGGCTCCGGGTATTGTGTGGCAGGGTATCAAATGGATGTTTAACCCAATGAGTCCATTTTATGTAAAGCCGTCTGTCAATAAAGCCTTGATTAACTGGGGCTTGAAGTTTATGCAAAGTGCTAATACCCAAAATGTAGAAAATGGAGCTATTCCATTAAGAGACATTTCGTTGCTGAGCCAAAAAGCTTTTGAAACATGGAACAACCAACAATTATTTGATTTTAGTTATGAGCAAAAAGGCATGTTGGAGGTTTTCAAGACCGAGCCAGTAGCTACTCATGCTCATCATACCCTCGAAAAAGCCCATGAATTGGGGCTTGATGTAACTTATTTAAACAAAGAACAGTTACAGGCACTCGAACCTCAAACACCTATCAATGCCATTGGGGCATTGCAGTTTAACTGCGATACGCATGTATATCCCAATAAATTGATGAAGGCTTTGTACGAATACCTTCAAGCCAAAGGGGTTGTCTTTAAAGCGAATGAAATCATTATAGCTTTAGACAAAAAAGATGGGCAAATCACAAGTATTAAATCCTTAAAAGGGCAATATCCAACCGATACCGTTGTAATTGCGGCGGGTTCTTGGAGTCGTGAATTGGCTGAATTACTTGACATCAGCCTTCCTTTAATGCCTGGAAGGGGGTATTCGATTACCCTCGAAAATAGCCCTTACCATATAAACCACCCTATTATTTTGGCCGAAGGACGTGTAGCATTAACACCTATGGATGGTAACAAAATACGCATGGGAGGCACAATGGAAGTGGTAGCTACCACAACACCCCCCAACTATGCTAGGGTAAAAGGTATTTTAAAATCGGTTAAAGATTTCTTACCTGCATTTGATATTGCCATGCCACAAGAGCAGGATATTTGGTACGGATACCGCCCATGCTCGGCCGATGGGCTTCCGTATATTGGTAGAACAAAACAATATAAAAATGCCATTATTGCTACAGGACACTCTATGATGGGCTTGAGCCTTGGACCTGCCACAGGCCAATTAGTAGAGGAAATTATCAGCGAAAAACAACTAAGTATTGATATATCGGCATTTAACCCTCAACGATTTGATTAATCAATATATGGGGTAATATCTGCCTATATGTTGTCAATTACTAGGCATTTATTCGTGTTATTTTCTTGCATTTTTGTATTAATTCACCACCTCGAAAAAGGTGGTGAATTTGCTTAAAACAGCTTCAACCGTTTTACCAATCGTTTATTTTCTATGAAAAATTATATTTTAGCTATAGTAATATGTACTTGTTGCTGCCTCAAGCCTTTGGCACAAAACTATACGCCCGAAAAGGCTGACAAACGTTTTAAAATTCAACCCAAAGTTGGTCTTAAAGCATATTCCTTTAACCTTGGTCAGGTAGAGTTGCTTGGTGATTCACCTTTCAAAAATGCTATGGACAAAGATGCGGCCTATTTGCTGAGTGTTGAGCCAAAACGCCTTTTACACCGTTTTTATGCCAATGCGGGCTTGCCAACGCAAGGAGCTGTATATGGCGGTTGGGAAAGCGAGGGCTTGTCTGGCCATACTCTTGGGCATTATCTTTCGGCTTGTGCTATGATGTACGTTTCTACCCATAATCCAGCATTCAAAAATCGGGTAGATTTTATGGTTACAGAATTGGCCAAATGTCAAAAAGCACGCAAAACTGGCTATGTTGGGGCTATTCCAAAAGAAGATACTCTGTTTGCTCGTGTTGCCCGTGGCGATATTAAGTCGGGTGGGTTTGACCTCAACGGCGGCTGGAGTCCGTGGTACACCGTACATAAAGTAATGGGAGGGCTGATTGATGCCTATTTGTATTGCAACAACAAAACAGCTTTAAAAGTAGTAACAGCAATGGCCGACTGGACAGGCAATACTATCAATCACCTTTCGCCTGAATTATTACAAAAAATGCTAAAATGTGAATATGGCGGTATGGCCGACGCTTTGGCCAATATTTATGCCATTACTGGAAACCCTAAATACCTAGATTTGTCATACAAATTTTATGATGACTTCGTTATGGTGCCTTTGTCTCAAAAAATTGACCCAATGGCAGGTAAACACGCCAATACCAATGTACCAAAAGCCATAGCTAGTGCCCGACAATATGAACTTACAGCAAAAGAATCAGACAAAACCATTGCTTCTTTTTTCTGGGATATTATGGTACACAACCACAGTTATGTAATTGGGGGTAATAGCAATTATGAATACTGTACCGAGCCTCATAAACTAAACGACCACCTCAGCGACAATACTTGCGAAACTTGTAATACCTACAATATGCTCAAATTAACTCGTCACTTGTTTTGCTGGCAACCTAGCAAAGAACTTGGCGACTATTACGAAAGGGCTTTGTACAACCATATTTTAGCGTCGCAAAACCCCGCCGATGGCATGATGTGCTATTTTGTCCCTTTAAGAATGGGTACCAAAAAAGAGTTTAGCGACCCTTTCAATACCTTTACTTGCTGTGTTGGTAGTGGTATGGAAAACCATGCAAAATATACCGAAAGCATTTACTTTGAAGGGGCAGATGGTAGCCTTTATGTTAATTTATTTATTCCTTCAAAACTGACTTGGCAAGAAAAAGGGATTACTTTTACCCAAACAACCCAGTACCCAACACAAGGAAATACCCAATTTACTTTCCAAACTCACAAGGCTCAACGTTTGGCTTTGCGTATCAGAAAACCTTGGTGGGCTACCAATGGCTTTGAAATAACCGTAAATGGCCAAAAAATAGCTGCCCAAACCGACGAAGCAGGCTATTGGGTAATTGATAGAACTTGGCAAAATAACGATAAAGTACAAATCGATATGCCGATGTCGGTATACACCGAAAGTATGCCCGACAATGCCAATCGTATTGCTCTTTTGTATGGCCCATTGGTATTGGCGGGTCAGCTTGGCACACAAAATCCCGACCCTGTTTATGGTATTCCTGTATTGTTGACCGACGACAAAAAGGCTGGTAATTGGCTAAAACCTGTAGTTAATCAACCACTAACTTTCCAGATGCAAAAGGTAGGAACACCTTTCGATGTTACCTTGATTCCTTTCTATCAGTCAAATCAACAACATTATAGCGTTTACTGGGACTACTTTACCAAAGACGAATGGGAAAAACGCAAGGCTGAGTATGAAGCCGAGAAAAAACGCCAACAGGAAATAGAAGCTATGACTGTAGATAATTTTAGAATTGGCGAAATGCAACCCGAACGCGACCACAATTTAACTGTAGACGGCGAATCGTATGTAAGCGATGCCCTAGGTAGAACAGGCCGAGAAGTACGTAAAGGGGGCTCTTTCTCTTTTGATATGAAAATTGCCAAAAATACCAATAATACATTATTATTAAGCTACTTAGGCGATGACAAAGGGCGTTGGTTCGATATTATTGTTAACGGAAAAACTATTGCTACCCAAGAATTACTGGGCAGTACAACAGGGAAATTTTTTGATATTGAATATAGTATACCTTCCGATTTACAAACCGACAAAGAGAAACTCAATGTAACTATCAAGGCTCATACAGGCAAAACCGCTGGACGTGTTTTTGGAGCAAGAATTATCAAAAAATAAACCAACATGAATCATCCCGAATTTTAGGTAATATTAAAAGAGACCCCTATTGGTGTTTGTTGTGGTTGATAAGGTCGTCAAGTGAACATTGGTGAAGCTTATCAATTGCTCAAATGACAAAAAATGAGTGAGTATTCATAACAAAGGCGTTCGAAATTAGTTGTTCGAACGCCTTTGTTATATTAAATATCATGACACCTCTTTAGCCCCAAAGCATTGCGTCTTTACTGGTGAAAATCATATTCAAAAATAAACACTCATTACTAAATTTGGGATAACAGATGTTGTTGGCTTTGAGAATATACTTCTGATATTCGGCAAGATATGAATACCAACAGTCATTTAGCTTTCTACGAAAAATGATATTCTTCGGTACTTCTAAAATAACTTTCTACATATTCGCTTGGTGATTTTCCTTTTACCCGTTTAAAAATCCTATTGAAGTTAGTAATACTATTAAAACCACAACTATAAGCCACATTGGCAATTCCCACGTGCGACTCATTGGTCAGTTTTTTACAAGCTTCATTGATTCTTACCTCATTCAAAAATGACAAAAAGGTATGTCGTGTATGTTTTTTGAAATACCTACAAAAAGCATGAGGAGTCATGTGAGCCTTATTGGCGGCATCTTCCAAGGTAATAGGCTTTTCGTATTCTTGAATAATAAAATTATAAATATTACTCATTCTGAGTCCTTCGTTTTCGCTGTAGAGCTTTGGACGAGAACCCGCCGAAAGAGGTTCAAGGCCAGAAAGGCTACTTACCAGCTTGAGTAAATCCATAAAATGTATCATTTGCTCGATAGAAGTACTTTTTTTGATGAGTATCATTTTGTTGGCAATTTCCATCACCTTGTCAGACGGTATCTTAAAGCCATTGGCATTTTGTTGTAAACACCGTTTGATATTATTGATTTCGGGCAAATTCAACAACGAACTTAATGGGCCATTGGGATTAAAAAACAGAACCGTTGCTGTAATTTTTTTCTTGCTTTTAGGCAAAAAATAAACAGGGTCACTTTTAAAAATATGAGGCTGATTAGCTCCTAACCAAAATATTTCATTGGATTTGAAAGCGTGCATATTGTTGTCAGCAATCAGCGTACCTTCACCTTGCTGAATCCATGTTAGTTGTATTTCCTCATGTCTGTGTAAATGCGGGTAAAAATACGGCAATACATCTTTTTGAACAATGATAGTCTTATCATGAGGTACTGGAATGGTAAATGGTAATACTTTCATAAGTAAAAGAGCAAATTGGATGATTAAAAACCAGAAAATAAGTTGCTATTAATCAAACAATTACTTACTTTCTGACCACCAAAAACGGTAGTAAATAATGACAACTTAGTAGTAATAATATCAAAACCCAAGCACCTGTGTTTGAACACACCAACGCCATCAATCGCTCACTTACTTATTTGCTTTTGCCTGTGTTTTAATGACATGAAAATATAGGGTTAGTATAATATAAACAACATTATAAGAGGATAATTTAAAAAGTGGTTAATATCTGCACATTGTATAGCAAATTATGATTAGTACTTGTGCATATTGCTAATATCAAGCTATATTTCAGTCAAATAACGATAATATAATATTGGTAAGTCTATAGAATATACGATTAAGATGCTCAATATGTGTTTTTACTTGCTTGTTTTGGCACTAAATTCCCCTAAATCTTTTTCAAATAGGTTAATATTAGACTATAATTGATTAAAAATTAAGATTTTATAGGCATTTGTTTTAGGTAATTTTGAAAAAAAACAATAATAAAATATGGCAATCAATTGGAAAGGGGTATTTCCCGCGGTTACGACAAAGTTTGGTGAAGACGACCAACTCGATTATGACTTATTCGACAAAAATTTACAATTTCAAATAGCTGCAGGTGTAGATGGAATCATCCTTGGTGGTACTTTAGGTGAGTCGAGTGTTCTAAGTTTAGAAGAAAAAGGCGATTTAGTAAAATTCACCGTAGAGAAAGTAGCAGGCCGAGTTCCTGTAATCTTGAATATTGCAGAAGGTGCTACTCGCGATGCTATCGAATTAGCTCGTTTGGCCGAAGAATGGGGAGCAAAGGGCTTGATGATGCTACCGCCAATGCGTTATAAATCTGACCACCGTGAAACCGTTGAGTATTTTAAGGCGGTAGCCAATTCTACTTCTTTGCCTATCATGATTTATAACAACCCTGTTGATTATAAAATCGAGGTTACCCTAGATATGTTCAAAGAATTGGCAGCTTGCGAAAACATTCAAGCTGTAAAAGAATCCACTCGTGATTTGACCAATGTTACACGCATGAGAAATCTATTTGGTGATAGATTCAAGATTCTTTGTGGAGTAGATACTATTGCGATGGAGCAGTTGGTAATGGGTGCCGACGGTTGGGTTGCGGGTTTGGTTTGTGCTTTTCCAGCCGAAACAGTAGCAATTTATAAACTTGTAAAGGCTGGGCGTTATGAAGAAGCCATCAAAATATACCGTTGGTTTATGCCTTTATTAGAGTTAGATATTCATCCAAAATTAGTACAATATATCAAACTTGCCGAAGCTCGTGCTGGTATTGGTAGCGAGGCAGTACGTGCCCCAAGACTTACTTTGGTTGGTGAAGAAAGAGAAAGATTATTGACCCTTATTGATGGAGCAATTGCTGTTCGTCCAACTTTGCCAGATTATCATTCAATCGAAATATAAGGTGTTATTGGGAGGCTATTTCTCAACAACTCATTAATTTATAGATAATTACATGTCATCATATCAATCAATAGTATCGGAGGCAATGACGCTAGCACAAGAGGCTTTTGAGGTATATCAAAAGGTTTCGGGTAAAAAGCGAGCTGAATTTTTGGTAGCCATTGCCGAGGAAATAGAATCCTTGCGTGACGCTTTAGTAGCTACTGCTCATCAAGAAACTAATTTGCCTTTTCCTCGCCTCAATGGTGAGATAGGACGTACAACTGGCCAACTAAAAATGTTTGCTCAGCTAGTAGCTGAAGGCTCTTGGGTAGAAGCTACTATTGATTCGCCCAATGCCGAACGTGTTCCCCCAAAACCCGATACACGCAAAATGCTTGTTCCGATTGGGCCAGTAGTAGTATTTGGAGCTAGTAATTTTCCATTTGCTTTTTCAACTGCTGGTGGCGATACCGCCAGTGCTTTGGCTTCGGGGTCGTCGGTGGTTATCAAAGGCCATTCGGCTCATGCTCGTACTTCTGAATTGGTATTTTCGGCTATTCAAAAAGCCATAAAGCGTTGTGGATTACATCCTCAAACGGTACAACATCTTTTGGGTGCAGGTGCTGAAGTGGGGCGTGCATTAATCCTGCATCCCAATACTACAGCAGTAGGTTTTACAGGTTCGCAAGCGGGTGGCAAGGCTTTACAAAGCTATGCCCAACAACGTGAAATACCGATTCCTATATATGCCGAAATGAGTAGCATTAATCCTGTGGTACTATTTCCCGAAACTTTGACTCTTAACGCTGCCAGTTTGGCCAAAACCTTTGCAGGTTCTATTACCTTGGGTATGGGACAGTTTTGTACAAAACCAGGGTTGTTATTTGCTATTGAAAGCGAAGGACTTAGCTCTTTTATGGCTTATTTACAGACCGAAATCAGCCAAGCTCCATTGCACAAAATGTTGCATTTGGGTATTGCAAAAACCTATAATACAGCAGTAAAAACAATGGTACAGCAGGCTGGTGTGGGGGTTGTTACCAATACTCGTACATCGGACGACGAACAAACGCCTTTCCCTACTATTGCCAAGGTGAGTTCAAAAGCCTTTATTGCAAACCCAACTTTACACGAAGAGGCTTTTGGCCCTTATGCTTTGATTGTTGTTTGTGAAGATAAAAACGATTTGGCGAATGCCCTAAAAAATCTAAAAGGACAACTCACAGCAACTTTAATGGCAACCGACGATGATATTAAAAATTATCAAGAAATAGTAGCCTTACAAACCTCATTGGCTGGACGTGTCATATTGAATGCTCCTCCTACAGGTGTCGAGGTAGCCGCAAGTATGGTTCATGGAGGGGCATATCCTTCTACTTTCGATGCCAAATATACTTCTGTAGGTACAAGTGCTATTAAACGTTGGGTAAAACCGATTTGTCTACAAGGTTTTAGAGACTGGATGCTACCAGATGAACTAAAAAATGATAATCCGCTCAAAATTTGGCGTATTGTAGATAATGTATTCCAACAGTAAAACCCTGTATTAGGGTGAATTGATGAGGAGTGTGCAAAAGAATTGTGAGTTGTTAATCACTAATTCACCCTAGTTTGTTATAGTTAATCACGTGCCAAGGCACATAAATACTATCCATTTGAAAAAGACTTTTTTTTGTATAGATGCCCATACTTGCGGAAATCCTGTCAGATTGGTGGCGGGTGGTGGCCCTAACTTAATAGGTAATACCATGAGCGAAAAACGTCAATATTTCTTACAAAATTACGATTGGATAAGAAAAGGGTTGATGTTTGAGCCTCGTGGTCATGATATGATGAGCGGTAGTATTTTGTACCCACCACACAATCCCGAAAACGACGTCGCAGTCTTGTTTATTGAAACAAGTGGTTGCCTTCCTATGTGCGGACACGGTACTATTGGTACAATTACAATTGCAGTAGAGGAAGGCTTGATTGTTCCTAAAACAGCTGGCAAAATCAGAATGGAAGCTCCTGCGGGTTTGGTATTAATTGATTATGTGCAAGAACAAACCAAGGTGAAAAGTGTTAAGCTGACCAATGTAGCCTCTTTTTTGGCTGCCGAAAACCTTAGCGTTGAATGCCCCGACTTGGGTATGCTTACGGTAGACGTTTCGTATGGAGGTAATTTTTATGCTATTGTTGATGTACAAGAAAACTTCAAAGGGTTACAGCATTATAACGCCGACCAGCTAATTAGTTGGAGTAGAGTATTGAGAAACAGAATCAACGAACAATATAGTTTTGTTCATCCCGAAAACGATACTATCAAAGGCTGTTCGCATATTTTGTGGACAGGCGATGTCCTAGACTCTACTTCTACAGCCCGCAATGCTGTATTTTATGGCGACAAGGCTATCGACCGCTCGCCTTGTGGTACAGGTACTTCGGCCAGAATGGCACAATGGTATGCCAAAGGTAAACTCAAGAAAGGTGATGAGTTTATCCATGAAAGTATTATTGGCTCTAAATTTATAGGACGTATCGAAGAGGAAACTAAAGTGGGCGATACGCCAGCTATTCGACCGAGTATTGAGGGGTGGGCTAGAATTTATGGCTATAATACCATCAATATCGACCCCAACGACGACCCTTATGCTTATGGCTTTCAGGTATTATAAGTAAAAAAACAACATTCTTTTTGACTAATAGAAAAGGTGAGTAGGGCCATTTTGGTTAATTTTTGGCTTGATTAATTTGCTGGCAACCTACCGCCTTTTTATTTATTCAATATACATTAGTGCATAAAATTAAGAATACAAAAACTTTGATATTAAAACACTGATTATCATTTAATTACTAAACAATAGTATATACTCAAAGCCGAAGCATTTAAAACAACTTTAGTATCTGTATTTAACTAACCACCATCGTATTTTTTGCACTATTAATAAAAAACAATACAGGAGTATTTAGGCAAATAAAGGCATTAGGTAAAAAATTAGCGTCGGAAATTAACAACGTATTGCTTTTAATAGCCTATTTACTTCTTGATTATCTAGACATTCAAACCCTCAAACTAGCCCACTTATGTCAGAAACAGATATTGATTCACAAAATACCTTCAAAAGGTCGTTCAAGCTATTTGATGCTACCATGATTGTAGCAGGCTCGATGATTGGCTCAGGTATCTTTTTAGTAAGTGCCGACATCGTCCGAAATGTAGGCTCGGCTGGTGGTTTATTAGTTATATGGCTGATTACGGGGTTACTAACTGTAGCCGCAGCCCTTAGCTATGGTGAATTAAGTGGCATGTTTCCCAAAGCGGGTGGGCAGTATATTTATCTCAAAGAAGCGTTCAATCCGTTGGTAGGTTTTTTGTATGGGTGGAGTTTCTTTGGTGTAATCCAAACAGGTTCAATTGCAGCCGTGGGTGTAGCTTTTAGCAAATTTTCGGCCTATTTATTTCCTGTATTAAGTGAAAATAATATCCTTCTTAGTACCTCCTTCTTTCAAATATCGGCTGCTCAAATCACGTCGATAGGCCTAGTTGTTCTACTAACGTATATAAATACACGTGGCGTTCAACATGGTAAGTTTGTACAATCCATTTTTACAGTAACCAAACTTTTGGCCTTGTTTGGCTTGGTTATTTTCGGTTTTGTAATGGGAGCAAAACACCAAATTTGGCAACAAAACTGGCTTACGGGCTTTAGTATTCAACAACTTACACCTACGGGTATTGTACCTTATACAGGCATGGCCATTTTTGGGGCAATAGCCGCTAGTATGGTAGGCAGTTTGTTTAGTAGCGATTCTTGGAATAACGTTACTTTTATTGCAGGCGAAATCCAAAACCCTCAACGCAATATCGGTCTTAGTTTATTTTTAGGCACTTTGATTGTTACGAGTATTTACCTCTTTACCAATATTATGTACCTATCGGTATTGGATTTATCAGCAATAGCTTTTGCCGAAAACGACCGTGTAGGCGTATTAGCTTCACAGCATATTTTTGGAGATATAGGCACTAACATTGTAGCCTTATTTCTGATGATTTCTACCTTTGGCTGTAACAATGGCTTGATTCTTTCGGGGGCAAGGGTGTATTATACAATGGCCAAGGATGGTTTGTTTTTCAAAAGTGTAGCACAACTCAACAAAAATGCCGTTCCAGAAAAAGCCCTTTGGATTCAATGCGTTTGGGCTTCGGTATTATGCCTAAGTGGAAAATACGGACAACTACTTGATTATGTGATATTTGTGGTATTAATTTTTTATATACTTACCATTGTGGGTATTATTCGTTTGCGTATCACCAAACCACATTTGCCACGTCCTTACAAGGCTTTTGCCTATCCATTTTTGCCATTGTTATATATCTTGGCAGCTTCTAGTATTTGTATTTTATTGCTAATTTACAAACCCTCATTTACATGGCCTGGCCTAGGAATTGTACTATTGGGAATTCCTGTATATTATTTATTACTTAGAAAAAAACAAGATTTTTAGTGAATAAAAAAAGCTTCAAGGCTCCACAACATACTTTTATTTACCTTTTAACTTCTTTAAAATATGCTATTTTCGATAGGTAAAAAAATTGCGTTAGTATATGGCTTTTCCCAACTTGCTTTTGTAGCAATAGGGCAGCACAAAGACTACCCGATTCAGCCTGTAGCTTTTACACAGGTGCATTTTCATGATAATTTTTGGACACCCAAAATGCAGATAAATGCCAATGTAACAATCCCTTACACCCTGAATCAGTGTAAGATTACAGGACGTATTGATAATTTTAAAAAGGCAGCAGGACTATTGCCTGCCGATAAAAGTACGTCTTTTACCTTTGATGATACCGATTTATACAAAGTTATAGAAGGGGCATCGTATAGCTTACAAACCAAGAAAGACCCTGCTCTTGAGAAATACCTAGATACCCTGATCACAGCCATTGGCTCGGCACAAGAACCCGACGGTTATTTGTACACTTTCAGAACTATGAAGTTAAAAAAGCCACACGAATGGATTGGTACAAAACGCTGGGAAAAAGAAGAAGATTTGAGCCATGAGCTTTATAATTCGGGGCATTTGTTTGAGGCTGCTGTAGCCCACTATCAGGCTACAGGTAAAAAGAATTTTTTGAATATTGCTACTAAAAATGCTGATTTATTGGTAAAAACATTTGGCTGGGGCAAAGAAGAGCGTTTTCCAGGACATCAGATTGTAGAAACAGGCTTGACCAAACTTTATCGGGTTACAGGCAAAAAAGCGTATCTCGATTTGGCTAAATTCTTCTTGGATTTACGTGGGCTAGAGGGGCACATGAACCAAGAGTACAGTCAGTCGCACAAGAAGGTTGTTGACCAACACACCGCCGTTGGCCATGCCGTACGTGCGACTTACATGTACACCAGTATGGCCGATGTAGCGGCGTTGACGGG
>VFQP010004915.1_pt1 | contig 12011 bp, 9 predicted proteins | sample 3512351 | NCBI WGS metagenome assembly VFQP01 (sample SAMN10412372, study PRJNA504923) | tailings metagenome | isolation source: Relicate 1 Philex TSF1 revegetated site | place: Philippines: Tuba, Benguet | collected 2017-08-29 | reverse complement strand
GTACGTCGGTCGCCGTCATGGCGATCCTGAGCGTTCCCTGAGCGAGTGTCGGAGTGATGGTCGCCACAGCGCCGAGGCACGCGGCGCTTGTCAGAACAACGAGGCAGCGCCCCGTCAGATCTCGCCTTATCATTGTACTCTCCCTTTCAACCCCACTTCATATGACGGGCAATCTCGTAGGGGCGGCCAAGGCACTTCTGTCGGTGCTAGAAGTATAAGCAGCCCGTGCTGCACGAGATAAGCTCATAGTCCAGGCATGGTGCCCGAAGCGCAAGCGGTTTCAGACGTCTGATCTCCTTGCCGGCTCGTCGGCTGATGCGTCAGGCAAGCGTTGGTACATGCAGATGGCAGGCGACGGCGCGTCCCTGGCTGAGATCTGTCAGCTCCGGATCGACCGTCTTGCACACCGGCATCGCAGACGGGCAGCGCGTGTGGAAGCGGCAGCCTGGCGGGGGTCTCAGTGCGCTCGGTACCTCGCCGGTGACGATCATGCGCGGACGCGCGGCCTCGACCTCCGGATCGGCCACGGGCACAGCCGCGAGCAGGGCTTGCGTGTACGGGTGCAGCGGGCTTGCATAAAGCTCGTCGCGTCGCGCAACCTCGACAATTCGGCCAAGGTACATCACGGCGATGCGATCCGAGATGTGGCGGACGACGGCAAGATCGTGGGCAATGAAAAGGTACGTGAGCCCGAGCCGCTCCTGGAGGTCCATGAACAGATTGACGACCTGCGCCTGGATCGAGACGTCGAGGGCAGAGACGGGTTCGTCACACACGATCAGCGTCGGCTCGAGCGCGAGCGCCCGCGCGATGCCAATGCGTTGGCGTTGTCCGCCGGAGAACTCGTGCGGATAGCGATCGGCCATGTCGGGGAGAAGGCCGACGAGGCGCAGCAACTCGTCGACGCGTGCGCGCGCCGCTGCGCGATCATCCGCGAGGCCATGCACCTCGAGGGGTTCCAGAATGATGTCGCGCACCGTCATGCGCGGATTGAGAGAGCCGTATGGGTCTTGATAGACCATCTGCATGCGCCGACGGACGCTGTGCATGGCCGCAGCGTCGTGCTTGGCGATGTCGGCGCCCTCGAAGTGGATGCGGCCCGCCGTCGGAGTGAGCATACGAAGAACCGCGAGACCGGTCGTCGACTTGCCGCAGCCCGACTCGCCGACAAGCCCGAGCGTCTCGCCGCGATTGAGCGCGAAGGACACGCCGTCGACGGCTTTCACGGTCGCGATTTCGCGCTTGAAGAGCACACCGCTCATGATCGGGAAGTGCACTTTCAGGTCGCTGACGCGGAGAACCTCATCGGCTCCGCCCGCTCGTGCGGTCGTTCGCGCCTCACTGGACAACAAGTTCTGCATCGGCGAAGCACGCTTTCTGGTGAGTGGGCGAGACGGGTTCGAGTTTCGGCCGCTCGTGATGGCAGCGCTCGACGGCGGCGCGGCAGCGCGGCGCGAAGGCACATCCCGCAGGCAGCCGCGCAAGATCGGGCGGCTGGCCGTCGATCGGAATGAGGCGGCGGCGGGTATCGCCGTCGAGCCGCGGCACCGAGGTGAGCAGGCCCACGGTGTAAGGATGGCGCGGGTTCTTATACAGTTCGCGAGCCGGTGCCGTTTCGACAATGCGCCCGCCGTACATGACGATGACGCGATCGGCATAGCGGGCGACGACGCCGAGATCATGCGTGATCAGCATGAGTGCGGTGCCGGTCTCTTGCGTGATCTGCTTGAGAAGGTCGAGGATCTGAGCCTGCACGGTGACGTCGAGCGCCGTCGTCGGCTCGTCAGCGATGATCAGGCTCGGCGCGCAGCCGAGCGACATGGCGATCATGATCCTTTGCCGCATGCCGCCCGAGTATTGATGCGGGAAGGAGGCAAGCCGGCTCTGGGCGTCCGGGATGCGCACGCGCGCGATGAGCTCCGCGGCCTTCTCGAGTGCGGCCGCCCAGGGCGTGCGCCGGTGCTCGTTGATCGGCTCCGCGACCTGGAGGCCGACGGTGAGCGACGGATTGAGCGATGACATCGGCTCCTGGAAGATCATCGCGATCTTGTTGCCGCGGATGTCGCGGATGCTCGTGTTGTCCAGCTCCAGCAGATTGCGGCCTTCGAAGATGACCCCGTCGGCGGAAATGCGGCCGGGCGGCGAAGGAATGAGGCGCAGGATCGAGAGCGCGGTGACGCTCTTGCCCGAGCCCGATTCGCCGACGATCGCGACCGTCTCGCCGCGACCGACGTCGAAGGATACGTCGTCCACGGCGGTCAGTTCGCCGCGATCCGTGCGGAATCGTGTCGTGAGGCCACGGACCTGGAGGATCGGTGTGCTCATACCGCCGACGGCTCCTCAGAATGGACGCGGGCCGCAGATTTCTCCGCGGCCCGACGACGGCTTCAGTAGCCCATCTTCTTCTTCATCTCCTGGTCGATCCACATGCGCGCGTAGATCGGACCAGGGCGCACGGCGCCTGCGCGCAGCTCGCCATTGTAGTTCTTCAGCCATGGCCACCACGCCGTATAGAGGTACGGTGTGGGCAGCCAGATGTACGGCGCCTTGTCGAGGATCTCGATCGTCAGCTCCTTCAGCATCTTCTGGCGCTTGGCCTCATCCGGCTCCTGATAGACGTCGTCCATCTTCTTGTCGTACTCGGGATCCGACCAGCCCGATGGGTTCCAGGTCTGGCCAGTGGTGAACGACTTGCGGATTGTCGTTGTCGGATTGGTGTGGCCGTTGTTCATGAAATAGCCGGCCGTCATCTTGCGCGCGGTCATCGCCGAGAGGAATGCCCCGTACTCCATGGGCTGGATCTCGATTTTCACGCCGACTTGCTCGAGATACGCCGAGATGAGCGGCAGTAGCTCCATATGGTCGGCGTTGCACGAGCAGACCTGCACCTTGAAGGTGAAGCCCTTCGGATGACCGGCTTCGGCCAGCAGCTTCTTGGCTTTCGCTGGATCGTACTTGAAGAGCTCCTGCACCGACGCAGGCATCTCGGAGAGGGGCTGGAAGTAGCCCTTGTAGTCGGGATGCATCGGATAGGCGAACATTTCGGCGTGCCCGTTGTAGTAGGCTTTGACGATCTCTTCCTTATTGACGGCGTAGTTGAGCGCGCGCCTTACACGCACGTCATCGAAGGGCTTCTCCGCTACCTGGAAGGCCAGGAAGGTGCCGGACATGTTGAGCCAGCGCGACCACTTGAGGTCTGGCGTGGTCTTCTTGAGATTGTCCACGGCCTGCCAGCGGATCATCTCGAGAACGTCGAGCTTGCCGGTGCGGAGCGAAGCGTGCTGCGTCGCCTCGTCCTTGATCGTGCGGTAGATCACGGAGTCGATGAGTGGCAGCTTGACTTTCTCGCCGCCGATCGTGTCGGTGTCCCAGTAGTTGGGATTCTTCGTGTAGGTGTTCGAGCTGCCGGAGACGAAGTCCGTCAGCGCAAAGGGGCCAGTGCCATTGCCATTCTTCCAGTTGGCAATGCCCGCATCGACCACTTCCTTGGGGTAGATGCAGGAGAAATAGCCCCAGCCGAAGCGATAGTCCCACTCGGCGAAGTGATGCTTCATATTGAAGACGATCGTGTGCTTGTCGGGCGTCTCGACCTTGTCGACATGATCGAAGTAGCCGCGAATGCGCTTCGGACTCGCATCAAGGCGATTGTAGGAGAAGAGGACGTCTTCCGAGGTGAATTCGCGGGATTTCATGACCCCTTCCTTCTCGGGGAACATGATGCCCTTGCGCAGCTTGATCTCGACGCGCAGCGGGTTCTGCTTCCATTCCCAGCTTTCGGCGAGCTCGCCGCGGATCGCGTCAGAAGGCAGCCAGGCGTCGGCATAGAAGGGGTGGGGGCCGCCACTCTTCACTGACTTGGTGAGGTCGGCGGCGAAAAGCTGTTCGCAGTAATGCCCGATGTCGTGGTTCTGCTTCCAGTTCCAGTCGGCCGGATCGAACGATAGGGCAGATAGCGTGGGGTAGACCGTACCAACGGTCAGCGTGCCCCCGGGCTTAGGCTTTTCGGCTGCGGCACTGCCGATGGAAATGGCTAGTGACAGCGCCACCGCGGCGCTGAGCCGTAGCGGCTTTGCAAGGTTGTGTCGCATTCAATCCTCCCAGTGTCGTTTCAGACGTTGGCCGTTTCGGCTTCTATTGGTCGTGTTCATGTCCGCTCCCACGCGCGGACTAGCGTGATCCTCTCATGCGTGGATCGAGCAGATCGCGGAGCGCATCGCCGAACATGTTCGTCGAGTACACAACGAGTGTCAGGCAGAGGCCCGGCGCGAGCGCGAGCCAGGGACCTTGGAACATGAATGTGCGGCCGGCGCCCGAGAGCATTCCGCCCCAGGTCGGTGCCGGCGGAGGTACGCCGAGCCCAAGAAAGGATAGGCCAGACTCGGCGAGGATGACGGTTCCGACACGCGTCGTGAAGAGCACGATGATTGGTGGCATCACATTCGGCAGGATGTGCCGCCAGAGAATGCGCGGCGTGCGCGCGCCGACCGATTGGGCCGCATGGACATACATATTCTCGCGCACACTGATGACGGCGCTGCGGATGATGCGTGATCCCGCGATGCCGAGCAGCAGCCCGAGCGTGCCGATGATCTGAGGCATCCCCGGACCCAGCACCGACACCACGACGATCAGGATGATGAGATCAGGAAAGCTCATCCAGGCATCGACGAAGCGCTGCGTGATCATATCGAAGCGGCCGCCGAGATAGCCTGTCAGGATACCGAGGAAGACCGAGATGATCGTTGCGAGGCCTGCTGCGCAGAAACCGATGATCACCGACAATTGAGCGCCGTACAGGCATCGCGAGAGCATGTCGCGGCCGAGGTTGTCCGTGCCGAAGGGGTGCTGCCAGGAAGGCGGCTTCAGTCGGTTCAGCGGCGAGATCTGGTTCATGCCATAGGGCGCGAGAAGGTCCGCGAAGATCCCGCAGAACAGGAAGAGCAGGAAGATGATGGCGCCCGCCGCGCCGAGCGGCTTTTCCTTGAACAGGCGAACGACAAAGGTGGCGAACGGACCGCGGCGTCGAATTGCTCCTGCCTCCGACGCGCTCGCCATCAGCGGTACCTCACCTTGGGATCGAGAAGGCCGTAGCTCAGGTCGATGAGCAGATTGAGCAGCATGATCGCAACGCCAACGACGAGAAACACGCCAGTGATGATCGGGTAGTCGCGCTGGTTGACGGCATCGAGCAGCAGCAGGCCCATGCCCGGAATGACGAAGATCTGCTCCATGATGACGGCACCGCCGATCAGCAGCGGTGCTTGCACGCCGATGAGTGTCACGACAGGGATCAAGGCATTGCGCAGGGCATGTCGGGCGACGACTCGGCGCTCGCTCAGGCCCTTGGCCCAGGCCGTGCGGATGTAGTCCTGCCGCAGAACCTCGAGCATCATGGTCCGCGTGAGCCGCATGGAGACAGCCGACAGCGCCGTGCCGAGGATGATCGCAGGAATGATCATCTGCTTGAGGTTCTGGATGGGGTCAGCCATGAACGGAACGAAGCGCACTTCCGGCGACCAGCCCCACCAGATCGACGGAAAGACCATCACCATTGTGCCCGTCCAGAAGCTCGGGACCGCCAGCATCAGAATGGAAAAGGAGCGCGCGACGTAGTCGCCGGGCGTATCCTGGCGAATGGCCGAGTAGACGCCGATTGGAATGGCGACGGAGAGCGCAACGATGAGTGCGAGCAGGCCAAGCTCGAGCGTGATCGGCATGCGGGCGAGCAGCAGCTCGCTAACCGGCACATTCTGCCAAAGGGATTGCCCGAAATCGCCGTGGAAGAGAATGCCGCCCATCCAGAGCGCGTACTGCTCCCACATGGGCTTGTCGAGCCCAAGTGCCGCGATCAGCTGATCGCGGGTGAGCTTACTGGCACTGACGTCGTTCTGGCTCAGCATGAGGTCGATCACGTCACCCGGGATCAACCGCACTGTCACGAACACGATCAGGCTCGCGAAGAACAACGTCGGCACCAGCGCCAGAAGGCGCCGGGCGACATACGTCTTCATTAAACTTTTCTTCCTCCCTATTCCCTTCAGAATGCCTGCACGATCCCATCGTTGCAAGGATCGATTGGCGCCCGAGCTCAAAGCTGGCCTCAAACAAGAGACAAGGGCGACCGCCTGCAGTACAAAAAGGTAAAAGCACAAGCGCTCGGGAGGACTGTGGCCAATGGCAAGTCGCAGGGACAGGAGCGAGGTGACGGCATCGGAGTTGCCGCCTGCAGGCGCGGTTGCGCGTGCGCGTAGCCTTGTCGAGATGCTGCGCGCCGCCGCCAATCGGATCGAGGACGCCCGCGCGCTGCCTCCGGACGTCGTTGCTGCACTGCACGAAGCCCGCCTGTTTCGCCTCCTTCTGCCAAAGTCGATCGGTGGCGACGAAGTCCATTTGAAGACGCTGGCCGAGGTGATCGAGACCATCGCGCGCGCGGATGCCAGCACGGCGTGGTGTCTCGGGCAGGCGGCGGGGTGCGCGATGTCGGCGGCGTACCTGAAGCCGGATGCCGCGCGCCGATTGTTCGGTCCTCGGGACGCCGTACTCGCGTGGGGCGCTGGCATCCAGGGCAAGGCGGTCGCCGTGGACGGCGGCTACCGCGTCACTGGAAAATGGACGTTTGCGAGCGGCTGCGCAAATGCGACGCTGCTTGGCGGACATAGCTACGTCTTTGAGGCTGATGGCACGCCGCGGCGTCGCGCCGATGGCCGCCAGCTCGATCGAACGGCGCTCTTTGACGTGTCGAAGGCCCGCACCGACGACATGTGGTACACGCTCGGTCTGCGCGGTACGGCGAGCTATACGTTCGAGGTCAAGGATCTCTTCGTGCCCGAGGACGAGACGATCGACCGCGACGAGCCGGCGGAGCGGACCGAGTCCGGCACTCTCTATGTATTCAATGGTACGGCGGCCTATGCGTCTGCCTTCAGCGCGTTGATGCTGGGTATTGCGCAAAGCATGGTCAGCGACCTCGCCGCGCTTGCGATGACGAAGACGCCGCGTGGTGCGCCGTCATCGCTGATGGAGAGCCAAGTGTTCCAGTCCGAGTTCGCGCAGCTCGAGGCTCGCCTCAGGGCGGCACGCGCCTACCTCCACACGACCCTCGACGAGATCTGGGAGAGGACGCGCGCGACGCGCGAGTTTCCGCTGATCGAGCGCGCGAACCTCAAGCTCGCGACGACGTACGTCATCAATCAGGGCGTCGAGATCGCGACGGATGCCTATCGTGCAGCAGGGCAGACCGCGATCTTTCCGGTGAATCCGTTCGAGCGGCGGCTGCGCGATGCCTATTCCGCATCGCAGCAGCTCCAGGGCCGGCCAGCGAACTTCATAACGATCGGGCGGGTCTTGCTCGGTCTCCCGCCAGACTCGCCGGTCGTGCTCGGATAAGCAGTCTCAGCCGCCGCCCGCCGCGTTGTAGCCCCGGCCGCCGTCGCCGAGCGCCTCATAGCCGTTGTCGGTCACGAGGATCGTGTCCTCGAGCTTGACGAAGCCGCGCGTCGGATGGCCGATCGTGGTCTCGATGGAGATCACGTATCCAGCTTCCAGCGGACGCTCCTTGTCATAGCCCTCGTAGGACATGCGCAGGTGGTCCTGCAGGCGCGGCGCCTCGTGGGTCACGAGCCCCATGCCGTGAGCCATGAAGTGCGTGTACTTGCGGTGCGGCGAAGCCTCGAGCATCTTGTCGGCGATTGCCGCGATGTCGCCGCCGCGCGCGCCGGCTCGGATCGGCTTGCGTACGGCCTGCTGCACGTCTTCGACGAAGGCGAGCAGGTCTTCATACTCGGCGTCGACTTTCCCGCCGACGACGCCCATGCGGCAGAGATCGCCGATGTAGCCCTTGTAGTTGCCGCCGGAGTCGATCGAGATGATATCGCCGTTGGCGAGCCGCTGCTCGGAGGGTGCGCGGTTGAGGCTCGTGCCGGCGGTCATGAGGCAATAGTCGAAAACGAGGCCGCGATTGACTTCCTCGCGACGCAGAGCCTCGACCACCTCGAGCTTCGTCACGCCGGGCACGCAGTGCTTGCGGAATGTCGTCATCATGGAATCGACGACGCGCTCGGAAGCTTCGCGCAAATAGCCGATCTCTTCCGGCGTCTTCTTTGCGCGCAGCCGCTCGAGCGGGAATACGGCATCGACAACATCGGCATTGGCGATGCCACGGCGCAGCACGGCCTCGCCGTCAGCCGGCAGAAACGCAGACTCGACACCGATGCGGCGCACGGGGCCGAGCTTGGCGATGTGGCTCACCACCTCGCTCATGGTCGCCTGCGTGCCCGTCGTGCCGAGCTTCAATGTCGGTTGCCAGAACTTGCCGAGCTCGCGCTCGAAGTTCTCCATCGTGCAGCCGACGTAGGCGGCGTTCTCGGGCTTGCCCTTCTGGTAGACGATGGCCGGCAGGTAGCGCGTCGTGCCCGCCGCCTCCATGGTGTCGAAGAAGAAGAAGCGGTAGCCCCCGAGCATGTACTGGACATTGTGCTTAGAGGTGGCGACGAGCACGTCGATGCCGGCGTCGTCCATCAGCTTGTCGAGGTGCTTGGTGTCGAACGGTATCGGCTTTTTGATCTCGGTCTCGGCAACGGCCATGAGCGAACCTCCTGACGGCGCGTGCGATGTTATTTGCCCCGGTCCGGTCGCGCGTCCGTCCGGTGGTCATCGGCGGCGACTATAGCGTCCCATTGGCTCGCTCGGCCACCGCTTTGCGTCGCGGAAATAGCGCACTAGTCCATATCCAGGAGATTGGCACCCTTGCGAAACAGCTTCATGCCGGTCTCGTCGAAGCGAAATGCGCGGAAAAAGTCGTCGATCGAGTAGTTGGGAAGCACTTTGCGGATCGCGGTTGCAGAAATTCGGGCGTCGTCCATTCGGCCGGCGAGCGCTTGCGAGTAGGCGCCGATCGCGAGCACGTGGGGGTGCGCGTTTGGACGGGCGGCCGCCCTGCCACCCCAGTCCGCGGCGCCTTCGAAATCCTGGAGCCGAACTAGCGCCATGGCGCGCGTACCAAGCATCGCGAAGAGCATAGGGTCGAATGGGCTGAGATGGCGGGAGTGATCGGACGCGCTGATGGCCGCACGCGCATCGCCGGCCTGAGATCGCACGAACGCCAGGGCGTAGTGCCCGGCTGCGAAGTTCGGGCTCAGGTCGACGGCCGCCTCGAGCTCTGCAACCGATGGATCGTGCTGGTTCCTGAGCCACAGCGCGCGCCCCATGGCCCAGTGCACTGCAGGATCCCGGTCGTCCGCCATCAGGCCCCTGCCGGCGGTATCGAAGGCCAGATCCGTTTCGAGATCGCGAGGCGCCCATCCCTGAAAGGCGTTCTGCCAGTGCGTGAATGAGAGACCGGCGTAGGCGCGGGCAAATGTCGGATCGAGGCGAACGGCCATTTCGAAAAAGTGCCGGGCCTGCTCATTGTCGGCCTTGTTGAAGCGGTACATGTGCCAGAGGCCGCGATGGTAAGCTTCCCAGGCGTTGAGCGACGTCGGTGGTTTCAGGACGGCGCGGTTGCGCTCGGTTGTCTCGATCTCGCTGGCGATCGAGGCGACGATGCGATTTCCGATCTCCTCGAATGCGAGAAAGACATCGTCGAGCTTGCGGCTGAATACGTCCGACCAAACGATGCGCGCAGTGCGTGTCTCCGAGAGCTCCACGGCGACCGTGATATTGGAGCCTTCGATCTGCACGGTGCCGGTGACGATGTAGTCGACGTTCAATGTTCGACCGGCGGCCTCGGGGTCGATCCGTCGCTCATGCAGCGTGAACACCGTGCCCGGGGCAATCACGAACAAGCTGCGCAGCTTGGCAAGCCGCGTGATGATGTCATGGACGAGGCCGGCTGCAAAAGCGCCGCGATCCTGCGTCCGATCGGCGAATGGCATCACCGCGACTGACGCACGACGCGAAGCCGCCGGCGAGACCGCTGCAGCCTCCTCCATCGCGATCGCTTCGGGTGACGGCACGGGCGTTGGCGTCGACGCCTGCGTGCGCGCCGCGCGCCATGCGTGCCGCAGCGGTGAGGGATCCAGGCCCTCAGCCTCGAAGAGGCGGACCGTTGCCGCGAGGTGCGCCTCGGCATCGGGAATGCGACCGCGCCGTGCGAGCGCTCGGAGCATCAGCTCATGGACGCTCTGATCGAATGGGGCGAGCTCGAGCCATTTCTCCAGGTGGCCGAGCACATCCTGTTCCGGCGCGCGCCTGGCGAGATGTTCGAGCACGGCCGTGTGACGGGCACGGAAGCGGCGGCGCTCGGCGGTCAGCCAGGCATTGAAGTGAGGGCTGCGGTCCATCTCCAGACCGTCGAGGAGGTCGCCGCCGAACATTGCGGACAACTCACCGAGTCGCGGCGCATCGAGCGTCTCGATGCCGGACTGCGTCGCACGGGTAACTTCAGCGACATCGACGAAGCAGTCCGAAAGGTCCAGCCGGATGGTATCGCCATCCGTCTCGATGCGGCGTCGGCCGGGCGCATCGACGATGCGCCGGAGCTTGCTGAGGCACCAGCGCAGCTCGCCGCGGGGATCATTGGGGACGTCCCACAGAAGTTCGCAGAGCCGGCCGCGCGGCACCGGGTGAGGAGCCATCGCAAGGTAGGCGAAAAGCGCTCGGACTTTGCGTGAGGACGGCAGCGACTGCGCCACGCCCTCTCGACGGATCGTGATGGGCCCGAGAAGGCGCACGTCGAGGCCGCCGGCGTCACCGGCCGACGTCGCGTCATGCGTTTCCACGGGCTTTTCCACGCCGCCTCCAACGCTCACGCCCATGGCGGGCGCCTATTTCTGGGATTAGCCGGCCGACCCCCGAATGCCAGGGCCGTACACGGCGGAAATCAAAGGCGAATGCGCCATCCAGTCAATCCAAAAGGGAACACGCCATGGTAACAGCCCCTTCTGCGAACAGTCAAAATTCTCAGGCCCCACCTCCCGATCTCTCGGCAGTCAAGGCCCGCCAGCAGGGCGCCTGGTCATCGGGCGATTATGCCGTTGTCGGCACAACCCTGCAGATCGTGGGGGAGGATCTTTGCGAGGCGATGGACCTCAGGGCCGGCCAGATGGTGCTCGACGTTGCTGCGGGCAATGGCAACGTATCGCTCGCGGCCGCCCGCCGCTGGTGCGATGTCACTTCGACCGACTATGTGCCGTCTCTGCTCGAGCGTGGGCGCCAGAGGGCCGTCGCTGAGCGCCTCAAGATCGAGTTCCGCGAGGCCGATGCCGAGGCTCTCCCCTTCGCCGACAACACCTTCGACGCCGCTGTCTCGACCTTCGGCGTCATGTTCACGCCGGACCAGGAGAAGGCCGCAGCCGAACTAGCGCGTGTGTGCCGCTCGGGCGGCAAGATCGGGCTCGCCAACTGGACGCCCGAGGGCTTCATCGGCCAGCTCTTCAAGACCCTTGGCCAACACATGCCGCCGCCCGCTGGCGTGAAGTCCCCGGCGATGTGGGGCAAGCGCGAGCGCCTGACCGAGCTTTTCGGCTCATCAGCCAGCGCGATCAAGGCGGAGCCGCGCGTCTTCTCGTTCCGTTATCGCTCGCCCCTGCACTTCCTCGATGTCTTCAGGAACTACTACGGGCCGCTTCTCAAGGCTTTTGACGCTCTCGACGCGTCCAAGCAGGCCGCGCTCCACGCCGATGTCATGAACCTCATCGCCCGCTTCAACCGCTCCGGCGACAGCACGATGGTTGTCCCGAGCGAGTACCTCGAAGTCGTCATCACCAAACGCTGATGCCGGTAGCGATCCGACAACCGGCCATACTCTCATAGGGAAAGGAAACTATCGATGAAACATGCCGCGCGCTCGATCCTGCTCGCTGCTCTGCTGTCGCTGCCGTTCGGTCAGGCTGCAACTGCGCAACACCATGGCGATCACGTGATGATCGTTCCCTCGGAGATCAAGTGGGGGCCGGTGCCTTCGCTGCCAGCAGGAGCGCAGATCTCGGTTATCGAGGGGCCACTCGACAAGGCGGGGCCGATCACGGCGCGGATCAAGTTTCCTGCAAACTATCGCCTCCCGGCGCATACGC
>VFQP010004914.1_pt1 | contig 12011 bp, 8 predicted proteins | sample 3512351 | NCBI WGS metagenome assembly VFQP01 (sample SAMN10412372, study PRJNA504923) | tailings metagenome | isolation source: Relicate 1 Philex TSF1 revegetated site | place: Philippines: Tuba, Benguet | collected 2017-08-29 | reverse complement strand
TGAATAGTAAGACCACTGAACGCATTAAAATTGGAGGACGCCCTTTCAGAAAAAGTATTATCGCCCTTGAAAATTTCGAAAAAAGAAAAGGCCCCTGTTATTTGAGACGGTCTTTTCTTTTTTCTACTGTTTCCTATTTCTTCACCACTACTTCAGGTGGCATTAGCTTATAAATAACCGGTGTTACTATTCTTGACAATAGCGTCGAACTGATCAAGCCACCGATCATGACAATGGCAAGTGGCGAGATCAGCGGATTGCTGGACAATGCGATCGGCAACAACCCTCCTATAGCAGTTAATGTAGTCAGGATAATGGGGAGAAAACGCTTCTCTCCTGCTTCCTCAATCGCCGGTAGTAATGCCATTCCTTCTTCACGAAGATGATTGGTGAAGTCAACCAGCAAAATGGTATTCTTCACCTCGATACCTGCAAGAGCTACAATGCCGATGGTTGCCACAAACGAAAGGGAATTCCCTGTCACCAGCAATGCGAGCACTGCACCCACGATTCCAAGAGGTATTACAGATAATACGATCAGCGTGCTTTTAAAGGTTTTGAACTGTAATACAAGCACAGCAATGAACATGAATACGGTGAACAGAATAATACTTCCGAAACCGCCGAATGATTCATTTCTTCCTTCAACCTCACCCCCCATCTCGTAACTATAACCCGCAGGCAGTTTAGTATCATCCATTTGTTTGATCACATCCTGGATCACTTTATCATTCAGGTAACCTTTTTTTACAAAGGCATTTATTGTAACAGTTCTTGTTTTGTTAAAGTGATTAATACTTAGCGGCGATGTTTCAAAACGGATATCCGCCAGTTGAGCAAGCGGGATTGCTTTGCCCTGGTTATTGTTTACATACAGATTGTTGAATACAGTAAGATCAGGATAAGAAGGCCGCGGCACGCTTAACACGATATCATAATCATCTCCTTCATCATTCGGATCAGTAAATTTGCCTACAGGATAACCGGCCACAGCCATTCTTACGGTTCGGCCTATGTTTACAGTAGGCACTCCCAGTTGCTGTGCTTTATCTTTATTGATATCGATCCGGATATCAGATTTCAGGTTACGGATAGGGTTGTTCACATAGATCGCTCCTTCTGTTTTCTTCAGCATATCTTCCACCCGAGCGGCGAGCGATCGAAGTGTATCAAGGTTATCGCCGGCAACACGCACTTCAACAGGAGAGATCATTGGCTGGCCCTGTTCGAAATTCTTCACTTCCACTTGTGCCCCGGGATAGGGTGTCCATTGTGAACGAAGTTGCTCGATGATCTCCAGTTTCCTGTCGGGCTTGGTATCCGGCTGAAGTTGAACAAAGATTTCCGCGAAATCAGTCCGCTCATTTTGTTGATTCACGTTATAATAAACACGCGGGTTGCCCTTGCCAATATTGGTGGAGTAATACTGCACTTCAGGAACCTTTGCCAGTTCCTTTTCCACTCTTTTGGCAATCGTATCGGTGTAGTAAATGTTCGATTGCAGCGGCGCCGTAATATCGATCATGAACTGTGGTTTCTCAGACGAAGGAAACAAACTGGAGCCGATCACCGGGATAAGTGCAAGTGAACCAACAAAGATTCCTACAGCGACAACGATCGTCATCCACGGGCGTTTCAACGCTTTGTCAAGCAACACCGCATAACTTCCATGGATCAATTTCTGAAGACCACGAAGAAATATGTTTCCATGTTCATTTGCATGTGGCTTCAGTATCCGGCTGGATAAGAATGGAACGATGGTGAGCGCAACGATCAATGAACCAAGTATTGTGCTGATCACGGAGATCGGAAGGCTTCGGATAAATTCCCCGGACGCTTCTGGCATAAAAGCCAGCGGCATAAAGGCAATGATCAGCGTAGCGGTACAACCCAATACAGCTTTTCCTATCTGGTTGGTCGCTTTGATCGTTGCATCTAAGCGTGAATGGCCTTCACGCATCCATCGTTCAATATTCTCCACCACCACGATACTGTCATCCACCAGCAAGCCAAGTGCAACAACAAGCCCGACGATACTTAGCTGATTAAGATTATATCCCATCAGGTTGATGAGGATAATACCAATTCCCAGTGAAAGCGGAATGGATATCATCACTACCAGAGAGGCTCTTGTTCCCAGAGGTAGCAATGTGATCAACACAAGACCGATCGCAATCAGGAAATCTACTCCGAGTGTGCTTAAACGGTGATTCACATTATCAGCCTGATCAAACTGCAACTGCAGATCGATATTACCGGGTAATGTCTTTTTGAACTTTTCGATAACCGGAAGATATTGCTCCTGAATGGCGGAGATATTCTCTCCTTTCTTCAATGCCGCCATTACAAATACAGAACGATGCCCGTTAAGACGGGCAATATGTGTCGGAGCAGAATAATCAAAATAAACATTAGCTACATCCCGGAGAAATATATTGTTTCCATTTACACTGGCTACTACTGTGTTCTTGATCTCTTCGATATCCTGGTAGTTCCCATTCGTTTTTATATTGAATGATTTTGTTCCTTCATTCACACTTCCGCCGGGAATGTTGGCGATCTCGCTCTGCAATGCATTTCCGATAAGTGTTAAAGGGAGATTCAACTGCGAAAGCTTATCGAGCTGCGCATCAACCTTGATCACGGGATCGGGCAATCCCTGGATCTCAACATTCTTTAATGCAGGGATCTTTTCCAGTTCATCCTGCAGATCTTCCGCAGCTTTTCTAAGTTTATCCCTTGATGCATTCTCCGACACAAGAGACATTTGCAGAATGTTTACGTTAGACGGATCGATCTTTTGCACATCTATCAGGTAAACATCCTGTGGAAGCTGACCGCGAAGACTGTTTACTTCACGAACAAGCTCCTGGTATTTATCATCCACATTTACACGAAAGCGGTATTCAACCGCTAATACAGCCAGACCATCACGGATAGATGTTTTGATTCGTTTGATATCATCAAGTCCGTAGATCTGTTTCTCCATTGGCTTGACTACCAGTTCTTCCATGTCTTTTGGACTGGTGCCTGGATAGACCACTACAACAGGAAATATAGGCGCGTTGAGTTCGGGATCTTCGGAGCGTGGCATATTCAACACGGTTGATACACCTATGGCGATCACCATCAGTACCATGATAAGGGTGAACTGATAGTTTTTTATTGAGTATTCAGAAATCTTCATGCTAAGAGTTTGAGGGAGGATAAAGTGGGGAAGAGGTCACACAAATAGGTCTTTTAGCTCCTTCACCACTTTTTACCTCTTGATACTGATTTTGGAACCTTCGTTTAGATAAGCACTGCCTGATATGATAAGAGCTTTGGCGTTTTCGAGGCCACCGCTGACGACCACTTTACCATTTTCGATTTTGTCTACCTGGATCTTTATTTTTTGAGCAGTGTTGTTGTCATTGGTGATGAATACATAACCGGTACCAGCGTCTCCATCAAGTAAGGCGTCATAAGGAATGGCCCATGCTTTAAGTGATTGAGACGGGAAAATAGTTGCTTTCCCGAATAAGCCGGAAGCGATCTTTCCCGCTGGTGCGTTTTTTAACTGTAATTGTACCTGGAAGGTGCCGCTCATAGGATCGACGCCTTCTGGCTTTTTGCTTACGTATGCCTCGAGTGTTTGACCTGGTAAGGCATCGGTAGTGATGATTGCTTTATCACCGGTTTTGATGGCAGACCACTGATAGTCGCTGACACCTGCTTTTAAGATCCAGCTTGACTGGCCGGCCCCGTTCACTTGTACAACGGGCGTACCCGGACCAACGATCTGTCCTTCATTTGCCAGTTTACGCAACACATAACCGCTTTTAGGAGCCCGGATCTCGGAATAAGTTTGATTAAACCCTGCGCTGCTGTGTTGTTGTCTCGCTACGTCCAGGGCAGTTTTTGCATTCTGCATTTGCTCAAGCGTTGCTACACTGTCTTTATAAAGATTGCTCGCACGTTCGTAATCGCGTTGCGCTTTTTGCAGGGCGAGAGAAGCCTGTTCAGCCATTGCGTTCACTTCAGTTAGATTGAGTGTGGCAAGAAGCTGCCCCTTACTGATCGCATCTCCCTCTTTTACAAAGATGCGATTGATGACGCCGCCATTCTTGAATGCAAGAGCTGTTTCATCATCAGTGGTAAACTGACCAGCTGCATAAATAGATTGATGAATGGAATCCTGTTGTAAAGACATTACTTCAACAGGAATGATCTCTTCACTTGACATGGTTTCTTTTTTGGGAGCTTGTTTGCAGGAAAAAAAACCCAAACTGAGTGCTATCAGTATAAACAAAAATATCTTTTTCATAAGCTCATTTTTTTATCAGGTATGAAGCGGTTTCTCTTTCCAGATCGGCCGCAGAGGTAAGAAGTTTATATTGGTTAATGACTTGCAGTAATTGCGCCTGGGTAAATTGGTTGCGTGCATCGATGGTTTCGATGAAAGTGTTCGTTCCTTCACGATAACCCCGCTCGATCAGGCGTTGATAGCTTGATGCTGCTTCAAGTTGTTTTCCCGTTGCAGAAAGTATTTGCCAGGATGACCTGAGATTATTCCTTGCTGCACTGCTACCAAGTGTAAGCTGTTGTTTGACCTGTTCAAGATTTAATCTTGCAGAGCGCACATCGAGTTCTGACTGACGGATCTTATTCTTATTACGGTTGCCGGCGAATATCGGCACTTCAAGTTGCAGACCTAAAAGATAATAACGTGATTGTGTATTGAACTTCCAGTTCTCAGCTTGTGAACCAAGATCAAGTACGCCATTCAATCTCGGCATATACACTTGTTTGTTCATCTGCAAAACCGTTTCATTGATGTTGATCGCCTGTTGCAATGCTTTTAGTTCTTCACGGGCGGAAGGAGTGGCATCTATTCCAAGCAATGCGCCGATCTCAGTTAAAGCCTGATCAGCACTATAGCTGGTATCAATGGGTGTATGTTGTTCGCGGTTGAGCAGGAAGTTAAAATAAAGTTTAGCATTCTCTGCTTGCTGCTCGGCAGTGTTCACTTGTGCATTCACCTGTTCTATTTCCGCGTTGGCGCGCAAAACATAAGCGGGCAGGCCTTTGCCGTTATCGAGCAATTTCTGATTCACCCGTCTGCCTTCATTGGCAAGTTCCAGCGCGTTCCGATAAATCGAGATTGACTTTAATGCAGCGAGATAGTTAAAGTAGGCAGTCTTTATACTTTGAACGAGTTGACGCTTATAAATATCGACATCGTATTCGCTTAATACGATCTGTTGTTCCGCTATCTGTTTATTAAAACGGATATCAGGATTATAGATCGGCATGGTGGTGCGCACTTTTGCGTCATAGAAGTTATGCGGCAGGAAGTTGATGCGTTGATTGGCCAGTTGCGGAAAATTGTTTGTCCCTGTAAGCTGGTTCAACGTTGCATAAGCTCCGTTCAACAGGTCTCCAAGAGGCAGGTAGATATCACGGCCACCACCAGCCGTCTGGTATCCCATCTGAAAGGACACGGTTGGCAGGAACCACCCTTTGGCGATGTCCAGGGCAGCCCCAGCCCGTTCAAGGGAGATTGTTTTCTGCTGCAGCACAATATTGTTGGCAAATGCACTGTCGATATAGGCATCGAGCATGGTTGGTTGTGCACTGGCTTTCCCGGCTATGCATAGCACTGCCGCCAGGATCGTGCACCTGGTTTTACTTAATAGCGTATTCATTATTAACACTGTTAATCAGTGATCAAAAAAAACTTACTTTAGCTTTTCCAGTGTGGCAACAAAAGTTTCAAATGTGTGTGTGAACGCGTCGTCGACATCCTGCATGATCATTTTGCGTTTGACGACATGATCGAGGTGTCCTTTGATCTTAAGGGTACAAAGGCCATGCATAGTGCTCCAGATGAACATGGCAAAAGATTCTGCATTGAATGCTGTGAAGTAACCTTGCTGCTGGCAGGCCTGAACCACCATCAGCAGGATCCTGAAAGCCTGCTCGCCCTCTTCCCAGTGCTCATCGACGCAATCGAGCGGCTCTTCGCGATTGAACATAAGTTCGTAGAAATCATTGTTTTCTAACGCAAACTGCATATAAACCCGCCCCATCGCCTTCAAGCGTTCGAACGGATGATCTATGTGTGCGAGTATAGAAAACTGTGAGGCCAGCAACTTAAAACCTTCCTGGTGAAGGGCATGGGAAATAGCTGCTTTGTCCTTGTAATAGAGATAAATAGTCGTTGGGCTGAACTCGATCTCCGCAGCGATCTTCCGGATGGACGTAGCCTCATACCCTTCTTTCAGGAAGAGTTTTTTCGCTGCGTCCAGGATGCTCTGCTTGAGATCCTCCTTATGCTTTAGTTTTCGTTCTTTGATACCCATCTCAATAATTACAGCACAAATATACTTTACAGTGTTAAGTATCCAAATTTATTTGAGCGACTTTTATGTCAGACCCGACGAATTGAGGTAAAAGACCGGTGGATGATGCGGAAACTCCGGTGAATGGCCACAGTATACCCAACCACACTACACCCTCATGATCTGACGGGCGCAGGTTCCCGCTGATTACGCTGATCTTGTCAGTCTGTGAATTGAAGACATTTAGCTTTACCAATATTTTTCGTATTTAGCTGACGCAGATCCGCAAATAGAATGTTTGATCTTGATTTATCTGCGCATCTGCGCCAACGAAATAGGAAACCATTCAATACACCGAAGGGTTTTACCGGTAAAGACTGACAAGATCAGTGTAATCAGCGGGAACCTACGCATATCGGACAAACAGAATGCTACGCAAACAAATACGCAATATCCTCCTCATTCAATGCTTTCACAAACCCTTCATCCGCCGACACCAGTTCCTCCGCCAGTTGCTTCTTCTTTTCCTGCAAACGGATGATCTTTTCTTCAATCGTATCCTTACAGATCATCTTATATGCAAATACATTCTTCGTTTGCCCGATCCTGTGTGTACGGTCGATCGCCTGCTGCTGCACCGCCGTATTCCACCATGGATCAAAGAGGAACACATAGTCTGCGGCAGTCAGCGTCAGACCCGCATTACCTGCCTTCAGACTGATCAGGAATAAACACACATCATTCCCTTCCTGCTGGAAGGCATTCACCATTTCCGCACGTTTTGCCGGTGGTGTTTGCCCGTCGAAATGATAATATTTGATCCCGGCTTTGTCACATTCTTCCGCAAGAATATCCAGCATGGAACTGAACTGGGAAAATACCAGCGCTTTGTGTGCGGGAAGAATATTGCTCAGCTCATCCATCAGCAATTTTGTTTTCACTGATTCAACAGGCTGACGTTCTTCTTCCGGTAATAGTAACGGAGAGTTACAGATCTGGCGCAGTTTCAGGATGCCTTGTATGACAGCCAGCTTGCTTTTTGCAAAACCCTGCTTGCTAATATCAAGGAAGAGACTGCTCCGGACCTGACTCTTGATATGTTCGTACAACTCACGCTGCCCTGCCGGCATATGACACCAAAGGATCGACTCTGTTTTTTCCGGAAGATCAACAGCTACCTGTTCCTTGGTACGACGAAGAATGAACGGTGCTGTCAGTTTCTGCAAAGCCTGGATCTTGTATTCATCACCAAACTTGTCGATCGCGTCCGCATATTCGCGTTTGAAGAACTCGCGGCTGCCGAACATACCCGGTAAAACGACGTTCAATTGAGAATAAAGATCGAACGTATTATTCACTACAGGCGTCCCGCTTAAGGCGAAGACGATATTCGCCTGTATCGTACTGATCGTTTTGGTGATCTGTGCCGAAGGATTTTTTATGTTGTGACTTTCATCAATGATCGCCGCACCATATTCCATCGCCAGCAGATTCCCTGCATCTGCGCGGAAAGTTCCATAGCTGGTGATCACCACCTGTATGGATCCCTCCTGCAATTGCTCCGTTTTACGGTGACTGCCGTGATAAACAATTGTTGTAACGGATGGCGCAAACTTCTCCAGTTCCTGCTGCCAGTTATAGATCAATGAGGAAGGACAGATAATGATATGTTTTGCTGTTGGATCTTTCTCTACTTCAGATACGAGAAAACAGATCGCCTGCAATGTTTTACCCAAACCCATATCATCTGCAAGACAACCACCTGCACCGGCCTCGGAAAGCAACCTCATCCACTCGTATCCTTTTTGCTGGTACGGACGAAGACTTGCTTTGATCATTGACGGCACTTTGAACAACTGCTCTCCGCCCGATTGCCAGGTCTGCCAGCGCTGCCACCATTCTTTTTTGAATGATGAGCGCAGCACCTGCTCCTGACCAGGTGTACCTTGTTCTGTAATGGCCATCCAACGCGCAATGGTCACTTCTTTTTTATTGACCTTACCGTGTTTGATGATCGCTGCATATTGCATTAGCCACTCTTCACCAAGAACACCCAGGCTGCCATCTTTCAACAATACTGCTCTTTGGCCGGACCACAGGATCTTCTGCAATTCGGCCAGTATCACTTCTTCCTTGCCAAACATGATAGATACACCGAGTACGACCTTGCTGTCTTCTTCACGCAATACTTTCACAGTTGTTTCCGCCTGGTGAGTAGAAAAACGGAAATGCCTCAGCATATCCATTCCTATCAATTCGATATCAGAAGTAAGCAACTGATGATATGTTTTTAAAAACCATTGCTTCTTCTGCGCATCTGCGAATGAGAGATAATAGTAACCGTTTGATTGATTCGGAAAATTAGGATGAAGCGATTCCAGCAATTGCAGGAATTGCTGCTCCTGGTCTTTATTCCTTTTGATCTTGTATGATTCGCCATTTTGAAGGATATCCAGGCTTTCCTGGTAAGGACCATCCACCACGAAGCCTTCATACAGCCATTGCGGGGTAAGCGTCAGGAAAGTATTGCTGAGCTCACTCAGTAAAACCCGGTTCACCGGCAGAGATTCGATCTCTTGCTGGTCAAACAGGTTATTACGGTTCACCGTATAATCTTTTTCCAGGTAGGAAAGGATATGCTCAGCAAGAGCAGCTGGTTGATTGGCGTATTGCCGTGGCTTTTGGTCCTGCAACCATTCGAGCGTCTGGTAATCACGGAATGAAAGCAGGAAATATTCGTTCTTGCTTTCGAGAAAATAGAACTGCCGGGAAAATGTTTCGATCGGATACAGCTGACCGTTCAGTTCAAGTAATGTTTTTAATTCTAAGGCCGCACCATTCTTTTCCACCGCAAACTGCAATCTCGGCCGGAAAGTGCTGATGCTGCAGGGTGCTGTTGAATAATGTTTGTTTCCATTCAGTTGTTTGGTATGATACCATTTTGCCAGCGGCGCAAACGGTTTGACAGTCTCAAACAGCTGGTGATAGTGGCGTAGCAATGCCTGTTTGGAATAGGTTTCGAACGGCATTCCGGCTTTTTGCTTTGTATGTTTCTGGCGGATCGCCTTGCGCGTTTCATCGATCGCTTCCCTGCCAAATTCCCTGAACGCCACCGTTACCTCCCTCGGCCAGTCGGGAAACATATTCTTCAACTCGCCGGTATTCATATCGCCCACTTCATAATTCAGCGAGGTATTATTCTTGATGATACGTAATGTCTGCAACAGAATAGAAGTCTCCAGAAGCCGGTGGGGAGAAAGCAGCAAGGCCGGCTTGGTCGTTTCTTTTGTTTTCATTTGATATCAAGTTCTGATGTTCGGGGCGCAAACTTAAACTATTCCGGGGGAGAGGTGTTATTCTGCAGGAAAATTGTTCCGGAGGAAGGCGATTTTCGATGTTCGATGGTCGATGGTCGACATTGAACTGGAAATGGAAAAGATTCTTAAATCTGACGCGTGAACAATAAGGTTTTGAGGCTCATCCGACCATCGAACATCCAACATCGAACAACGAACAATTTTAAAACAATAACAATCTTAAGACATGAAAATAGAGATCTGGTCAGACATCATGTGCCCCTTCTGCTACATCGGCAAGCGGCATTTTGAAAAAGCGATGGAAACTTTTGCAGGAAAAGAGGATGTGCAGGTGGAATGGAAGAGTTTTCAGTTGAACCCGGACATGAAGACAGAGCCGGGAAAAAGTATTAATGAATACCTGGCAGAACATAAGGGATGGAGTATTGAGCAGGCAAAGCAGGCGAATCGGTATGTAACGGAAATGGCTGCCGGGGCTGGTTTGAGCTATGATATGGACGGGGCTGTAGTGGCCAATTCGTTTGATGCGCACCGGGTGATACAGCTCGCCAAGTCAGTAGGCAGGGGTGATGAAATGGAAGAACGTTTGTTCAAAGCCTATTTTACAGAGGGAAAGAATATCGGGGATCATGCAACACTTGCTGAGCTGGCGGCTGATGCTGGTATTGACAAACACCGGGCGGAAGAGGTGCTGAAGGGCCGTGAATTTGCGGATGCAGTGGATCAGGACATTTATGAAGCACAGCAGATCAGGGTGAGCGGGGTGCCATTCTTTGTACTGAATGACCGCTATGCTGTATCGGGGGCTCAACCAGCGGAAGCCTTTGCGGGTGCGTTGGATACAGCCTGGAAAGAGTGGAAACAGCAAGCTCCGGCCTTGAAAAACCTGAGCGAAAACACCGGAGATAGTTGTTCGGTGGATGGTAATTGCTGAGATTTATTCCAATAAAAGGTGTTTTTTCTATTGAAACGGCAATTGAAAGTGGAGAATGTTGGTGAAAAAAAAAATTCCTTTATATATTTGGTTATTAGAATCCTTAGTAACTTCAAGCAACTCGTAAATACCAATTCACTAATAACTCCTTAAATCCTCAAGTATGCCTTCTAAAAAGAAAGCTAAAGCCCCTAAAAAGGCAGCAAAAAAAGCAGCGAAGAAAGCTGTTAAAAAAGCTACTGCTCCCAAGAAAAAGGTAGCAAAGAAAGCTGCTAAAAAAGCTTTCAAAAAAGCAGCGGCCCCTAAAAAAGCAGCTAAGAAAAAAGTAGCAAAGAAGGCTACTAAGAAAGCAGCTCCCAAAAAAGCGGCAAAAAAAGCGGCTCCTAAGAAAGCGGCAAAGAAAGTAGCTCCTAAGAAAGCAGCAAAAAAATCAGCTCCTAAGAAAGCAGCAAAGAAAGCAGCGAAAAAATCTGCTCCTAAAAAGGCAGCTGTTGTATCTGCACCCGCAAAAAAAGCAGCAAAGAAAAAAGCAGCTAAAAAAGCTTCACCTGCAAAACCAAAACCTGTTAAGCAGCCTGCGGCAAAACCAGTAGTTGAAGAGATCATCGAAAAAGATGAACCAGTAGCAGAGCCAGAAGCGGTTCAGCAACAGATCTTCCCTGCTGACGAAGATGATGATACCACTGAAGACGATATCGTTGAAGAAGTTGAGATCGAGATCGAAGAAGACGACAACGCTGGCGACAGCGATGACGACGACAACGATGACGACGATGACAAATAAGAATCCGTTGGTAAGTATTATAGCCGCCTGTACAGAATTTGCAGGCGGCCTTTCTTTATACACTCATGAGCGCAAATAGCTTCGGATTTCGCGAATAGTGATCTACGTATCTGAAAACCTTTCTGTATGAAAAGATACCTGCTGGTAGTGTTGGTGTCCTGCTTTAGCTGGACTGGTGTGTTTGGACAACAGAAGCTTTCTGTATTAGAGAAAGTTGTTTTGAACGATACAAAGTCGCCCATTATCTGGATCGATACGATGAAAACGGATATCAACCACTTGCTGGTTGACACGCAACGGATCGATTCTTTGCATCTTTTAAAGGATTCCGCTGCCACCCGGCAGTATGGACAAGATGCCGCAAGAGGAGTGCTTGTAATGTATCCCAAAGACAGTGTAAAGCTGATGCGTCTTGATCAATTTCTCGAATTCCAGGGTGTCCCTGCCGCTGATCGCAAACTGCGGGTCTGCGTCAACCATACCCTCGTCAGATATCCCTCCTACCTGATCATCGACCCAACCTATATCAAAACAGTTCAGATCACCCGTAATCGTCACTGGGGCTATTTGGACGATCCAAATGCCGGCGAGCTCTTCCTGAACCTGATCACTGCGAATTACTCAAATCCTGTGATGTAGCCCGGGTCTGCGTC
>VFQP010004913.1_pt1 | contig 12013 bp, 8 predicted proteins | sample 3512351 | NCBI WGS metagenome assembly VFQP01 (sample SAMN10412372, study PRJNA504923) | tailings metagenome | isolation source: Relicate 1 Philex TSF1 revegetated site | place: Philippines: Tuba, Benguet | collected 2017-08-29 | reverse complement strand
CGCGTGTTCTCGTTCAAGATGGGCCGCGACGGCTCGAGCCGCACCTACCCGGAGAGCGGCACCGACAAGCCGTTCCATCCGGCCTCGCACCACGGCGGCACGGAGCGTGGCGTGAAGGACTTCCAGATGATCAACAAGTACCACGTGTCGATGCTGCCCTACTTCCTCGACAAGCTCAAGAGCATCCAGGAAGGCGAGTCGAACATGCTGGACAAGACGATGATCATCTACGGTTCGCCGATGGGTGACTCGAACCTGCACAACCATCGGCGCTGCCCGCTCATCGTGCTCGGCAAGGCGGAGAACCGTCTCACGGGCAACCTGCACATCAAGGCGCCGGACGGCACGCCGATGGCCAACGCGATGCTCTCGATGATGCACACGCTTGGTCTCGAGAACATGACGTCGTTCGGTGACAGCACCGGCGTCCTCAACCTCAATTCCGCCAATGCCTGATCGCTCGGCACGTTCGTCAGCGCCCCGCGTACGTCGCGGGGCGTTGGTCGTGGTGGCCTGCGCCGCCACGCTGATGTTGGGAGCGGCGCGCTTCACGCCGGCCGAGTCACCGGTGGCCGATGCCGTCATGCGCGGCGATACGGCGCAGGTGCGGGTGCTCATTCGTCAGGGCAACGACGTGAACGCGGCGCAGGCCGATGGCATGTCCGCACTGCACTGGGCGGCGCGTCGCGGCGATGCCGGTTCGGCGCAGGTGCTGCTGTTTGCCGGCGCCCGTGTGGATGTGGTGACGCGCAACGGCAATTACACCCCGCTGCATCTGGCGGCGCGTGAGGGCCGTGCGGACGTCGTGAAGCTGCTGCTGTCGCATGGCGCCAACCCCTTGGCGGAAACGTCTACGGGTGGGGCCACGGCGCTGCATTTCGCCGCGCAGCACGGCAACCCGGCGGCCATTGCCGCGCTGCTCGATGCCAAGGTGCCGGTGGACATTCGCGAGAGCGCCTGGGGCCAGACGCCGCTCATGTGGGCGGCGGCCTTTGGTCGCGTGGACGCCATCGACGTGCTCATCAAGCGTGGCGCGGGCATCGAGGCGGCGTCGCGCATTGAGGACATCCCGAAGCAGGAACGGGAGATTCGCACGCTGCTGACGGCGCGGGCGCGGAAGGTGGCGGCGCTCAAGGCTGCGGAGCAGCCGCAGGGCCCGCAACAGCAAACTGCGGGAGCCCCCGCGCCGGCAGCCCGTGCGCCGGAAGCCGCGGCTGCGGGAGCCGCTGGACAGCGGACTGCGGCAGCTGCGCCAACGGGAACTGCGCCGGCGGGAACCGCACCTGCGGCGGGAGGTCAGGGCGCGCCCGCGGGCCGCGCGGCCGGTGACTCGGCGCGTCCGGCGACGGGCTTCCAGCAGCGCGGACCCTCGTACGGCGAACTCATTGGCAACAAGGGTGGGCTCACGCCGCTGCTGTTTGCAGTGCGCGAAGGCCACGACGAGGCCGTGGACAAGCTGCTCGCGGCCGGTGCCAACGTGAATCACGTGAGCGAGGGCGACCACACCAGCCCGCTGCTCATGGCGGTCATCAACGGCCGCTTCGACATGGCCGCGCGCCTGATGGACAAGGGCGCGGACGTGAAGCTGCAGAGTGATGCCGGTGCCACGCCGCTCTACGCGGTCATCAACACGCAGTGGGCGCCCAAGTCGCTGTATCCGCAGCCCACGGCGCAGTACCAGCAGAAGACCTCGCACCTCGAGCTCATGGAGCGCATGCTCAAGGCCGGGGCGGACCCCAACGTGCGTCTCAAGAAGCACCTGTGGTTCATGTCATACAACTTCGACCTGCTGGGCGTGAACACGGTGGGTGCCACGCCGTTCTGGCGCGCTGCCTACGGTCTCGATGTGCCGGCCATGAAGCTGCTGGTGCAGTACAAGGCCGACCCGAGCATTCCCACCATCAAGCCGGTGGGGCGCCTGCCGGGTGACGAGGCGCCCGAAGAGGGCGCGTCAGGCAGCAGTGATCCGAGCGGCCTGCCGCCGGTGCCCGATGGCGGGCCGGGTGTGCATCCCATCCACGCGGCCTCCGGTGTGGGCTACGGAGAAGGCTACGCGGCCAACTCGCACCGCCACGCGCCCGATGCCTGGCTGCCGGCCGTGAAGTATCTCATCGAGACCATCGGCGCCGATCCGAACGCGCGTGATCACAACGGCTACAACCCCTTGCATCACGCCGCGGCACGTGGCGACAACGAGCTCATCGAATATCTCGTGAGCAAGGGCACCGACGTGAAGGCCATGTCCCGCCGCGGACAGACCACGGCCGACATGGCCAACGGGCCGGTGCAGCGCATTCCGCCCTTCCTCGAGACCGTGGATTTGCTGGTCAAGCTGGGCTCGAAGAACAGCAACAAGTGCCGGTCCTGCTGATCTGCTCGTTGATCAGCAACTGGCTACCACGGAAAAACACGGAAAAAAATAGACAACCACACGGATCAGATCTCGTTGATCAATCCGTGTGGTTGTCCTTTTCAATCCGTGCAATCCGTGGCAATCAGTTGACGATCCGGCGGAAGCACCACGGCCAGAGTGAGCAAACGGCGGATCAGTCGTCGTGATTCAGCTCGTACTGCCGCTGCGCGTGCACGCGCTCCTGACCCTGGGCCTTGTCGCGACGCTTCGCGGCCGCCATGGCCATGCCATGCGTGGACGACGTCTTGATGGCGGGCAGGGCAATCTGCTTTTCGAGGGCCTCGCTGCCGCAGGCAGGGCAGGCGGGCACCTGACTGCCTCGCACCAGGGCCTCGAAGCTGTGCTGGCAGGAGGTGCAGACGAAGTCGAACATCGGCATATTGGCGGTCTCCTGTAGAAGTCCCCTGAACCTATCGTCCTGTACCGGAGGAAAGCGATGTTCCCCTCACGACGTTCCCCTCGCACGCGGCTGACGGCGGCGGCTGCCGTATGCGCCGCGCTGGCCGCCACGACCACCCTGGCCGAGGCGCAGGCCGCCGAGCGTCAGGTCGTGGTTGGCGAAGGACAGCGTGTCAGTGCTACGCTCAGCCCCGGTATCCGCGTTGGCAACATGCTCTTTGCCTCGGGCCAGCTGGGCACCAGCCCCAATGATACCACCATTGCCGGGCAGACGACCCGCGCGCTGGAGAACACCGAAAAGGTGTTCAAGGCGGCCGGCACGACCCTGGCCAACGCCGTCAAGTGCACGGTGTTTCTCACCGACGTGAAGGACTTCCGCGGCATGAACGAGGCCTACACGAAGTTCTTCCCCAGCAATCCGCCCGCGCGCTCGACCGTAGTGGTGGCGGCACTCGTGGTGCCGAACGCGAAGGTGGAGATAGAGTGCCAGGGCATGATCCCCTGAGGAACTGCAAACTGCGATAGCCATTCGCCGGAAGCCTCAAACCAGAAGCCAAAAGAAGACGGGAGCCCCATTTCGATGAGGCTCCCGTCTTCCTGCTTCTGCCCTACGGCTTCTGCCTTACGGCTTCCGACACACGGCTTCTGCCCTACGGCTATCGCAGTTTGCTGTTCCCCGTCACTTGCCGCCGGGCCAGAGCACGCCCTGCGCCCCCGGCTTCACTGCTCCCACGCCGAGGTAGCGGAACTTCTGCACCCGCTTGCCCTCGTAGGTTTCCGTCGTGTAGACATTGCCCTTGGAGTCGCTGGCAATGCTGTGCACCGCGAAGAACTGCCCCGGCTGCCGGCCGCCGTCGCCGAACCAGGTGAGAATCTCGAGCTTGTCGCGATCCATCACATACACCCGCTCGTTCTTGCCGTCGGCCAGGTAGAGATACTTCTGCGCCGCGTCGCGCGAAAACGCGATGTCCCACACCGAGCCGTCACCGCGCGTGAGCGGAGCCACGCGCACCTCCTTCACGAACTGGCCGTTCTTGCGGAACACCTGGATGCGATCGTTCGGACGATCACACACGTACACCAGACCGTCGGTCGTGGGTTCGGCGCAGTGCACCGGATTGCGGAACTGCTGGGCGAGCGGCGCCGCCGGGTCATAGGGAGGCAGGCGCGTGTCGTCGGGCGCGTTGCCATAGGCCCCCCAGAAGCGCTTGACCTTGCCGCTCCGCATGTCGATGACGGCCACCCGCTTGTTGCCGTAGCCGTCGGCCACGTAGGCCTCGCCCGCCTTGTCGTCGAACGAGATCTTGGCCACCCGCCCGAAATGCGTGCTGTCGAGACTGTTGGCCGCCTGATTGGGCGCACCGAACTGCTGCAGGAACTTGCCGTCGTGGCTGAATTTGAGAATGTGCGAGTCACGCGCGCCGTTGCCGCCGATCCACACATTGTCGTTGGCGTCAATGGAGATGCCGTGGTTGGAGGAGGGCCAGGTGTAGCCCTCGCCGGGGCCGCCCCAGGCACGCACCAGATTGCCGGCCGGGTCGAACTCGAGCACCGGCGGCGCCGACTGGCAGCACTCGCCGATGGGCGGGTTGGCCTTCATGCCGGCTTCCGTGCGCTGGTTGAGCGTGGAGTCGCCCCGATGGATGATGAACACGTGGTCGCGGCTGTCCACGCCTACGCCGATCACGGACCCCAGCAACCAGTGATTGGGCAGCGGCTTGGGCCAGAGCGGGTCCACTTCGAACCGCGGGGCCTGCACCGTCTGGCCGTTGTTGGCGTGCAGCACGGCCTGCGCAGCACCCAGCGCCACCAGGCCAGCACCCCACAGGGTCCAGCGAACGGACGGACGAAACCTCGGCATGGACGGACTCCCGAAACCTTTGGACGGAGGGAACGGAGCCCCGTGCGCAAGGCGCGGTCTCCGTGATAACTTCGAACCCGAAGCTATCCTCCCGCCTGCATCTGTCCAGAGACGCATTGCCCGTGGACGTACCGCCCGTGCGTGCATTGCCGCGCTTCGCGCGCCCCCTGCGTGCTGCCTTCCTCGCCATCCTGCTGACCCTGCCTCTTGCCTGGCGGGTCGTGTCGGCGCACGAAGTGCCGCAGCATGTCGCGGTGCGCGCCTTCGTCGCGCCTTTGACCGATCGTGTGCGACTCCTGGTGCAGATCCCAATGGACGCGGTGCGTGATGTGGACTTCCCGCTCATTGCGCAGGACGCGCTCGACGTGCCGCGCGCCGCACCGTTTCTTGCCGACGCCGCGCGCCTGTGGGTGGCCGACGGCATCCGCCTGCGCGACGGCGCCCGTGATCTGGGCGCGCCGCAACTGGTGGCCGTACGCGCGACCTTGCCCGGCGACCGGGCCTTTGCGTCGTACACCGACGCCATGCGCGCCATTCGCGAGGCGCCGCTCGACACCACGGTCCACGTGCCGCACGGGCAGTTGCGGCTCGAGGTCTGGCTGGAGTGGCCGACTGCGACGCCGGTGCGTGATCTGGTCATCGAACCGCTGTGGGCGCACCTCGGGGTGCGCACCAGCACCGTGCTGACCCTCGTGCGTGCCGACGGTGGGCTGCGCCCCTATGCCTTCGACGGCAACCCGGGCGCCGTGCGGCTCGATCCACGCTGGTGGCACGCCGCCTCGCGCTTTGTCGGCGAAGGCATGCACCACATGCTGGGCGGACTCGATCATCTGCTCTTCGTGCTCTGCCTGGTGTTGCCCTTCCGTCAGCTCAGGCCGCTCATCGGTCTGGTGACGGCGTTCACCGTGGGGCATTCGTTCACGCTGCTGGCTTCAGCGTTCGGCTGGACGCCCGATGCCGGCTGGTTTGCGCCGCTGGTGGAAGTGCTCATTGCGCTGTCCATCGTGTTCATGGCCGTCGAAAACATGCTGGGCGCCAAACTCGAACGGCGCTGGCGCATGGCCTTTGTCTTCGGGCTCGTGCATGGATTCGGTTTCTCGGCCGCCCTGCAGGATGCGCTGCAACTTGCCGGCAGCCATGTTCTCGTGTCACTCGCCGCTTTCAATCTCGGAGTCGAACTTGCGCAGGTGCTGGTGCTCGTGCTGACCGTTCCCTTGCTCGCCCAGCTGTTCCGCCGCGCCGTGCCCGAACGCGCCGGCGTGCTGGTGGCCTCGGCCTTTGTGGCGCATGAGGCCTGGCACTGGATGCGCGAACGGGCCGCCGATCTGTCGGCGCAGCCCTTTGTGCGCCCGGCCCTGGATGCTGCACTGGCGTTGACCGTGGCGCGCTGGATGACCGCTGCGCTGCTGATGCTCGGTGTGTGGTGGCTCATGGAGGGGCTCATGCGGCGCTGGGTGTGGCCGCGCAATGAGTCGGAGCGTACGGTGCCAGGTCCTCACCTTGCCGGGCACTCGTTGCCCGGCGCCGTGGCCACGCTGCTCTGTGCCGTGGCGGTCACGATGCTCGGGGTCGGCACCGCGCAGGCACAGGTCGCCCCACGCAGCACCATGGCCGGTGTGTACACCGCCGATCAGGCCACCAAGGGCCGCGAGGTGTTCAACGGCATGTGTCTTGGCTGCCACACCACCGCCTCGCACCAGGGCACGGCCTTTCAGCTCAAGTGGTTCGGGCGTCCGCTCTTCGACCTGTACGACTATCTCAGCCAGGCCATGCCCAAGACGGCACCGGGCAGCCTCACGGAAGACGAATACGTCTGGGTGACCGCGTACATCCTGCGGCTCAACGGCATGCCGGCCGGCAAGATCGAACTCAATGCCGAACCGCAGTGGCTCAAGGCCGTGCGCGTCGACTCGGGCAGTACACGCAACGGTGCCGGTGCCAGGTCAGCGCCCAGCGCCACGCCGCTGCCCGCGCGTCATCCCTGAACATGCCTCCCTTCACGCTCCGCTCCCTCCCTCGGCCTACTCCGGAGACTGCATGACCCGACGTGGAATCCCCAGGTACGCTGCCTTCGCAGCACTCGGTGCCACACTTGCCGGTGTGCTGATCACGCAGGGCATGCCCACCGGCGCACAGCCCGGCAAACCGCTCACGCGCGGCAACGCCTTTGGTGAGTGGCGGCACTGGGGGGCAGACCAGTGGAGCACGCGCTACTCGCCGCTCGATCAGATCAACGCGAGCAACTTCGACTCCCTGCAGGTGGCCTGGGAGTGGAAGGGCGGGGCCAAACACGGACCCGACGAGTACTACCGCACCACACCGCTGTACGCGAATGGTCGCCTGTTCACGGTGGTGTCCACGAAGCGCCATGTGGTGGCGCTCGATCCGGAGACCGGCAACGAACTCTGGGCCTACAAGGTCGAAGAGGGCATTCGCTGGCAGAAGGCACCGCGTCAGTTCGCCGGGCGTGGTCTGTCCTACTGGAGCAACGGCACGAAGGAACGTGTGCTGGTCACCACACCGGGCTATCATCTCATCTCACTCGATGCGAAGACGGGCAAGCCGGATCCGGCCTTCGGCAAGAACGGCACCATCGACCTGATGGAAGGACTGGGCTACCCGATGGTGAAGCTGGCCGTGGATGACTCCGGCCCGCTCATCATTTCGGATGCGGCGCCCTATCGCGAAGCCAAGCCGGGCGAAGGTTGGGATCCCGTGAAGAAGATCGGCGCCGACGGCACGGTGGGCATCACGTCGCAGATTGCCGCGAGCTCGCCGGGCATGGTGGTGGGCAACGTGCTCGTGGTGGGCAACTCGTCCATTCACGGCTACTACCCCATTCGCGCCAGCAATCCCATCGGTACGATTCGCGGGTACGACATCAGCACCGGCAAGCTGCTGTGGAAGTTCAATCTCATTCCGCAGCCCGGTGAGTACGGCGCGGAGACGTGGAAGAACGGGTCCAAGCAGGGCACGAAGGGTGTTGGCAAGGCAGATGCCTGGGCGCCCTATGCAGCGGATGAGCAGCTTGGCCTGGTGTACATCCCGGTCGGCATGCCGCTCATGGACGAATACGGCGGCCATCGTCCCGGCGACAATCTGTACGGCAACTCGCTCGTCGCACTCGATGTGAAGACGGGCAAGCGCAAGTGGCACTTCCAGATGGTGCACCACGACATCTGGGACTACGACACGCCGATGGCGCCGAACCTCATGGACGTCACCATCGACGGTCGTCCGCGCAAGATCGTGGCGCAGCCCACCAAGCAGGGCTGGCTGTACGTGTTCGATCGTGTGACGGGTGAACCCATCTGGCCCATCGAGGAGAAGCCCGTGTTGCAGAGCGGCGTGCCGGGTGAGCAGTCGTCGCCCACGCAGCCCATTCCCAGCAAGCCCGCACCCTACACGCAGCAGGGCCTGCTGGAGAGTGACCTCATCGACTACACGCCGGCCATCAAGGACTCTGCGCTGGCGCTGGCGAAGAAGTGCCGCATGGGCCCGTACTACATTCCGCCCGCTGCAGGCGACGGCAAGGACAGCACGGGTTTCCGTTGCGCGTGGTACGCACCGGGGGCCAGCGGCGGTGTGAACATTGACGGTGGCGCCACGCACGATCCCGAGACGGGCATGCTGTATCTCGCCAGCATCACGGGACTCAGCACCACCTCGCTGCTCAACGACCCCTGCTCGGAGTTCGCCTACAGCTCGCCCGCCAGCAACTGTGGACTGATTGGTGCGCTGCCCACGCCGGCGGACTACAAGAAGCCCGAGAACGTGGGCTTCGCGGGACGCGCGTCGGGCTCGATGATCGGCGGCATTTCCATCCTCAAGCCCAAGCAGTTTGGTGGCATCACGGCGTACAACATGAGGACGGGCGACAAGGCGTGGTGGATGCCGAACGCGGGCTTCATGCGGCAAACCAGCCGTGACCCGCTCTTTGCCGGTGTCACCATTCCGCCCATGCCGGGCCGTGGCCAGGCGCAGGCCATTACCACCAAGACGCTGGTCATTTACGGCACGGGACGCTCGGGTGGGCTGCCGGGTGAGCCGCCCAAGCTGTTCGCACTCGACAAGGCCACGGGCAAGCAGGTCGGCGCACTGCAGATTCCGTCCAAGACCACGGCGGTGCCGATGACCTTCCTGCACAAGGGACAGCAGTACATCGTGTTTGCAACCGGCGCGCAGGAAGAGGCGAGTCTGGTGGCGCTCAAGTTGCCTTCCAGGAAGTGAGGGCGTGAACCGATCAGTTTCGGGTTCTGAGTTCAGGTTACGAGTTGTGAGTTGTGAAGACCTACAACTCGAAACCTGAACCCAAAACTCGAAACTGATCAATTTAAGTTTCGCTCGGACGCCTATTTCTTCACATACCGCTTGAGCGCCCGGTCCCCCACCTCCGCCCCGTAGATATTGCCCGCCGCATCCACAGCCACGCCCTCGGCGCTGCTCGTGCTGGGCGGGTTCGGGGCCGGATCGGGAATGAAGGCCGTCACCTGGCCGGTGCGCGCGCTGCCAATGCGAATGCCGCGCTTCCACGCGCCGTGCGGCGGATTCACCGAGCCCGACTCCGAGTCGGCCGCGTACAGCACGTCGTTCTTGTCGATCCACAGTCCGCTGATGCGGCTGAACTGATACCAGGTGTCGAGCACCTCGAAGGTGCTGGGGTTCACAATCAGCAGCCGGTCGTTGCCGCGATCGGCAATGAACAGACGCCCGCGCGAATCAAACGCCAGTGCGTGCGGCTGATCGAGCTGCCCGTCACCCTTGCCCCAGCTCCCCCAGGTCTTCTTGAGCGTGCCGTTCCTGTCGAAGACGAGCACACGAGCCGTGGCGCCGGCGCGTGACGAATGACCCTCGGCCACATAGATGTCGCCGTTGGCCGCCGTGATGACGGCGTTGGGCTGCCAGAAGAAGGCCGTATCGCGGCCGCCACCCGCCTTGCCCAGCGTCATGAGCACCTTGCCGTCGGGACTGAACTTCACGATCTGATGTCCGCGCGGCGGTGGAGGCGGCGCGTTCGGATCGATGGGCGCGACACCGCCGGTGCAGCTGCAGTCCACCACCCAGATGTTGTTGTCGCGGTCCACGTGAATGCCATGCGGCGACATGATCATCCCGCCGCCGAAACTCTTCACGAGATTGCCGTTTGCGTCGAACTTGAGCACGCTCGGCAGCGAGGACTGCGCGCAGCTGTTGGCGCCGCAGCGCTCAGCCACCCACACCGACTTGCCGTCGTTGTCGATGGCGACGGCGCTGGTGGAGCCCCAGGTCCGCCCGTTGGGCAGCTTGGCCCAGCCTTCCACCGTGGTGTAGGGGTTGGGACGGTCATTCACAGGGGGCGTGGCCGGCCCGGTTTGAGCCGAGAGCGGCAACGCGGTGGCAAGCAGCAGCAGGGCAGTGGTGCGCATGGGGCGGGCGGGAGGAAGGTGGGAACGCATGCAGGCAAGTTGCGCCCGAGACGGCCCCTCGGCAATTCGCTCGTCATCACCGCCTCCCCGGCGCCCCAGGGGGGCGCAGAGGTGTTGCGCCGCGTCACGCGAAGGGCGAGCGTTCCGGCATGGTATCCGTGACCTCCCTGCCATGCGCGCGCGCCACGTCGGCGTCTCGCGGCCTTGCGCATCTCCGGCGTGCCGCGTGCGGTCTGGCACTGGCCTCGCTGTCCGCCTGCGGCAAGACGCATGATGCCACGCCGCGTGATGTGGCGCTGCAGTTCTACGTGACGCTGGAAGTGGCCGGGGTGCGCAGTCTGCCGGAATCGCGCGCCCTGCCGGCGCTTGAACCCTATCTCACGGCGGACCTGACCCGTGCGCTGGCCGCGCCCCCGGCGCCCGGCGTGGACGCGGGCAATGTGTTCAGCGGGTTGTATGAGGGGCACACCAGCTATGTCGTGCACGAGGCGCAGCTGGACGGTGACACGGCGCGGGTGCGTCTCGATTTCACCAACATCGACCAGCAACCTGCGGTGCAGTGGACCGATACGCTGGTGCTGGTGCGGCAGGCTCCGTCGTGGCGCGTGCATGATCTGCGCTACGGAGCCAACTGGGACTTCGGCTATCGCGGATCGCTGCGCGCGGTGCTGACCTGCCTCACAGGGCCTGACGCTGCCAGCTGCCGCGGCGGAACATCAGCCACGCCACCAGCGCCAGCAACGAATACGCGCTGAGCACCGCCAGAAACACGCCGGTGCTGCCAATGGGCGCATAGCGTGTGAGCAGCCAGGCCAGCGGAATCTCGAAGAGCCAGAACACGCCGATGTTCATGCGGGTGGGCGTACGTGTGTCTCCGGCACCGTTGAAGGCCTGCATGAGCACCATACCCAGCGCATACAGCGGGAAGCCCAGCGCCATGAGCCGGAGGCCCTGGACAGCCACGGCTGTCACGGCCGCCTCCCGGGTGAACAAACCGACAATGGGACCGGCCGCCACGACGTACACCACACCCACCAGGCCAAGAAACAGGCCGTTGTAGCGTGCGGCGGCACGCACGGCCCTGTCCGCGCGCTCCGGAAGACGGGCTCCGAGAGACTGTCCCACCATCGTCGCGGCCGCGTTGCTCACGCCCCAGGCAGGCAGCAGCGCGAACATGACCAGACGCACGGCGATGGTGTACCCGGCCATGGCCACGCTGCCGAAACCGGCAATGAGGCGGATGAGCACCATCCACGTGAGACTGCCCACCATCACCTGCACGGTGGCGTTCCCGGCCATGCGTAGCACACGCTGGATGACGGGCCACTCGATCGCGAGATGCCGGCGCTGCAGTTGCAGATGGCCACTGCCTCGCGAGAGCTGCCAGAGTGCGTAGGCCACGCCCACTCCGCGGCCCGTGGTGGTGGCAAGCGCCGCGCCGGTAACACCGAACGCCGGTAACGGGCCGGGGCCGAAGATGAGCAGCGGCCCGAGCACGATGTTGATGCCATTGGCCAGCCAGAGCACGCGCATGGAGATGGCGGCATCACCGGCACCGCGGAAGACGGCGTTGATGACGAACAGCAGAAAGGCCGTGCCGCTGCCACCCAGCATGATGCGCGCAAAGGTGCTGCCGGTGCTCAGCACATCCGGCGTGGCGCCCATGAGTGCGAGCAACTGCGGTCCCAGCAGGGCCCCCACGACGCCCAGCATCAGCGCGATGACGGCGCCGAGGGCGATGACCTGCACCGCGGCACGCGCCGCGTCATCCGGCGACTTCTCACCCACGCGCCGGGCCACGATGGCCGTGCCGCCAATGGCCAGGCCCATGGCGAGCGTGTACACCACCACCATCAGGGATTCCGTGAGGCCCACCGCGGCCACCGCACTGGCGCCAAGCCGCGCCACGAAGAACACGTCCGACAGGGCGAAGAG
>VFQP010004912.1_pt1 | contig 12014 bp, 9 predicted proteins | sample 3512351 | NCBI WGS metagenome assembly VFQP01 (sample SAMN10412372, study PRJNA504923) | tailings metagenome | isolation source: Relicate 1 Philex TSF1 revegetated site | place: Philippines: Tuba, Benguet | collected 2017-08-29 | reverse complement strand
CGCGTGCCGCCCGCGGCGCCACCTTTGTGTCGCGGGCCCACCCGCGCGACTACCCGCGCGCCTCTCCACGTCTGGCCGAACAGTCCAAACACCAACGCGTGCAGCTGCCTCCTCATCTTGGGCCTGCACCTCACCTCATCATCGCCGGTTCGCTCCCTCCCTCGTGTGCAGCCCAGCAGCGCTGTGCCACGCGTCCGCCCTGTCATGCGCGACGCGCCGCGACGCGGCGGCGGTGCCCACCAAAGTGCTTCTGCGCAAGGGACCGCGCTGCGTGCGCTGTGTACGGCGCCCGGCCACACAGTGCTGGTTGGTGCTTCGCTCTTTGGGGGGTAAAGGGAGGAAACGCTGCGCGTGCCGCGCTTTACGTCTGGTGGAGCCATCTCTGGCAAGCAGGTGATGTGCACCTTGTGTGGGTTCGGCGCACAAGGGCCATGCTTGCCGTGGCCCAGTGCCATCGCTGAAGCGTCCCCCTCCCTGCCCTCGCCTCCTCAACCCGGCCCCGCCTGTCCACGTGTGTGGCGTGTGGAGTGAGGGCTTCTCGCCTCTGGCCGCCTGTATGTGAGCAGTCCTCCTGGCGTGCTGCGTCGCCCGAGTGATGTGAGCGTCGCGGCCGACTTGACGCATCATGTACAGACCCACGCTGAACCCGCGGCGCGCGCGCCCGCCGTCGCAACCCGTTGCCCGCTCGCCGCCCACCACGGCGAGCGAGCTCGGCGGCGGGCGCACGCCGGACCTCTGCAAGGGCTTTGCACGCCGCGAACGCACCGCGAAGCGCGCTGGCGCTGAGGGGCCTTTCGTTGCGGCCTCCTCCTCTGCCCGTCCTCCCAATCTTGAAAATTCTCGAACCGTTCGCGCGGGCGCATGGGTTTGGCCGCGTGGTGGGAGGGCGTGATGTATACGCAGCGCTGTGGCGTGCTGCTCTCCCCAGGAGAAGCCACGACTGAGCGTCGGGGTTTGTCCATACCCCTCGTCACTGACGTGGGCCGCCGTCTATTCCTTTCCCTCCTCACCGCTGCGAGGCGGCGTGTGGCACCTGCACGCCAGCTGCGGCAAACCGGGAGCGGTGTGCTGTGCACCAGTCAGTTTCTGCGTTCCTCCTCGTCCCACGTGACCCGTCGTGTGACGCGAGTGGCAACGTCTCGCCTCTCCCGTTCGCCTCTTCCACTGCTGCAGGTCGGGCCTCGCCCTCTCTCCCGTTCCATCCAGCTGTCGCCTCACGTGCCAGTCCTCTCCTCTCAGGCGGTCCGCATGACTGCCAGCCTTTGTTCTAAGCAGCGCCCCGCGCGTTGAGCGTTGAGCGTGTTGAACATGATGAGCGAGCATGGGCCGTGGCCCTTCTGCGCACTTTGCGCTGGAAATGCTGGTGCGGGGCACCCGTGCCCGAGCGCGTCGGTTCCCGCACACTGCCCTATAGAAATCAAAGCCCCCCCGAGCGCGTGCCCCCCCGGCCACCTTAAGTATCTGGAAAAACAGGGAGGAGGACCAGCCGAGGACCCTTGCTTTCATTTTACTCTTTGTGCACGCATGAGAGTGGTGCAACGATCGCAACGAAGGGAGGAGGAGCCGACACGATGACCTCGCTCGCCAAAGCAAGGCCGCTCACCCCAGCGTCCCAGCCATGCAAGCGCGTCAGGGAGGCAGCAGGTCCTTGCGCCGGAGCACGTCCTGCGCCAGACCCAGCTTACTGCTGGCCTGCAGGCGCCGGTCGGGGTACAGCATGCGCCCAGAGGGGCTGCGTGGCCCTCCCGCAGGCGACCTGGGCGCTTGCGCGCGCTCCGACGGCGAGGCGGGCGGCGGGTCCTGCAGCAGCACATCGTCCCCGCCGTACGTCTTGTGCATGCGCAGCACCGTGGCCTGGTTGATGCGGACCGCCGGCGCGCCGTGCGGCGAGCCCGGCCCGCGCTGCGGGGAGCGCGTCGCCGGCGACTGGGCGGCGGCGCCCCCAGGGCTGGCAGCCCGGCGCCCGCCGTCAACATAGTCGGGCGTCCACAAGGTCCGCGCACGTAAAGGCAAGGGCGATGACGGCTTCTGCCACTGCTGCGCTGGGCTCGCCGCAGCGGGCCCCTCCCCGGCAGCTGCTCCAGGGGACAGCGGGTGCGCACAGGCGGGGCGGCTTCTCGCCCCCCTCATCAGCTGCGCCACTTCACGATCGCAGGCGTCGCCTCCATCGTCGTCCTCCTCCTCCTCCTGCTCCTCCACGTCCGCCGCTGTGGCCACGGAGGGCCCGGCAGGCCACACCGTCGCCTGCGTGTGGAACCCGGGCTGCGCCTGCGCCGCGGCATGCTGGCGCGTGGCGTCCAGGACCTCCTGCTGCTGTTGCTGTTGTTGCTGAAGCTCACGGCGAATCCACGCCGGCCGCTTGCCCAGCACAGGGTCGCTGTCGACCGGCCCCGCCACGTCCAGCACAATCACCTTGACCCGCTGCTGCCCCGGGTGCGGCGACGCCGCCGCCGCCGGCGCCTGCGCGCCCGCCGCCGCCGGGAGGGGGCTGGCTCTGGCATCCAGCGGGTCCGCTTCGTGCACGGCGACCGACAGGCTCTTGTAGAGGCGCGACGCGGACCGGGCCGCCGCGCCGGCCGCCCCGTCCACGGCCTCCTCTGGCGCGGCGGCAGGCGCCGCGAGCCGCGGGTCCGGTAGCCGCGGCGACGCGCAAGCTGAGCCGCCGCCGTCATCGGCGCCCGACCCGTCGCCGCCCGCCACGCCGCCCGGCTTCCAAAGCGCGCCGCTCCCAGGGTCCCAGGGGCTGTGGGCAGGTTGCTGCTGCCGCCGCTGCTCGCTCTCGCCTGGCCCGGGCGACCACGCGGGCGGTGGGCCTTGGGGGGGCGTGTACGGGCTCGTGAGCTCCGCCACGGGCTGGCAGGACCCGTGCCACTTGAGCGGCGACGGGAGCTGCAGCAGCAGGCGCTCGGTGGCGGGAGAGGGGCTGCAGCCCGGCGCGCGCGACGGCGACCTGGCTGCGTCGTGCGCCGGGCTCCCCGGCCGCAGTGCCAGCAGCTTTGGGCTGGCGGGGCGCTGCTGCTGGTCCCGCTGCTGCTTCCTGGCCCACAGCGGAGTCACGGCGCCCAAGAGGTGCTGCATCTCCCTGGCGGGGCTGCCGAAGGCGGGGGCCGGGCTTGCTCGCCCTGACGGCGCGCCGCCGCCTCGGCTGCCAGGTGGCGTTTGCGCGGCGGGCGAGGCCAGGTGGGCGCGCGGCGCCGTCGTGCCGGCTGGGGAGGGCAGGTAGCGCTGGATGCTCAGCGCGCGCAGCAGATCGGGGTCAGCGGCGAGGGCCGTGCCCAGCCGCACGGCCTGCTGGAGCGCCGCCTGCATCAGCGGCGCGCCCCCGTGCTGCACGGCTGCCGCCACGACGCCCGGCGTGGGCGGCGCAGGCGAGAGTGGGAGGCGCGCACCGTCGTCGCCGTGCGCGTCGTCAAATGGGCTCGCCAGGGACGGCGGGCTCAGGCGCTGCTGCGTCGCCAGCTGCTGGGCGCCTGCGCCGCCCGATCCTGCCGGCGGCGTGCCCCTCAGCTGCAGCACCACGGCGTGCTCTGGGCTGCGCGACAGCGGCACTGTGATGTGCCCCGGCTGTTCGGCGCCGCCTTGCCCCGGGTCCTGCTGCTGCTGGACGTCCTCCTCGCCGGCCGGGTGCGCGATGTGGAGGCTCAGTCCCCCAAGCGACGCGCACGTCGACGACCTCACCGTCGCGGCGGCGGCGCCTCCAGGCGAGGGCTGGTCGCCGTCGCCGTCGCTGCTGGCGCGCTGCGACGACGCAAACGCGCTGGCCCGCACCTCCATCCCACCGCCCAGCCCCGCGTCGCCGTCGCCCTGCGGATGGTCGTGCCCCGCCAGGGTCGCCAGGTCCCACGGTGATGGCTCCGCGTGGGACGCCCGGCGGTGCCAGGGCGACGGCGGCGCCCCCCCGCCGTGGCTCTCCCGCCCCTGCAACACGACCGCTGGCGCCGCGTACTCCTGCACTTGGTCGGGGCCGTACCGCAGCGACCGCGCCGCGCGCTGCACGTGCTGGTGCGACTCCACCGCCTGCAGCTCCGATGCCGCCAGGCCGTCTCGCGGCGAAAACGCTGGAGCGTTCGCTGGGCCCGCGGAGGAGGCGTCGTCGTGGTGGGGGGCCGCGCCGCCTCCCTGGTGGTGGTGGGGCGCGTGCCCAGGCTCCAGCAGCGACTTGCGCCGCTGCTTGAGGTCCTGGAGCGGGAGGAGCGGCAGCGGCACGGCGCCGGCGGCGTGCGCCGACTGGGGCCGGGCCGCCCCGTGCGCGTGGTCGGCGCCGTGGTGGCCGCCGGCGGACGTGGCGCCGTGCGCAGAGGAGGAGGACGAGGTGGTGCTGGCGGCGTGGTGGTGCTGGTGGTGGTGCGCCTCGCGGGACCTGCGGGTGCTGAGGGGGTGCGGCTCGCTGCTGCCGTGGTGGTGGTGGTGACTGTGTGGAGGCGTGTTGCTGGAGCGCGTCTCGAGGGGGCGGTGCGGGTGGTGCGGGTGGAGCGCGCCTCCGTGGCTGTGGCCGGGCGTGCGGGCCCGCGTCCCCGCCTGGCTGGTGCGGTGCGGCGTGCCCGCCTGGCTGCCGCGGTGCAGGCCCGCCTGGCTGCCACGGCCGTGGTGCTTGACTTGGGCGAGCAGCGCCGGTGTGCTGGTGAGGAAGGAGAGGCTGCTGAGCACGCTGCGCGCCTCGCCGCCCTGCGGACAGCAAACGTGCACGAACGATTCCCTCGCGCTCAACTGCCGCAGAACCCGCTGGTGACCCAACATGCGTTGACTTGCGTCAGCTCCTTGCTCACCTTTTGGAAGTCGCTGATCATTTGCTTGCGCCGGAAGAGCACCAGCAAGTCCCACAGCTGGCTGCCCTGCGCGCGCGTATTGCCGCCGCGACCAGCCACGTGCCAAGCACGTGAGATCTGCATGCGACGCCAACGCCTCCACAGTGCCAGGCCCCCTCTCCTCCCTTGAGCCCCTCCTCCCCTCCCGCGCCCCAGCAGCGCTGACTCACCGTCTCGGCCACCAGCCGCGCCTGCTCGCCGCGCGCCAGCTCCTCGTACCGCACGCCCCCCCGCGCGGCGTCCAACAGGCGCTGCGCCACGTACTCGGCAAAGTCGTGAGAGGACACCCGGGGCTGACCGCCCGCGCCGCCGCCGCCGCCACCGGCGCGCATGCGGGAGCCCTGGTCCATCTTGCGGAGGACCATGGCCACCGCCGCCGGGCTGCAGCGGTGGTGCGGCAGGCGAGGGTAAGGCAGGAGGCGTGCGTGTGTGGGGTGTGTGTGCCTGCGGGCTCTAAGAGACAGGTCCCCGGGGCTGGGAGGAAGAAGGAGTCCTTTGGTCGCTCACCTGGGTGGCGTGGGGCAGGCTTGCGTGAGCGCGGCGCACAGCTTGTCCTTGCACACCCACCCTGCGCCGGGAACAACGAGCAACAATGCGCCCTGGCTGCCTGGCCAATTGGCGCATGAAGCGCGCGCCTGGCGCACAGCAGGAGCTGGTGCGGGGTCTCGTGCGGCGCGCACCATCGTTGGCCGGGTCCAGGCGGCGGAACATGTCCACAATCTCCTCCCGCTGACCCTCGGTCAGCTGCTCCACCGCCAGCATTCTCTGCGCTGCGCGTTGTCGTCGAGCTATGCTGAGAGCAGCGAGGTCAACATCCTCTGGGGTCGCGCGGCCGAACGAGCGCTCGCTCGCTCACATGTTGCGGGAAATGCGAGAGGTTGCTGTCGAGCGCTCTTGTGGGTGTGCGCTCTTCGCAGCTGCGGGGTGCCGCGCGTCCAGCCTCGCCGTACTGTTTGACTGCGCGAAAGAGCAGCTCGCGCATTATGAGAAATTGCAGGTCAGGTGCTCAGGTGACCGCCGCAGCCCCACCACCTCCTCCTCCTCCACCGCCACCTCCTCCCCCACCCGTGGCGCGCGGCGCGGACTGGAAGCGCACGCCACAGGTGGGGCACTCGGGCCGCGGCTCGCAAAAGATGGAGAGGCACACGGAGCAGACGCTGCCCACGTCCACCGGCCGCTTGTGGCAGAAGCACGACGCCCGGAAGTCCACGCCCAGCGGCTGGTGCACGCGCATCATGCTACGCGTGGCCAGGTCGGGCGCCATGCACGAGAGCAGGTGCTGCAGGATGGACACAGGCGGCTGCTGCTGCTGCTGCTGCTGCTGGTGGCGGCCTGCCGCAAAGCCCTGCAGCGCGTGGCCTCCCCCCTTGCCGGGCCCCCCGGCTTGCACGTAGAGGCCCCCCGTGAGGTGCGCCGCTTGTTGGAGGTAGACCGAGGTGCCCTGTGTGCTGCCGCCGCCGCCGGCACTGGGCCCCACCATGACTGTGTCGATGGCCACGCCCGCGCGCTGCGCGGAGAAAATGGTGTTCATGGTGGCCACGTACTGCTGCTGCGCGTCGGGCGCCGCCAGCAGGCACAGGATGCGCGGGCGGGCGCCGGCGCGGCCGCCGGCCAGCGGCTGCGCCGCGGCGCCGGGCCCGGGACCGCTGGGTTCGCCGCCCGCCGCGTCTGGGAGGGCGCCGGCGGTGGTGCCGCCGCTGCCGTGGAGGCGGTGGATGAGGCAGAGCGCGCGAGAGAGCCCGGCGCTCAGGGCCAGGGGCGCTCTGTGCTGCTGCTGGTGGTGGTGTTGGTGGTGGTGCTGCTGCTGAGCGTGACCTGCGCCCAGAGGCAATTGTGGGAGGAACAGCCAGCAAAGAGCGGTGGAGCGCCCCACAGGCCGGCAGGACGTGCGCTCCAGGCGTGAAGGCGCGCACCTGCTTGCCGCTGGATGACCTCCATCAGGCGCGTGTGCACGCTCTTGGTGAGGTTGGTGCTGCCCGCCGCCGCGCTGGCCAGATGTGCCTGCGCTGCGGCGCCCCCGCCGTCGGGCGCCCCCCCGCTGCCGGGTGACAGGTACAGCAGCTCGCTGCGGCCAGGGGCGTGGCCGCCGTCGCACGCATGTGAGTTGCTCAGCGCCGTGCGATGCATGTTTTCCATGTGGTGCGCGGCCGCGATCGCGCCGGCTCGCACCAGTCGTGCGGCAGGAGCCCGAAGATGGCCAGGCGGTTGTCGTCCGACATCATCATGTAGGCGGACACAAAGTAGAGCACCTGCGAGCCTCCGCGCGTGCGCACGACCTTGGCCGGTCTGGCGGCGCGGTGGCGGCGGCGGGGCTGCGTGCACAGCGCGCGGGGAGCGGCACCGGGCGACCCACCTGCTCCAGGAGGCTGCTCGTGCCCTGCTGCTGGCTCTGTGAATAGGTGGCTGCGCTCCCCCAGGCGCCCTGTGGCGGCGTCTGGGCTGCGTGCTGGGTGGCCTGGGATGGTGCCGCCTCGGCCAGCAGCGGCACGTCGAGCAGCAGGATGAGCAGGTCATTGTGCTGCTGCTGTGACATGCACACGGGAGTGGGGGGACCTCTTGCAGGACGGCCGCGCTGCTCACACGCCACGCAGATCCGCTGGTCCTGGTCTCGGGCTTGCGGTTCGGCTCTACTGGCAACGCGCGCGCGCAACTCAGCGCTGGCACCACACGACGATGGGGAACGTGCTAGGTGAGGTGCCCCCCCTGTTCCCACCAGCGCCTGCTCCTCCGGCGTTGTGAGCGCCGTGTCGGGCGCGTTGAACAAGATCTTTGCGCGCTCTCGGGGCGAGCGCCCTGTGTGGCCCTGTGCGGACCTCGGGCGGTGCGCGCAGGCTCGTGCTGCGGCCTGCTCAAGAGCGGCACGCCCGCGGAGGAGCCCGCCGAGAGGAAGGAGCCCCTGCTCGCGGATGGTGCCGCAGATGGAGCGGCCACAGCTCCCTCCGCAGCTGTGGTTGTGGTGCGCAGCCCTCAAGGCAGCTCCAAGGGCGGGGCGCCACGCGTCGTGGGCGGAGACTCCCCGGGCGCAGCGGCGCCCGCCAACGGGAGCAGCAGCAGCGGCACGACGCGCTCCAGCCCGCCAGTGGGTGGCTCCAAGCTGGGCACGCCGGTCAAGGGGCCGTCACCATCCAACAAGAGCGCCACGCAGCCCAGTTCAGCCTCGCCCACACGCTCCTCGCCTGCTCCAGCGGCCGCGGCCCTCCCCGCCGCAACCGCTCCGGCAGCGGCGCCCTCGCCCTCGCCCGCCAAGGAGGCCGTCGCCGCCCCAGAAGCAGTCAACCTGATTGACGCGCCGACCCCAGCTGTCGCCCCGCCGCCAGCCGCCGCCGTCGCGCCTCCCTCCCCGCCGCCCGCGCCCGCGCCCGCGCCTGCCGCGGCGCCCACGTCTCCGCCCCCTCCCGCAGCGCCGGCCGCGGCCCCGGCCCCTGCCGTGCAGCCGCCTGCGTCGCCGCCGCCTGCGGCGGCGCCTCCTCCCGCGCCCGTCCCGGCGGCCCGTGAGGCCACGCCCGTCGCCGCACCCACGCCAGCGCCCGCTCCGCAAGCACCGACTGCACCCGCCGCCACGGCGCCCGCTGCAGCTGCTCCGGCTGCTGCTCCCGCCGAGGAGGGCGGCGAGGACGAGGGCTCGGACGACGACGGGCCCGAGGCGCCGGCGGGCACCGGGCCCTCTGCCTCTGGCGCCAGCGGCGCCGCGGCGGCGGCGGGCGGCGGCGACGGCAAGAAGAAGCGCCGCCACCGCGGCGGCAAGAAGAAGAAGAAGGCCGCCAACTGAGACGGCGGCATGGGCGACGACTTTGCGCGGTGCTTGTGGCCGCGTCGGCAAGGCTTTCTGGTGCTGGTGGATGCGTTCGACGAGGTAGCAAATCGCAGGTGCAGAGCAGCTCAGGACAGGTTCAGCCAGCAGAGACGGCCGCGGCAGGGCGCTTCGCAATGCTTGACTTGACGCCCACGCCGCCTTCCACGTTCCCTGGAGACTCGGGTCGGCCGTTCCACGCAGCACCCCACGCCAGGCACCCCGGCGTTGCGCCGCAAATCTTGACGGACCCCGCCTTACTCCTGCTAGCCCCGCTGTTGTTTCGATGCCCTTTGCTTTGCTGCCCTGGGTGAGGGCGCAGGAGGCGGCTGTTGGCTTGCGCTGCGCGGGAGCGTGGAGGGTCTGCAGGCGCTTGGTGATGCGGCTGAGAGGGGTGGTGTCTTGCGGGTTGCCCGGACGCTGCAGGGCCCTCGCTGCCTTTTCCTGAGAACGCTGTGCCCCCTGACTTGCGTGGGTGAGCCCAGTGGCGTCCCGCTCCTTGCTGTTCTGCTGGCACTGCTGCTGCGCGCGAGCGGGAACGCCACTGTGCAAGTGGCAGAGGTGGCACGTTGCACGCGCGATCAGGCAGTGCTTGCACCGGACGCCAGCAGCTCCTCCACGGCAGCCGCCACGCCCTGCAGGGACGCCTTGAGCATCGCCTCCTTTTTCTGCTTGGCCTCGCGCAGCTCCGCGATGGTGAGCTGCGACTTGTCCTTCTGCGCGCCAAATGGGAGCAGAGGCACCGTGGTCAGGTCCGCACGACAGGTCACGTCAAGCCAGGCCAGCAGTCCCACCTCGATGACCCGCGCACCTTGTAGAAGCGCGCCTCGTGCTCCAGCTTTCTCTGCGCGCGCATGTTTTCGTAGTACGCGGCCTCCTGCTCCTGCGCGGCCTGCAGCTGCCGATTGAGCAGTGCGCCCTGCGTGTCCCGCAGCGTGCGCGCTAGGTGCTCGGTCAGCTCGACGCCGCTGTCGAGGCGCTCGCGGTCCGGCGCCGTGGGGCGCACGCCGGACAGCTCCAGCTCCTCGCGGATGCGCGCCCACATCTCGCCCTGCTTGAACTTGACGAACCTGCGCAGCAGGTCCAAGGGCCCCACGGTGGGCGGGGAGGCGCACGCGTCGCGCGAGGCGTCAAGGATGGTGTGCAGCGCTGGCGGTCTCGCCCCGCCAAGGGGACAGCTCACATGTCGACGAGCGCCAGGGTGGCCGCGTCGGCCGGCGCCAGCGACGTGAAGGCGCCAAAGCCGAGCAGGCGGAAGCAGCCGTAGACCTTTGCCAGCACGCGCTCGCCGGCCGACGCCTCGAGCAGCGCCGCCACCACGGTGGGCGGGTCGAGCTTGAGCCGCTCGCCGGGCGCCGCGCCCAGCGCCGCCGTGCCGCTCAGCGACTTGCCGAGCGTGATGGTGGAGCCGCGCTGCGTGATGCTGGCGGGCAGCTCCTCGGGCGCGGGCAGGCTCGCCAGCCCCGAGAACACCACGCCCTCCTGCGGCGCCCACGCCGCGCGCGCGCCCGTGCCCGCCAGCGGCTCCTTGGTGTTGGCCAGCACGCCGCTGGCCGTCATGCCGCGCGCCGCCTCCTCGTCGCGCCACACCGACAGCAGCAGCTGCGCTGACGTGCGCCCGTCGCGCGCCGACTTCCACGCGTGGAAAAAGGGGTGCGAACGCGGGTTCTCCAGCAGGTCGCACAGCACGCTCAGCAGCACGCCGCGGTGCCCCCGGTTGCTCACCTGCAAGCGGTGGGAGCGAACAAGGGCAAGGCGGGCACGCCGCTTGTGGCTCACAGTGACGACGATTGCTGCGTGATGCAGTCCTGTCGGAGTCGGAGGAGGAGCAAGGTCTTTCGGGGACGGGCAGACAGATGGGCTCTTGCCCCCCCCCAAGAAGAACACCTCGCACCTCGATGAGGTCTAGCAGCGCGTCCATGCCGTCCTCCACCAGGAACTTTGCCGCGTTCTTGCGGTCGGCCACCACGCACGCCCACACGGCGTCGAGCACCGCCACGGCGTAGCTGCTGGGCAGCGTGGCGTCGGCGGCGCGGCAGCGCGCCAGCTGCCCCAGCAGCGCCAGCACGCCGCCCTCGTGGCGGAACCGCCGCAGGTTGTCGGCGTTGACGCGGCACGCGCGCGCCAGCAGCAGCGCGGCGTGGTGCCGCGCCGGCTGCGGCCTCCCGGGGTCCTGCAGCAGCTCGAGCAGCGCGCGCACGCCGCCCGCCTCGCCCAGCACCTCGGCCATCTCGGGCACGCCCTCGAGCAGCTGCTGCAGGTGCCGCAGCGCCGCCTCCACCGCCTCGGCCTGCGTGCTGGTGGCCAGCAGCCGCAGCGCCACCGCCATGCCGCCCTCGGACAGGTAGGCCTCGGGCGCCAGCGGCGCCAGCACGTAGAGCCGCGACAGCGCCGCCACGCGCAGCTGCGCCAGCTGGTCGGGCGCCCACCGCCGGCTCGCAGCCAGCGCCGCCGCCGCCACGCCCGCCGCCGCCTGGTCGGGCGCGGGCTCGGCGAAGGCCAGCAGCGCGCGCAGCAGGTGCCAGGACTTGGCCAGCGGCAGCGCGGCGCCGCGCGGGCCCGTGTGCGCGCAGCCGGCGACCGCCGCCCGCCAGCACAGCGTCTTTAGCTCGAGGTCCGTCTCCTCGCACGTCAGCGCCCAGGCGCGCACGTGCTCGGCGTGCTCGGCAGCGCCCAGCTCGGGCGACGTGCCGACGGCCAGCAGCGGCTCGAAGAGGCCGGCCTCGGCGGCGGCGGCACAGAAGACGGCGCCGCACGTGTCCTTGGGGTGCGTGCCGGCGGCCGGCATGTCCACGTGGTCGGTGCCCATGACGAGGTTGATGACGACCAGCACGTCGTTGCGCAGCTCCTTGTCCACTTGACGGTAGCCCTGCATGGGTGAGGAGGAACGCCGTGAGCGCAGAAGGAAGAGCTAGCAGAAACCGCAAGGCGGTTTCTGTGCGCGCAACTGCTCATGATGGAATCGATTGTCATGGAGCAGAGGGAGCTGCGTGGCTGGCGCACCTGGAGGAGCGCGCCGCGGAAGAGCTGCGTGAGCGCCGCCGCCACGGCGGGCAGCACGCTGCCCTGCTCCCGCGCCCGCTGCACGCCCTGCGAGGACGCCGTCGGCGACGGCTCGCCGCCGCCCCCGCCGTCGTCAGCCTGCGCCGCCGCCTCCGGGGCCGCGTCCGGCGCCGGGGGCGCGTCCGGCGGGGCGCTGACGACATCGGCGCCGGCGGCGGCGACGTCGCCGGCGGTGACGCCCTTGGCGATCTGCGCCAGCGTGGGCTGCGGCGCCACGAGCGCGGCGCGCACGGCGGCGGGCGCCCGCTCCAGCATGTTCCAGAGCAGCTCCACCGCCACGGGCACCATGGGGTGTGTGTAGGCGCGCAACTCAGCGCTGGCACCACACGACGATGGGGAACGTGCTAGGTGAGGTG
>VFQP010004911.1_pt1 | contig 12015 bp, 11 predicted proteins | sample 3512351 | NCBI WGS metagenome assembly VFQP01 (sample SAMN10412372, study PRJNA504923) | tailings metagenome | isolation source: Relicate 1 Philex TSF1 revegetated site | place: Philippines: Tuba, Benguet | collected 2017-08-29 | reverse complement strand
GAGGGCGAGGGGTGGCCGCTACTGCTGGGCGGGGCCGCCGGGGCGTTGCTGGTGGGAGCGGGGGCGGGGACGACGCCCAGCCAGGCGAGCACCGACTCCGTTGCTGCACGCGAGGCGAGGTGGAGGACTTCAAGGTGCGTGAGTGCGTGAGTGCATCGCGTTTGGGGAGTGGTGTGGGGGCGGCCGGCCGCAAGAGGCGCACGCACCTGACGCGTTGCCAGACGGGTGCTGCGGCTCATGTTGCTGCTCATCAGATGGCCAGAGGTGCGACCACGGCGCTGCTGCAGCTGGCGCGGCGGCGCCAAGGACGGTGGAGGTGGAGGTCGGAGGCGCGGCCAGGTGTGGAGGGCTGCCCCAGGCCTGTGGTGAGTGGAGAGCGCCTTGCGGCTGCCGTGACCCCTGGTGCTGCTGCTGCTGCTGCTGCTGCTGGTTCTGCTGGGCCTCCGTGGTCGGCTGCGCCAAGGCTGCGTTGGGGCGCGGCGCGTTCCACTGCTGCCGCCCCGCCGCCGCACCTGCCCTCGTGGCAGCAGCGGGGCCACGCCTGACCACAGGGATGGTGCGCTGCTGCTGCTGCTGCTGCTGCTGTGGTTGCTGCTGTGGTTGCTGCTGCTGCTGCTGGTGTTGGGCACTGCCGGGCGCACAGCCCCCCGTGGCGCCGTCCTCTGCGCTGCCGTCCAGCCGCACCAGCAGGCCGTCAAACGTCTCCGTCAGCGTGACGTCGCCGCTGAGGATGTCTGGGGTGAGCGCCGGCAGCCGCGCGCTGCCCAGCGTGGCGCCGTCCTCGCTCCGCAGCACGAGCACCACCGCGCCCGCCGCGCCTCCGGAAGGCTGCACAAGCACGTGTCCGTCGTGCCAAGTCTTCTGTTTCTTGACCAGGTGCTTGGTGTAGAGCGCTGCCACGCGCCGAGGCTGCGAGGTCATCTCTCCCAAGAGGCGCAAGGTCGCCGGGAGGCGCCTGGCGAAGACTGGATGGGCGCCGCTGATCGATCGTTCACGGCGGCATCGTTCGTGGTCGAGGCTCTCGTGGCCGCTCTCTTCCCACAGCCGATCGAAACGAGTAGCTGTCGAAAAACTCGGAATTCAAACGCCCGTGCTGAGTAGAAGCACGAGGAACGCAGAACGCACCGCAGCAAGCAAGAAGCGAAGAAGGAGGAGCAAGAAGCGCAGTACATGAATGGTGGGGGGGGGGGGGACACGAAATGGATCACGAGATGGCTGTGTGCAGCGGACAGGTCGCTCGGCCGGGGCATTTGGTCAGCGCACGTACGGGCCCAGGCCATCCTCGTCGTGAAGCCGGCGCCGTCGCCTCCAGCGCTTGAGCGTAGTCCTGCTGCTGCCATGAATCGTGCGCTGCGTGCGCCGCTGCCGCCGCTGCTGCTGCTGCTGCTCGTGCTCCTCGCCTTGGCGCACGCTCCGCCCCCGCCAGCTGCCGCCGCCGCCGCCCCCTCTGTACACGGGCAGCTGGTAGTAGCGCGGCGGCTGGGGGTTCTGCGGCCCAACCAGGCTGCCGTTGAAGTGCCCGAGCACCACTAGGCTGAAGTTCTGGCCCTTGGACCCCACGTACAAATAGCTCGCCGACACTCGGACGCGGTACTCGCCCGGCTGGGGCGCTGCCAAGTAGACCTGCGCACGCGCGCATGCAGAATGCCACTAACTCGCACGATGCGGCACCGCACACTCGCCGCGCCCGCATCAGCAGCAGCGCGCAGCCACCTCCCCCAGCTCACCCTCTCCACGTTGTTGAACCGGTCGCGGCCCACGCCCATGTTGCCCCACCACGAGGTGGGCCCCGGCGGCGGCGCCGGCTTGGCGCCCCGGCCTCCGGGCCCAGGCGGCCACGTCCTCCCCTTGGTGCCTGGGCCGCCCGCCCCGCCGGCGCCGGGCCCCGCGCCCGCTCCGCCCCAGCCCCACCCGCCCCTCCCAGGCCCATACGACGAGGCGTACGGCCCTCCCCTCCAGCCCAGGTACTCGACGCGCAGGTCCAGGTCGTTGACCAGCTGGAAGCGCGCCATGCCCATGCTGGCAAAGTCGCTCCAGGCCAGCGTGACGGACAGCGGCCCGGCGCCCGTGGCAACCACGGTGAAGTTGTACGAGGCGTTGACGGACGGCACGGGCACGCGGTCCACCACCTGCACGCAGCACCCGCCAGGGAAGCCACCCGTCAGAGCACCGCCTCACACGAGGTCCGCAGGTGGGGCAGCCACCTTTCGGACGCCAAGGATGCAACAGGGCAGCTCTGCTGTGGGAAGCCCCCCGAGGGTGCTCCCACAGCCTCCCAGCGCACCTGCAGGCGCCAGCCGGGCGGCGTGGCGCCCTCGAGCGGCAGCGACCTGGACAGGTCCAGGCGGCCCCAGCCCTGGAACGGGTCCGGGGGAGGGCCCAGCGGCTCATTCACCTGCGACCGCAGCAGCACGAGCTCTAGGGCGCTCTAAGCCGTTGCTGGGCCGGCTGCTGGCCCTGAGCGCAGCGGACCGATGCACAGGTTGATGCCAGGGCGCACCTGGAAGGCCAGTCCCTGCACGGCCGCCGCGCCGCCCACCAGCACGGCGCGCAGCAGCGCCGCCGAGGGAGCGTAGCCGCACCCCGCGCACCGGCGCCCTGCGCACACCAGTCGCCCACCCCAGCAGCGGTTGCGGGCCACTTTCACTCGTGAGCAATCGTCCTCCCGCCTGCTGCGCCGCAGGCGCGGGGGCGCGCGGCGGCGGCGCGCACGCATCATCATCAGCCCCCCGGGCACGAGGCGCGCACCTGATGGGTAGAAGCCGTCGACGAAGTACTGCCGGGCCAGCAGCGCCGAGCCGGCCACCACGGGCGCCGCCATGGACGTGCCCTGGTTGTTGACGGTCGCGCAGTCCTCCTGAGCAAACGGGTCCTGCGCACGGGGCGACGCAAACGCACGCACGCACACACGGTCACACGCCACTCTCAGCGCGCTCGCAGGCGGGACGGCCAGGAAGGGAGGCGCGCAGCGGAGTCGGCCTGCACGGGAGCGAGGGCGGGGTGGGGCGGGGCGCACCAGGGTGGCGTTGAGGGCGGCGGCCGTGACGTTGGTGGCGGCGGCCGAGCGCATGTATCCCGGCGCCACCAGGTCGGGCTTGATGCGCAGGTCCTGCCCCTCGCGCACGTACGGGTCGGGGTCGGGCACCAGGCCCGCGCTGCTGAAGGGCGCAATCTGCTCGTACGGCGCGCCCTGAGCACATTGCACGCACACGCACGCACGCCACAGGCGGCGACGAATCGTGAAGTCACTGGCAGCAGAGGGACACGTCGCAGGCGTCTGGGGCCTGGGAACGAAAAGCAAGCGCCCACCTTCCAGGTGTTGACGATCACGTTGGCCACGAAGCCCGGTGTGTCCAGGTACGCCATGAGACGCTTGCCCGCCGCCTGGCTGATGGTGGCAAAGGGCGTGGGGCCCATGAGGTCCGAGGCCGACGCCAGGATCAGCGCCGCGCTGCCCAGGTCCACCATGAGGCCGCCGGCGGCGCCGGCGCTCACCACGGTGCGGCCCTTGGTGACGAAGGAGCAGTTGTAGCGCGCAAAGAGCACGACCTTGTGGGTAGCGTTGGCCAGCGTGCCGGTGCACGCCTGCAAGTCCGGGCGCGCCAGCACCACCTGCGGACGAGAGGAAACGGGAGTGTCGGTGTTATCCAAGCGCGCCATCGTTGGTGGGGGGAAGGTGGGTGTGAGAGGCATGGGCCGGCGGCGGTGTCGCATGGCACGTGCATGGGCCGCGCGGCGCTGACCTGGTAGGTGGTGCCGTCGGGCAGGTTGGCGTACGAGGCCTGCCCGCCCGTCAGCCACTCAATCGCGCCCGACGAGGCCAGCAGCGACGCGCTCCACACGGACTGCGACCAGTCCCCAGACACGTTGACCACCTGCGCGCGTGCGTGTGGGCACCACGCGCAGCACGGCGGGCTGATCGCGTGGCGCCCAGGGTGGGAGGGCTCGGCGCGTTCCAGTGCTGCGTGTGACGACCAAAGGTGCGCACGTGCCGGAAGCTGGAGCAATCCCCTGAGAAGGCGATGTTGGGGGAGCTGCGCGCGCAAGAGAGGTGCCTTGCCTTGAGCTGCAGCTTGAGGCGCGAGACGCTGGGCTTGAAGGCGCTGGGCGGCGGCGTGAAGCGCGTGCGGTTGGGCGCGCGCCGCAGGCTCTGCGCCGAGGGCTCCGTCACCCAGTGCAGCGTGGCGCCCACGGCCATGAGGTTCTTGCACGTCGACGGCGACGTGGCCGTGCCAGTCGTGTACAGCGCCGCCGTGTTGGTGCCGTTGTTGCCTGCAGGCGCGTGCGCACGTGCCGCAGCCACCCGGTCGCTACCGAGGCAAGAGAGCGCTGCCACATGGGCAGGCAAGGCGCCATGGCGCCGCGGCACCGCCCGTCGCAAGCGCGCCCTGAGGGTGCAGCCCCTCACGCAGGTTTGCCTCGTGGGAATCAGGCGCGACGTCGCGTGGCTGCGGGCGGGTCTTGCCCATGCTGAGCATGGCGCCCTGACCGCGACCAGCGTGTTGTGTCCACCCAAGGGCCCCCCCCCCCCCCCCCAGCCCAACGGACCTGCGCTGAAGACGACGAGCATGTCGTCGTGCGCGCGCAGCCAGTCGTCCAGCAGCGCGCAGTCCGAGTCAGAGTAACCCGGCTTGCTGGGGTAGTTCCACGACATGCTCACCACGCGCACGCCCTGAGAGCAGGGCCAGCGAGCACGCCAGCGCCGCCCAGAGCGTGAGGCCGCAGGCCGCACGGCGGGCTGGGGTCAGGGTAGGGGAGGCGTGCGGCATGACAGCACGGGCGCGCGCCCCGACGGCGGCCCCTCTCGTAAGGCGCGCGTGCCAGGCGCACCTCTCTGTACATGGCGCCCAGCATGGCGTTGGGGTCCGAAGGAAACCGGAGCAGCCTGTTGACCGAGCTGCCTCCGTCGAAGAAGAAGAGCTTGGCGCCCGGCGCCATGCCTGCGAGCCCCCCAAGGGCCACACAGCACGCCAGAAAAAGAGAGCCGTGCCACTGGTCGACGATGTGCATGGGCAGAAGGGCATGACAAGACCTGCGGAGGCGCGGGGGGGGGGGGGGGGGGGCGGGGCGCAGGGCTCACCAGTGGCGAGGTCTGGCGCGGCGGTGGCGTTGTCGCCTACGCATGCGCCCGCCAGCGTGCCCGACGTGTGCGTGCCGTGCGACCCCGACACAAAGTCCGCCCACGCCAGCCAGTGCGTCACCTGCGCAAGCAGCGCGCACGCAGCCAGCGCGCGGCCGCGCCCCGGCCGCTCAGCACCGCTCGCCGCCGCCGCTCGCCGGCCACAGCAAGCGCGACAGCAAGCAACCCCCGTGCACCGCCCAGGCCTCCCACGCACCTTGCGCCGTGACAGGTCCTTGTACAGCGGCCGTCCGCTGGCCCGGTCCACCGTCACGTTGGCCGCCGAGCCGCTCAGCACGTACGGCCGCCTGCCGTTGTCCCGCAGGTAGCAGCTCGTCACGTCCAGCCCGTCGTCGCCCACGCCCAGCGTGTGCCCGCGCCCGTCCAGCCCCGCCGCCCACAGCGGCAGGTGCGCGCGCGCCGCGTCGGGCGTCCGCGCCACGTCCACGAGCGGGTCGGGCAGGCCGCCCGTCTGGCTGAGCACGGCGGCCAGCAGGTTGGTGGAGGGCTGCGCCTGGTGGAGCAGGTCGAGGGACAGCACGTCCGGGCGACGGGAGAGCGCCTCGCCGGCCGCCTGCGCCGCCGCCACGCACACCTGCGCCCGCCGGTGCGTGTGCGCGTGAGCGGGGAGCGCACGCGGTTGGCGTGAGGCGGCCCGGAACGAGTGATGGATGCCATCGACCTGCCCTTGCGAGCGCGGGGGCGCGCGTGGCCGCGGCCGCACGCAAAGCAGCGAGGAGAGGAGCCGCGGGGGCCTGCAAGCTCACCGTGACGTGCGCCGCCGCCCAGCTGCTGCTGATGAGCCGCACGTCGAGCTGCGACGCTGCACACCCGGCGTCCGGAAGCAGCGCCGCCACGCTGGCCCTGAGCTCGCCCTCCCACTCGCTCAGGCGCTGCGCCCTGGCGCGCTGCTCGCCCTGCAGCAAGTCCTCCTGGGCGTCCAGCTGCTCCTCCAGCTCCCCCGCGCGCACTTTGGCCTCCTGCGCCTGCTGCTCCAGCGCCGAGGGCGGGTCCCCCAGCACCACCAGCGTCACGCACGCGCCGGCGGCGCCCGCAGCGCCAGTGTCATCGCCATCGCCGCCCGGCAGCCACGTGATGTGCAGGCCGCGCAGCAGCTCCGGCATGGGCGCGGCGCGCGGTTGGCTGGCGCCGGCGCGGGGCAGGAGGTACGGCGCGCCACCCCCTTGCGCCCGGGTCTGCTGAGCTGTCTGGGCTGAGCCACTGGCATCTGCGGCTGCTTCCGGCAGGACGTACGAGCTGCTGCTGTCGCCGCCATTACTGCTGCTGGCCAGGGCCCACTCCCGGCCTGCCTGCAGGCGGTGCTCGAGTGCGGCGGGGCGCTTGAAGCCCGGCGGCAGCACCGCCTGCGCACGCCACGGCGCAACGCACACCACAGAGCAGCACACGCGTTGCTGCCACGCGATTGCACGCATTGCTGCAGCGGCTGGCGCCCATGGTCCGCCCATCGTCCATCGAAAGATGAGCGCCCTGCAGCCCCCCTTTAGTTGGGCCAGCCACGCACAGAGGTGAGGTAGGGCAGGCGCGCTTGGAGCTCGTCGAGCTGCTGCGCGGATGTCCTGATGAGCCAGTGGTCTGGAGGGTAGGGGCCAAGCAACACGGCGCCGACAGCGCCGACGGCCTCGCGCGGCGCCTGCTGCCGCTGCGGGTCCTCGCCAGAGCCAAGCACCACCAGCATGGAGGCGCTGCCCGTTCCTCCTTGTTCGTGCTCCTCCTGTTGCTGCCGCCTGCGTGCGGGAGGCGTCGGGCGCCTGCCACCTTCTCAGCGGCCCGAAGACTGACCCGGGTCAAACGCAGGCTCCAGACCTCCAGCCGCCAGCCGCACCGCGACAAGGGCGTCCCGCGCGTCGTGTGCAGGTCGCCGCGCAGCAGGCGCGCTGTGCGCCTTGGCTGCTCGCCCCACGCGCCATCACAGATGAAGGCGCAGGCGAGCAGCAAGAGCAGCGGCGCGAGCAGCGCGGGGGCTCGCTGCGAGCCCATTCACGGCGCTGTGCCCATCTTCTCTCCTTCTTCCCTCGCGCGTGTTCCTGCTTCGCTTGCCAGCTCGCTCTTTCTACGGGCCGTAGAACGTGAGTCATCGCGCAAACAGCGATCGACAGCTCGGGATTGCTCAGGTCAAAAAAGGACGCAGGGTCGCACGCTGCGCCAGAATCACGCGCGGTGATGGGCGTCATGGCCTCCCTCCCCTGCGCCTGCGCCGCCGCTCCCCGACGCCCGCAGCGCCGAAGCCCAAGCCCTCCCCCGCGCCAGCAGCCCGCCGAGCAGCCGCCCCGACCCCTTGCCACCCTGCGACCCCAGCCCCCCGCCGACCCCAGCACCCGCACCGGCCGCGCCCCCACCGCCCGCCGACGACGGCGTCGACGGGCCCGTGCCGCCGCTCCCTCGCACCGGCTGATGCGAGGGCTGCAGCGGCTCCGCCATCGGAGCCGCCGCCGCCCCCCTCCGGCTCGACGCCGCCGACACGGAGCTGCCAGGTACCGACGGAGGCGCCTGCTGCTGCTGCTGCTGCCAGGGCTGCGTGGCGGCGCCGCCGCTGCCCAACGGCGGCGGGTGCGCTGCGTGGCCCCAGTCGTCCGCGTGCTGCTGCCAGGCGTGCGAGGAGCGCCCCTCGTCGGCGTGCGGCGCGCCGCCCAGGCAGCTGCAGCTGCCGGCGCTGCTGGTGATGGAGAGGCGCGGCGCCGGCGCGTTGGGGTGCGGGGGCAGCGACAGCGGCGGCGACGCCAGCGAGGATCCCGCCGAGGTCCGGACCGGCGGCGGGGGCGGCGCAGCAGCCGCGTCGGCGGCAGCGGGGGCCGTGGGCGAGGGCGCAGGCATGGATACGAGGGCTTGCCCGGGCGTGTCGCTGGTGGAGTCTGTCAGCACCAGGCGCGGCGGCGGCGGCCTGCCTCCGCTGCCCGAAGGAGCCCGCCTGACCGCCTCCTGCTGCTGCTGGGGGTGGGGAGCGTGAGCGGGCGCAGCGGCAAGAAACGATGTCGCCACCACCACCGCCGCGCCCTCCCCCGCCGCCTTGGCCGCGTCCGCCCCGCCCGCCGGCCTCACGTGCACGGCGCCGCCCACGACGGCCCGGCCCAGCGGCGCGCGCGGGAGGTGCGACGGCGGTGCGGCGGCCGCCTCGCCCTCGCCGCCGCCCCTCGCGCCTCCCAGCGCCACCAACGGTGCGTCCGCCACTGCGTCCGCCGCGAGGCCGCCGCTCCCGGGCCGCGCTGCCGCCACGCCGGCCCTCCCGCCGCTGCCCGCGCGACCAGCCGACGACCGCTCCGCCGCCGCCATTGCGGTCCAAGCAGCCGCCGGCGCAGCGTGCGAGGCGCTCTTGGGCGCTCCGGTTGTAGCAGCGGTGGCGGCGGCGGCGGAAGTGCGTGTGGGGCCCTCCTGGATGGTCTGCATGTGCGGGCCGCTGGGTGTGCGGCGGTACGCGACCGTAGCCCCGCTGGGCAACACCTGGGGGTGTGCTGCTGCTGCCTGCGCCGGCTGCTGCAGCGGGTGCAACGCCGCCGCCGTGGCGCGCGAGGCGGCGGGGGAGGAGGACCGGTCAAAGAGCGGCGAGGAGGACGGGAGCAGCGGCGGCAGCGGCGCGCCGGCGCCGGCAGCGGCAGCAGAGGGCGAGGCGTAGCGCGTGGTCGCCGCTAGTGACGCCGCCTGGGGCGCGTCGGGCGTGAGGGCTTGCGATAGGGCCCAGGGGCTCATGGCGGCGGCGGCCGTGGCGGCGGCCGTGGTGGTGGGCAGCTCCATGCTCTGGCGGCGGTGCTCGGCGCGGGAGAGCCGGTCCTGGGACTTGAAGTTCTGCGGGTGTGGGTGTGGGCGTGGTGCCACGGCGAGGCGCAAAACACCATCGGTCATTCGCCCCCGATTGCCAACGCGACGCCGCGATGACAGGGCGCGGCGCAGAAAAGGGGGAAGCATAAGCGCGCCGCGCGTCTCACCGCCCAGTCGGCCAGGAGGGACTTGTAGTCATGGAGCAGCGTCATCATAGCGGGGCCCAGCAGGGTGGCCTGCCCCTGCACGCCGGGCGACGCCGCCCGCCGCCGCTCGCCCCGGAGCCCGTCAAGCTCCGAGTGCTGACGCAGCACGGCCGGGGCGCCGCCAGCGCTGCTGCCGCCGCCGCCCGGGCGCGCGCCCGCTGGGCTGACGCCGGCGGCAGCGGCGCGCGCGCCTGGAGGCGCCGTTGAAGCGGCGGCGGGGAAGTTGGAGGCGGAGGCCGGGCGGCGGGGGCCATTGTACACGGCGCGGGGGCTGTCGAAGGTGAGGCGCCGCACCGTCAGCAGCGACGCGGCATGGGCGGCGGGGCCGGTGGTGGCGGCGGCGGCGCGGGCGCTGGCGGCGGCGGCGGCGGCGGCGGCGGGGAGGGGCGGGTCGGAGGGCGCGGGGGGGTGGGTGCGGATGGGCGGCAGCGCGGGCAGCGCCGTGGTGACGGCGGCGGTGCTGTCGAGGGCGTCCTTGAGGCGGCGGCTGAGGGCGGGGAGGGCGGAGCGGGAGCGGGCCTTGGGCACGGCGACGGCGACGGCGCCTGCAGCGAAGCAGGCAGGGAGGACAAGTTTGGAGCATGCCATTTGCGCAACACAACAACGGCAAGAGGTGCGTCTGGCAAGAGGCGTGCAAGCAGTGAGCGCACCGCGGGCTGACGAGGAGGAGGAGGGCGCGCCGGCGGCGGCGACGCTGCTGGGGGCGCCGGCACTGGCCCTGCCGCCGCCGCTGCCGCCGGCGCCCCAGGTGGGGCGGGTGATGATGGGCCGTTCGGCGCTCGCCGCCGCCGCCGCCGCCGGAATCGCGCGCGTGCGCGGCACGGAGGCGGCTCCGGCACGCGAGGCGGTTGTCGCGGGGGCGTTTGACACGCCCGGGGGCGGCGGGAGGCTGGAGCGGGAGTCCAGGTGCAAGGAGGAGGACGTGGTGAGCGTTGCGCCCCTGTCCGCCGGTGCGGCGGAGGGGGGCGCGGGGAGGCGGGAGGGCGTGAAGGGGCCGTCGTGCAGGGCCCAGGGGGAGGTGGACGGCGCCTGGACGGCGGAAAAGGCAGAGGGCTGAGGCAGCTTGCGCGCGACAACCACGGGGGCGGGCGCGGAGCTGGCGGGAGGGTGGGAGTGGCGGGTGCTTTGGCTCCGGGCGGCGGCCGAAAGCGTGGGCGCGGCGAGGGCCGTGGCGCGGGTGCGGGCGGCGGTGGCGGCCCTGCCGGGCCGCGCGTCCAGCTGCGAGGTTGAGGCGGAGACTTGGGGGCGAAGCGCGGACGCGGGGCGAGCCTTGGACGCAGAGGAGGCGGAGGCGGGCGTGCCGGCGGTGGCGGAGGAGGAGGAGGAGGGGGCCGCCCGCGACAGCGCGTTGGGCCGCGGCTTGGCGGCGGAGGTGGTGGTGGGCGTGGTGGTGGAGGCGGTGGCGGATGTGACGGGCGACACGCCTGCGGGTGCAAGGTGGTTGTTGGTTGTGTGGGGGCAGGGCGAGCTGCAGCTTAGCGCAGCAAAGCCTGACCCGTCAGGAAAAGAGTGCTGCGACGCCTCTGCAGCGTTCGGTGTAAGGGAGAGAGCGGCTCACCCTTGAGGTTGCGCACGCGGGACAGCGCCCGCAGCTGCGCCAGCGCCGCCGCCGCCGCCGCCTGCTGCTGCTGCTGCGCCTGCTGCGCGCCCGCCGCCCTCCACGGCGCGGCGCGCCGCGGCGACAGCGCCGGCGACGCCGGCTGCGACGCCGGCGCGCTGCCGCCGCCCTGCCCCACCCCACCACCTGTTGCCGCCGCCGCCGCCGCCGGCCACAGCTGCAGCACCTGCACGTGCTCCCAGCAGCCGTGCAGCAGCATGAGGAAGGGCGGCGGCGCTGCCGCCGCCGCCGCCGCCGCCGCCGCCGCGCCGGCCCTGCTGCCGTGGTGCTGGTCGAGGTGCGAGGGGCCCCCCCAGCCGGCCGAGTGGGACCAGGAGGCGGAGACGGGCGCGGCGGCCGAGCCGCGGGGGCGCGCGCCGCCGCCGGTGGCGCTGGTGATGCTGCCGCTGCTGGGGCGCATGCCGAGCCCGGGCCCTCGCCCGGGCTTGGCGTGGAGCTGCTCGCGCAGCCCTAGCTGCCACTTGACCTCGGGAGGCATGTAGGGCGTGCCCTCGGTGGAGGTGCCGAGGGTGCGGGGGCGGTAGAGGCGGTTGATGAGGGAGAGGGCGGAGGAGGCGCCGGGGAGGGGGCGTGCTGAGGTGGTGTGCGGGTGGGAGGCCAGGTCCAGGAGGCGTTCGAGGAGGGCGGCGGGGAGGAGCGGCGGCGGCGGCGGCGGCGGGTGCGGGTGCGTGGTCCTGAGCGAGGGGCTGGTGAGCAGCGGCGCCGGTGGCAGTTTGGAGGAGAAGGAGGAGGAGGCGGTGGTGGTGATGCGCAGCGCGTTGCTGCCGCCGCTACTGCTGCTGCGGGCGCTGCTGCTGGCGGCGCCGGCGAGCGGCAGGTCGGGGTGCGTGAGGGAGGCGGTGGGGGTGAGCTGCTGCGAGGGCTTGGGGGTGACGCTGAGCCCCGAGGTAGGGTTTGCCGGGTGCGCGGCGGCGGTGGCGGCCACGGGGTGCTGGTCATGGCTGTGCGCCCGCTGCATGGTGGAGGTGGACGTCACGAGGTGTTGGTGTTGGGCGGCGCTGATGGAACCGGGTGCAGCGGGCAGCCAAGGGATGAGCTCTACGATACTGACGGTGACAGTTTGCTGCTGTTGTTGCTGTTGCTGCTGTTGCTGTGCGCCGCTGCCGTTCTGCGCGCCGCGGGGCGTGTGGGCGGCGCTGGCGCGGTGCGCGGGCGGCGTGAGGGTGCTGCTGCTGGCTGCGCCGGCCCAGCCGTGCGCCTGCTGTGCGGCCTGGGGCGCCTGCGTCCACGACAGCTGGAACACGGTGTGCCCCACGTGCTCCCTGGCCGCCCCCGAGCCCCGGCTAGGGCTTTTGGGCAGC
>VFQP010004910.1_pt1 | contig 12015 bp, 16 predicted proteins | sample 3512351 | NCBI WGS metagenome assembly VFQP01 (sample SAMN10412372, study PRJNA504923) | tailings metagenome | isolation source: Relicate 1 Philex TSF1 revegetated site | place: Philippines: Tuba, Benguet | collected 2017-08-29 | reverse complement strand
TGTGCTTGTCACCTGGTGTGCATAGTTGTTTGTGTGTGCTTGTAAACCAACGGGGTATGCGCAGTTGTATTGTGCTTGTCAAATTGGTGTGCAAATTTGTGTGTGTGCTTGTTTAGTCAATGGGGTATATGCAGTTATAGTGTGCTTGTCACCTGGTGTGCATAGTTGTTTGTGTGTGCTTGTAAACCAACGGGGCACACTTGTGTGTCCTGCAGGATTCTGCAGGCAGCTCCGTCCAGGTGCAACAAAAACATGGGGTAAATACTTCCTGAAAACTGCCTGCTGCCGTACATTGTATATGTTAATCTCCACAACAAATCATTCACCATGTATCTAATGTATTACGAGAACGAGGAGGGCAACAGGGTGTACACTCTCTCGGTGCGATGCATGGATGGGATGGCTAGCGGTTGTACACCATGTGCACAACCACTCATTCCCACCCTTACACACGCACAATAGAGTTCCCCTATATATTGCACGTCATTTGTTCCATGTTTTACTCACAGAAAGTAGCACCTGATGGGAAACCGACACAATCAGCCCACCCCGCACGCTTTTCCCCAGACGACAAGTTTTCCAGGCAGCGTATAACGTTGAAGAAACGTTTCAACTTGTTGCCAACACAACAATCAGACCTACAGCTGTAGGTTGGGAACAGTAGCACTTGTTGGGTGTGGCGGCTGCTTGAGAACTAACCAAGGCGTGGCAGTGCTGTGCGCTTGTGCTGTTGTGTCACCATGATGTGAGTGAGAATAGAGGTTGAGCAGAGGGGTGCCTCCTGCGCAGAGGGTTGGCTGTGCATAGCATGGCCGACAAGGTGACTTTGTACATTGATGTTTTTGTCACGGTGCCTGCCGTGTTTTGTATTCTGCACTGCTGTAATTGATAGTGACTCTTCTCGTGCGTGTGTGGCTCAGCCACATGGGGTGTGCTGACTGATCAACTGCTTCAAGACACTGACCTGCAGGGCAGACATGCATGGCGGTCCATGCACGCTGCCTTCAGAAAAAACTTTGTGTCCTGTCTGTGCCCACTCCTTTCCAAATCCTTTCTATATAACACAACCCAAACCACACAGCACCATACACAATGCCTTCATTTACGACCATGCATTGCAAAACAACGTGGCAACATCCAATAATAGCATCCTTTTCCCACCTTGATGCAGTACAGCACACACTACGACCCCTCCATTCATTAATTAGAGCGCACCATGCATTGCCAGTTGTTTCCAGACGTCGTGCTGCACGGTTGGGGCGAACATCCACTACGGTACACAAGATGGCTCTGTGATCTTGCAGTCTCACGCTGAACAATCTCACACATACACCTCTACTCCACAGCCACCATGTGCAATCCAGTCCCCACCAGCACCAAGTAGCACCAGCGAGCCATCAACACCATCCTCATCCGATGCAAGTGCACTCACAGACCTCGCTCGCCTCAACCTCAAACGTGCTGCCACAGCCTGCAGGCGATATGGGTGGTTTGGATTCTGGAGTCAGCTTGTGTTGAGTGTGGTGTCGACTGTCATCCTGATGTTTTCTGCAGCGTTTACACAACAGGTGTGTGGGTTGGCAGGGTTTCAGCTGGTCAGCAGGGAATGTGTGGATGTAGTTGTTACAATTTCACACACATCGTATGCACCCACACACCACAGAATGCACCAGCAGTGTCTGTATACTTGACCTTTTTCGGTGTGGTGTTGGGATTTTTATCAACGTTTTGGTCATGGTCGTACACACGCCTTTCACGTCGATTGTTTGCATACCTGTCATCGCCCACCCTTGATGGCACCAAGCAGGTGTGCTGCTGTGTGTTGGGTTTACACACACAAAACAAAAATAAAAAATCACAAATATATTATGCATTAAACCCTCCCACTGTAGGTCAAGCGCAGTGAGGTCACATCTCTTTTGGAAAGGGGCATCATTATTAACATACTAGGCCTAGGGTCGACACTGCTGGGCCTCAGTGCTAATGTGGGTATGCTGGTTGCCAAAACACTTACCACTGCCACAGCGAATCCGTTTTTGGCAGGGCAGCAGGGGGTATGGAACCCTGTGCTGGCACTGGATGTGTTTAATGTGCAGGTATGTGAACGAGGAGGAGTTCATGTGCGTTGTGTACAAGGGAGGAGTGACTGGGTTCGATGAGAGCATTGTATTGGGAACAGACAATAGTAGGGTTGCTCACAAAACAAATGGGCAGGGGGCTCCTTGTTGTCCTCTCTCCACATGCTCATCAGTGCCACTCCCATCATCACAGGCGTGTGTCAATGCACTGTTGGCTCATTTCCTGTCTGTCACATGTGCATTGTTGCTGACCAAGGTGGTGACCGACAAGCGTGCACCTCGACCCATGATGTAGGCAGGTGTGGGGCAACACATGACACGTAGGAAGTGGGCACATACACTGCATGTGCTGGTCAAGGGTCAAGGGAATCAATATGGATCACCATGAGTTGTTGGAAGGTACAATTGTTGCACGTCTTACAAAAACATTGTAAAGTCATCACAAACAGCAACAGCAGCAATAAAAAACCAAAGCATGCGTTTCCTGCTCGCACAGGCAGCAACACAGACAGCAGCAAACACTGACAAATTCTGTAAAGTCAAATCAGATGAGGACACACAAATGAAGACAAAAAAAGGGTTTGTTGCAACACACTGATAAAACACATACAAATGGGGGGTCCTTTGTAACGAAACATGCATTTAAAACAACTGGATTGTCTCTATAGTGTGTGTCAATACAGCAGGCATGTGCAGCACTGGCACAGATTCCCGCGATGGCAGGCAACGACACACACAGCAACCACAAAATACGGCAGTAGCAGCACATCCATTCACACATGCTACTGCAGTCAATGCGCACAATGCTGCTGCATGGAGCGTCGATTCGCATGATGCGAACACGGCCCCCCCAATGCTTGCACCCGCTTGAAAAAATGAGAATCTCCCTCCACCGCCAATGCAAACGGCACATGATTTCGTGTGCTATTGCTAATGCTCCCAATCACCCGCGTCACTACATCCTTTTCCGTAAAATACTCCTTGGCAAACCATGGGTGCATTTCCAATGCCAGCAAATTGACTGCATTCAACCAGGTTTCCAGCTGTGCACCCCCTGTGGTATTAAACACCACCGCTTCTGCACCTTCTATATCCACTTTGAGCACATCAATATACGGCATGCCCTGCTGCAGCATGATGCTGCTGACAGAGTAGCCCGGAAAGGTGCCATCTTCCTGCCGAGGGGCTGCACTGGCAGTGACGTAGCCCCAGTCACCATGGACAGCTGTGGGTTCAATGGTGAGGGAGGTGTCCCAACCCCAGAGGCCACCACGCAGGGGGACGACGTTGGAAGAGTAGGGGCGGTTTTCCAAATTGCGCACAAGCACCTGGTGGGAGTGTGGGTGGATGGGTAGGGTGGGTACGTGATGCATGTGGGACGCATGTGTGGCTGACGTGCTACAATCCTTGTGCACCCCCCCCTGTTTGTCCCCTTTTTGTTCCTCGTCCACCACCGCATCCTACCTCCATGTTGCCCTCATCTGGTTCCAATGCCACCACAATAGACCTGTCCTGCCACAAACTTGCCAACAGCATGGTGCTATACCCCACATTCGCCCCCGCATCCACCACATAGCGACTGGTGCGTGGTGCGGCGAGTGCAACGTCCTTCAAGTGGTGCTGTCGGAAGATTTGGTCAAACACGTCCAGGTCTGTGCTTTGACTTCGCATGAAGACACGCGCAGTGCAGCACACGTCCCAGCCACATGCGATGCGACTGACTTCCACCTATGGGATGATGCATGATGAGCAGTGAAGAGGAGGTGGTAGTGCAAATGTGTGTGCAAAAATGTGTGTGCTGTGTTGGAATGTCTGCCACAAGAGGGTACTACCACCCAATGTAACACCCTCACCTCCAACAGCTGCTTGTCCTTTATTTTTTCCACTGTCATCCTAAACCACTCCCAGTCCATACGCAAATTGGAGGGGTGCCCCTTGAGGTTGAGTATACGGGCAGTATGGATGGTGCAATTGGGGTAGCGCGCATGCCCTCCATAAAACACCATGTCCTGTATGGGACCCATGCCTGGTAGGTTGTCTTCCAAACCCAGCACGCCACCTGCTGCCAGGGTGGAGTGGGTGAGGGGACGACCACCTGGGGCTTGGTTCCGAAACATCACTGTGTGAGGGGTGTGTGGGTGTGAGGGCTGTGTGGGTGTGAGGTGATGTGGGTCTGAGGGGGTGGATGCAGCGGGTACTATATGTATGCCACCTGCGAGGATCAACTGTATGCATACTTGCATAGTACATACACCAAAATGTACACATACATGTGACCAGCCGAAAGCTTTCCCGCGTGTGTACAAACGTGGTGACGAGCAAGAATGCAAAGAGCCATGATGAAAATGCGGTGACTATGTGGCTCTGAAACCGTGGTGGGGTGGACAATTTGGGTAGCAACATAGCCTTCAGACCTGTGTGGGTACTGAGTATGTGGCACACAATGTGAGTGCATCAGTGCACACAACCAACACATACCGTCGCTGCTGCCACGTTGGCTGCTGCTGCACAGCATGTGTGATGCTGTTGTTGTGCACTGGCACCTATACACACGTGTACACTGTAGCACAGCGCAGCACGCACAAGCAGCTTCCTACTCGATGGGCAACGGTTGGCCGCTCAAGACTCGACCCTGCTTGGGACACCCTGTGATTAATCAAATGGTCGTATTGTTTGTATATGCCAACTGCAAGACTATTGGCATGCATATGGAGGAAAACCGACGGGGTGCAACTATGTGCGGGCTGCATCCATTGCCAGCAAACGGAACCCCCGAGGGTCTGTAACTCCATGCAAGCTAAGGATGCAAGCTAGCATTTGCATTTGTTAGTCAATATCCCATTCGGCACAGATCAAGGTGCAAGGACTCGAACACAATCGAACACCAAATTCAGGCGCGAATGATGCCCCCACTTTGTACACACTGCCCCAGTACATCAACGTGATGTACCTGTAATCGTGCTGCAGCTGTTGCTAGTTCCAAACGATCGGTTCAAGGGGGCAATCAAAAGAGCTTCTGAGGGATCATGATGATGATGGCAGCCACTTTGCTGTTTGTTTGTGTGGAATCTGTGACGTTTGTATGTGTACTTTAATTGTGTGTGCGGATTTTGTGCTATGCGCAATTTTTATGCTGTATGTGGAAATACAAAGTGAAAAACCCTGCATGCATCTCCATCCTCCCCATCTCTCAATAGGCCCCATTTGTGTGCTCCCCATCTGGCCCTGTTTGCAGCGTGCATCTGTAGCACTCAATGGCTACTGTGGATGGCATGCAGCATGCCAGCATTGCTTGGATTAAAGAGGTTGAGAAGTCTCTCAAGCACAAAGCGTGCACGGCGTGCACTAGGTGTCCACAAATGAAAAGCCAATGTATATACAGGTTTTGCTGCAGACAGTTGACTGCAGAATGAATCACTGTTATGCAAATGCACACATTGCCAGCACAAACATCCATACACATACACACACCATCCTCCACAGACATCCCCACACAACAACCCATCCTCTTTCCATACGTCTTTTTTAATACTTTCCGTGACCTGATTTCGTGACAGCTAAATACACACGACACATATTTATGGAGCCTGCGACATTGTTACAGGACTTGCTTGCACGGATTGCCGAGGCAGAGCATATTGAGCAACGCCACGCCCAAGAACGTCGTGCCTTGCACGATAGTATCAAAGTATCAGTATCTGCAGTGTCGGACAATGTTGTGCAGCTGCTGCAAACCCTAAAAGCAACCTGGTGGGTGAGGGTGCACATCATCTTGTTGTTGTATCGCTGCACCTCAACACCAACCTCTCTCAATACTCAAGGGAGAAGCAGCGCCAGGGATTGCAGCAGGAGGCGTGCGCCGCCAAAGATGCTGCAGAACAGTCGCTGGCAGAGTCCCGTGCGCAAATCGAGGCCCTGCAGCAAGAAAAGAGCGCCCTGCAACTCGACGTCACTGCTGCACTCAACTACCGTGCTGCATACAAGGCAGAGCATGAAAAGCACCAGCGCACCAAACAGCGACTGGAGCAGGCATTGGCTGGGAGTGCTGGGCATGAGACGCTCGTGGCTGTGCAGCAGCATGCTGCATTGCTGCAGGATGAGTTGCAACGATGCCAGGAGCAATGCAAGGTGTGAGGGTGTACCATGTGAGGATGCCTTGGTATCGTATGGCATATCATCGCAGCTGCTTCTATCAACACACGCAGTTGCTTGAGGATCAGTTGCACACCTACAGAGAGGCCTACCGGGCGTTGCTCACCAGCAGCACACCAAGCAGCACATCCAATGGGCCGCCCCATATGTCATGTCCTCCATGCATGTGCACCAACCCTGCTGCACCACAAGCACACCCTCCTGATGCCACCCTTCCTGCATCGATACCCCCATCACAAGACCCGGTTGTGTTGGCTGCTGGATCACCCAACATGACCTCTTGTGGTGCTGCTCCAGTAGCTACACACATGATCACAACAACCAGTCCATCACACCCGCAACAGCAGCATAGGATGCATGACACAACCTGCCCAACAGGGATGATGATGCCTTACAACCCACATCCTGTTGTTCCCAGCAACCATGACCCATCTTCCTCTTCATCCCCGCAGCATGATGTCCACCATACACCCCCCGACATGCCCCCCCCACCACCATGCATGCCAGCAACCACCAAGCAACCTGATGTGATACCTGCAACGGTGGTGGACATGTTTTTCAATAGTGATGATGAGACAGAGCAACCTAGCAGGGCAGTGGGGCTTGTGTGGCAGGTATGGGGGGCGTGTGCTGGGTCTGTTGAGACTCTATTGTACCTGTGGGTAATGCACACACTGTCATACACAATGCCAGGCACATGTCAACACACACAATGTCACACGAATGTCAACAATACGCACAGGGCAAGCTGCCACCCACCACCGCCAATGCCTCCCCACACCAGCACACCGCTACGCCACCTGTGGCACATTCCGACCCACCTTCCCAAGATGATATCACCCCCCTGGGCTTGCGGGCCTCCCCAGCAGCACATCACGGGGTGAAGCGTCTTGCTTGTACTACAAACGGTGAGGATGCTGCTGGTTGTGGGTCAACGCACGTGGGTCAACATGGGCATCATGGTGATGAAACTGGTGATGCTGCTGCTGGTGTGGTGTCACCCCCATACAAGTATCAAGCAGTCATACGAGGGCGGGATGCCCGGGCAAAGCTCACTGCAGTGGATTGCCAGGAATGTGCACGGTTTTGGGATGCCATGCAATCATGGAATGGTGACAACAATGGGGGAGATCATGTGGGAGGTGTTGCAAGGCCTGCATGCAATCATACTGGTATGGTCGTGCATGTGCTGCTGTTTTTGTGGACTACCAGAGACTGTGGTGTGTATACACATGCAGTGTACATATGCATGTTGTTTCCCTGCATTTTCCCACACGCATATACTTCCCATACAACCCCAAGCGCCAGGTACAGCAGCCGGTGGCAGCGCAAGCGCCCCCCTGTCACTGGCACAACTGCGACAGACTGTGGGGCGTCATCGGTTCAAGCATGTGCCCCCGCCCACCCCCCCTGGGTTTTGGGACATTGGGTTTGGTGACTCACAAGAACGGGAACAGCAACAGCAACGGGAACAACAAGCGCTTAAAGAACAGCAACAGCAGGGGATGGGGAGTCAACAGTCAGGGTCACCACCACCTGCCTCGGTACGTGCATGAATGAAGAGGGTTTAGTGAGAAAAGGCAGGCACGTGATTGCTGCAGCAAGGGCCATGCATGCAGTCCGAGAGTGAAGTGAACGTACACAGCAGCGTGATCCGTATGTGGATGTGATCAATTACAAGAGTGTAGAGTGAGTGCATGGGAGTGCGCAGTGATGATGCGTTTGTCGTGATAATTTGTGATAATCTTACAATGGCACTCAAATGTGTCAAAAATTTCTCACAATGTGTGAAATACAAAACCATATCCCATGCCGCACGCACCATCATGGTCAACAGCATCATCAGCAAGCACATGCAAACACAGATCGCTCAAATTGCAAACCCATTGAACATCAAAACTATTCCACACCATTCCGCAACGACGACACATCTTGCCTCAGCTTGCCACGCTGTGCCCCATGCCCCCCCTCCTTTTTGCCAACCCCCTGTCGTTTCGCACCAGCTCTCCGGCCCCCCTTGCGCGTCTTGCGGCGCTCTGGTAAACCAAGTCCTGTGACAGCCTCTAGCAGGGGGCCCAGTTGCCATGCCTGCTCCACACGTTGGGTGCCGTTTTGGGTGCGACGCAGTGCTGTGAGGTGTGCTCGGCTACCCAGGTGCATGCCCTGGGTGAGTAGGGTGGTGAGGGTGTGTGTGAGGGAAGAGATGGTGGTGAGGGTGTGAGAAGTGACGTGTTGTACATCTCGAGTAGATGTTTCGCTCGATCGCACCCAATCATCCACTTTCTCCCTCAACTCACCCATACCAAATCATGTGCCAGGGTGCGCACATATGTCCCCTTGCCGCACTGCACACGAAAATGAACATCCTGTGGTACACTCGCATCGCGTGTCAGCTCTAATGCAGTAATGGTGACACTACGTGGCTTCCTGTCAACTTCCTGCCCCTCACGTGCTGCCTCATATAGACGCTTGCCACCCACTCGAATCGCAGAGTACATTGGTGGTATCTGAGGGTGCATGTGATGATGGGTGTTGCAATGGGTGTGATGATGGGTGTCATGATGGGTGTACAAAGATGTGCAAGTATGTGTATGCATGTACATGCAGGGTCTTCACAGCACATACACATACCTGTTGTATTTCCCCCACAAATGCACGTGCTGCAGCCTGCAAATCATCATCTGTATGTGGTATGGTAATGCAGTTGTGTGCATACATACACAGCAGTGTGTGCGTACATGAACAGTAGCATATGTACATGTACACAAACGTTGTGCGTATACATCAACATCAGCGTGTGCATACATGGACACAGAATGGTGAGTGCATACATACACAGTAGTAAACCACACAGCAGTAAACCACACAGCAGTAAACCACACAGTAGTAAACCACACAGCAGAAAACCACACAGCAGTAAACCACACAGTAGTAAACCACCCAGTTGTAAACCACACCTGTGATATGCTCCCAAGGTGCCTCCTCATTCACCTCCGTGTCAGCGTCCTGTGAGGGGGTCCCCTGTCCAAGCCGCATGGTCCCTGTATACTCCTTGTGTAGCCCCATGAAGGTGTCTACTTGCTTGGTGGCACGTCCTATACAGAGCACCAGGAGGCCTGTTGCCATTGGGTCGAGTGTGCCTGCGTGTCCTACCTGGGGGGTGGGAGGGTGCGGGTGATCATGGGGTGGGGGGTTGCATGTGATCAAGGTATGGGGGGAAAGAGAGAGGGGGGGGGATTGTGTTGTGGTAGTTGGTTGTGTACAACAGCACATGGCTTTTTGGTGTGTATACCATCAGCATATGCCCAACCGCAATCTGTACATGCACACCCTACCCCCCCCGCCCCCCCCACACACCACCACCCACGCACTTTTTCAATTTTTACAACGCTGCGTAGTTTGCCACACACATCAAAGGACGTCCATCCCTTGGGTTTGTCAACAAGCACTACTGCGTTGGTCCATGCGTGATGGTCCGTGGGGAGTGGGTGATCAGAGGTGATGTAGGTGGTGGTGGATGCCGGTTCAGACGGTTCAGGAGGTGATTGAGCTGCTTCACTGTGGTTGCTGTGTGGGCAGTGGGATTAATGTGTGGGTTGCCAAGTGCCACCAGTACACCATCGCACACCTTGCCGCCGCATCTTGATGTGCAGCTGCTGCCATGGTTGCTCGTGGTGATTCGACCAACCTCACTATATGACCTTGAATGCGTCCCGCAATCTGTTGTCGACCTGTTGATGGTTTATTCAAGGGCAAGGGGGTTGCAACCTACAGTCAAACCCATTGGCATGCAATCATCTACAGGGTCACACCTGGGTGCTGGATCACCCGTGGCACCAAGGGCAACCACGTGCGTGGTACATGGCCTCGTAAAAACATGACAATAATCCCCATGCAACCATTTCCAGCCTGGTCAAATAGAGTTGCCTCGGTTGGCACCAAACGAGAAAAACAAGACATTTCCAGCCCTGCAGAAACAAAGCAAAATACCCAACATAATCCATCCAACATGCAATGCCTGGCGTAGCAACATTTGTTCGTGCGTGGTCACAGTCCAGTGCATGTTCCTCCCATCGTAATCGCCTCACTGTTTTGGCCTCCAACGCCCGCATCATGGCGAGCCACCTCTTTACCACATCATCATCTATGCATTGCAGTGATACCACAAAAATGCTGCGGCCAATAGGGGCCTGCAGCCGTAGCTTGTCTTTGACCAATTATGCATGCACACCCACCCCGCCACCACCCCGCCTGCTGCTGCGCCCAGCATTGCGTGTGCGTGGCCACCGCATGTTGGGATGCAGTACGCGTGCTGCTACATCTGTTGCAGACACTGGTATGTTTGTGTTGGGTGTGCAGCAGGGGGAGCGCTCGCACATACCACCCACTACTACCACCCACATGCACCATGTTTGCCCATCATATACAGATGCAGCAACACGTGTAAATTTGCCCAAGTCATTTGAGCCCACCACTTCAGAACAACGCATATATGAATGGTGTGTGTTTTGGGTGGGCGGAGGTGTTGTGTGTGTTTGTGGTGGGGGTTGTTATGTGTGAAGGGATCTTGTATTGGTGCACAACGATGCGCATTGTCAGTACAATATACAGTCATCCACCCACACATTTCCTCACAACAACACACACACAACAATCCCCCCCCAACAACACACCCACAACAACAACAACAACAACAACACCCCCACACAAAGGTGGGAATCCCAGGGTCACTTTGCCCCCACAGACAACCCAGACGCCCCCCCCTATGTGATCCCCATGCCCCCCCCAAATGTCACTGGCCGCCTTCACATGGGGCATGCCATGTTTGCCACACTCGAGGATATCATGACTCGATATGCTCGTATGCAGGGGAGGGCCACCTTGTGGTTGCCTGGGACTGATCATGCTGGCATTGCAACCCAGGTGTGTGAATTGGGTGGGGTGTGGTGGGTGGGTTGGGTATGGGTTGGGTGGGTTGATTGTGGTGGGTTTGATTAGGGAAGATTGTTGTAGTATGGGGGTATGTGTTGTCCTTGTTGTCATCTGTTGTATCTGTTGTTTTTGTTATTGTCGTTGTGCACTGTAGAGTATTGATAGCACGCCGCAACACACACACAGCTAGACCTCCCACAACTTTTACCCCCATTTTCCACACGTACTCCCACTCTTTCACACAACATCCCACCCATTCCCACCCACACCCCTCCCCCAAACACCCACACCCACACAGATGGTGGTGGAGCGCATGCTCACAGAGGAAGGCACCACCCGTAGGGAGTTGGGGAGAGATGCCTTTGAGTCACGTGTGTGGCAGTGGAAGGGACAGTATGGTGGGTTTATTACACAACAGTTGAGGAGACTGGGGGCTTCGTGTGACTGGAGTAGAGAGGCATTTACACTGGATGAACAATTGAGTGGTGTGTTTTTTTGGGGGGGTGATGTGTGTGTGTGTTTACACTGGATGAACAATTGAGTAGTGTGGAGGGGGTGCGGGGTGGATGATGTCTGCACATGTATGCCTGTACACACATAATGCCTGTACACACATATGTCAACACACACAACCACACACACAATCACACACACAATCACAAAACCACACAACCCAATAACACAACAGCTGCTGTGCGTGAGGCGTTTGTGAGGCTGCATGACAAGGGGTTGATATACAAGGGCACATACCTGGTCAACTGGTCACCCAATTTACAGACCGCTGTGTCTGACCTAGAGGTGTGTGTGTGTGTGTGTGTGTGTGTGTGTGTGTGTGTGTGTGTGTGTGTGTGTG
>VFQP010004909.1_pt1 | contig 12016 bp, 11 predicted proteins | sample 3512351 | NCBI WGS metagenome assembly VFQP01 (sample SAMN10412372, study PRJNA504923) | tailings metagenome | isolation source: Relicate 1 Philex TSF1 revegetated site | place: Philippines: Tuba, Benguet | collected 2017-08-29 | reverse complement strand
TGCTGCTGACCGACAGCCCCAGCATCCGCGACGTGATCCTGTTCCCCGCGCTGCGCCGCGAGGTCTGAGGCCTCAGAAGTTCAGCCGCAGGATCGCCTTGCGCGGGTCCTGGCCGAGCAGGCGCAGGCCCTCGTGCATCCAGCGCAGGTGGGCCTCGGCGTCCTGGCCGTGTTCGCCGCGCGCGTCGGGCAGCAGGGCCACCACCACCCGCAGGCGCAGCGTGGTGCCCGGGGGCAGGCGATCGGGCGAGCGCAGCCCCGCGGCCACCAGGCTGGTGGCCACGCCCGCGGCCTGCGTGTCCTTCACCGGGCCTTCCATCAGCAGCGCGAAATCCTGGTCGTCCACGCGCGCGGCCGTGTCCACGTCACGCGCCTGCGAGCGCAGCAGCGAGGCCGTGATGACCAGCGCGCGGTCCGCGGTCTCGCGGCCGTGGCGCTCCAGCAGTTCGGCGTGGTTGTCCAGGCGCACCAGCAGCAGCGCGCTCGAATGGTGGTAGCGCTGTGCGCGCACCAGGCTGTCGTGCAGGCACAGCATCATGTGCGAACGCACCATCAGCCCGGTCAGAGGCTCGGTGCGCTCGAGCGCGCGGGCGCGCATCTGCGATTCGTGCTGCATGCGCGAGCGCTGCAGCAGCGCATAGACCAGCACGGGCGCTTCGAGCGTGGCCGCGATCACCATGCCGTACTGCGAGAGGAAGCCCGACGAGATCAGGTTGAAGTTGCGCATCACCGGCAGTGCGCCCGCGATCAGCACCGGCAGCATGCCCAGCACGAACCAGCGCAGCCAGCCATCGCCGCTGCGCCAGGCGCGCCAGAGCATGGCCGCGATGGTGGCCATGGCCGCCGTGCCCAGCGCCGTGACCGCCTGCAGCGAGAGCCGGCTGGGCGCGATCAGGTCCCAGGCCACCGTCGCGAGCCACAGCAGCGCCAGGCCCAGGCACAGGCGGTCCAGCAGCCGCCCCAGGCGCCGCGGCTGGGCCACCTGGCGCACGAACAGCAGACCGGCCACGCCCATGAGCGGCAGCAGCACGAACTCGGCCACCTGGTTCCAGCGCGCCTGGCCCGGCCACAGGAACTGTCCGCCCACGCCGAGCGAGGCCGCCATGCCCAGGCCGAGCAGGGTGGTGTAGACGGCGTAGAGGGCGAAGGCCATGTCGCGGTACACGGCCACGTGCACCAGCGCCACCAGGGTCAGCAGGAGCGCCATGCCGAAGTAGACGCCCAGGCCGAACTGCTGGTGGATGCGCATCTCGCGCAGCGTGTTGTGGTCGTGCAGCCGCAGCTCGCCCGAGAAGGGCACGCGCGCGTGCTCGATGCGCACCCAGTAGCGCACCGCTTCGCCCGGGCGGGCATCCAGGCCGAACACCGGGTAGCGGTCGGGATGGGCCCAGTCGCGCACCGGCAGGCGGTCGCCCGCACGCTGCACCCGCCAGCGGCCCTGGGCGTCGCGGTGGTAGAGCTCGATGAAGTCGGTGCCCGAACGCGCGAGCTCGAGCTCCCAGGCCGCGTCGGTGCTGCGCTGCATCACCTCGAAACGGATCCAGAGCGCGGCGTCGTTGGCCAGGCGCGTGCGGTCACCGGCCGCGCGCGGGGTCCAGACGCCGGTGTGGCGATGGGCCTCGATTTCCTCGATGCCCAGCGAACCATTGGGGTCGAGCAATTGCTCGCTGCGCCCGGCCAGATCGACCGTGCCGTGCCGGTCGTCGAGCACGATGGGTCTGGAGGGTTCCCCGGCGCTGGGGGCGGCGATCGCGGCTAGGGCGGTGGACGTGGGCGGTGCGATCAGGGCGAGGCACAGACCCAGGGCAGCGCCGAGGCGCTGCCACACTGTGGGGGACGAGGGCATAGGGGGCGATTGTGCAATCGCCCCGGCCGGATCAGGCGTAGGCGGCGAGCGCCTTGCGCATTTTCTTCATGGCCGCCACTTCGATCTGGCGGATGCGCTCGGCGCTCACGCCGTACTCGGCGGCCAGTTCGTGCAGCGTCATGCCGCCCGAGCCGTCGTCGTTCACCTTGAGCCAGCGTTCGCTCACGATGCGGCGCGAGCGCTCGTCGAGCTCACCCATGGCGCGCGCGATGCCTTCGGTGGCCAGGTGGTCGCGCTCGGCCGACTCGATCATGGCCGTGGGCTCGTGCGAGGCGTCAGCGAGGTAGGCGATGGGACCGAAAGCCTCCTCGCCATCGTCGCCGGGCGCGGGGTCGAGCACCACGTCGCCGCCCGACAGGCGCGTTTCCATCTCGCGCACTTCCTCGGGCTTGACCTTGAGCTCGCGCGCGACCACGCCGATCTCGGCGTCGCTGAGCACCTCGCGGTGGGTGTCGCCGTCGAGGGCTTCGGCGCGCAGGCCTTGCTTGCGCGAGCGCAGGTTGAAGAACAGCTTGCGCTGGGCCTTGGTGGTGGCCAGCTTGACCATGCGCCAGTTCTTCAGGATGTACTCGTGGATCTCGGCCTTGATCCAGTGGATGGCGTAGCTCACCAGGCGCACGCCCTGGTCGGGGTCGAAGCGCTTGACGGCCTTCATGAGGCCCACGTTGCCTTCCTGGATCAGGTCGCCGTGGGGCAGGCCGTAGCCCAGGTACTGGCGCGAAATGGACACCACCAGGCGCAGGTGCGACATCACGAGCCGGCCGGCGGCTTCGAGGTCGTTGTGGTCGCGCAGGCGGCGGGCGGCTTCCTGCTCTTCCTCGAGGGTGAGCAGGGGCAGGCGGTTGATCGCGGAGATGTACGCGTCCAGGTTGCCCAGCGGCGGCAGCGTGAGCGAGCGGCTCCAGGGGCTGGCAACGGCCAGGGCACCAGGGGCGGCGGGATGCGCGACAGCAAGCGATGGGGACATGGATGACCTCCTCGGGAAATCGGCCGAAATATTAGCACTCGCTTGGAGAGAGTGCTAAAGCAGAAGTTCCATCCCGCCGCCACGGGTGGGCCATGGCGGGCGGTTAGAGTCTGGGCCTCTTTCTGGAGCTCCCCATGACCTGGCTCGTTCTCGGACTGGTGCTGTTTCTCGGCATTCATTCGGTATCCATCGTGGCGCCGCGCGGTCGGCACGCCATCGCGCACCGCATCGGCGAAGGCCCCTGGAAGGGGCTGTACACGCTGGTGGCGCTCGCGGGCTTCGGCCTGATCGTGGCCGGCTACAGCGCCGCGCGCCAGGACCCGGTGCTGCTCTGGACGCCGCCGCCGGCCATGCGCCACCTGGCCGCGCTGCTGATGCTGCCGGTGTTCGTGCTGCTGTTCTCGGCTTACCTGCCCGGACGCATCCAGCGCGCGGCCAAGCACCCCATGCTCGTGGCGACCAAGCTGTGGGCGCTCGCGCACCTGCTGGCCAACGGCAACCTGGCCGACGTGGTGCTGTTCGGCGCCTTCCTCGCCTGGGCGGTCGCCGACCGCATCTCGGTCAAGCGCCGCGCCGCGGCCGGCCTGCTGCGCCCGGTGCACGGCGCCTCGCCCGGCCGTGCCAACGACGCCATCGCGCTCGTGGGCGGACTGGCCGTGTATGCCGTGTTCGCCTTCTGGCTGCACGGCTTCCTGATCGGCGTGCGCCCCTTCGGTTGAGCGCCGGGAACCGCCGCGGGGTACCACGCCTCCATCGGCCAGCCCCCCCCCAACGACGGAGATCACATGACCCGAGCTTTTCCCCGCCGGGCCCTGGCGCTGGCCGCCGGCCTGATGGGCCTGGCCAGCGGCGCCAGCGCCAGCGGCCTCTCCCCCGAAGTGCTCACGCGCGACCTGCAGAACCCCTGGGGCCTGGCCTTCATCGGCGAGGGCCGCATGCTGGTCACCGAGCGCCCCGGCCGCATGCGCGTGGTCGAGGCCGACGGCCGCCTGGGCCCGCCACTCAAGGGCCTGCCCGAGATCGACGCCGTGGGCCAGGGCGGCCTGCTCGACGTGATCACCGACCGCGACTTCGCGCGCAACCGCACGCTGCACTTCTGCTACAGCGAGCCCGGCCTGGGCGGCAATTCGACCGCCATGGCCTCGGCGCGGCTGTCGGACGACCGCAGCCGCCTCGACGACCTGCGCGTGGTGTTCAGCCAGAAGCCCAAGGTGGCGAGCCGGCTGCACTTCGGCTGCCGCATCGCGCAGGCCGCCGATGGCAGCCTGTTCCTGGCGCTCGGTGACCGCTACAACCGCATGCAGGACGCGCAGACGCTGGACAACCACCAGGGCAAGCTGGTGCGTGTGCTGCCCGACGGCCAGCCGCACCCCGGCAACCCCTTCGTCAACCGCGCGGGCGCGCGGCCCGAGATCTACACGCTCGGCCACCGCAACATCCAGGGCGCGACGCTCGCGGCCGACGGCACGCTCTGGACCATCGAGCACGGCCCGCAGGGCGGCGACGAGCTCAACCGCCCCGAGGCCGGCAAGAACTACGGCTGGCCCGTCATCACCTATGGCGAGAACTACGGCGGCGGCCGCATCGGCGCGGGCATCACGAGCCGCGAGGGCCTGGAGCAGCCGGTGCAGTACTGGGTGCCGTCGATCGCGCCCTCGGGCCTGGTGTTCCTGGGCAGCGACCGTTACGGCCCGGGTTGGAAGGGCAGCCTGTTCACGGGCTCGCTCAAGTTCCGGCAGCTGGTGCGCCTGCAGATGGAGGGCGGCCGCGTGGTGAAGGAAGAGCGCCTGCTCGGCGAACTGAACCAGCGCGTGCGCGACGTGCGCGAAGGCCCCGACGGCCTGCTCTACCTGCTCACCGACGATCGCGACGGGCAGCTGATCCGCTTGCGGCCCCGCTGAGGGGTGGCCGGCGGGGCAGCCGGGGGGCCCGGTCGGGCGGCCGGCGCGCCCTAGCCCCGTTGGACGGGGCGCACCACCCGCGGGAACATGGCAGGCCTCCTGGTGACGCATTCGGCGTGTCCGCTTCCGGACGTGTCGAGACAGGAAACCCCATGCCATCCATTTCATTCAGCCATCTCGTCGCTCGGGCGGCACAAGGCGGCGCGCTGCGCCTGAGCAAGAAGCCGGGGGGCATCCGGCTGGCCGTGTACAAGGGCAACATCGCCGCGCGGGTGGCGGACCGTCTGCGTGGCCTGAGCGCCTCGGGCCGGGCCAACGCCGACCTCCGGAAGCAGTTTCTGAACGCCACGAAGCGGGCCTATGGCTATACGGTGGTCGCGGCGGTCGAGCAACGCTTGGGCGGCTACAGGAGCCCAACGTTGAGTGCCCGAAAGATTCTCGACCTGGCCTCTTATGCCCATCAAGTGGCGGTCGACCAGGTGTTTTCAGAAGCGGGGCCGGTCAACGTGTTCAGCGTGCTCGATGGGCGGCTTGCAGAACTCTTTCGGGGCGAAGCGAGGCACAACATGGTCCAGGCGCTCAGGGCGCCCGAAGACGCGTTTCGCGCCTCGGTGAAAGCCGCGCTTCAAGACGCGCTCAAGCCCTGGTTCGACAACAACGAAGACCTGAGCGACGAGGTGCTCGAGCGTGCCCTGGCGTCTGCGCTGATGACGGCCGCGGAGCAACACGATCGGCTGTTGCCAGCGCTGCAGAACCGTGTCGCGGTGAACTTCACCGGCTTGGTCGATGCCACCATCGGCTCGCTGGGTTGTTCGTCCCAGTTGGCTGCCAAACGCAAGGACGAGCTCGCTCAGCCGTCGAACGGGTTGCGGGCCTCGGTGCTGGCCGGTTTCGCGAAGCTGGTGCAGCGTCGCTTCCTGGCCGAGGCGCCCGCGGAGGTGACCACCGAATGGCTCGACACGACGCTGCTGAGCGCCTTCCGGACGGCTTTTTATGCGCAGGCCATGCAACAGCCCACCTTGTTGGGCAGCGTGCTCCGCTCACCGGTGATTGCCTTCGGTCCGCACACGCGGTCGCTCGCGGCCGAAATGGCGCAGGGCATGCTGCCGCCCCGTGGCTGCTCGCCCGAGGCGCTGAAGCGGTTTGCGCAAGAGGCCCTGTCGGTGGCCCTCGATCTGTGGGACCGGCGCGAAGCCATTCACCACGTTCAGCCTGCCGTCACCGGACAGCAGCAAGCGGCCCTCTTGCTGAAAACCATCATGGAGACCCGGGCCCATGAGCTGCTGGACGGCTCGGACAAGGCCCGCCTGAGCACATTCACCGACAAGGTCAACCAGGCGACCCGGCAGCGCCTCAGCGCGTGAGCCAGCGCCGCGAGGCATGGCTCGCGCCGTCCACCAGCGCCACCAGCAGCAGCATGGCCGCCAGGATGGTGGCGGTCTTGCCCATCTGGAACAGCCCCATGTGGAAGGCCAGCAGTTGGCCCAGGCCACCCGCGCCCACCACGCCCAGCACGGCGGCCGCGCGGATGTTGTTCTCCCAGCGGTACAGCGTGTAGCTCAGCAGCTGCGGCAGCACCTGCGGCAGCGTGGCGTAGAGGAACACGCGCGCGCGCCCCACGCCCTGCTGGCGCAGCGCGTCGCCCGGGCCGGGCGGGGCGTTCTCGATCGCCTCGGCGAACAGCCGCCCGAGCACGCCGGCCGTGTGCAGCGCGAGCGCGAGCGTGCCCGCGAACGGACCCAGGCCCGCGCTGATGAGCAGCAGCGCCGCCCACACGAGTTCGGGGATGCTGCGCAGCGCGTTGAGCAGCCAGCGCGTGGGGCCGCGCGCCCAGGCGGCGTCGCCGTCGTGCAGGCGGCTCGCGGGCACCGCGAGCGCCAGGCCCGCGAGCGCGGCCAGACCGGTGCCCAGCGCCGACATGGCCAGCGTTTCCCAGGCGCCGGTGGCCACGCGCTGCAGGAAAGAGGGCGAGGTGTCGGGCGGGAAGAACTCGCCCACGAAGCGGCCCATGCTCTGCGCCGCTTCCCACGACAGGAACTGGCGCCATTGCAGGTCGAGCGACCAGAAGCTGGCCACGATCAGCGCGAGCACGCCGAGCGCGAACCAGCCGCCGCGGTGGCGCAGGCTCAGCAGGCCGGGCGGCAACCGGTAGGGCGGGTTGGCGGCGGCGGGGCGGCGCGGGTTCATCCCAGGGCCTTTCGCAGCCAGGCGCTCGCACGGTCGGCCAGCGCCACCAGGGCCATGAACACCAGCAGCATGCTCGCGACCTCGCCGCCGTTGAACATCTTCATGGAGTTGTCGAGCTGCTGGCCCAGGCCGCCCGCGCCCACGAAGCCCAGCACCACCGAGGATCGGATTGCGCATTCCCAGCGGTAGACGGTGTAGCTCGTGAGCTCGGCCGCATTGGCCGGCAGCAGCGCGTACAGAAAGGCCTGCAGCCGGCCGCTGCCGTTGCGCAGCAGGGTCTGGGTGGCGTGGGGTTCGCCGCTTTCGAGGATTTCGCCGTAGACCTTGCCCAGCATGCCCGCGTAGGTGAGCGCGATCGCCAGCACACCGGCCGTGGGCCCCAGGCCCACCACGCGCACGAACACCAGCGCCCACACGAGCTCGGGAATGCTGCGCAGCACGATGAGCAGCCAGCGCACCGCCTGCCGCAGCGCGGCCGGCAGCGGGGCCATGCGGCCCGACAGCGCCGACACCGAGAGCACGCGCGTGCCGACCAGCGTGAACGGCACGGCCAGCAGCAGCGCGAGCGTGACGCCCGCGGTGGCCATGGCCACGGTGCGCCAGGTTTCGCGCGCGACCATCTTGAGGAATTCGGCGTCGTGTGCGAGCGGCACGAAGCTGCTCAGGAACTGGCCCGTGACCTTGAGGTTCTTCGGTTCGAACAGCACCCAGGGCCGGAACTCCGTGGCCACGCCCAGGGGCCACAGCAGCACCAGCGTGGCCGTGATCCAGAACAGGCGCGGCAGCCAGGCCGGGTCGCGCGCGGGCGCGCCGGGGCGGGGGGCGGCGAGGGTGTTCACGCGCGGTCCCTCAGCGGCAGTGCATGACCACGGGCTGCACCACCGGGGCGTCGGGCGCGGCCGCGCCTTCGCCGCGCAGCTCGTGCTCGAAGCGGTCGTAGAGCCGCGCGAGGCGCTCACGCGTGACCTCGGCCGCGGGCAGGTCGAAGGCGAGCTGGCCGTCGCGCAGGCCCACGATGCGCGGGAAGTGTTCCAACGCCACGTCGACCTGGTGCAGCGAAGCCACGAGCGTGGCGCCGCGTTCCTGCGCGCCCGCGATCAGCGTGGTGACGGCCTGGCGCGAGCGCGTGGGGTCGAGCGCCGAGAGCGGCTCGTCCACGAACCAGGCCTGGGCCGGCGCGAGCAGGGCGCGCGCCAGGCCCACGCGCTGGCGCTCGCCGCCCGAAAGCCGGTCCACGCGCTCGAAGAGCTTTTCGCCGAGGTCGAAGCGGTCGAGGGCGTCGAACGCGGCGGGGATGTCGTGCGGGTAGAACAGCGAGCGCACGCTGGCCCACAGGCCCAGGGCAGGCAGGCGCGCCGCGAGCACCGCGGTGACCACGCGCTGGCGCGGCGGCAGCGGCGGCACCTGAGGGGCGAGGAACAGCCGCCCGCGCAGGCGCTGCAGCTCGCGCCGCGGCAAGGACCACGGCGCGCTGCCGCCGACGCCGAAGCGGCCCGCCGAGGGCGGCTGCGCGCAGGCCAGCAGGTGCAGCAGCGTGGTCTTGCCCGCGCCCGAAGGGCCGATGACCGCGAGGCGCTCGCCCGCGGCGATGCGCAGGCTCAGGCCCTGCAGGGCCGGGGGCAGGCCGGGGCGTGCGGTGCGGTGGCGCACGCTGACGTGGTCGAGGTCGAAGTTCACGGCCCGCATTAGAACCCGGCCGCGCTGCGAAAGCCCGCGAAGAGGTCGTTGCGTTCGGCGCTGAAGAAGTTGCGGTAGCGCGGGTGGCGCAGGTGCGCGGCCGTGGCGTGGCTCGCGCCCTTGAGCACCGGGCGGCCGTCGAACCAGGGGCGCGAGTAATCGCGGTAGGGGTGGGCCACGAAGCCCGGGAAGGGCGCAAAGGGGCTCGAGGTCCATTCCCAGACCTGGCCCCAGGCGAAGCCGGGCGCGCCGAGCGCGGCGCATTCCCACTCGGCCTCGCTGGGCAGGCGCCGGCCGGCCCAGTCGCACCAGGCCCGGGCTTCGGCCGCGCTCAGGTGGCAGGCCGGGGCCATGGGATCGAGGGGCTGCCACACGCCATGCCGGTGCCGCTGCCACTGGCCACCGGCGCGGCGCAGGTGGCGCGGCACCGGCACGGCACCCGCATCAACCGCGGGCAGGTAGCGCGCCCAATGCACGGGCTGGGCGTCGATTTCGAAAGCCGCGAGCGCCACGCTGGCCCCCGGCAGCTCGTTGTCGAACGCAAAGCCCCGGCCGGGCCGGCCCAGGCGCCAGGTTTGCGCGGGCAGGCGCAGGGGGGGCCGCGGTGCGGCGGGCGCGGGCGGCAGGTGTTCGGCGGGCAGGGCGATGCCCAGGGTCTGCGCCATGTAGACCCAGGCCTCGGCGTGCATGTCTTCGTGGAACAGCGCGAGGCGGAAGAAGTAGAGCGCGTCGTCGTGGTCGTCGGCGCGCGCGAGCAGCGCCAGGGTGTCGTCGAGGCTGGCCTGCAGGTCGGCGCGGGTCTGGTCCAGCGTGGGCAGCGGCAGCGACCATCGCTTGGCGTGCGGCACCGCGCTGCTGTCGTACAGCGCATCCGCGTCCAGGCCGCGCGCGGCCTGGCGCGCCGGGTGCAGCGGGTGCTCGGGGTCGGCCTGCGCGCCGCGGTTGCGCCCGGGGTGGCGCGCGATCCAGCGGTCGGTGAACCAGGCGATGTGGCCCAGCTCCCACAGCGGCGGGTTGAGCTCGGGCGAACGCGGCACCGCCAGCGCGGGGCCGAGCGCGGCCTCGTAGGCGTCGAGCAGGCGCAGCGTGCGTGTGCGGGTGGTCTGCAGCAGCGCGGCCAGCGCCGCGGGCCCGGCGCGGCGCGCGGCTTCTCCCACGGTTTCATCGGTTGCTGCCTGCTCGCTCACAATGCTGGCCTTCATGCGCGCCGACCCACGCCCCCTGCTGTGCATCGCCACCCCTGCGATGGCCGACGCCAACAACGGCAACTGGCAGACCGCGCGGCGCTGGCAGCGGCTGCTCTCGGGCCATTATCGGGTGGCTCTCGCGCGCCACTGGGCCGAACTCGAGGGCCCCGAGCGGCCGGCCGCGCTGATCGCCCTGCACGCGCGGCGCTCGGCCCCGGCGATCGCCGACTGGGCGCGCGAAGCCGGCGGCGCGCCGCTGGTGGTGGTGCTCACCGGCACCGACCTGTACCGCGACATCGCGCACGACGCCGACGCGCGCCGCTCGATCGGGCTTGCGCACCGGCTCGTGGTGCTGCAGGAGCGCGCGCCGCTGGCGCTGCCCGAGGCCTTGCGCGCGCGCTGCCGCGTGGTGTTCCAGTCGTGCCCGGCGCGTGCGCCGCTGCCCCGGCCGCGCACTTTTCTGCGCGCCGTGATGGTGGGCCACCTGCGCGACGAGAAGTGGCCGCAGACCCTGTTCGAGGCCGCGCGCGCGATCGCGCCGCACGAGGGCATCCGCATCGACCACGTGGGCGGTGCGCTCGACGCGGCGCTGGGCGAGGCCGCGCGCGCCACCGCCGCGGCCTGTCCGCACTACCGCTGGCTCGGCCCCTTGCCGCACGCCCAGGTGCTGCGCCGTCTGCAGCGCGCGCACCTGCTGGTGCACACCAGCCGCATGGAAGGCGGCGCGCACGCGATCCTCGAAGCGGTGCGCTGCGGCACGCCGGTGCTGGCCTCGCGCATCGACGGCAACCTGGGCATGCTGGGCGAGGCTTATGGCGGCTACTTCGCGCCCGGCGACGCGGCCGGCCTGGCGGCCTTGCTGCGCGACTGCCGCGAGGGCATGAACGCCGCCGATGGCAGGCTCGCCGGCCTGGCCGCACAATGCCGCGCACGCGCGCCGCTGTTCGACCCCGAGCGCGAGCGGCAGGCGCTGCTGGACCTGCTGGGCGAGCTGCGCCCTGGCCACTGACACGGAGAACCCCATGAACGCCCCCACCCCCGGCGCCGCCACCGAGCCGCGCCTGACCAGCCTCTCGCACGGCGGCGGCTGCGGCTGCAAGATCGCCCCCGGCGTGCTCAGCGAGATCCTCAAGGGCACCACGCAGATGCCCATGCCCAAAGAACTGCTGGTGGGCATCGAGACCGCCGACGACGCAGCGGTGTACCGACTCAACGACGAGCAGGCGCTGATCGCCACCACCGACTTCTTCATGCCCATCGTGGACGATCCCTACGAGTTCGGGCGCATCGCGGCCACCAACGCCATCAGCGACGTGTACGCCATGGGCGGCACGCCCATCATGGCGCTCGCGCTCGTGGGCATGCCGATCAGCGTGCTGTCCACCGAAACCATCGCCCGCATCCTCAAGGGCGGACAGGACGTGTGCCAGGCCGCGGGCATTCCGATCGCGGGCGGCCACACCATCGACTCGGTCGAGCCCATCTACGGCCTGGTGGCGCTGGGCCTGGTGCACCCCGAGCGCGTCAAGCGCAACGCCGACGCGCGCGTGGGCGACCGCCTGGTGCTGGGCAAGCCGCTGGGCGTGGGCGTGCTGTCGGCCGCGCTCAAGAAAGACCGGCTCGACGCCGAGGGCTACGCCCAGATGATCGCCAACACGACCAAGCTCAACACGCCCGGCCCCGAGCTCGCGAAGCTCGCGGGCGTGCACGCGCTCACCGACGTGACGGGCTTCGGCCTGGCCGGCCACGCGCTGGAGCTGGCACGCGGCGCGAACACCGCGGTGCGCCTGGACTGGTCGCGCGTGCCCCTGCTCGCGGGCGTGCGCGAGCTCGCCGCGGCCGGTGTGGTCACCGGCGCCTCGGGCCGCAACTGGGCCGCCTACGGGCACGAGGTGCAACTGGGCGCGGCGCTGCAGGCGAGCGACCAGGCCCTGCTCAGCGACCCGCAGACCAGCGGCGGCCTGCTGGTGTCGTGCGGCGCCGAGGCCGTGCCCGAAGTGCTCGCGGTGTTCCAGCGCCACGGCTTCGCGCAGGCCGCGGAGATCGGCGAGGTGGTGCCGGCCGACGGTGGCGCGCGGCTGCGGGTGGGCTGACATGCCGTCCATCCTCGTCTTCGACATCTTCGGCACCGTGGTCGACTGGCACGGCAGCATCGTGCGCGAGGTGGCGGCGCTGTACCCGCAGGTCGACGCCGACGCCTTCGCGCTGGCCTGGCGCGCGGGCTACCAGCC
>VFQP010004908.1_pt1 | contig 12019 bp, 12 predicted proteins | sample 3512351 | NCBI WGS metagenome assembly VFQP01 (sample SAMN10412372, study PRJNA504923) | tailings metagenome | isolation source: Relicate 1 Philex TSF1 revegetated site | place: Philippines: Tuba, Benguet | collected 2017-08-29 | reverse complement strand
TGCCAACGATTCGCCCGAAGAATTAAAACAAATGATTCAGTCGGTTTTGGAAGATGTTCAGCAACTCAATAAGTTGGCCAATGGTCTGCTAGATATTGCGAGCATGGATACCAACCAAACACCCCTGAAATACACTTTAGTAAATATTACTGAGCTGGTGTGGCAAGTACGGATGGAGCTACTTGAGAAAAAACCACAGTACCAAATCCTCGTAATGCTTGAGCAAGAACGAGACTTTATGCCTGAGGTATATGCTCACGAACCTTTGCTATATACGGCATTGATAAATCTTATTGAAAATGGGGCAAAGTTTTCATCCAATCATACGGTTTCGGTAAAAATAGCCTGTGAGCCGTCGGCTATTAAGCTGTTGATCCATAATGAAGGCAAACCGATTCCTCCCAACGAAATCCAAGAAATATTTGACCCTTTCAAAAGAGGCTCGAATGCCCGAAATACAGCTGGGCATGGCGTTGGGCTTTCGTTGACCAAGCGTATCGTCGACCTTCATAAGGGCGATTTAACCGTAGTATCGTCAGAAAAAGAAGGTACTTTATTTACTTTATCGCTTAGTAATAAGCCTATTTTACCCAAAAACTAAAATCTAATGTTGTTCTAAGGTGAGTCTGAAGTTGTCCTAATGTTGAGGTTGCATCTTTGTATTGTAAACAAAACGAAACAACCATAAAACAATCATATCATGAAAACTTTAGCATCAGTATTCGGACTTATTCTTTTCGCTCAAACAATCACAATGGCACAACACGCTTGGTCTGGCGACCCAGGATACAATGCCAATAACTATAAACACCCAAACAAAGCGGCTGTTGCTAGCAAAAGCGAAAAGTCGCCTCAATCTTCTTCAGCGTTGGCTTTGATGGGCAAATCTAACAGAGATTACAAAAAAGTTAATGATTCGGCTATTGAAAAGCAAATCAGACTTGATTACAACAAAACACAAGCTGAAATTACTCAAGTACGAAATCATAAAATGCCATATACGCCATTTCAGAGTTCGGTGACCGACAAAGAGTTGGCGATAAAATCGGACACTGGCGATAAAAACTAATTATTGTTTAGAAGGTTTAAAGGCTTGTCGATGCTTTACAAAGGTATTTCGACAAGTCTTTTTTGTTTCTTCAAAACAACCTGTCTGAAAAAGACATAAAATAGCTGAGTTGATAAGAATAGCTTTGCGATGTATTCAAATACCTGACTATCAAACAATACATTTTATTCATTAAGCTTATTTATCATTTGTGAAAGTACCTCAACCACTTTCCTAAGCTTTGGCCTTTATTATACAACAAAGCGGCTGTAGAAGCTAGTGCCTCGGACAATAATACAGGTTTATCTAAAATAGAAGTAGCATAAATTACCGATGGCAACTGTATAATAGTATCCAAATCTTGGAGTGTTCCAGCTACCAAAATCATAGGCTTTTGCCAATATTGAGCTTTTTGCCACACCACCGAAAGAACTTTCCCTTGCCAAGATTGCAAGTCGATACGTCCTTCACCCGTAATAATCAAATCTGTTTGCTGAATCGCTTCGTCGAGCTGTAGGGTGTCAAAAATCCAAGTAGCTGCCGAACAAATCTGAGCATTCAAAAAGCAAATAGCCCCTGCTCCTATTCCTCCTCCAGCCCCACTACCTTCTATATCCTGAACATCCTTATAGAAAGTATTGGCCATTAGCTTGGCCACCGAAGCCAAACCTTGGTCGAGCAATGCTACAGCACTTGGGTCTGCCCCTTTTTGTGGAGCATATACGTATGCGGCTCCATTAATACCATACAAAGGGTTTTTTACATCGGTTGCCACCCAAAAATCAACAGACTGCAAATTCGGATGCACCGATGCAGTGCCTACAGATGTTATTTCGACCAAATTTTGTCCTTTAGGAATTATACTTTGCCCATTTTTACCATAAAAAGTATATCCCAAAGCCAAGGCCATTCCAAGGCCTACATCATTGGTAGCACTGCCGCCAGCAGTTAGTACGATTTTTTTAGCTCCTTTGTCCAAAGCATCAGCAATTAATTCGCCTGTACCAAAGGTTGTTGTTTGTAAACAGTCTCTTTCGTCTACTTTTAGGAGTTCTAACCCAGAAGCTCGTGCCATTTCTACAATAGCCAATTGCTGAGATGCTACCCACAAGTACGATGCCTCAATAGCTCGCATAAGTGGGTCATGACACCGAACCGTTACCCATTCGCCCTCCAATACATCGGCCAAAATTACTAGTGTACCTTCGCCACCATCGGCCAAAGGGAACACACGACAATGAGCTTCTGGAAAGGTAGACTCAATGCCTGAAGCAAGCGAATCACATACCTCAAATGCAGGAAGAGCATCTTTAAACGAGTCGGTAGCAATTAGTATATTCATAAGATTATCAACACTTTATGGATAGTCAACAACATTCTAACAAACTGTTTTTTTAAAGTACAAACGGCTGGAAAAGGCTGTTTTTGTAGAGAAAAACAAACTTATAATCAATACAAAATACTTGGTAAAATGGTTAGTATTTTTAGACTAAAGCTTAATCGAAGCACAGAAATAAAAGCAGTTCCGCTAGTATTAATCAATACCGTGTTAATCATTTTATTTATTTTTGAGGTTTGCCAATTTCGTCGGTATCAGAATCGTTGAACTCTAGTTTACTTCGAGTTATTATATCAACTAAAATATTTTTGAGATACCCCAATTTTATACTGTCGGTAAAGCGTAGAAATATTTATTCCTTCTTCTATACAGCTCATGTACCTGTCAACAATAGCTGTAACCAAATAAGTCTTACTTGCATTTTCTTTAATCTTGGTTAAAAGTCTATCCGTTGGCACATCTAACTGCTTAAAAGCATTTAATTAATCTGACATCAAAATACTAAATTATTTTTACAGTCATTTGTACAGTTCAGTAAACACACCCTCCTTTTTACGCAAACTGCTTATACAAAATCAGTAATGCCGAAATAATAAATACCATTCCTGCTAACTGATTAATACGCCGAATTACTTTTTCGGTTAATACTTTTTTCATTTTATTGGCATAAAAAGAAATCAATGATTCGGCTAGCATTGTGGCAACTAGGCTAAACGAGAAAAAAACAACGATTTCGTTAAGACTAAACTGCTGAGCTCCTTTTAGGTAGGTAGATGTACCAAAAACAGCAATATAATTGGATGGGTTTAATAAATTTAACAATAATCCCGAAGTGAAGTAATATAAAAAAGTACCAAACTTGGTTTGGGGATACACCAACTGTGTTTGTTGCTTGAAGAGGCTAATACAGCCCAAAGCTATCAAAAGTGTAGCTCCACCGATAGACAAATATTCGTCAAAATGCTCAATTTGAGGTAATAGAGCTGTTCCAAAAACAGCAAAAAACATCAAAATAGCATCTGCTACAGTTACACCCAAGGCTATCAAAACACCACTTTTGTAGCCATTATCAATACTTGTTTGTACTAATCTAAAAAATGCTGGCCCAAATGTAAAACATAAGATAAAGCCATATAAAAAACCAAATACTATCGCAGAAATCATAATCTCCTTTTTAAATACCTTTCAATCGGGCTACTTTGAGTAACGCCGCAATACTTAATGAATCTGTAATTTCAGCATTCATTACCATTTCTACCGCTTGCGATAGGCTTACTTTTTTGATTACTAATATTTCGGTATCGTCTGGCTCTGATTCGCCAAAACTAAGTTGCTCGGCCATATACATATAGCCAACTTCGTCAGTTACCGAATTGGAGGTATGAATCCGTCCTAGCTCTGTCCAGCTACGGGCTTCAATACCTGTTTCTTCCTTGAGTTCTCTTTTGGCCGAATCTAAGCTATCTTCGTTCATAGGGCCACCTCCCATAGGAATTTCCCACGAATATTCTTCCAAAGGATAACGATATTGGCCTACTAGCCAAGTATTATTATGCTCGTCGAGGGGTACTATGGCTATTGCCTTATTTTTGAAGTGTGCAACGCCATAAATACCGGGGTCGCCATTGGGTTTTATTACTTCTTCATGCCTAACAGTTACCCACGGATTATCATAAACTTGGGTTGAGGCTATTTTCTGCCAAGGATTTTTGTGTGTTGTCATACCACAAAGGTAGACGAAGAACTTGACAATAGAAAAACTCTTATTAAGGTTATTGAGAACTAATATGTGAAATTATACGTATTTGTAAAATAACAAACATACATCACTTTTGTCGGTGACATCCGTGTGTTTTGCCGTACCTTTGTGAAAATTTTCCACTACATGAATACCAAATATAAAATCATATTATCATCGTTTGTTATTAGTACGTTTTTGATGATTATCAAATTTATGGCCTACTATATGACCTATTCTAGTGCCATTTTAACCGATGCCCTCGAATCTATCATCAATGTTGTAGCTAGTGGATTTGCGTTTTATGCCATTTATCTGGCTTCTCAGCCCAAAGATATGAATCACCCTTATGGTCATGGCAAAATAGAGTTTTTTTCGGCGGGTCTTGAAGGTGTCCTTATTGTTTTAGCTAGTATCTTTATCATATTTCATTCAGTTCAAAACTTCTTTAATCCTCAACCTCTTAGCGACTTAAAACTTGGTTTGGGTATTATTATTTTGGGTGCTGTGGTCAATTGGTTTTTGGGGCATTATATTGAAAAAGAAGGTGTTAAGTTTCAATCGCCAACGCTTATTGCCGATGGCAAACACCTCAAGCTTGATGCTCAAAGTGGTATTATTCTTATTATTGCCGTAGCTATAGTGGTTGTTAGCAAATCGGCATGGATAGATGGCGTTGCCTCGGTTAGTTTTGCTATATTTATGGGCTGGAGTGGTGTCAAGATTATTCGTAAGTCTATTGGTGGACTCATGGACGAAACCGACCAAGAAACGCTCGGAAAAGTAGTGGAGATTTTGAAAAATCATAAAAAAGAAGAATGGATAGACATTCATAACCTCCGTATTCAGCATTATGGTGCCGATTTGCATATCGATTGCCATATTACACTGCCCAAATATTACAATCTCGAAAAAGTACATGCCAATGTACATGAGTTTGAGGAAATTCTTGGAAAAGAATTTGAAGGAAATGTAGAGATTTTCATTCATGCCGACCCGTGTTTGCCTGAATGTTGCCATTATTGTAAGGTACACGACTGCCCTATGCGTTCGTTCCCAACCCTCAAAACTATTGAATGGAATCATGTTAATCTATCACTCAATCAAAAGCATTTTATTGAAAGCATCTAAATTCCTGATTGTGCTTGTGGTATTCATTCCGATTATATTGATTGGGTGTATGCAAAATTTTAAGATGAGCCCCAAAGAGGTAGAGCTATATTATCTAGTTCACCCACCCAAGCCTTTGTTTCAATATTTTACTAGTCAACACAAAACTATCCATTATGCTTGCTCGGCCAATAATTCACATAGGATTCTCTTACTGATTCATGGGGCACCTGGGGCATGGTTTGGTTATAAAGAATACATTTCTGACCCTGTTTTGTTAAAGTATTTTAAAATTATTGTTCCCGATAGGCTAGGGTATCATAAGTCTGACCCCCAAACCAGTAGTATTGACCAGCAAGCCAAGGCACTAAAAAGCTTACTGGCACAGTTTCCTACTGCCGAAATCACGGTATTGGGGCGTTCTTACGGAGCACCTATAGCAGCAAGATTGGCAATGAATTACCCCAACTTGATAAAGCACCTGATTTTGGTAGCTCCTGCTTGTGCTCCAGCTTTAGAAAAATTCTGGTGGTTTTCTAAGCCTGTTAATACGGGTTTGGTACGCTTTTTTTTACCTAGGTTTATTAATACTGCTAGCGACGAAAAGTTTCGCCATCAGCAAGAACTCAAAGAGATAGAACCCGATTGGGGCAAAATAACTTGTCCTGTAACAATTCTTCAGGGTGGAAAAGATTGGATTATCGATACAAAAAATGGAAAATATGTAGATTCGGCACTTACAAACGCCCCTAAGAAGTTCATTTATTTACCCGAAAATAGCCATTTATTGACTTATGAAAGAAAAGAATTGATGGAGGAATTGATTTTGGAAACCTTACAAAGGTAATACTATTGCTTTTATGGTTATAAAACATTACAAATGCTCAAACTATGTCAAAATCCCAAGAGCCTTATCGTTTAGATAAGGCTTTTGGGATATAAAGGATAAATACTGTATTATTTCATTTCTTTCATTTGCTGAATACCCATAAGCTGTTTCATTGTTTTTTCCATGCCTTCTGTTGAACCATCCAAAAAAATCACATTGCCTTGCCCTTGTTCAGCAAAGTGCTTAACGGCCTCTGTCCACATCGAAAACAAAATCAAAGAAGCATCCAACTGGTTGTCTTTCATTACCTTAGCCGACTCGGCCATACCTCTTGCTACCTCCTCACGGAACAACGCAACCCCTTGTCCACGCAACTGAGCGGCCACTTTTTCGGCCTCTGCTGCAATTCTAATCGCATTGCCGTCGGCTTCAGCACCTTTGGTTTTGGTAATTAGCAAAGCCTGCCCTTCGTTTTCGGCAGCAGCTTTAAGGTTATTGGACGCTACAATCTGAGCCATAGAACGCATAATAGCCTCGTCAAAAGCAATATCATTCAGTTGTAAATCTATCAAATGATAGCCCCACGTTTCGAGGGTATTATCGATATGTTCTTTTACCTGTACTACAATTTCGCTTCTTAGGCCCAATACTTCAGCCTGTTTTTTGGTAGCTACCAAAGCCCTGATCGTGCCTTCGATTGTTCTAATAAGGGCTTGCATAAAAGAACGCTCATCCATAAATTTGAAAGCTACATTCTTGATAGTTTCCTCTTCTTGATTCATTACAGCATATACCAGCATAGCCTTAAAATTAACATTAGCTTGGTCGGCTGTAATGGCCTGAAACTCTAGTTCTATCGACCTACTTTGGATAGAAATTCGCCTAAAAATAAACTCAACGAAAGGGATTTTAAAATTTAAACCAGGGGTCATAACTCTTTGATATTTACCAAAAACTGTTACAACTGCCACTGTTCCCTGATTAACAATCACCAATGACAAAGCACCAGTAATAAGCAACAACAAAACAATAATTACTAAAAAAGCCATAGTTATAGAAGTTAAAATTACAAAAACAGCATCAAGGGTTGTTCCCTGATGCTACTCCAATGATACTAAAAATTCCTAAACTATACTATCACTTTATATAATAAATTCTACACTCCCTTAATACTTCCCATGCCGCCATCTACCCCTATTACTTGGCCAGTAATCCATGAAGAAGCATCACTTATTAAAAAAGTACTAATTTCGGCAATGTCTGCTGGCAAACCAACACGCCCTAATGGATGACGTTTGTTAGATGCCTCTTTTTTCTCTGGAGTCGACAATAAGATTTGTGCCAAAGGGGTGTCTGTCAACGATGGGGCAATACAATTTACTCTAATCTTGGCAGGCGACAATTCGGCAGCCAACGAAATAGTTAGCCCTTCTAAAGCCCCTTTTGAAGCAGCCACCGAAGCATGAAAACCCATACCAATTTTGGCTGCAACTGTGCTATATAATACAATAGATGCCCCTTCGGCTTTTTTGAGCCTAGGCAATACTGCCTGAATTACCGACACAGCTCCGACAACATTGATTTGAAAATCTTGTCGGAAATCATCCAAAGTAAGTCGATTGATGGGCTTTAAATTAATCGTACCTGGACAGTACACTACACCCGCTAATGCCACAGGCAAATTAGCAAAAACGTTGGCATCTGGATTGGTGGCATCCCAAGTAAGGTGTTCGACACCTTCTATATTCGGATTATTTCTGGAGGCAGAAATAACAGAATAGCCTTTTTCTAATAACTTTTGGGCAATTGCATACCCTATTCCTGAGCTTGCTCCTACTACTAAAATATTTTTTGACATATCATTACTATCATTTTCAATATAGACTTTTTACTTTATCTTAAAATTTTTGTGCATTTTTTCTTAAAAAATATTAAACAAAAAAGCATCTAAGGTATAAACCCTAGATGCTCATAAATGTTTTATTTTTGATAGCTTCTTTAAGAAATATACTTCAAAAATTCGCTGCGTACAGCTTCATCTTGGAATTTGCCACCATAAAAACTTGTCACAGTAGAAGAAGTTTCATCTTTTACCCCACGCGATGCTACACAAAGGTGCTTGGCATCAATCAACACTGCTACATTTTCGGTACCTAGCACTTGTTGTAATTCGCGAGCAATCTGCATAGTCAAACGCTCTTGTACCTGAGGGCGTTTGGCAAAATACTGTACAATTCTATTAAGTTTTGACAACCCAACTACTTTACCTTCGGCAATATAAGCTACATGAGCTCTACCAAAAATTGGCACAAAGTGGTGTTCACAATTAGAATAGAATGAAATGTTTTTTTCGACCAACATTTCGTTGTACTGATACTTGTTGTCAAAAAGAGCCACCGAAGGTTTATTTTTAGGGTCTAAACCACTAAAAATCTCTTTCACATACATTTTAGCCACTCTTTTAGGCGTTCCTTTCAAAGAATCGTCGGTCAAATCTAGCCCAAGGGTTTCCATGATTTGCTTGAAATGATATTCAATCTGAGCCATTTTTTCATCATCCGACATCTCAAAAGCATCCGCTTTCAAAGGAGTTTCCACAGACGTACTAAAATGTTCATCACCAATTTCTTCGTCTGAAAGCAATAATTTATCGTTATCAACCAATAGGGTATTCAACAAAGTTTCGTTCTGTTTCATATAATCTAATTTTAATGTCCAAGTTGGGGTTTAGCTTGTTTCGAAGCAAATCATAAATTACAATAGCAATATTTTCGGCAGAAGGGTTCAAATCTTTAAATTCCTCCGTATCCAAATTTAGGTTTCGGTGGTCAAATCTATCGAGAACCTCTGTTTTGATTAAATCACTCAAAATTTTCATATCAATTACATAACCTGTATCGGGGTCAAGCTCTCCTATCACTTGTACAATCAATTCATAGTTATGCCCATGATAATTGGGGTTGTTACATTTACCATACACACGCTCGTTTCGCTCGTCCGACCAATTCGGATTGTGAAGGCGATGTGCGGCATTAAAATGTTCTTTCCTGAACACAGCCACTCGCTTTGTACTCATTTTATCAATTGGGTTGTTGAAAAATAGATTCTAAAGACGGTTGTTTTGGCCAGCTTCTTGAATGTCTTTCCATTCAATTCCTAAAATAAGGCTGGACTAATGCAATCCGTGTGTGAAACAAACTGTAAATAATCGGGGATTTAGTCTCAAAGTTTAAAAGTCGTCTGAAAGGTTGTCAGCAACACTCTTAAACTAAATCGGCGAGTCGTTATTTCAATTATACTAACTATGTTGGGGTTAAAAAGGTTTTGATTTTGTTTAATTTTTAATTCAAAACAATAAACAAAATAACATTAGCTAGCTTAATCTCAATATTTTCTTTAATCATCTAATTGGTACAACAAATACATTTTTTAATACGTTCAAAAGCTTCCAAAAAACATTGGGGGTATGTTGGCTACGCAAAGATAATAACTCTCATTATCAATTGTTTACTCTGCCAAACAAAAAGCATATTGGGTGGTGTTACTTTTGATTTTTCTTTTTCTTGAAAAAGAATCTTCATCTTACATAGTTTTTATTGTACTTTAGTCAAAAAATAAAAACTATTCCTAAATTTGCGGTAATATATTACTTCAAAAAATTGGACAACGAAAACCACAGGGTTTTCAGAAATGCTACCATTCATCGTACTTTATTTATATGGCGAAATTATTAATTATGGCGGGCGGGATGTCTTCTCGCATGAAGAAAACAGACGGCATTGCCAACCTTGACGAAAAACTGGTTGAACAAGCAAACACCTTACCTAAAGGAATGATTGGCGTAGGCAAAGATGGTCGGCCATTTATGGATTATTTGCTTTACAATGCTCATCGTGCAGGATACAACGAAGTTTTGATTCTTAAAAACCCTAAAGATACCGTTACTCAACCCTATTATGATAAATTAGTAGCCGATAACAAAGCGTGGGGATTTACCTTCAAATTTGCCACACAACTTATCGCTCCCGACCGTGAAAAGCCCGCTGGTACTGCCGATGCCATTCAACAGGCTTTAGAGCAAACACCCGAATGGAAAGGCCAACGCTTTACGGTTTGTAACTCAGACAACCTTTATTCGGTAGATGTTCTTTCGTTGTTGAAAGATGCCGCAATTCCGAATGCTGTGGTATCTTACAATGCCGATGCTTTGGGTGTTGAGCCTGAACGTGTAAAAGCTTTTGCTATTATCAAAACTGATGCAGAAGGCTTTTTGCAGGAAATTTTAGAAAAACCCAACGACGAACAAATTGCCGAGGCGAAGCGTATTGCAGGACAAATTGGGGTAAATATGAACGTATTCCATTTTAAGTATGATGATATTTTGAAATATGTTCAATCTGAACCCTTCAATCCTATTCGCAACGAACGTGAGCTACCAAGTGCTGTTACTCGTATGGCCAAAGAAAACCCAAGAACCGTAACCACTGTACCTGTAGCCGAATCTGTTCCTGACTTAACATCGAAAGGTGATATTTCTACCGTACAAAAATACCTTATCGACGAATTTGGAGATTTCTAAGAGAATATCTCCTCTTTTTGTAACCATCTTACCCCGACTCTAGTTATAGAATCAGTCGGGGTATTTTATTGTCAATCTATTTATATCCCCTAAATTTGCGGAAGCAAAAGCTCATTTTTAACCTGTCCTTCAATAATGTCATCGCTGAAAGGATTATACCCAATAGTTAAAAAAGAGTGAATTATCTTTCATATAAAACGATTCGTATCCAGCATATCATGTCGAATAACTCTCAAATAGTGAACCTCATTGAAAAAGGCACACAATACTGTGACTCCCTTACGGCTTATTCACGACGTAAAACCGTTCAAGTTAATATAGGCGATTTATGGATGGGCTCAGACTTCCCTATTCGTGTACAGTCGATGACCACCGTAGATACCATGGATACAATTGGGTCGGTTGAACAAACTATCAGAATGATTGAGTCGGGCTGCGAATTGGTTCGTATCACTGCTCCATCTGTAAAAGAAGCCCAAAACCTTGACAATATCAGAAAAGAACTCCGCAAACGAGGATATAATGTTCCCTTGGCAGCCGATATTCACTTTACGCCTAATGCAGCCGAATTGGCAGCTCGTTTGGTCGAAAAAGTAAGAATTAATCCAGGTAATTATGCCGATAAAAAAAGATTTGAATCAATTGATTATACCGAGGCATCGTACCAAGCTGAATTAGACCGTATCAGAGATAAGTTTTTGCCCCTTATCAAAATCTGTAAGGAATACGGAACGGCAATGCGTATTGGTACTAATCACGGTTCGTTGAGCGACCGTATTTTGAGCCGCTATGGCGATACCCCACTAGGAATGGTCGAGTCGGCCTTGGAGTTTTTACGCATCTGCGAAGACGAAAATTACTTCAATATTGTACTATCTATGAAGGCTTCCAATACTCAAGTTATGGTCGAAGCCTACCGCTTACTCTGTAAAAAGCTCAACGAAGAAGGACTCAAACCATACCCTCTTCACTTGGGTGTTACCGAAGCTGGTGAAGGCGAAGACGGCCGTATCAAATCGGCAGTAGGAATTGGTACACTATTGGAAGATGGCCTTGGCGATACCGTGCGTGTGTCGCTTACAGAAGACCCCGAGTTTGAAGCTCCAGTAGCCAAAAGTTTGATCGACCGCTATACTCAACGAGCTGAAAAATCGGCTACCATCTCGGCTTGGACTTCGCCCCGAGGTGCGGCTTTTGATTCGCCAATCAACCCCTTCCAACATAGCCGAAGAAGTACTAAAGAGGTACATGTTTTTGGAGGACACAACGTGCCGAGAGTGATTGCTGACTACTCGCAAATCAAGATTGAACAGCCAGAAGATTTAAAGGCTATTGGGCATTTTTACTTACCCGCTACTGACAAGTGGGCAATGAAC
>VFQP010004907.1_pt1 | contig 12022 bp, 10 predicted proteins | sample 3512351 | NCBI WGS metagenome assembly VFQP01 (sample SAMN10412372, study PRJNA504923) | tailings metagenome | isolation source: Relicate 1 Philex TSF1 revegetated site | place: Philippines: Tuba, Benguet | collected 2017-08-29 | reverse complement strand
CCCCTCGGCTATCCTGCGTCAGGCTGACGAAGGCGAAGACCGTCCCCGTGGCGAACGCGGTGACCGCGAAGGCCGTGGCGAGCGTTTTGAACGCTCCGAGCGTAAATTCTCGAAAGAGGGAGATCAATAATGTCCGCAGAACGCAAACCCGCAGAACGCAAATCCGCCGGCGGTCCCCGCCGCACGTTCTTCCGCCGCCGCAAAACCTGCCCCTTCAAAGGCAAGAACGCGCCGGAAATCGATTACAAAGACATCAAGCTGCTGGGCCGTTACGTGTCCGAGCGCGGCAAGATCGTCCCCTCCCGCATCACCGCTGTATCGCAAAAAGCGCAGCGCAAACTGGCACGCGAAATCAAACGCGCCCGTTTCCTCGCCCTGATGCCCTACGTTGCGGACTAAGAGATAAGGAACAATAGAAATGCAAGTTATTCTGCTGCAACGCGTGGAAAACCTCGGCCAGATGGGTGACGTTGTCACCGTTCGCCCGGGTTATGCCCGCAACTTCCTGCTGCCGCGCCAAAAAGCACTCCGCGCGACCAAGGAAAACATCGCATTCTTCGACGGTCAGAAAAAGGAACTGGAAGCTCAGAACCTGAAACGCCGCGAAGAAGCGCAAAAAGTATCCGGCAAAGTCGAAGGTCTCAAAGTCGCCCTGATCCGTCAGGCGTCCGAAGCGGGCCAGCTGTACGGTTCTGTCACCGCACGCGACATCGCTGATGCCGTTTCCGCAAAAGGCTTCAAAATCGACCGCAACCAGGTCACCATGGACCGCGCATACAAACTGCTCGGCCTGTACCCGGTAAAAGTCTACCTGCACCCCGAAGTTGTGGTGGAAGTCACCATCAACATCGCCCGTTCCGCTGAAGAAGCGAAACTGCAGGAAGAACGCGGCGAAGCGCTGATCGTAAAAGACGATCGCACGCTGCGTGCCGAAGAGCGCGCTGCCGAAGCTGCTGCGGCCCTCGAAGCGCAGGAAGCGAAAGCTGCCGCTGCTGCTGCCGAAGGCGAAGCGAAATCGGAAGAAGAAGCCGCCTAATCCGGCGACTTTCCGCTTTTACAAAAAACAGCCCGCGCGTGATGCCGGGCTGTTTTTTCATGCGCCTTTCCAAGGCAGGGGCGGGGGTGAAAAAACCCTGACAGAATCGTTCATATCGCGCGATTCTTCTGCTAATTTGGGGGCATGACAATTGATGCTCTCCAACGATCCGTATCCGCCGTCGGCTCCCTTTCGGGGGATGCCGAATATCGCGTCATGCCGCATAACGACGAGGTGGAGCAGGCGCTTTTGGGCGCGCTGCTGGTCAATAACCGCTCGCTTGAAAAAGTGAACGAATTTTTGCGCTCCGAACATTTCTACAATCCCGTGCACGGCCGCATTTTCGATGCGATTGTGAAGTTCGTGGAGCGCGGCCAGGACGCAAGCCCGATCACGCTTAAAAGCTACTTCGAAAAAGATCAGGATCTGTCGGGCGTGGGCGGTGGCCAATATCTGGCCGATCTGGCGGCGCATATCATCAGCGTCGTCAACGTCGAAGATTACGGCCGCACCATTTACGAACTGCACCTGCGCCGCGCGCTGGTGACGCTGGGCGAAGACGTCGTGAACGACGCCTATGCGCACAACGTCGACGTGACCGCACAAAACCAGATTGAACAAACCGAAAAACGTTTGTTCGATCTTGCAACCGCCGGCGACTACAAAGGCGGCTTCGTGCCGTTTAGTGAATCCCTCACGCGGGCAATCAAACAGGCGGAAATCGCCTATCAGCGCGAAGGCATGGTGACGGGTATCACGACCGGCCTGATTGATATCGATAAAAAACTGGGCGGCCTTCAGAAATCGGACTTGCTGATCCTTGCGGGGCGCCCTGCAATGGGTAAATCGGCGCTCGCCACCAACATGGCGATCAACGCGGCCAAAGCCTGGCTGCAAAGCGGCGGCAAAGAGGGCGCGGTCGTCGGCATGTTCTCGCTCGAGATGTCGGCCGAACAGCTGGCGGGCCGTATTCTGGCCGACCTGTCGGGCGTGGCATCCGACAAAATCCGCCGTGGCGAGATTGCCGATACCGACTTCCAGAAATTTGTCGAGGCGAGCCAGCAAATGTCGCGCGCGCCGCTGTTCATCGACGATACGCCCGCGCTGACCATGAGCGCGATCCGCACGCGTTGCCGACGTCTGAAACGCCAGCACGATCTGGGTTTGATCATCATCGACTATTTGCAGCTGATTCAGGGTTCCGGCAGCGCGGGGTCGCAAGGCAGCCGCGTGCAGGAAGTATCCGAAATCACCCGCGGGCTCAAGGCATTGGCGAAAGAACTGGACGTGCCCGTGCTGGCGCTGTCGCAGCTGTCGCGCGCGGTTGAAGCGCGTGATAACAAACGCCCGCAGCTGGCGGATCTGCGTGAATCAGGCTCGATCGAACAGGACGCGGATATCGTCATGTTCGTCTACCGCGAAGAATATTATCTGGAGCGCGAACAGCCCGCCGCACGCCCCGAAGAAGCCGCTGATAAATTTGCCGCGCGCCACGACGACTGGCTGCGCCGGATGGAAGAGGCGCATAACGTCGCCGAATGTATCATTGCCAAACAGCGTCACGGCCCTATCGGCACCGTGAAGCTGCACTTCGAGGGTGAATTCACCCGCTTCGGCAACCTTGAACATTACCGGGTCGAAGACCATGAATAATATGGTGCACGACGCTGCCTTCGACGGGCCGTCGTCGCGCATGATTGTCGATCTCGACGCGATTGCGCAAAATTGGCTGATGCTTAAAAAAAAGCTTCAAAACGGCGCGGATTGCGCAGGCGTTGTGAAGGCCGATTCCTATGGCCTTGGCGCTGCCGCTGTGTCACGCACGTTGTTCGCGCAGGGCTGCCGTCATTTCTTTGTGGCGCAATATGCCGAGGCGCTGAAGGTACAGGCCGTCCTCGCCCCCGCCGCGAAATCTTTCCCGCATAGTCCTCTATCGGATACGCCTGTCGTTGTCGATGCGCCGACCATTTACGTGCTGGAAGGCCCGCGCGGCGCGAATGCCGCCGAATATATCCAAAGCGGTTTCGTGCCCGTGCTGAACAGCCCTGCCGATATCGCCTATTGGGCGGAGAAGGCGCGGGTCGCGGGACGCAAGTTGCCCTGCCTGCTGCATATCGATACCGGCATGAACCGTCTGGGCTTGAACGGCACCGAAGTGGCCGCACTGGGTGCGGACAAAGATATTTGGGGGGCGCTGGATGTGCGCTACGCCATGAGCCACCTGTGCTGCGCGGACGAACCCGATCATGCCAAAAACCCCGAACAGCTGGCGCTGTTCCGCGAACTGACAGGGGCGCTCGGCCGTCCGCTGCGTCTCAGCTTTGCCAATTCGGGCGGGATTTTCCTCGGGCCCGATTATCATTTCGACCTCGCACGTCCCGGCTGTGCGATTTATGGAATCAATCCGACGGGCCTGCCGACAAACCCCATGCGCGGCACCGTCACGTTCGAAGGCCGGATTCTGCAAACCAGAACAATTGACAGGGCTGGCACGGTTGGTTACGGTGCAGGCTATGCCGTGACGACAGGACAAAAATGTGTCACGGTTTCAATCGGATATGCCGACGGATATCTGCGCAGCCTGACCGGCCGCGCCAAAGTGTATATCGGCGGCACCGCCTGCGATGTGATCGGCCGCGTATCGATGGACTCTATCATTGTGGGCACCGACCATCTGGCGCGGCAACCGCTGCCCGGTGACTGGGTCGAAGTGATCGGCCCGCACCAGACTGTGGACGATGTGGCCGCGCAGGCGGGCACGATCGGCTATGAAATTTTCACCGGCCTCGGTATTCGCACGCCGCGGCATTATACCGGAGGTGCGGCATGAGCATGACCGACAACAACAGCGACACCCAAAAAGCGGGCGGCTTCGCCCCGATCAACTGGGTATTGAATATTTGCGAAAGCATCGGGGGCACCATCATCGGCTTTCTGGCCGCGGTAGGCCGTCTGGCCGACTTCACCGCGCGCGGTGTGTATCACTGCTTTACGCCGCCGTTCTATCCGCGCCTTTTGTGGCGTCAGGTGATTGATATCGGTTACTACTCGTTGCCGGTCGTGGGCATGACCGCGCTGTTCACCGGTATGGTGCTGGCGCTGCAAAGCTATACGGGTTTTTCGCGTTTTTCGGCCGAGGGTGCGGTTGCAACCGTCGTCGTTTTGTCAGTCACGCGCGAACTGGCGCCCGTGCTGGCGGGGCTTATGGTGGCGGGGCGCATCGGCGCCTCCATCGCCGCCGAAATCGGCACCATGCGCGTGACCGAGCAGATCGATGCGCTGACCACGCTGTCGACCAACCCCTTCAAATACCTGATCGCGCCGCGTCTGATCGCGGGCACGTTGATGCTGCCGCTGCTGGTTTTGATTGCTGACGTCATCGGCGTTTACGGCGGTTATATCGTGGGTGTGTACAAGCTGGATTTCGCATCCCAAATCTACATCAACCGCACGTGGGAATTCCTGACGGCGGAGGACGTGAGCTCGGGTCTTTGGAAAGCGGCGGCCTTTGGCTTTATCGTCACGCTGATGGGCTGCTATCACGGCTTTAATTCCCAGCGCGGCGCGCAGGGCGTGGGGGCTGCAACCACCAACGCGGTTGTGTCGGCGTCGATTTTGATCCTGATCGCCAACTACTTCCTGACGCAACTCTTCTTCGCGGGGAAATAAGCGATGAGCGCAGCACCCAAACTCCAGCTCCAGGATGTCCGCAAAACTTTCGGCAATAACCATGTTTTGCGCGGCATAAATATCTCCGTCGAAAAAGGCAAATCGCTTGTCGTCATCGGCGGGTCGGGCACCGGTAAATCCGTCATGATCAAATCCGTGTTGGGCATTGTAACGCCCGATAGCGGTTCGATCACTGTCGACGGTCAGGAAACCACGGGCCTGAAGGGCAAGGAACGCGATGCGCTGATGCGCAAATTCGGCATGCTCTTTCAGGGCGCGGCGCTGTTCGACAGCTTGCCTGTGTGGGAAAACGTCGCATTCGGCCTGATGCAGGGCAAGGGCATGTCGCGCAAGGATGCGCAGGATATCGCGATTGAAAAACTCCGCGCCGTGGGCCTGCCTGCGCGCGTGGCCTCGCTGCTGCCGGCGGAGCTGTCGGGCGGCATGCAAAAACGCGTGGGACTTGCCCGCGCGATTGCGGCAAACCCTGAAATCATTTTCTTTGACGAGCCGACGACGGGCCTCGACCCCATCATGGCCGACGTGATCAACGACCTGATCATCGAAACGTCCAAGGGGCTGGGCGCGACCACGCTGTCGATCACCCACGACATGCACAGCGCGCGTAAAATCGCCGACGACATCGCCATGATCTACAAAGGCGAAATCATCTGGCAGGGCAAAGCCGCCGATATCGACCATTCCGGTAACCCCTATGTCGACCAGTTCATCAAAGGCTCCGCCGAGGGGCCGATTAAAATGGAAATATAGAGGAATCCCGTGACAGACGACAAAAAGCCGCCATCGGATAAAGAGCTGCGCGCCGTGCGCCCGACGCTGGGCGGTGATGCCAAGAAGTACAAGTCGTCTGCGCGGCAGGTGCCCGAAGTAAAAGCGCCGAAAGAGGCTTTTTCCGGCGTCAAGGCGCCCAAACGCGCCGCAGCGGTAAAACCCGCCGCAAAACCCAAAAAACCGGCCAAGCCCGATCCCAAATCCGGTGTGCGCGATACGCAGCCGCGTCCGCGTGACAAGGGGCCCGGGATCATCACTCGCATTTTTATGGCGCTGGTATCCATGGCGGTGCTGGGCGCGATTGCCGCGATTGCGGGCGTGATGGCGCTGTTCTATTACTTCAGCCAGGATCTGCCCGACTACACGGCGCTGGGCGACTATCAGCCGCCCATCCTCAGCCGCGCCTATGCCGAAGATGGCCGCCTGCTGGCGGAATTCGCGATGGAACGCCGCGTGTATATTCCTGTGCAGGATGTGCCCGACCGCGTCATTCACGCGTTTTTGTCGGCGGAAGATAAAAACTTTTTTATCCACCCCGGTATCGATGCGACGGGCGTCGCGCGCGCGATCCGTGATAACGTCATCCACATGGGGTCGAACCGCCGTCTGGTCGGTGCCTCGACGATTACCCAGCAGGTGGCCAAAAACTTTCTGCTTGCCGACGGCCTCGAAGACGAGCGCGGCAACGACCTTGCCAAGTTCAAACGCAAGTTCCGCGAGATCATCCTGTCCTTCCGCATCGAGCAGGCGCTGAGCAAAGACCGTATTCTCGAGCTTTATCTGAACGAAATCTTCCTCGGCCAGCGCTCTTATGGCGTGGCAGCGGCATCGCTGGAATATTTCAACAAGCCGCTCGACGAGCTGACGATCGAAGAAGCCGCCTATCTGGCGGCGCTGCCCAAGGCGCCCAATAACTACCACCCCGACCGCCATTACGAGGCCGCCATCGGCCGCCGTAACTGGGTCATCGGGCAGATGCAGGAAAATGGCTATATCACCGCCGACGAGGCGAAGAAGGCGCAGGAAAAACCGCTTAAAACGCAAAAGCGCGACAGCGAGCAGTACGTGAACTACCCGTACTTCGCCGAAGAAGTCCGCCGCCGCCTGCTGGAGCTGTATGGCGAAAAAGGCGTATCGGAGGGCGGCTTGATCGTGCGCTCCACCATGGTGCCCGAATATCAGCGTGTCGCCGAAAAAGCGCTGCGCCACGGATTGATGGAATACGACATGCGCCGTGGCCTGCGTAGCGAGCCGCTGGCCACGCTCGCCGACCTGAAGGACTGGCAAAAAGAACTGGGCGCCGTTAAACGTCCGCCCGGCGCGGGCGATCTGGAATCGGCCGTCGTGCTGGAAAGCGGCGAGAAACAGGCCACCATGGGCCTGCGCAACGGCGACAAGGTCACGCTGCCGTTCGAACGCATGCGCTGGGCACGCAAACGCGGCGCGCCCGAGGTGAAAAAAGTCAGCGACGTTTTGAAACAGGGCGATGTCTGGCTGATCGAAAACACGGGCGGCAAAGGCGACAAGGCCACGTGGTGGCTGCGACAGATCCCCGAAGTGCAGGGCGGCATCATCGCCATGAATCCGCACAATGGCCGTATTTTCGCAATTGCCGGCGGCTTCAGCTATGACATGAGCCAGTTTAACCGTGCGTCGCAGGCCATCCGCCAGACGGGCTCGGCGTTCAAGCCGTTCGTTTACTATGCGGGTCTGGAGGCGGGGTTTACGCCCGCGACGCTGATCCTGGATGCGCCGTTCGTGATGACGCAGGGGCCGGGCCTGGCCGACTGGCGTCCGAAAAACTACAGCGCCGATTACGGCGGGCCGACCACGCTGCGCGTCGGTCTTGAAAAATCGCGCAACCTGATGACGATCCGCCTTGCGAATTATGTGGGCATGGAACGCATCGCCGAGATTTGCCGCCAGTTCGGCGTCAATGACAACCTGCCGACCATGCTGTCGATGTCGATCGGCGCGGGCGAAACCACGCTGCAGCGTATGGTGACGGCCTATAGCGTGTTTGTGAATGGCGGCAAAAAAATTACGCCGACCGTGATCGACCGCGTGCAGGACCGTACGGGTAAGACCGTCTTTGTGCATGATAAACGTCCGTGCGAAGGCTGCGGCCCGATGATCCCGTGGAGCGGTCAGGCCACGCCGGAGATTCCCGACAACCGCGAACAAATCGCCGACCCGCGCCATATGTACCAGATGGTATCGATGATGGAAGGCGTCGTGCAGCGCGGCACCGCGACGGCGCTCAACAGCCTTGGCCGCCCGATGGGCGGTAAAACCGGAACGACAAACGAGTCAAAGGATGCGTGGTTCATCGGCTTTACGCCGGACATGGTTATCGGCGTTTACATCGGCTTTGACGATCCGCGCCCGATGGGGGCGAAAGAAACCGGCGGCCGCGTCGCCGTACCGGTCGTGAAGGAATTCGCGCAAGAGGCGCTGAAAGACGTGCCCCCGCTGCCCTTCAGCGTGCCCGAAGGCGTGCGCATGGTGCTGATCGACCCCAAAACCGGCACGCGCCCGACGGCGATGACAGAGAAGCCGATCCTCGAAGCCTTCCTTGCGGGGACGGAGCCGGGCGAAGAGCCGATGATGTTCACGGGGCAGGGCGTATCCTCGGTGTCTGACGTGACCAATGTGGGCGAGAGCGTCAATACGGGCTTGGGCGGGCTTTACTGAGGCCGCACGCCGGCAGGGCTAGACAAGCGCCTGAAATATAAGAATAATAGACAACGCCGTCCGCAGGCTGATAAGAGGGAAAGTAAGAGAATCTTTACTTTTCATAATAAATATGTATGATCTGTAGCCAGACAGCGACGCCCCTTTGGGAGAAAAGACATGACCGCCCGGCTTTATACCATTCGCCATTACGCCAGCGCCGCCGTGCATTATACGGCCACGGCGGGTCTTCTGGCCACCACGGCCTTGATCGCGCCTGCACGGGTGATCGCCGCGGCGGCGGCACTGATCGGCGGAATCAGATATGCATCCATCAAATCACAGCGCAAGATTTTCGAAGAAAACCTGATGCGTCACCCTGACGTGTCGGACGTGTCGCCGACGCTGGGCAAAATCGCGCAGGATCTGTACAAGGCCTCGGGTCTGAAAGCCGAAGATTATCCGATTTACGATTTCCGTCTGGACGAAAACAAAATCGCGGACAAGTCCGAAGACGTGCGCAAAAAACTGTCGGAGACGTTCAATACCATGGCCGAGGCGCACAACGCCGCCGCGATGAATTTCGGCAAGCCGGTCATCATGATTTCCAAGCCGCTTTTGGCGCTGCTGGACGAGGCGGAAGAAAAAGCCGTGCTGGCACATGAATTCGCCCATGCCAAGGCGCAGCATAACCAGCTGGGGCTGCCCCAGCGTCTGGCGGCGGGTGTTATCGGCACATCGAACGCGATAACGCGCATCGGCGCTTTCCTGTCTGCGGGCTGGGTCGGGGTGCCGGTGGCGATTATTTCCGGTCTGGCGGCGACGGGCGCGGCGCTCAAGCATGGCGCGCCAAAAGACGAACCTGCGCCGCAGGCGGATGCCGCTGGCGCGGTCATGCCGGCCGCGCGGCTTTTGAAAAAACAGGCGCAGCTACGTGCCGCACGCGTGGGCGGGCTGGTGACGCTGGCTGTCGTGACGGCGTTCAATCCCGTCTACCCCATTGTTTATGCCGTGACCAAAGCCATCGGCGCGGCCACGAAATTTGTCACCAGCGCCTTCAGCCGCAGCAATGAATATCAGGCCGACCGCGGCGCGGTCGAACTGGGGGCGAACCCTCTCGCCCTTATCGGCGCGCTGCGCAAGATGAAGGCGGTGCAGGAAATTTCGCTCAAGGAAACCTTTGGCGATGCGCTGCCGAAACCGGGCAAGCTGAAAACGGCATGGAAAAACGCCAATGCCACGCACCCCACCATTCCGCGCCGCGTGGCGCGCCTGGCCAGCATTGCCAAGAAAAAGGGTTATGATGCCGCCCAGATCGATGCGGCGGTCAATAGCAACATCTCCATCGGTCCTGAACACCGCATGGCGCCGGCCTTGATCGAAAAAATGCTGGCGCGCTAGGCACGCCGCATAGATAAAACAAAAAGGGCGCCTTGTGACAGGCGCCCTTTTTTGCGGGTGGTTTAAGTATCAGGCCAGCATGTCGATGCCGAGTTTTTTCAGCATGCGGTCCAGCGCTTTCAAAACGGGGCTGCGACCGCGCGTGTCGGCGCGCAGTTCGGCTAGATCGGCGTCCAGCTCGGCGCGGTGCGCTTCCATGTCGCGGCGGATATCTTCGCGCAGCTTGTCGGCATCCACGCTGTCCATTTGCTGGGCGTGCAGCATGTTCAGGATATGCTCTTCATCTTCGGTCACGACGCCGTCGGCATTGGCAAGGATGGTGCCGAAATGGATCAGCATGCCGCGGTATTCCGCCTCGGTCACTTTGCCGAGCAGGTCGGCAAGGTTCTGGGGGATTTCAAGGTCGCCGGCCAGCGTGATTTTCTGCGTCGGCGTCAGGCCATATACGCGGTCCAGGTTGGCGAAGATCTTCTCCAGATACGCGCGCTCTTCGGGCTGGATGATGCCGTCGGCATGCGCGATGCAGATCACGCAGCGCCACATGGCGTAGAGACTCGGGTGAATGCCGGGTTTGCCGGCGGGATGGGGCGATGCGGGGGCGGCTTGGTTTTCGCTGCTCATCGTCGTGTCCTTATGATCCTTGTCGTGGCTGGTGTTGTGGGGTCAGTCGGCCATCATGTCGATGCCCATACGCAAAAGCAGGGCGTCAAACGCGCGGCCAATGAAAGACTGCGGGCGCAGCTCGTTCATTTTCATGTCGTGCAGGAACATTTCTGTCGCGACGGCTTCGTGCACGTCGCGGCGGATCTGCTCCATATCCAGGCTGGCCAGCTGGTCGGCGCGCAGCTTTTTCAAAATGGCATCTTCGCTGGGGTGCAGTTCTTTGTCGGAATGCGCCAGCAGACCGGCGAAGTAAATCAGCTGGCTGCGGAAATAGGGGTCGTTGATCTGAGGCAGCAGGTCTGACATGCGCTTTTCGTTGACGATGTCGTCTTCCAGCGTGCTTTTTTGCTGCGGCGTGAGGCCATAGGCGCGGTCCATATTGCCGAAAATACGGCGCAGGTAGTTCAGCTCTTCGGGCTGGATGCGCCCATCGGCATGGGCAACGACAATCACGCAGCGCCACATGTAGAACATGCTATGGCTGACGGGCTCTCCGGCTTTGGGCGTAAAGGACGACTTCATCCTTCAAGCGTACGGCATTGCAGGGCGTTAATCAACGGCAACCCGCCTAAAACCGCTCCCTTCGCGCCAGGAGAGGGCAGGAGAGGGCCAGGAAGGGGCAAGTGACAGGAGAGGGATAGGGCTTATTCTCCCGCTGCCTCCGTTAGGGCGGTAATGACCGCATCCTGCGTGAGCAGCTCTGGCAGGACGATCCCTTCGGGCGCGGCGGGGCCGTAGACGATATTGAACGGAATGCCGTATTTCCCATAGCTTTGGAGGTAGGCGGCGATGGTTTCGTCGCGCTGCGTCCAGTCGGCCTGCAGGCGGAGCACATTGTCGGCCGACAGGGCGACCTGCACGTCGCTGCGCTCCAGCACGAAACGCTTGTTGGCTTTGCACGTCAGGCACCAGTCGGCGGTGACGTCGACAAATACAGTACGTCCTTCGGCCACGGCGGGGGCGATACGGGCTTGGTCGAACTTCTCCCATCCCGGGGCCATCGCGGGCGTGGCCGTGATGGTCAGCAGGATGCTGCCCAGCCAGACGGCGGTCGCGACCAGCGCAAGGGCGAGGACTTTGCGCAAACGCACCATCCACGCCCCCGGTTTGGGCATGTATTTGAACACGCGCGGGCTGACCGCCAGCAGGATATACGGCAGCGCCAGGCCGATGCCCAGAAAGGTGAAGATCGTGAAAATCTCAAACGCGCCGCGCGCAAGGGCAAAGCCGATGGCCGTGCCCAGAAAAGGCGCGGTGCAGGGCGTGGCCAGCAGCGTGGCGAAGGCGCCGGTCAGGAAGTGTCCGGCCAGCGTCGGCTCGTCGGCGGCCTTGGGCGTTGCGTGGCGGGCAATGAAACGCGGCAGGGGGATTTCAAACAAACCCCACATATTGGCCGCAAACAGCAATACCACGACGGTCAGAAAAACCAGAAAGCCGGGATGCTGGAACTGGATGCCCCAGCCAATCGTCTCGCCTGCGGACTTGAGCGCCACCAGCGCGCCCGCAATCAGCCAGAACGAAAAGATAATACCCGCTGCGCTGGCCATGAAGTTTTTGAAAATAACGGCGCGGCTGTCTTTGCCGCCATGGCTGACCACCGACAGGATCTTCAGCGACAGCACCGGCAAAACGCAGGGCATCAGGTTGAGGATCAGGCCGCCCAGCAGCGCGAACAGCAAAAGTTTGTAATCAAACGCGGCGATTTTATCGCCCGCCGTACCCGATGACGCCACGGGTGCATCCGCAGGCCGCGGCGAAAGCGGGAGGAGGCCTTCGACCCCGCTATTG
>VFQP010004906.1_pt1 | contig 12023 bp, 16 predicted proteins | sample 3512351 | NCBI WGS metagenome assembly VFQP01 (sample SAMN10412372, study PRJNA504923) | tailings metagenome | isolation source: Relicate 1 Philex TSF1 revegetated site | place: Philippines: Tuba, Benguet | collected 2017-08-29 | reverse complement strand
CCTCCCCACCCCCACCACCCCACCACCCACAGCAATTACTGCACGACCAGCACGACCAACAACCCCTCACCACCTCCCCCACCAAGCTCCCACCTCGTCAATCAGCCTCCGCCCCCCCCTCTTCCAAGTTACTCAACGTTCCAGAAGAATCCCCTGTGTCAGACACCGTACAAGCCTCCATGTCAGACATACAGGCATCCAAGCCTTCCACCTCGTCCACTGTTGCTCCAATTGGGGTTGGGGTGGGGGGTGAACGTGTGGGTAGTCGCACATCAGGCAGTCGCATAGAGGCAACTATTTCCCTACCAGCCAAGTTATGGCCCACAGAGGGGCAGTCAACATCTGGTCAAGGGGAAGAGGAACATGAAGAGGAGGATTTGATTGGACGTGTGGCTGAAACGAGACGTTTGGATGTCCGCTCCAACATGGTATGGAGTTGTGTGTATGGTGTGGTTGTGGGTATGGTGTGGTTGTGTGTTTTTTGGTTGTGTATGGTGTGGTTGTGTGTTATTTGGTTGTGTATGGTGTGGTTGGGTGATGTGTGTCTTGAACAGTATTATTGTGTACATCATTGCAACATCATGCAACAGCAGGCTACATTACTCACCATCACACACCCTCACACACCCTCACACAACATTACACAACATCATACACCATCACACAACATTACACAACATCACACAACAGGGCACACTCTTTGTCAACCAGTATGTGGTCATTCAAAACCTGGGCAGTGGTACATTTGGCAAAGTCAAACTTGCCTTGAACCTATTTGATGAGGAATTGTATGCCATCAAGCTAGTCAACAAGGGGCGAGCCAAGCGTCGAAACTTGGGGCACGTGCGCCAGTATGTGGGATATTGTGGTTGGGGATATTGTGGTTGGGGATATTGTGTATAGTAGTATTGGTCTATAGTTTTACTGTGATTATGACTGTGGTTATGCAGCGAGGAAGGACGCAGAAGAACACGGCAGGACACATGTCGACATACATCTTTACACCTTGACATACCCTCACACCTCGGCCTCCCCCCCCATTCACAGGGCCCGTGATGCAACAATGCTCTCCCAATTGGGAGCCCTGTCTGAGGTAGAGGTTCTCCGAAACCTTGACCACCCCAATTTGGTCAAACTCTACGAAGTCATAGATGACCCCAACTCTGAAAAGCTTCTCATGGTGATGGAATATGTAGAAGGGGGTGCCATCATGACTCTAGAAGCATCATGGAGTGTCGTGCAGCCCCTTCCAGAAGATTCCTGTCGCATTTATTTCCGAGAAGCCCTCAAAGCGCTGCTTTACCTACACGCCAACATGGTGGTGCACGGAGACATAAAGCCCGATAATTTATTATTATCTGCCGATGGTAATATCAAGATTGCGGATTTTGGGAGTAGTCGGTTGCTGGCTGGTACAGGGACACTGCAGCGTACGATTGGCACGCCTGCGTATTTGGCACCAGAGATTGTTGCAGGGCAGCCCTATCATGGGAGGCAGGCTGATATATGGGCGTTGGGTGTGACGTTGTATGCACTGCTGACGGGGCGCATGCCATTTACGGTATGTTTTGGTTGTTTTTTGTGAGTGTGTGTTGTGTGAGTGTGTGTGTATGGTGTTTGTGTGTGTGGTGTGTGTTAGGGGGGCAGTAGGTGTGTTTTGTGTGTGTGTGTATGGAGGGGGAGTACGTGTTTATTGTGGCCACATATTATACACCCATTGTCACACGATATCCACTTGTCACACGATATTCTATTATCTAATTTATTATCTATTGTATCGACACACCGCATGACACAATATACCACATACTATCCACACAGGGGCGTTCCTTTGCAGACCTGTATGATGCCATTCTTGCAGCCAACTACACATGGCCAGAGGATGTGCATGTGTCACAATCAGCAAGGGACCTAGTGGACGCCATCCTACACAAGCAACCTGAGGAGAGGTTGACGCTCCTGGGTATGGGGGAGCATGCATGGACTACTGTGGATGGCAAGCTGCCACCACCACAAGATGAACAGGTATGGTGAAGAAGCAGTGGTGGTGTGATGGTGTGGGAATATGGTCGTGTGGAAATATAATGATGCGCAAATGTGGTGGTATGGTGTGCAATGGAGTGTATGTACCAGTGTATGGTGGAGCGTGCAGTGTATGTTTATAACATTGTCATCATTTTTCATCCACATCACCACACATCTTCCACACACTATGCACCACACAACACACAGACGGATGAAAACATGTATCAGCCAGTAGCCCCCCCCCCCTCCTCCCAAACCACCACCGCACCTATGTCAGACAACCTCCCACAACCCACCCCCTCTGTGTTTGCCAATGTCACCCCCCCACATACCCTGGAGCACTCATTTTCCAACTCTATAGCACAACACAGTGACAGAGATGTCTCAGAGACAGAGCGTGCCCAGTCAACAGCCCTTCCACCACATAATTTCCTAACCTCTTCCACAGCAGCACATCAAGCCAGTTCACAGGCATCTGGGAGTTCAAATACAGTGGTGGTGCCTGGTGACCTGGCGCGTTCATTTATAGAGCAGCATGATGATCCACAGGGGTTGCTGCTGTATGATGAGGCCCGTAACCGTTCACTGGTGGGTAGGATTGGGGGTGTGTGTGTGCATGGGGACGGTGGGTGTGGGGAGCGTGGTTTGGGCGGGTTGTTGGTGGGGAGGATGTAGTATTTTCTTATGTATACCTGTTTACACATGAACACACAAAAAACAAAAAAAACAAACAAACATTCTACCACCTCTTCACAACACCTCTTCACACCAATATAGGCTCGTTGGGAAAAGCATCGTCGAAAAATGCGTGGTCAACTTGAACCCTACTTTGACTACCAAGACTACCCTATGGGGGCCTGGGTGGTGCGGCAGGGTGACACCATTCAAGCAATGTACATGATTCGAGATGGCCAAGTGGAATTGTGGCATGATCATCGCATGGCAGAGGGGCTGCGGGTGAACGACAGCGACCTGGATGAAGAGGTGGGGGAGAGGTGGGGGATGTGAGAGAGAGGGATACCCATGGCATGTGAATAATAATAATAACAACAACAACAACAACAACGGTCATGAAAGGGATCAGAGTGTGTCTATTGTCATGTGTGTATATATAGACAGACAGCAACGTACACCACCACACCCAACACTCTCAGGAAATAACATCGGAAGAAGAAGATGCCTCATCAACAGCATCTTCCTCTGTGGCAGCATCCCCCGCCCCGGGCACCACCCCACTGCAACCCACGCCCATCACGGAACAAGCAGGCGTCACACATCCATCCGACCTCCCCCCTGGAGAGGGGCAGGGCCTGCCAAGCAAGCGATCCATCATGTGGCAGGCGCGTGTAGGCACCTCTACAACCTCCATGACCACCGTGGGAAACCCTCGAGAAAAAGAGGGATCCACAGGGCCCCTCCAGGGGGGGCCCCAGGGGGCCCCTGCTGCGGGACAGGTGTCCAGTCCCTTTCAAGAGCCACTGACAACCATTTTGTCCATGTCAGCAGCAGAGGGAGATGCGTTGGCACAGGGTGTCGTTGATGGAGAGGAAGCAGAGGGCGGTGGGCAGGTACAGGGTGGGGAGGCGATGGGGGAGGATGCGGTAGTCACGGTGCGCAGTGCAGGGGAGTTTCTGCTGGGCTCTGGGTGGGGATCGAATAGCACGATTGACATCAAGGAATGGGTGTTGAACAAGGTGTGTGTGGGGGGGTATGTGTGTGGTTGCTATTACACCAATAATTTGTGCACCAATAAGTGCTACACATTCCCCTCACAGCATGACTTTTCGTGGGAGTATGGTGTCCGATGCAAGACGCCAGTCAGTTTGCTTGTGTTTCGGCGGGAAAACATGCTGCGTGCGCTGCAGGAAAAGCCACACTTGCAGCTTGCATTGCAGGCAGCGGTGGCCCGCAGCCAGAGCGAGGCGCTCAGGGCGAGCATTTTGGACCATCTGTCATTGCGCAAGGTCAAGGAGCAGAGTTTTAGCAAGATGGTGCGCAAGCGTACGGCACTGCAGCAGAGCACGTTTATGTCTGGGTCGCTGCATAGTGGTGATGGGTTTTGGCGTACCCATACCGTCGAGAGTGATGACAAATGATTTTATATTATTGGGTGGAGACGTTTTGTGGGATTTGCACTATTTGGTGTAACACATGCGACATGTTTGAGATGTATGGCTGTGAATAGTGCGAGTACCATGACCGATCGATCATCGAAGCTGAAGGCGGTGGCTGTATTTGTCCCGCGCGGTTTTGCAATATAGTCTCTACACTTTCATTTACAATACGAGGCCAACCCAAACAGTCTATACACATCAATTTCAAGTCAAACTCTCGTGTGCATGGCTGTTGTTGTACGAAAGTTCCTAGCTGCCAGCCTCAGCGTGCGCAGTTTGACAGATATTTTACACACTAGCACACATAATAGCAGCACATGATGAGCTGGTGCAACGCAGTACACCACGCAACGTTGTTGATGGTGCTCTGTGCCTTGTGGTGGTGGGTCCCTTCCTATGGGCATTTGACCATTGCAAAGCCTGCAGCCCGCAATGTCATATCATCATGGCCTGGGGGACAAGTCAACTACTGTCCGCATTGCCAAAACGCGGGAGGTACGCACGGGCATGCCCCATCGCGACGTCGTTGATGAGATGACACTTTTCTTTGTATAATCCGCAACAACTACTTGCATCGTACATAGGCACGGGCTATGTGAGTGGTGGCAGTGACAAATGGCCAGCTGGGCAGCACGGGGTGTGTGGTGATCCCGCAGGCAAGCCACAGGACCACCTCGTGGGTGGCAAGTACTGGCGCAAGATCAAACGGGTGTATGGAGGTCTGTGGCTGGAGTGTATGGTACACTGGTTGCATCACAACCAATCAACTCTGTTTCCAATATTGTGTAGGTGAGTTTCCTATCGGGTCAACCATGCCAGTGGAGGTGGACTGGTACACCTACCATCGAGGAAGCATAGAATTCAGGTGGGTGGTATTTTTCCCCGTGTGCCAGCGCATCAGCACATGCACAGCAGGCATAATGCAACACTGTTTCATCATGTCATGGGATATACCATTGGTCCCACAGGGTATGTCGCATTTCCCCCGCCACGGACGATGCAGAACGCCAGCAGCTCACACAAGAGTGCTTTGACAAGGGACCAGTGCTTAAACAGGTGTGATGAAAACCCCATAGGTTGATTGCTGCTTGTATGCAACATCCCACACATTGTCCAACACCCCACAAGCCACCCTACATAAACCCAATCCACCCAGTCAAGCAATGGTCAACAGCCAGGGGAAAAATGGTGGTATTTCGACCCCAATCTTGGGGAGGGCTCCATATTCACCGTAAACACAGAGCTGCAGCTGCCCAGTGACCTGCAGTGTGACGGGCAATCAGCTCGATGTGTGGTGCAGGCGCATTATGTGACAGGCAATACCTGTACACGGCCAGGGGTGCCAAATAAATGGGCAGTCCCGGGGATCAAGCGATGTAATGCACCAGGGGCTGGGTATCCAGAGGTACTTGTTTTGTTTTATTTTTTGGGGGTTTTATGGGGTGGGGGTGGTGCTTTTTGCTTGAGAAACATCACCATTGTTGGCAAACACATGACGTATCACACACACACAAACACACAGGAATTCTGGCAGTGTATCAATATTCGTGTAGCGTCTGATGTGTCCTCTATACGCCTGGCACCGCAAAGGGGACCTGCTCCACCACCTCCATTCAACCCTGGCAACACCAATAACAACAACAACAACAACAACAACAACAACAACAACAACAACAACAACAACAACAATAACAACAAGAAAAAACAGCAGCAGCAGCAACAGAAACCAGTGTTGCTCAAGCCAGCTGGGTGCAGTGACGACAGCAAGATGGACTGTTTTTGCTATGGCAAGCAAGCCCTGGATGTCACTGGGTTTTACCCCAACACGTGGGACAACACAGAGCAGAGTTACCTTGGGTGTGAACAAAATGGACAAGTGCGCCTCTACTGGTATGCGTGTAGTGATAGTACACATATACACACACACATATACACATGCCACCCAACCTCATGCACAACACCCCCAGGTGTCCCAAGGGACAGGTGTTCAGTCAACATATAGGTGGCTGTGTGGTCAACACCGACCCCAATGCACCCGGCCTGAAGCAATGGCAGTGCATCCCAGGACACAAATTCGCCCTGCGCATCAACCGCGGGGGTGACGTGCAGTGCTGGAGCCGAGACATGGCAGCATGCACAGCCGTGTGCGACAAAAGCAGCACCACCACCACGCCGTACACTCCTCCTGAAACGGGCGCCATCAGCTGTGGGCGCATGCTGCAGATGCTCAAGGGCACGACTGGGTACAACAATTCCGCACACTGGTGCACGTCTGGGTGTGAGGTGCTGGGGTGCCCCAAGGGGTCCAACCCATGGCGATGTATACCTGGGAGGAACGAAGTGGTGCGCAAAACGGCCGACGGGGGGATTGCATGTTTGCGGGCATTGGGACCTGATGACGCGGTTGCAGTTGGAACAGTGGATGCACAGGCGTGTATGAAGTGCCCGGTGGCGGTGGACAAGGTGACAAGCTACATACCCACGGCGGCGCTTGTGTTGCGGGCACGGTGCACTGCCGGTATGGAATGTATGGGGGGTTTCTGTGTGTACATATGCCAGCACCCACTTGTGTCACTCTTCTGCACACAGCCGAGTACAAGGACCCTGCCTCCGTGTGTCAGGCTGCGTGCAAGCGGATGCGATGTAGCAAGGCAACGTGAGAGTAAGTCGTCAAGGCGCATCAGCAGTGTGTTTCATTTCTGTTTTTGGTGTTTTGCGCAGGGCATGCGTAGCATATTGTTGTTTCCTCGCTCAAGCATGTATCTCAAGCATTTATATTTGTACCAGGTGTGCAAGGCTACTGTGGCATTCCTCAAGAATCATATGTTGTTATTTGCCTGCAGTTTGTCTTTTCCAGTAATGCAAGTAAAACCAACAACACGCTCATTTCATCGCCAGCTGAGATGCCATGACGGCAGCTTGTGCATGAGTACCCTGCCACGCACGCTGTGACGGCGCCTGCATGGTGTGCATCACTGCAGTTGTTAGCCGTCGGTACTCCAGGGGGTCCTGCGCAGCGGGCCCCAGCACGTGCTCCAAGCGCGCAGCACAGCGTGCACGTGTGACTGCCAGTTCTGTTTGCGCTGTGGCATCGCATGGCGTGACCGTGTGAGCCCCAGGTGTGAGCAGACGCACCTGGATTGCATGTGTATCATGACTTACACGCAACCCCACTGGGCAGGAGGTGTTGCCAGGGTGGACAGGTGTCGGGTTGGGCAGGCGAAACAGTGCTTGGGGCCACGTAGTTGCACGCTGTGTGGTTGTTGGCATGTGTGCGTGTGCCGAAACCACTCAACACGACCCCTCCTCCAACCCACACAAACCTGCACACACCCACCACCCGCAGAGAGGTGCTCCACGTCATGCGGTGATGTGGTGAGCACGGCACGCCTATCCAGGTGCAGGTCAAAAAACAGCACCACTGCATTACACACACCGCTGCGCACCAAGGGCATTTCGGGGACTGTGTGTACTGCAGGCTGCATGTTTTTTTTCCACTGGGAAAAATCAAATGCAAGCACAGGCACTGGGTCACTCAAAAACACACACTGCCGCCCACTGGTGCGCACATCGACCGCTTCATAGTCTTGCGTGTTGGAATGCAATGCGATTGTATTGATGCTGTTGCGCTGGGCGTCATTCAAGTTGGACAAAGGGTGTGAGTCTCCTGTCAGCCAATCATATTGCGCCAGCTGGCAGTACACTTGGGCAGCCCGGGGCACGAGCTGGAGGGTCCCGTGACTGTTGGTCAGGTGCTGGCATACGTGTGCCAGCATGGGCAGCACGCCCTCTCCAAGCAACCCTGCATCAAACAACTGTTCAGGTGGGTTGTTGACTGATGAGTAATGAAGGGTTTGTGTGTTGATGATGTGTGCTAGGCATCACAACAAATGGGACCCCCCCGGTTTGCCACCCCCAGTACACCACCCCCAGTACACTACCGTGGACCCACCTCGTATACCAGTAGATTGACTGGTTGCTGCACTGTCTTGCAGAGCACACCATCGTGCTTCACCTTGTCGCTGTCTAGAAATACATGGCGCACATTGCACTGCAGCACAGTGACCTGGTCAAGCAAGCCATTGGCACCGATGCAGCACAGTGCTGTGGCAGCCATGCTGGGGAGCATCTCCACTGCGTACACACGGGTGGCACCCGCCCTGATGTGTTTTGGGGATGAGGGGTTGCGATATTCATTGGAAATTTACACTTTGGTATGCACGAGGAACATACATTGAGATGCATGTTGTTGACACATACGACATGATCAACATGCGAAGTGATCAACATAAGACCACCCAACCTACCTTGCAGCACACATGGCAAGCAATCCAGTTCCAGCACCAGCATCAAGCACAACAGCAGGGGTACCAGTGCCCACCATACCAGCCACTGCGCGACGAATGGCAAGATCATAGCATGCGGCACGCTGTGGTGGTTGAGGTGGGGACACTTGGAGTACAATGTACGGTGCACTCGCACACAGTCACCCCTACGCTACCACACACTATACAAGCATACCGTGGCATCAGCAAGCATGTCAAAGTGCCAGCGATGCACCATTGCATCATGCAGAAGTGGTGTGTTGCTGAATGCAGCCCAGTGAATGTCAAGGTGGTGCATTGTTGCTCGGCATTCCAACGAAACAACTTGCTCCTGTTTGGTGTGTGTTCTGCATGTGTGTAAGAAAGCATGTGTGCATACTTTCCCTGCATATGCACCGTGTTTGACCAACCCACCTCCCCTTGTGTTTCATACCACGTGCACATGTCTCGCTGGCAGGTACCACAACGCCACTGCATTGCGCATGTGACGCCCATCCACCCCCTCTGCCTGCCACCACAGCGCCACAGCATTGCAGCATCCTGCATGTGTTGCCTGCACGTCCACCAGGTCGTGTACTGTGGTATCAGGGGACACGCTGGATGTCAGCCAGTTGCCCAGGTGCAGCTCAAGCAGCGTGTGTGGTGCAGACAATGGGACATGGGGAATACTGTGTGTGACAGGTTGTGGGTAGTATATTCTGACAGTGCACTATACATTCTGAACATACCAACACAACTGCAGAGAAATGTACATCACGAACGCTTGCAATAATTGCTTGCAGCTTTACATCATTTCTACGCACACCCATACCTTGCCAGGTCGACAACTCCCTCCCCCCCACATGGCCACCAGCGATAGGTGTTGACAGGGCTCAGGTCCAACCCAGCCGCACGCCGTACATGCAGGTCGAGCAGCTGCACATGCAGCTTCACAGTGGCGGGCCACAAACGTGCATTGGGGGTCATGCGTGGTGCAGCAGTGTGCACGGCAGCAAGCAGGCCGCTGTGCAGTAACCTGTGTGTGTGCGTATATGGTGTATATGTGTGGTGTATGTGTGCATATGTTGAAGAGAGCACCATCACATACCTATTGTCCAGCAAACCAGCAACGACAAGGACATCATAGTTTGTATCGCACCCATCCCCGAGCACATGCAAAGGACCATCCAACATGCCCACGTGCTTCCACACATCGCCGCCTTGCTGCACGACTTGGGATGTGAGGGTAGACTGCACAGGGCCCTGCTCTGCAATGGTCACCTGATGGGCCCCGGCAAGGGCCCCTGCCAGCATGCCACAGTGACTGCCAACGATAAGCACATGCTCGTGTTGGGCCCATGTTGCAGCAGCGTCTTCAAGAGCGAGCACCCATGGTGTTGCATCGAGGACACGCTGAGGAGCACACTGTGAGGGATGCTTGGGATGTGTGGGATGAGGGGGGGTGATGTACACATCAATACGCTGAATGCATAAATGCAGCACAACCTGTGTGCGCATCACATCTCCTGTGGCGGCCTGCAGTCCGACGAGTGACAGTGTTGTGTCAGGTTGCGCACGAGGTGGGGGCATGCGTGGTGGCATTGCTGGGCGCCTGTGTATATGCAAACGTTCTCAACATAAACTTTTCGCAACACACACCCAATTCTCATGTACCATTGCAAGTCTTCAGGGTCCCACAACGGCCCAGTGCCTGCAGCTTGCCACTGGGACACCAAATGGGAATGCAGCGCAGCATTGTGGGCGCTCTGAGCGGCACGTGCGGCCTGCAATCCCTGCATATGTCGCATCAGCTGCAGCTGCCGGGCATTCCAAGATGATTGGATGGTTTGTTGTGTAGTGGTTTTGTTGTTTTTGGTGGTGGTGGGCATCGGGGGGCCATCATCACGCTGTTGATGACCAAGTCCTGTTGTGCCTTGCTGCTGTTCTGCAATGCACATAGTCGTGCATGTATTGAGATGCTGATGATTTATACGCTGAGGTGGTTGAGCGTGCCAACTACCAGGTTGAGCTGTTGCGTGTGTGTTTGAATGCACCCAAATTTTCCCCCACTGAATGGTATCCACTTCATTTTTCGTCATTCACCCGCAAATCATTCATACGTACGAGACTGAAACACTCATACGTACGAGACTGTGTGCGCTGGGCGTCATACAGCTCAATCACACCTATATAATCGTTCAAGCAATCAATCCAACAGCTGCAGCCAGCACTGACGACCACCCACATCAACAGCAACAACAGACCACGCAATCGCCATCACGGAAATGCATCGTACCGTAACAAAATCTTGACAAAACGGATACAACAGTCCGTGACACTACCCACATCACGATCCCTAGTTTTGTCACACAATGATCCCGCTGATGAAGGCATCGCGTGCCCGCGGTGAAAACCACATGCTGCACAAATGGATCCCAATCATCGTCATGGCACTGCTAGTGACCACTGCAGTCCAGATGCTTGCACGCACGAGGCTCTCCGACTCGCTGCAGAGCGAAATCAACCAGCTAGGCCTTGCCAAGGCCCAGCCCGACACACTGGTGGTCTACATCTTTTCCTACACCAACACAGAATATAAAGAAAACCTCTTACACTTTGTGCGACACGGCATTCGTGAGGACGATGGGTGCCAGTATGTCATTGTCATACAAACCGAAGACGGTGCTGCGGAGGTATGTTGGGTGGGGGGGGCATGGTATGATGCACACAAATGCGCACCCACTTTCACCCACCCGTTTTCACCCACCAAACAAAAGGCCCCACGTTCGATGACGCTCCCCCAAGTACCGTCCAATGTCTTGTATGAGTTTCACCCCAACGGGTGCTACGACTGGGGCACCATCGGGTGGGTGTTGGAAAACGGCAAGATCAATTGGCGCAAGTACAAGTACTTTATCTTTATGAACAGCTCTGTGCGGGGTCCCTACTTGCCGCCGGCTATGCAGGGCCTCATCTCATGGCAAGAGCTGCTGCTCAACAAGCTGGCAGGGAATGTCAAACTTGTGGGGGCAACCATCAGTTGTGAGGGGTCGCCGTTTGAGGGCAACATCGCGGGTGAATGGCGAACCAACCCCCACGTGCAGAGTTATGTGATTGCCACTGACCAGGTTGGAGTATATGGTTGGAGTATATGTGCATGTCTCATATGGAGGACAAACACACATACCAACCACACAGGTGGGATTGAGGGCATGGTTGAGCGATGGCAAGGTGTTCAAGTGCTATCAAAGGTGCGTGTGCACACTTGTGTGTTGGCATACATTGTTCAAGCATCCCCATTCTACAACAAAACAACCCCCACTCAAAACACAGCATGTGGGACACTATATGGTACTCAGAGTTGGGTTCAAGCTTGATCCTGCTCAACAAGGGGTACAACATTGACAGCCTCATGCTCCGTTACCAAGGCATTGACTGGCGCAACAAGAGCAACTGGGGCTGCAATGGCGGGTATGCAGTGTGGAGTACCGTTTGGGATGGTGCCCAATGGGTTGTGTGTATGTGTGTATGTATGTATGTATGTATGTATGTATGTATGTATGTATGTATGTATGTATGT
>VFQP010004905.1_pt1 | contig 12024 bp, 14 predicted proteins | sample 3512351 | NCBI WGS metagenome assembly VFQP01 (sample SAMN10412372, study PRJNA504923) | tailings metagenome | isolation source: Relicate 1 Philex TSF1 revegetated site | place: Philippines: Tuba, Benguet | collected 2017-08-29 | reverse complement strand
CGGCGCGCGTGGCGGCCATGTTGGGCAGCCCCAGCAGAATCTGCCACACGGTGGGGCAGTAGCCCTGCTGCGGGGGCGGGGGCGGGGGCGCGATGTAGCTGTAGCCAGGCGGGGGCGGGGGCGAGGAAAAGTAGCCCCACAGGTTGGCCCAGCCGTTCTGTTGCCCATGGGCCGCGCGCGGGACCGCCAGCAGCAGCAGCAGCGCTGCCGCCGTGGTCGCCAGAGGTTGCGCCGACGGTGAGCGGCCGCGCCTTGTTGTTGGAGCGTGGCGCCGCTCAAGGTACTCACCTGCGTGCGTTGCGGCAGTGACACAAAGTGCTTGGGGCTGCTGTGCACCTCGCTCGGCGCTGCTCAGGGGCCTCCTACGGCCGTGCAAGCGTCAAGGACCTCGAGCAAGCAAACGCGCCGCACGAACGAGATGATCAACGCTCCGCGCACCGTGTTGTAAAAAGCCCATCGTCGCGATGCTGCTGCTGACTCCTGACGTCTCGCTCGCACAGAGGCTGGGGACCGCGCTCGGCTGCAGCAGGCGGCTCCGAGTTCGCAGTCAAACGCGGCTGGACGCGTTGACTACGGCAGCAGTGCTGTTCTGTTTCGTGACTCCGAAGAGCAGCTCAGGCTCTCGGCTGCTTCTCTGGTTCACGGCCCCCTCCAAGGTTGGGTCCGGTGCCAGCGAGCACTTCAAGCGGCAGTGGTGGGCCGGGTCCGCGGGAGGTCCGGCGAGGCTCCTGATGCGCACGAGACGATGGGGATAGTATCTGGCGCCGTGATGCACTGCTCTCAACGTCTTGGCGCTGCGAGCGTTCGAGCAAGATGGGCCTTCGCCTTGCCCCCAGGGTGGCCCGCATGCGCTGGTTGCGGCACTGCGCCGTCCCCAACAGCTGCGCGGCCGCAATGTGTGTTCCGCCCTGACCCGGCCGCCAAGGCCTGTTTTGTTGCTGAGATGCAAGCGCCCGCGCCGCGTGATCATCACCCGCACCAGGAGCGCTCCGCGGCAAAGCAGGCGCCAGGAGAGGCAGACTCCTTTCTCTTGTAAACGTACTTGACCCCTGGGTGGAACTCCACCATCGTGCGCGCTCCTGGCCCACGCGCTGGCACTCCTGGCCCGCGTGCTGCACCTGGCCGCCGGGCGGTGCAGCAGGTTGAATCTGAACGTTGCTCCACTCCCCTAGTCGAGCCTCGCGAGTCCCACCCCTTGGCCACCCACGCCGGCATGCCATTCTTCTCCCCCCTGGGCCTCATTTTTCTCGCCTCGCCGCGCGCCCCGCGCGCCCCAAACGCCAGCCAAACGGCCAGGGGAGCGTGGGATCGCGCTCGTGGACGCTTGCTTGCGGCCTACTTACTCGGATACGGGCCTGGAAAGGGGAGGGATGCGGGAGTCTGATTGTGCGCATCCACTCTTTCGCCGGCGGGTCGTTTCGAGCGCCGCTTCCGGCGAGCGGTTGAGGAGGACCACTCTGCCGCTTCGCCGCTTCACAACTCGAAGGCGCACGCTGCGACATAAGCACTCGAGCTCGAGCCTTCACAAGCCACGCTTCCTCCTCTCGCGTCCCACAGGTCAACATCGCGCGCAAGTCAAAGATGAAGAAAGGTGAGCGACAGCCACCCTCAGCAGGGCGAACGGGCAGGCAGCACCACCGGGCGAGCAGCAACAACACCAGCACCAACAGCGCAGCCAGGTGCTGCTCCCTCACCACTGGTGCTCTCCGCTTCCCCGTCTTTCGCCAATACTACCAAGACCAGACCGGCCGGCACACGCGTCAGCATCCAGTCGAGCAGCGCCAGTCGGTGTTCAGCAGTCGAATCGTGCTCGCACCGCAGTGGCGCGCTGGGATCACTGCGCAAACCGCACGATTTGCCGCCCGCGCGGGACGGGCGGATGTGGGCGCGGTGGGGAGGCGGATGTGGGCGGGGGACGGGAGCAACGCCCAGGTCGTCAACAGTCCACACCACGCCGCACATCCCCTGCTTCGCAGGAGGCGCTGCGGCGGCGCTGGCCTGCTTGGTGGCGTGCGCTGCCCTGGCCGGCCTCGCGTCGGGGCAGGCGTGCAAGTCGGCGTACCAGTTCATCTCTGACCGGCCAGAGCTCTCGCAGTTCAAGCTCGCCCTGGACAGGTCCAACCTGGCCACCATGCTGGACGACCCCACCTGGACGGTGAGGCAGTGATTGGCTGCTCCTGCGCGCTGCTGCTCCTGTGCACGGGGCTCGCGACCCTGCCTGCCAGAGAAGGGCCTCCTCCCGAGGTGCAGCGCTTTGCGTGTTGTCCGGGCTGGGGGATGGATGAAAGTGAGCCGCAGGAGTGCGGCTTCTGTCCGTGGTCCGAACGCGGCAGCCCCAACTGATGCGCTGCGCAGGGCACGGTGTTTGCCGTCAACAACCTGGGCCTCAACATGTTCTTCTACCAGGCAGACCTGTTCTCGGGCAACATTGGCGTGAGCGTCGCCGACGTGTCGGTGCCCCAGCTCACCAGCATCCTGTCGTACCACGTGGCGTCCGACGTGCTGCCGCTCGCCAACCTCACCGACGGGACCAAAATCGACACGCTCGCGGGCAGGTGAGCCAGTTTGCTGGAACGTTGCACGCGGGAGCAGCAACAGGCCCGCTCAGCGTCACTGGTGGTGTGCGGCCCCACCCCCTGGTCCCACCCACAGGGTCGCCACCGTCAAGGTCCAGAACGGCCTGAGCACGCTGGTCACCGACAACGGTTTCGTCGGCCTGGCGGCGGGCATCAGCAACCTGCCCGACGACTACGACGTGGAGTCGTGCAGCGCGATTGTGAGTCGCCACCATGGGGCAGCGGCTTGCATGTCCAGTGACGCGGGGCTGCGCCAAGTGTTGGAGACAACGCCCCAGGCTAACACCTCCCCCGCCTTTGGTCATGGACCGCAGGTGCACATCATTGGCTACCCGCTGGTGCCCCAGAGCGTGCTACCGCTGGTCAAGGCGGCGCCGCCCCCGCCGGCGCCCCCCCGCTGCGTCACGCCCCGCACCGTGCTGCAGGGCATCCCGCAGCTCAGCCTCTTTGTGCGCGCGCTCAAGCTGGCGGGCCTGGACACCCAGCTGGACAGCGTCGACTCGGTCAACACCATTTTCGCGCCCACCAACAACGCCATCAACCTCTTCCTCTACACGCAAGTGCCCAAGCTCAGCCTGGAGGAGGTGTCGGCCTCCCAGCTCCGCGCCATGTTTGGCTACCACCTCGTCTCGGGCGCCGTCTCGTCGGCGCAGCTCACCGACGGCCGCGTCCTCTCCACGCTCACGGGCCGCACGCTCAAGGTGCAGCTGCTGGGCAGCCTCGTCACGCTCAAGACGGACATTGGGCTGGAGGGCGCGGCGCCCGCCGTCAGCAGCGACCCCGCCGAGCTCGACATCGCCGCCTGCGGGGTGAGCCGGGCGGAGGGCCTGTGGTTTTGGGGGACGGCAGGGGCCCACTGCTGAGCGTGCAACCGATGGCTCAAACCTCCTCTTGCCACACCAACACCATGCGCGCGCAGAGCGTCATCCACTTCATCCAGTTCCCCGTGGTGCCCGCCGGCGTGCTGCCGCTCAAGTACATGCCGCCCACGCCCCCGCCGGTCGGCAGCAAGCCGTTTGTCGAGTACGGCCCCCACCCCAACATCAACGTCACGCTGCAGAACGTGCCCATCCTCTCGTCCATCCGCGACCTGCTCTCCAAGGACGCCTGGTTCACCAGCTACGACGCCATCCAGCGCGGAGCCACCTTCGGCCACTACTTCATGCCCAGCAACGACGTGCGTGAAGCGGCGGGTGGCCGACAGGGATTCAGCACTCAGACGACCACCGGACGGCCCAGGAGTGAGCTGCTTGGTACGCTCACACGCATGCGTGTGTGCCCACACGACGCGTGCATGGGCGCAGGCGGTGGCGCGGTTCCTGGCGTCCCCCTTCAGCAACGGCTCGGTGCCCATCTCGCGCATCCTCCAGTACCACGTGGTGCTGGGCGACTCGCGCACCACGGCCGACTGGAAGGACGGCGACAGCATCGCGACCCAGGCGGGCGGCGAGGGCATCAAGGTCATCAAGCCCGCCGTGGGCAGCATCCCCGTGCGCCTGCAGGGCACGCGCAACCTCGGCCCCTGCACCATCGTCAACGCCAACAACCGCGCCGGCCTGGGGCTCATGCACATCATCGACTGCGTGCTCATCCCCAACACGGGCCGGGAGGACTGCGTGGGCCTCAACTGGTGGTGCTGAGCACCTCGCGGCGGACGGGCGGTGGAGGCGTGTGGCTCTGGGAGCTGCCCCGTCAGTCAGGGCGCGCTCCGGAGTGTGCACCCTGTGTTGGTGGCGTGCACGGAAGCAGGGCTGCATGCCTGGCCCGCCAGCTGCACGCAGCGCCTCGCAGCGCCACACGGCAGCTGGCGGTGCAAATCATCATAATTCTCTCCTCCTCCTCCTCGTGTCAGCCCCCCCCGCTGCCTGCCGGATACAGCCTGGGGTTCGGTGCCCGTTCCACCAACTGCCAAGGACCTCCCCCCCCACATTGCGCATCATCCGAACAGACAAATGCTGCATCTCGTTGTTGGTGGTGTTGCGCGCGCCATCTTTGGTGCGCCGCTGATTCTTGGGGTGCTGCTTGCTGCAGGGAAGGAAATTCCTCCTGGGCTCGCTGCTCTGTATGTGCCACGTGCTCCCCTCGCTTGCTTGATTCTTCCCAATCCTCCACCCAACGGGTTCAAGACGAGGAACGAGTCGCTTGCAGCGCTCAGAGTTCTCTCTCAAAAAAAGGGAAAGACGCGCAGATGAGTGCTGGTCAGGCCCACACCCAGGCAAAACCCCCAAAGGGCCACGCAGCTGGAGCAGCACCTCATGTCCCGCTGCCGGCGGCGGCAGGGTCCGATGTGCTCTCATGACGATCCGCGCCGTCTCTTGACGTCAGGCTGGCTGCGCTGGACCCCTGCCCACGTCTCCGTCGCAGCGGAGAGGGGGAGGGCTGCTGCTCCTGCTGCTGCTGCTGCTGCTGCTGCTGCGCTGGCTGCTCGGCACCGCCGCCCTGCTGCTCCTGTGGCAGGCCCTCCCCCGCCGGCTCGTCGGCATCAGACGCAGCGCCCGTCATGGTGCTGAGCGCGGGGGTGGACTCGTCGGCCCTGGTCAGCAGCTGAGCCTGGGAGGGGCTCAGCACGACGCCAGGGCTGACCGCTGCGCCGTCGCCCCCCGCCTGCTGCTGCTGCTGGGGCCTGAACCTGAGCACTACGCCCAGCGGCAGGTGGTCCGAGGGGCACAGGAGGTTGGGCATGCCGGCGTTGCGCGGCTGCAGCGACTGCGCCAGCGCCCGGCCCGTGCACTCGGCCAGCGCCTTGCTGTTGCTGCTGCTGGTGCTGGGCGCCTCCCCTGCCAGCTGCTGCTTGCTGGTCTGGTCCTGGCTGTTGGCGCGCTGGTCCGTCATCGTCAGGGGCGCGGCGCGCGAGGAACCGGTTGCGCCGCCGCCGCCGGCCGCCGCGGCCGCCGAGGCGGGGCGCGTGCCGATGAGCGGGTGGTAGACGCCGGCCACGTCCGTGTTGGTGGAGGAGAAGACAAAGTCGATGGTGGCAGGGAGGCCGGGAGCCTGCAGCAATGGTGTGGCGTGCAGGCCACGCGACAAGGGAGGCTCAGGAGTGCGGCTCAAGCAAGTGCCGGCGGGCAGCGTGCACCAGCAGAGGGTGGCGCGAGGTGCACGAGCGAGCGCCCCTGGGGCGCACCTTGCGGGTGAAGGGCAGCGGGCAGCGCGAGGCTTGGTACGCATCCTGCAGCGCAAAGGGGTGGGAGAGGTCCGCCTTGGTCACCTCAATGTTGTGCTCTGTGGCGCCGGCGGGCAGCCTGCCGTCGCGCAGGAGGGCGTAGGCGGCGCCGTCCACGTCGCCGCTGTTGAAGTCGCCGCACACCACCACGTGCGCGGCCGCGGGGTCGACGCGCTCCGTGCCCGCCAGCCGGGCCGTGAGCTTGGCCAAGGCGCTGCGCAGCTGCGCGGGCACAGCGTGGGCACACGTGTGGCACATGAGGGGGGGCTTGCAATCGCCGGTGCGGGCCGCTGCTGCTGTTGGTGGGTGGTGCGCAAGCGGATACCTGGTTGATGCGGTCGAGCGGGCGCAAGGGGTGCCCCTCCAGGTGCACGTTGACGACCCACAGGTCCCGCTGAGCCGACGCACCCGACGTGTCCCGCAGCTGGGCCAGCAGCGTGCGCGAGCGGTGGTCCGCCCACACCTGCACAGGACAAAAGGGGTTGGCGAGCGTTCGCAAACGTGGGCCACGCCCTCCATGAGCAAGCGCCCTCTCTCTCGCCCCCAGTAATGGGAAAAGGACGCACCAGCTGGAAGCGCGGCTTCCAAAACAGCGCCAGCACCATTCGGTCCTTCCTGCCAGAACTGTCCGCCTTCATGTTGCTGGAGTCCTGCAGCAGGTGCTGGTAGCCCGGCAGCCAGCTCTGCGCGTCACGTGAACGCAGGGCAGGGTTGAGGGTGATGTTCGGGGCAGGGCTCAGGGTGATGTTGTGGGTTGAGGGTGATGCCACACACATCCGTGGTGCCTGGCCGTCACGCGCCCACCCTGGCGAGGCCCCGCAACCAGCGCGCACCTGCATCTCCTCAAACTTGCTGCCGTCGACCTCCTGCAGGCAAACAATGTCTGCGCTGGTGGCGCGCAGCTCGGCCTGGATGAGCGGGGCACGGTGCTCCCAGCTCAACGCCGTCACCGACGCCTGCAGTGGTGGCGAGGGTGGTGGCGGCACAGCACACGTGCGTATGTGGTGCGCGCGGCCGCCAAGTGGGCCACCAAGTGCACGCTGACATGACCGGGTGCGTGCGGGAGGCCTCACCCAGGGCAGGGCGTTCTGCCGCGCGAACGCCGCGCTCAGCGTGTTCCAGCTTAGGATCGACACCTCGTCCTCGGCGCTCCGCGACCGGAGGGCAGAGTAGCGCGCCACGACCGCCACACTTCCAGCAGTGGTGCCTGACGCTGACATTGCGGCGGGTGCTGCGGCGGCGGCGGCCCGTGCGCGCCGCTTCTTGCTCGATGCAGGGCCGGCGGCTCGGCGGCGCTGCTTCCGCAACCCGGCTGCGGCGGCCAGTGCTGCAGCAGCAAGAGCCACAGCTGCTGCTGCTGTTGCGCCCACGAGCACGCGTGTTCTCATTGAGGGCGCTGCTCGTCTGTGCTGCGTCTTCATGCCACTGGCGTCAGGGAGCTTTGTGGCCGGGTCCTGGGCCGCAGCAGGCCTTATAAGCGCGTTGCCGAGCTGGATGAGCGCGTGGACGCCTCCCACACATGGACTGATCCTCGCGTTGGTGGCTTGCGGCCGTTTCTTGCTTGCGCGCCAGCGTTTGGGCAGGTTGGCGCTGCCGCGAGCAGCTCCGCAGCGATCCCCCCCCTGCAGGCTTCCCAAGGCACGGCTGTGGGGGGCCCTTGGGAGGCGACAGAGCAGCACCATGGCGGCCGCAGAGGCCGCAAAGGAGACGCAGGCCATCGTGGTGGTGCCGGGGCAGGAGGGCCCCTTCACCAGCACGGCCATCGTGCCGGCCGGCGACGTGCGCACGGCGGGGTTCGACCTGGGCGAAATAAAGAAGCTCGCGACGCAGACCAAGGCCATCGGCGTCATCCTGCCTCCGCCAGACATCCGTGCCATCGTCGACAAGACAGCCAGCTTCGTCGCCAAGCATGGTGCGGGGCGGGTTGTTGTTTGGCGGGAAGCCACGCCGGGAGATCGATCTCTTGCCTTCAGGGGGCCGTGCTCCCCAGCTGGGGGCATGCACAGCAGGAGGGCAACACAGCACTCTGCTGTGCATCTCTGCATTTGTAGTGGGGGGCCCATGGCCGCGCGCTCACGGCGCACGCGCGTGCAGGGCCCGAGTTTGAGAAGCGCATCCTGGCGAACGAGCGCAGCAACGCCAAGTTCAACTTTTTGGTGCCGACGGACCCCTACCACGCCTACTACCAGCTGCGGGTGCGTGTTGGCGCGTGCGTGTGCGCGGCGCGAGCGGCGCAGGTGCGCTCACGTGCAGGGCCTGCCAAGCACGTGCGCCAGGGAGAGCCGCAAGCGCGTGCGTGGCCGTGCGTGTGCAGATCAAGAACTTCAAGGAGGAGAGCGGCGAGGGAGGCGCCAAGGACGGGGCGGCGGCAGCGGGGGGCGCCGCAGCGGTGACGCTCGACAAGCCCCTGCCCCAGGTCATCCCGCACGCGCTGGCCAAGCTGGAGAAGCCAGAGGACGAGCTCTACACGGTCAGTACACGGGCTGCAGCTGGGGACTGCCCACGCACCACTGCTGCAGCGGCTCAAAGGGCAGGGTCGCGGTGCTGCAGCTTGGCGAAGCCGCATCATCATCACCAGCAGCGGGCGCCAGCATGCTTCCACGCAGTGCAGCGCGTGCGCGCGCCCTCAAGGGGCACGTGTACGCGTCCTCAACGGCCCGACGGTGGTGGCGCGCGCAGGCGCACATCCCCGAGGGCCTGAGCCTGCTGGAGCTGGACATCATCAAGCTGGCGGCGCAGTTTGTGGCGCGCAACGGGCAGACGTTCCTGACGGGCCTCAGCTCGCGCGAGCACACCAACCCCCAGTTTGCCTTCCTGCGGCCCACGCACTCGCTGTTTGGGCTGTTCAAGACGCTGTGCGACGCCTACTCGCGCGTGCTCATGCCGCCAAAGGGCACCAAGGACCGGCTGCTCAAGGACGCCACAGACGGGTGAGAGCGACGAGAGTGGCAACGGGAGGGGACGCTGCTAGTCACACACGTGTCCCCTGGGCCGACCCACAGTGCCGTGCTGCCCTGCCCTGCGCCCCATGGGTGGTCACCACTGCAGCGCGGGCGTGCTGGAGCGCGCCCTGAAGCGGTTAGAGTACGACAAGGTCAAGGAGAAGGAGGCGCAGGACCAGGCCGAGGAGGCCGAGCGCGAGCGGCTGGCCTACCAGGCCGTCGACTGGTGAGCAGCAAGAAGAGGGGGGTTTTGTGGGGCAGACCCGCCGGCAGGGGCAGGGGCGGGGGAGCAGCAGCCGGCGCAGCGAGCAGACGGCCATGAGTTGGGCGAGGGGGATTGTCCGCTCGCTCGCTTGCAGGCACGAGTTTGTGGTGGTGGAGACGCTCGAGTTCTTTGACGACGAAGACGACGAGCTGCCGGCGCCCCTCACTCTCAAGGACATCATCAACATGAACAAGGTAGGTGGTTGGGGAAAAGGGGGAAAGGGCGGCCTGCCTGGTCCGGCACGTGCTGCCGTGCGCACGGGGCCATCGTGTGCCCTGCTGGTTCCTCCTCGAACCCTCCCTGTCCCTCAGGCGCGCGAGTACCAGGAGGCCGAGGAGCGGCGGGCGCAGGAGGCCAAGAAGGCGGCCGCCGAGAAGGCGGCACAGGTGAGCGCACCAGGGCCTGCTGCCTCCACCACCATGCCCCGGCGGCCGCAGCGCCGGACCCCTTTCTCGCATGCGGACGCTAATGCTACGCGCCTCTGCTGACCTGCGACTCTACTCCTGCCCCCCCTTGGCGCGGCGCAGGGCGTGGCCATGACGGACGAGGAGCGGGCGCTGGTGGCGCAGGCGGCCGCCGTCACGCTCAAGCCCACCGGGGACATTGAGGACGCCGAGATGGAGGTGGAGGACATGGACGCCGAGCCGCTGCCCGCCAAGCCCGCCGCCGCCGCGCCGCCGCCCGACGACGACGACGAGGGGCCCATCAAGGTGGTCAAGGACTACGTGCGCCCGGCCGCCAGGACGCTCATGTACAACGGCATGGCGTACGACCCCACCAAGTTCGCGGTGCGCGCAAGCACGCGCGCGGGGGACGGGCTGGGATGATACGCGGGCGCGGTCCGTGCTCCTCCTCTGCTGTTGGCCCCATGCCCCGCGCTCTGCTCTCTCACCCCTACCTGCCCGCGCGCCGCTCGCAGGTGTCTCCCATCACTGGCGAGCTAGTGGCCATCGCTGACATGGCCGAGCACATGCGCATCAGCCTGATTGACCCGCGGTGGAAGGAGCAAAAGGAGGCCATGCTGTCCAAGCTCAGGTGCGCACCCCTTTGGTGCTCTCCCTGCGGCTCGCCACCACCCCAGCCTCAGCGCTCCCCTGGGCGCTGACCCTCCTCTGTGCCCCATGGTGTGCGTGCCCTCCTGTCCCCTCTCTTCTCAGGGACACGACCAAGGCGTCGGACGACGAGATTGGCCGCAACCTGCTGGGCCTGGCCAAGACGCGCCCCGACATTTTCGGCAGCACCGAGGAGGAGGTGACGCAGGTGGTGGCCGAGAGCATCCGCGAGAAGCTCACCAGCGGCACGCACCGGCCCGTGGCCTGGGACGGCGTCACGCAAAAGGGCCCCGAGCTGGCCACGCAGCTCAACAACATCCAGCAAAACAGGCAGCAGCTGGGCCAGCTGGCGCACCAGCAGCCGCTGCCGCCGGGCGTGGGGCCAGCGGGCATGCCCCCACCGCCGGGCTACGGCGTCGCCCGACCGCCCGGGCCCCCGCCGCCAGGCATGCAGCAGCCCCTGCCGCCGGGCACGGCGCCGCCCGGCAACCCCCTCCCACCCCCACCCCCCTTGGGCGCCGTGGCGGCAGCGAGAGCGGCGCAGCAGGCGGCGCAGCAAGCGGCAGCGGCGGCGGCGGCGTCCGCCGGCCCTCCAGGCATCAACATGCCCCCGCCCCCGCCCCGCCCGCCGCCAGGGCCGCCTGGTGGCTTTGGCCCCCCCGGCGTCACGCCCATGCCTCCCCCGCCCCCCTTCCGCCCCCCCGGCGTCCCTCCCCCCATGGGCATGCCCCCTCCCCCCATGCAGCCCCCAGGCATGCCGCCGCCGCCCATGATGCCGCCCCCACCCCGCGAGGCGCCGCCCCCCCAGCCCGGCGACCAACCCGAGGCCAAGCGGCCCCGGGTGGACGACGTGTTTGTGCTCCAACCCGAGGACGAGTTCCTCGCCCAGCACCCAGGTGAGAGGAGTGGGGGCTTGGGTGGGTCTGCTGCTTGCAGGCGTGGTGCTGGCGTGGCCCCCCCAGCCCCCGCGCGCTCGCCGGCCTCACCGTGGCTTGCTGGCGCACCGCACGCACGCCTGCGCAGGCGAGCGCACAGTGCGGGTGCAGTGCCCCGAGGTGGAGGGCAACGACAAGCTCACGGGCCAGCTGCTCGAAGTGCAGGTCGCCACCTTGCAGGTGAGGGTGAGGAGGGGGGCGCACCGCACGCCCTGTGGCAGGCGATCGCACAGGAGCAAGGGCATGGCCACACACGGCTCTGGTGCGCGCGTGGCTCTTCTTGGCGCAGGACACGGTGGGCGCGTTCAAGGAGCGCCTGGCGGGCGTGGTGGGCTTGGCGGCCAACAAGATGAAGCTGTCGCGCGAGGGCGTGGGCTTTTTGCGCGACGAGTTCAGCCTGGCGCACTACAACGTGGGGCCCAGCGTTGTGTTGGCGCTGGGCACCAAGGAGCGCGCCAGGGGCAAGAAGGGGTGAAGGGGTGGCGGTCGTGCGCATGCTGGGCGCGCTGTGCTGTTGTGCGCACGCAAACGTGCAAATCGCACGCGGAGACCCATTCCCTCCTCCCCCTCAGCACGCTGCGGATAAAGTCACTCGCGACGATGGAGCAGATGCTGTGTTCAGCACGCAGCCCGTGGGTGGTGAGCCAGCCGTGAGGGGCGCCGCGGAAGGGCGATGCGACTGCCTGGCAGTTGACGAGCGGGATGCGCCCCCCGGCAGGGCGGAGGTGGTTCGGGCGCACGACGCGCGTGGTCCTGGTGCTCGCGGCCGCGCTGCTGCTGTACTCGCTGTGGTGAGCGGGGTGCACCGAGGCCACAGCTGCTGCTCCTTTGCTGCTCAATCAGTGGCGATGACCAGACGGTCAGAGCTTGTGTGGCGTTGGCTGCGGGCGTGCAGGGCCTTTGGGTCGCTGAGGAGCGCGCACCAAGGTGCCACGCGCGACGGCGACGCCCTGCAGCACCCGCAGCAGCGCCAGCAGCGGCTCCTGGGAGCCAGCGCCACCCCTGAACTTGCAGCTGTCGGACGCACGCCACAGTTGCTCCACAGCGGAGCGTCGGATGGCCCGGTGGCACCCACCGACAGCCACGCTCGG
>VFQP010004904.1_pt1 | contig 12024 bp, 21 predicted proteins | sample 3512351 | NCBI WGS metagenome assembly VFQP01 (sample SAMN10412372, study PRJNA504923) | tailings metagenome | isolation source: Relicate 1 Philex TSF1 revegetated site | place: Philippines: Tuba, Benguet | collected 2017-08-29 | reverse complement strand
CCACCATGACCATCACCCCCGCCATCACCCTTGTTCCCCTTGTGTTTCTTGGCTATGGGACAGTGCACGTGCTGTGCACCGCCATACCCACCCCCCTTCATGCGCATGCATCGAGCACTACCATTGACGTTTTCGTTGCCGCCCACATGCTCGTTATCTCCATCATCATCTCCATTATCATCTCCATCATCACCATTGGTGTTTTTCCTCTTGTTGACTCCACTATTGTTGACAATCCCACTAGTGACTGTACTCTTGTCAACAGTCCCCTCAAAAGTCCCCTCTGGTTGCACCACACCATGTGCAGTCAACGGTACCACAGTAGCAGTAACCACAGCATCTTTTCGAACGAATTCTCGCAGTGAAACCATGCGCGGCAGGGTTATTGGTTCTGTTGACTTTATGTAGGTCAAACCATCGCTTGTGTCGACCGCCACCATCTGAAAGCGCTTGATATGCAGTGCCAGCACACGAGGCAACCTCCGCAACTGTCGCTGTACACGATGTCCCACATCCTTCCCCCCACATGTTGCACATGCCTTCATCACACTGGTGCGCTGCTTAAACCACGTGGTGATGAGCGCCGTGAGGCTGGACCGATGAGGGGGGTGTGCAATTGGTTGGTGGAGCCTCTGTAGGGGGATGTGCCAGTGAACAGGGGGTGAACACCGCACACGATATGGTGCACAACATACATGCATACGTTGTGTGTGTTCATACAACACATACATGTACATGCCCACACGTACACAGCCGAGCCCCCAGACACCCTACCTGGAGCAGTTCCAAGCTCAGGTGTGTATGCTGTTCCACCACAGTGGTGGTTGCCTGGCACTGTGTACATGTGTATACTGCGTCACAGCTCAGCCCCATGGTGCGTGTGACTGGGTCGAGTGTGGCAAGGGCTGGTATGGAGGATGCATGGGTGTCATGTACCTGCGGAAGGTGTGGGTGGGTGTACTTCGGGTATATCTATATTTCATGTCCCCCCCATTGACATGCTACTACATGTGCACTGCCAGCACACGCTGTACACACCAGCAAACTCGTTGTACACACCATAAACAAAACAACCCACCTACCTCTGCATGAAACACCTCTTGCTGCAGTGCATCTGTCAGTGCACAAAATAACTCATGCGCATCATGCTGCTCCACCCCCGCAAACTGTGGTGCCACTGCCACCAATGCGCATCGCAGGGGCCTGGGATTGAGCATTGCTGTTGCACCTGCTGCATGCTGCGTAGCACAAGCAAGCAGGGAGTGGGCGACACCATCGGGGGCGAGTGTGGGCAGTTGTCCACATGCATGGGCGAGCGCAGTGATAAATGGGGTACAGTTGAGTAGGACTTGGAGGATGCTGTTGAGGTAGCAGGTGTTGCCAAGGTTGGGCAGGCCAGGCGCGGGGGCGGGGGTTGTCGGCATGCGACGGAGAAGGGGGCGTCTGTATGTACTCCATTGGTGGTGGTTGGTAGGTGGATGAGGGAGGCTTGCAAGTGCAGGGCGTGTGGGCTCTTTTACGGTGGTCACTGTGCACGTTGAGGTGGTGGATGTGGGATGGATGATGGGATGGTGGCAACCGACCTAGGGGTGGGTTGTGCATACCAGGTGGTGGTGTATTGTCTGCAAGTTTACCAGGGACATGCTGCTTGCCCTGCGCCTTGCTAACGAGCTGTACACCTCTCGATTTGGGTTTTGGTGGCATGATGACGCACTCAAACAATGCTGCTCGTTTGATGCTGCATTGTTTTTTCGAGTATTAGCAGCATGAGCAGCAGCATTGATGGCGGGTTGAGTGTGATCGAGAGTCGGTTTTCAAACAATTATATTTTCTTATATACACCAACAACACTTGTCGCTGTTCATACGAAAAATCCGCATTGGTAATGCACAGTCAACATCATGGTTACACCTAAACAAACCACCCCCATTGTGCCACGACAGAAGAAACGCAAATCCATCAACCGATCACACACACACCACGACAACGAAACAACACCCACAACCACGCCCACAAATGATCCCAGGCATGCATTGGAAGGCAAATTGTGTAGAATTCCTGGGTCATTTTTGCAACAGCCCGACACCATCGTGTTGGAGGGTCACGTGTTGCCCAGCAGATATGCAGCGCCGGGCACTGTGTTTGTGGGTGGCATCGCCAACGACAACCATGTGTATGTGTTTAGTTGCAAGCTTGTAAAGAAATGGGTGGAAGACGGTGGGGAGGGGGAAGTGGGGAGACAACAGAGGCGCGAGCGGAGAGGTGCGGGGCAGGCAAGGGAAGAGTGTGCGAAGGAAGAGCAAGGGGTATGTACAGACACAAGCGTGCAACTAAGCAAGGTGTGCTGGTATGCAGGCTGATATATGATGATACAAATCCAACCCCTCCTACAAACACACAGCCACCAGACACAATGTTGTCGTTCCCCAGCGTCGTCGAGTGGACAGCGTTTCGTGTGTGGACATGCTTGCTCTTTGGAAGCCTTGTGTATGCTGGTGTACGCCAGAAACATGGTAATAATTGATTCCACACGATGATGCTGCGCAACAAGGGGCGCCAAATTAAGTGCAGAGGATTGGCCTCGTCCACCCACACCCACACAGTCAGTGGCCCCCAGTTTTTGGCGTATAAATTCGTCTGTTTTTACGTGTTCTCCCTCTTTCTTTCTGCGTTGACGTTGAGCGCACCCAAGAGTGCTGCCCGTTTTCGCACACCGCACCACTACAAGCTATTTCGTTCGCAAGGCGCTGCTGCATCCGAGGAGATTGCACGCACGCAGGACTACAGAAAAGAAACCAACCGCTACACACTCTACTTTGAAACCAACAGGTATGTGAGAACCACCAGCAGTGGGTTGGGCAGCGTTGTAGAGAGACAGCCCTGCAGCATCTAGTGGCAGGGAACAGCTGACTTTTTTGGGCCCAGCAGTGGCTGCTCGGTAGTGATGTGCGTGATGATGACGCACACGAGGCCAGGGCATGCAGCGCAGCGATCCTGGTGCACGTTGTGTTGATTGGGACAGCTATGAGGATGGAGGCCGTTGTGTCCGTCCTCGTATGCCTGCGCAGTAGCAGCAGTGGGGTCGCAGGGATGGGATGTTGGGCTGTGGGGGCCGTTGGTTGCTGGCGTGGTGTAGCGCCGCCAGTTTGTACAGTTCGTTTCGATGATGGTTGGAAACCGTACGCACAACGTGCACACGCAGGTTGCTGTCATGGCACCCATCAAGAAAGCTGCATCCAAGAAGTCTGCGGCAACTGCCCAGGCAACTGTTGGTATGTGTGTTGGGTGGGGGGTCATGCTGGCAGGCGATGCGCAGGTGATGACTACACATTCACCTACCCAACAGAGGAGACCCCCGAGGTCAAGGCAATGACCGAGTTGGTGGCCAAGCTGAGCCTCTCCGAGGAGCGCACCGCCACCGCTGCAACCATTGCCAAGACGTTCAAGGACGGTGGCGCCAAGGCCCTCAAGGCCAATGAGCTGTACAACAAGCTCAAGGCTGCCCTCGCCTCGACCGACGCGGCCACCCGTGAGGGCGCCGTCGCCGCCGTGGCCGAGTGCATCCAGGTCAACGGCACCGCCTTTGACGCCTATGCCATCGACCTGCTCCCCGATCTGCTCGACCGTCTGTCTGACAAGGTGGCAGTGGTGGCCGACGCTGCCCAGACCCTCGTGTCGTCCATCTTTGCATCCCAAAAGCCTGATGCCGTCAAGGCACTCTTGCCCGCGCTCTTGGGTGCCCAGGACCACAAGAAAGGCTGGCAAACCAAGGTGGCTGCATGCAATGCCATCGCCGAGCTCACCGTCACTGCCCCCAAGCAGCTCGCCAGCAACCTCCCCGAGGTGGTGCCCATCGTGTCGGCATCCATGGCTGATGCCAAGCCCCAGGTCAAGACTGCAGCCACCGAGGCCATGACCAAGGTGTTTACTGTGGTCAACAACATGGACATTGAGGCTGTCATCCCCGCCATCGTGTCGTGCATTGCCAAGCCCGCCGAGGTGCCCGATTGCATCCACAAGCTCGGTGCCACCACCTTTGTGCAGCAAGTCGAGGCCCCCACCCTGGCCGTGCTGGTGCCCCTGCTCGTGCGTGGTCTGCGTGAGCGCGCCACCCCCATCAAGCGCAAGTCGTGCCTGATCATCGACAACATGTGCAAGCTCGTCGACAACCCCTGGGATGCCATTGTGTTTTTGCCCCGCCTGCACCCTGGTGTGGAGACCGTGGTCAAGGAGGTGTCCGACCCCGAGTGCCGTGGTGTGGCAGAGCGCGCATTGGCAACTTTGAAAAACGTGGAAAAGGATGCCCAGGAGCAACTCGAGGGCCGCAAGTCTGTGGAAGCTGCCGATGTGGTCGAGTTGATCAAGGCCAACACCAAGGTGGAAATCGATGAGCAGCTGTCGACCTATGTGGCTGCCCTGTGCGCCCAGCTGTGCACCCTGTTCAACTGGGACGCGGCTGCGTGGGACGCCGCTGTGGTGACGTATTTGGGTGGTGTGCTGGGTGAGGACGCTGCCAAGGAGTTGTCCAAGGAGGTGCTGGCCAAGTGTGAAAAGGCTCAAGAGGCCAAGCCACAGGAGGTGGATGATGAGGAGGGTGAGGACCTGTGCAACTGCGAGTTTTCCCTTGGTTATGGTGCCAAGATCCTGATGAACAATGCACGCATGCACCTCAAGCGTGGCAAGCGCTATGGTCTGTGCGGTGGCAACGGCACGGGCAAATCTACCCTCATGCGCTCCATTGCCAACGGCCAAGTGGAAAACTTCCCCCCCAAGGACCAGCTTCGCACTGTGTATGTGGAGCACGACATCGACGGCTCCCTCTCTGAGCTCTCTGTAGTCGAGTTTGTGTTTTCCGACCCTGTGCTGCAAGACACCACCCACCCCAACCACGGCGAGGTGGAGCGTGTGCTCGAGTCTGTGGGCTTTGATGACGAGCGCCGTGCACAGTCTGTTGCAAGCCTGTCGGGTGGTTGGAAGATGAAGCTCGCACTTGCACGTGCCATGTTGATGAAGGCCGATATTCTTCTGCTGGATGAGCCTACCAACCACTTGGATGTGACCAATGTGGCTTGGTTGGAGGATTACCTGTGTTCGCTGACTGAGGTGACATCGATCATCGTGTCCCACGACTCTGGATTCCTGGTATGACGTGGTGGTGGGGTTTCACCTCAACACAATCACATTGTGTTTTGCTATGGTGATTTTTTGTAAATTTCTTTTTTATAACGTTGCCCTCCCTCACCTCCCCACCCCCTAACAACTCTCCAGGACAAGGTGTGCACACACATTCTGCACCTCAACAACCGCAAGCTCAAGACCTACCGCGGCAACCTCTCTGAGTTTGTCAAGCGTGTGCCTGAAGCCAAATCCTACTATGAGCTGTCTGCTGCTGTGCAGACCTTCAACTTCCCCGAGCCTGGGTTTTTGGAGGGTGTGAAGACCAAGGACAAGGCAATCCTGAAGATGACTGATGTGTGCTTCAAGTACCCTGGTACTGAAAAGTACATCCTCAATGGTGTGTCTATCTATGTGACGCTCAACTCCCGAGTGGCGGTGTTGGGTCCCAACGGTGCTGGTAAGAGCACCATGATCAAGGTATGTGGTTGTTGGGGGGGGGTGCGTTTTGTGGAGAGTGTGTGTTGTTGTGCATATTGTGGCCAAGAGAGTATGTTTTGCGCTGTACATCAGTGGGGGGGTGTTGCTGTACATCAGTGCCTGTCTCTCCCTCATACCCACCAGTCCACCGACCCTCTCACCCCCCCCACTATCAGGTGCTCACGGGTGAGGTCCCCCCCACCAGTGGTACAGTGGTCAAGCACCCCAACCTGCGTATTGCATATGTAGCACAGCATGCATTCCATCATCTGGAGCAACACCTGGACAAAACCCCCAATGAGTACATCCAGTGGCGCTATGCTACCGGTGAGGACAGGGAGGATGTGGAAAAGGTATGTGGGCTGCGGGTGTGGGGTGTGGATAGTGCATGGTTGAGGTGGGCACACATGCTGAGGTGGACACACATGCTGCTGCAACACACCTGCAGTAATGCACGCACAACACGTACACTAAAAATGTACACCCCCAGGTGCATCGTAAGCTCACCGATGAGGAAAAGGCCAAGATGGCTTCCCAGGTTGTGGTCAATGGTATCAAGCGTGTGGTGGAGAAATTGTTGGGTCGCCGCAAGAAGAAGAACAGCTACGAATATGAGACCCAGTTCAAGGTGAGGGTGTGTGAGTGTGGGTGTGGGTAGGTGTCTGCATCATGTCCTCCACAGGCGCAGAAAACATACACACCATATACACACTGTACACACACCAAACACATCACCAAAACAACAAACAGGGCATTGCAGAGACAGAGTGGCTGGAGCGTGATGTGCTTGAGGAGTTGGGTTTCGGCAAGTTGTGCACTGAGCTTGATATGAAGGAGGCAGCCAAGGCAGGTCTGCTGGCAAAGCCGCTCACTGCTGCTAATGTGCAAAAGCATTTGGAGGACGTGGGTATTGAGGCCGAGTTTGGTACACACTCGCACATGCGTGGTTTGTCTGGTGGTCAAAAGGTATGTTAGTGTTGTATGTTGTCATGTGTTGCAGCATAGCACACATCATTTGTGCCACACAACCTGCCACACAATCCCCCCCCACACACAACACAGGTCAAGGTGGTGATTGCCGCTGCCATGTGGAACAACCCCCACATTGTGGTGTTGGACGAGCCCACCAACTTTTTGGATCGCGAGTCCTTGGGTGCCCTTGCCGATGCCATCCGCAACTTTGGTGGTGGTGTGGTGATGATCTCCCACAACCGAGAGTTCACCAGCGCATTGGCCAAGGAGACATGGCACATGGAGGGTGGCCGATTGACCACAGAGGGCAGCAGCGACAGTGGTACCAAGGAAAAGCTCGAGTTTAAAATTCAGGAAGAGGTGACTGACGCAATGGGCAACACCATCAAGGTCAAAGCACCAAAGAAGAAGATGAGCCGCAAGGAGCTGAAAGCATACAAAAAGGTGTGCAGGAGGGTGTCACGCAAGAACCGTCACCACGCATTTGCTCACTCGATACCTCTCACGCGTGACACAGGTCAAGGAGGCACGACGGGCACGAGGGGAGGAGGTGTCCGACACGGATGAGGAGTAAACCACCCTGTTGTGTCGTGTGCTCGGCCGTTTTTCCTTTGCTTGGCTGGCTTTTGTGTGTTTGAGTTTGGTTTGTCATGTGCAGAAGAGCAAGTGTGCGGTAAAAAAAAAAGTGGTGATTGATAAGAACACAAACAGCGTCCCCGCCCCATTTTCCTCTTCTCCCTCTCCCTCCTCCCTCCCTGTCTTTCCTCCCTCCCCCTCTTTCCTTCTCTCTCTCTCTCTCTCTTTCCTCCCTCCTCCTCTCTCTCTCTCTCTCTCTCTCTCCCTTTCTCTCCTCCCTCCCTTTCTCTCTTTCCTCCCTCTCTCCTTCTCTTCCTTTCCCTCTTTCCTCCTCCCCTTCCTTTCCCTCTTTCCTCCCTCTCTCTCTCACGCTTCATTCTCTCTTCCTCCCTTCCTCTTTCTTTCTCCCCCTCTCTTTCTTTCTCCCCCTCTCTTTCTTTCTCCCCCTCTCTTTCTTTTCTCCCTCTCTTTCTTTTCTCCCTCCCTCTCTCTCTTTCCTCTTTTCCCCTTTCTTTCCTCCTTTTTTTATTTTTTTCCCTAAAAGAAAAATGGGGAAAAAAAGAGAATAAAAAGGGGGGCAAAAAATTTGTATTTGCTATTGCCTCGAGCCCTTTCTTCTGTCCGTCGACAGGGCGTTTCTGCACATCCTGCACAACTTCCCAAACCACCCGTCCTCGTCCAAAATGTCTTCCTCTCCGACATGACAATTCTTGCAAACTCGAGGTGGTTGGGGAACAGGGGGTGGGGCAGGGTTTTGATGAACACTGTCATAGTCAATTGCGTTGTGGCACAAACGGCAGTAGTTGAAATGGAACTGGGGCAATTCTTGTTGGGAAATCCGGCATTTGAGACACACACGGTCGGGTCGAAATACGGTATAGGGGCGCTCCTTTTCACCCCACTTCCACCTGTCCGTGTACCTCACCCCCCCCCTCATCGACGGGGTAGGCAGCGGGGCAAAGATCGCCGCTCATGTCCCTGTGTTGTGTGTGCGTGCGTGTGAATGCTGTGGTTGCCTGCTGGCGGAGCACCCTCTCGGCATACCGTGTCTCCCTTGTGGCCTCCACAACGTCTACCACCACTGCCGCAAGGTATTGGCGATATGGCCGCCCTTGCTGATCCCACCCAGTCACCAGCACCCGCACGACCCTGCCCCACAGATTGTGTTACAGGTGGGCCAGCGGCTGCTGGCACCACTCTAGAAGTTGCTTCCGGCCCACTTCAATAGTGCAAACCTCCTCGAAGGATGCATCAAAGTATTGGTCAAAGCTTTGGTCAACCCGGTTGACCAAACACAACAATTCTCCCACAACACATGGGTTCCTAGATCAAGCAGTAAACCCAACATCAAACCCAATAATCTCCGTGTTTCCTAGATCATCAATCCAATCACACAATGTCTTCCCCTCCCACGCTCTCCTTTTCCTTTCCCCACCGTACAATTGAACATCCCATATCTTGGGATCCATGCAGCGGTCTCATTGCAGCCACATGCCGCGACACCCACGCCCTTGCTGTTGTTGTATTTGATCCCCAATCGCCCGCGGTGTGTGTTGTGATGATGTATAGTTCTTGGTGGAGAGGCCATACTCCAGATTCCCAATAACCCACACAGGACTATGCAGTTTTGCCAATACCCAACAACAGCAACAACAGCACATCCCCATCACACACCCGCATCATCTCCCTCCAATGGTCACCCCCAGGCACAGCACGCACCCTCCTCGCCCTCACCTCCCTCTCCCAGATCCTCACATGGACCCGCCCCCAATCCACCCGCCCCGTCGTCTCCAACCGCTGGATCCTCACCCCATCCTTCACCCCGCCCCCATCCACCATTCTTGCCACCTACCTCGCCCCCCCATCCCTCTTGCGATGGGCCCCCCCCAGCCCCCAAACCACCTCCAAAGGCATGCTGCAACGCTTTGCTCCCCTGGGTGGTGGCCCTGCTACAGCTGCGTTTTCCTGGCTCCGTGTGGGCATGCATGCCATTGCCACCGTGACAAGCTTAGGCGTGTTGCAGGTGGGGGAAGATTTCTCGGGGGGGGGGGTGTTATTAGAGTTGGGAGTATTGTTCCTTACGTAGTACTTCATCACCATGCATACACACGCCACCATGCACCCACACCACCTAGGTCCACACAAAGCAGATTGATGTGCTCACAGGCACGTCCACATGGGTCAGTGCCCCCCCCATCTCCCTGGGTGTGTCAAAGGCGGTCACAGGTGTTGATGTCATATGGCAAGATGCAGAGGTGCTGGCAGTGCTGCTGGCGCTCCAGGGTGGGCATGGTGAGGTGTGTATGATGGTGGTCAAAGGTGATCCGAGTGATGGGCAGCAAGGTATGTTGTTTTTGTTGTTGGTGGTGGTATGGGTATGCTATACACACGAGTGTACATCACAGCAAGGATTGTATAACATGACCCACACACATTCTTGCACTCCACCACATCCACCCACATCCCACACCCCACCCACATCCCACATCCCAACCCACACACCCCAACGCACAGCCCCCCCCACTGTGCACACCATCAGCGGCATGCCCATGGGTGACAAGCAACTCCTCCTCCACCTCTCCTTCCACCCAACCACACGTGGGGGTGCCTTTGCTGTCATCATGGCAGATGGTGCCGACCAGGAATACCTGCAGTGGGCCACCTACACCAACATTGACCAGTCAACACAAACCACAGTGGACCTCATGTCACAGGGGTCTGTGCACCTCCCCACCCCCGCTGCTGCCCAGTGGTGTGGGGGGTATGTGCATGATGGCAGTGGGGCAGTGGCAGTGGTGCCGTGCAAGGTGGTGGAGAATGGTGGGGAGGTGGTGGGGAATGGTGGGGAGGAGGCCCGCTGGGAGGTGGTGGTGATGGATTCGTACTCGCTGGAGGTGGTGCATCGGTGGGATGTGGGTGGTGGGGTGGTGGGGGTGGCGGCATCACCCAATGGGGTGTTGCTGGCAGTGGCGGTGCAAGGTATGGGGTGGAGGGTAGGTGGGTGGATACAACGGGGTGTGGTGGGTGGTGCGCAAAGTCACCCAAACACTCCCCACGCCACACCATTTCCCCCAAACACACACACACACACACCTCTATAACACAGATGCCATCCACATCTACCCACTCCTGCCAAATCCAGCAGACCCACACGCACTTGATCACCTCGCCCAACGTGCCATGTGGTGTCTCATTCGTGACACACCAGGGTGGGATGTGGGGGTGGTGGCATCGCTGGTGGCCAACACACCCGAGCGACTGCGGCTGTTGTGTGCGGGGGTGGGTGAGGGGATTCATTGTACCACACATGCAGCCCGGCCTCACTTTGGGCTCAAGTGGAATAAATGCATGGTGTGTGTTTTGGTGTGTTGGTTTTGGTGTTGGTGTATTGATGTGTTTGCTGCTTTTATTTTTATGTGTATTGGGGTGTGTGCTTGTGTGTGTGTGTGTGTGTGTGTGTGTGTGTGTGTGTGTGTGTGTGTGTATCTCATGTCGGTGTGAAAACATGTATATCATGATGGTGTGAGAACAGGCCACATACACTATCACATACACATCATATACACACCATCACATACATTCCTCACTACTTACCTAGCCCCAACCCCTCTCCTGTACACCCTCCCCCCACTGTACCCTCCCAGTACACCCCCTCCCAATACACCCCCTCCCAATACACCCCCTCCCAATACACCCCCTCCCAGTACACCCCCTCCCAATACACCCCCTCCCCCACCCAGGCAACCCTTGTCAGCCTACATCAACAGCAACAAGCAGCAAGCGAGCCTCAGTTATGGTTGAGGGTGTTGAATATAGATATGGCTGTGCGGGGGTTGTTTGAGTACGTAGAAGTGGTGGCATCCCTGGGATTACCTCAGGGTGTGATGGATAAACTCAAGGTGTGTTGTTTGGTTTTGTGTGAGTGTTGTTTGTTTTCTGTGTATGTGCTGTTTTCTGCCATGTGCGTGCGTGCGTGTTTTTGTTTTTTGGTGTGTGTGAATACGTACATGAAAGAAACACAACATACATCAGCTACACATGGATGTTGAGTTGATGAAGCATAATTGTACAAAATATAGATATGTTGTACATGTACCATGTATGTTGCACACATACGTATCACGCCCTTTGCATACACACATCACATCCGTTACACATGCACATTGCACACACACACCCGACACCCTGTAATTGCACCTTTGACACAGACCCCCCCCCCCACTCACACAGACACCCGACACCACCAACCCCAAGTCACCAGACACACCCATCAGCACCAGCACTGCCCTTGACCACACCCTTGCTGCCCTTGCAATGGCATGGTTACCCACCGTGTTGACCATAGTCAAATTCATGTTGACCGCAGTCAAAAGCTGGGTGGAACTGCATGCCACTGGAAACAGTCATGTTGGTGGTGTGGTGGGAGCAACAGGAGGGGGTGCAGCAACAACAGGAGGGGGTGCAGCAACAACAGGAGGGGTAACCACATCACCAAAAGGAGAAGCAAGGACAGGTGCACACCCACCACCAGCAGGTGTAGATGAAAAAAAAGATGATGTGTTTCCCTTGATCAGGTTGCTTCCGGATGCATATTTGGGGAAGCAATTAAATGCAGTGGTGCAGCAGTGGTTGCTGTTGACGATACCCCTCCTGCCCCCTGAGGGTGTTGCAATGGTATGAGCACGCTTGTATGAGTGAGAATAATTGTATGGGAAAAATGATAGGAGAATGATAATGGGAGAATGATAATACGAGAAGGATATATGTATGAGGACAAAAAAGGGGTTGTGCTTGAGAACGAAGGGGGTTGTGTAGGGGGAGCAACAGTGTGTGTGTGTGTGTGTGTGTGTGTGTGTGTGTGTGTGTGTGTGTGTGTGTGTG
>VFQP010004903.1_pt1 | contig 12026 bp, 18 predicted proteins | sample 3512351 | NCBI WGS metagenome assembly VFQP01 (sample SAMN10412372, study PRJNA504923) | tailings metagenome | isolation source: Relicate 1 Philex TSF1 revegetated site | place: Philippines: Tuba, Benguet | collected 2017-08-29 | reverse complement strand
TCGAGGTGGGGGGGGCCGGGGCTGGGTGGGGGGGGCGGGCGGGCTGGGCGGGAGCAGCGTACCGTGGTGGGCGTGGGGCATACGAAGAGAAGATGGCGAGAGAGGTGTGGGCGGGGGTGGCGCACGCGCTGGGTGTGAGCAGTGTGCCATGGAGGGTGAGTCGCGGGGGCGGGGGCGGGGAGTGGCACGCCACGCTGAGGGGAGCTGTGGGGAGGGGTGCAGGCGTGCTGCGCTGCGCGTGCGGGTCGCGTATGACAAGTCGAGCAGGTGCAGAGAGAGCGTCCGTTGCCACGGGCAGCTGGTCAGGGGCAGCTTCAACAGAAGGTGCCAAACGCTGACCCAGCACATGCCTCCGGGGCGAGGGAAGGCGAAGCATGCCACGCGCCGAGCAGAAGCCGCCTGCTTTCCCCCCAGGTGGTGTGGCACACGGGCTCATGATCGCCATTGCCGGCGCCGCTTGCACGCGGCCTTTTTGCGCGCGCAGGCGCTCGCCGGCGTGCTGGTGGGCGAGGTGGGCGTCAAGCCCTCGGTCGGGGCGGACATGCTCGAGCTGGCCAAGGTGCGTTTCGGTCGGTTCCCGGGCGCGCGCCGGGCCGGGCGCGGCGGCGGTGGCCGTGTGGGGGCGGTGGGAGCGTTGCGGCAGCGGCGGTGTGGGGGCGGTGGGGGCGTGGCGGCGGCGGCCGTGTGGGGGCGGTGGCGTGCGGGCAGTGACGGTGTCAGGGCTGCGGGCTGCAGGCGTGGGGTCGGGGCATGACTCTTGGCCCCAGATATCCCGGTGCCTGCGGGCCTAGGGCGGGACAGGGTGCTAGCTGCCTCTCCCTAAGCTTGAGCCAGGCTGGGCGAGCAGTGCATTGTGGCTGGACGTCCTGCGCTTTGCAGCCAAAGCCTCCGGGCGCGCATCAGGTGTTGCTGCGCCGCCTCCTTCAGCGCCTCCCGCCCGCCGGCACCCACACCTTCTCTGTTCATCGCCGCCATTGCTCGCCTCACCGCGCTCGCTCCCGCAGGCGCCGCCCGCCTCTGCGCCCCCCGCCTGCCCGCACCTGCTCTCCCACGCCCTGCTGGACTACGCGGCCGGCAAGCCCGACGCCATCCCCTCGCTGCAGGCAGACGTGCTGGCCATCTTCTGCGACAAGGTGCGGCATGCATGGGGCCAGGAACAGGAGGAAGGAACGGGGGCACACTGGTCGGCGTGGCTGACGAGGGCTTGGGCCATGCATCCCTCGCCCCGACAATGCGATTTGTGCAGCGGCAAAAGCAGCGTCGGAAGCAGCTTTGTGCTTGCGCTGGGCCGTGCTCAAACCCTGAGATCTGCAAGCCCTCGTGCCCCATGCGCGACAGGTGGTGAATGGCAAGGACCGCGTGACGCCCGAGGTGGCGTCGTGCTACCAGCGCTGCTTTGCCAACCTGACCGCCGAGGACTTTGCCTCCAAGGTAATCCAATCGATAGATGCCCATCTCATTAGGAAGCGGGAGGGTGGGTGGGGAGGGAGGGTGGAAAGGGCGCAGAGGACTTTGCCGCTCGGGCGACGACTTGATGGGACCCTCGGGGGCGTTCCAATCGTGGGGAAGATGTTGAGTCATGTGGGTGAAGGCGATGACGCGGTGAAGGCACCGCAACCCTAAGCCATAACCCTGCATGCGCCCGCCCTCCGCAGGTGATGCCGGCCGTGTCGCGCTCGCTGCGCCGCACGCCCGAGGTGGCCATGACGGCGCTGGCAGCCCTGCTGCAGGGCAGCCGCCTTGACGTCAGCGCGCACGCCGCCGAGCTGGCCACCATCCTCGTCCAGCAGGTGCGCCCATGCGTGAAAGCCCTAGCCCTAGACCCTGGAACCCCTGAGGCGCCGAGGCGCCGCCGGCGGCGCGCTTCTTCCACGCCGTTTGAGCTGCGTGCATGCATGCCAGGCGCACGCAGGCCGTGCTTTCTCCATCTCTGGCTTCGTGTGTGCGTGCGGCATGTGCGTGAGTTGGGTTCAGCGCGCGCGCCACGTGCATGCGTCCGCAGATGCGCGTCAAGGAGACGGTCCGGCAGCTGTCCGTGTCCACGCTGCAGCAGGTACGAGCGGAAGCCCTCGTGCAAGGCTCAGCACGCGGCGCGAAGAGTTCCCTCAACCGGAGCCCTAACTGCAAGCCCTAGCCACAGCGGCGGTCCGCTCGCAGGTGGCGGCGCACGTGCAGGACGGCGCCGTGCTCTCGGCGCTGGTGGGGCAGCTCAAGGGGCTCCTCGACGGGAGCGCCGAGGGCAAGATCAAGGTGCGGCGAGGGCCTGCCATACCCTGCCCAAGCCCCCAATCAGGGCTGGTGGTGGCTCTAGGCGGACGATGGCGGGAGTGACTTAACTCCTGCGGCGTGCATGGCAGGTGGTGGCGGAGCGCATCGTGCTGACTCAGGCGCTGACGACGCTGGCCAGCAGCCCCGCCGCCGGCGCCGACGTGGCGGCGCTGGCGGCGCAGGTCGCCGGCTTTGCCGCGGCGGCGGCCAAGGAGGAAGGTGCGGACGCGCTCGAGTATCTCAGGCGCCCTGGCGCTGCGGAGGGTCGCGGGGTGGGCGTGGACGGCCAGAGCGAGCTCTCCTGGCCGCGCAGTCAGATCAACTGAGGAGGAGTGTGTGTATGGAGCCCAGCTTCCGTGCACATCAAATGTCTTGTAGCGCTTGGCACGCGAGCGAAACGCGTGTGTTTGTCCGGTGTGTGCAAAACGTGTGAGTGTGCGGCCGCAGCCAACGACGACGCCCGCGCCGCGCTGCTGGCCGCCGTCGCCGCCTTCGTGCCGCGCCTGGCGGCCGGCGACGCCGCCGGGCTGGCGCCCGTGCTGGGCGTGCTGGGCGCCGGCATCAAGGACGCCAAGGAGGTGCCGAGGCGGCAGGCGCTGCGCACGGCGGCGCAGGTGAGGCTCTGCCTTCCCACGTGAACGCCAGGGTCGCCGCGAGAGGTCTTCGCGGCCGGAGGCGCTCGCGTTGCGCCGCCCGACCGGGCGCGTGCTTTCAATTTCTTGCCGCCAGTCGCGTGCGCGGTGTGCGGCTAGCACAGACTGTCAAGGGCACGCCGCCCTTCGTGCGTGCCTGCCACTGTGGCCGCAACCGCTCAGAACCGCTGCGTGCTGGCGTCTGGGTCGGTGCCATGGGCGCAGATCGTCGAGGGCGCGCCGGCGCTTCGCGCCGCCTTTGCTCCGCTCGCCGAGCCCGCGTCCAAGGTGGTGGTGGAGGCGCTGGGCAAGCCGGCGCTGCGGCTCGACGGAGTGCTGGCGCTCACGCTGGCGGCCCTGGTGGCCGCCGCCAGCAGCGACGCAGGTAAGGCGGACGCGCGCTGCGGTCGATCACCACGCTCCGGGCTGCGAGGGTTCGCAGCGCATGCGGCCGCAGTGGGCTCGCGCCGGGTGCCAAGCGGCGCTGAGCGGCGCGTGGCGCGCAGACGATGACGGGCAGTGGGGCAATCGCGCTCTCGGTTGCTTTGCTTTGCGCGCATCGCGCGCTGGTGCCGCCCGCCCGCCGCTTGGTGCCAGCGGCGCGACGGGGCGTGGGAACTGGTGTGCTCAACCCCCGTCGCGTGCTGCTATCGCCCAACGTGCAGACGCTTTGCTGGGGTGCGACAAGGTGTGGGCCGATCCCAAAATCAAACCAGCCACAGTGTGCTGCCACCATCCACTGCTGCGCAGACGCGGTGCTGGAGTGCGACAAGGTCTGGGCCAACGCCGTCAAGCCCGAGTCCTCGCTGCTGAGCGTGCCGGGCCTGGGCAAGCTCCCCGCCGGCGACGCGCAGCACCTGGTGCCGCTGCTCGAGTGCCTGCTGGCCGAGCACCGGGGGCGCCTGGAGGTGGTGCCGGGTGCGCACGACGCCGTGAGCAGGTGCGGGGCGATTGGGAGTGTGGGCGTCGGCTGTCTGCTTGATGGGGCACGCGTCATGAGGACCGTGACGCAAGCTTCTCGCGCGCAAGTGGCAAAGCGCGCTCGACGCGAAGCGCGCTGCCCCCGGCCTTGAACACATTGCTCGCGCCGCGCAGGCTGCTGGCGGGCGCGAGCCTGCACCACGACGCCGAGCTCCGCCGGGCGGCGCGCGCCGCGCTCGGCCGCCTGGCGACCAGCGGCGCCTCTCTGCTGCGCGCGGCGGCCAACGCGCTGTCGGCCTGCGCCGGCGCGCCCGCCTCCATCGCGCCGCTCGCCGTGGTGAGCCGCCGCCGCTTTTCTCCTCTCCAGATCTGTGTTTGGACGAGGGTTGGGAAGCCGGCCCCCATTTATGTTTTGCCCAGACGCCCCTGGGGCCGCGCCCTCGGACCGTGCGTGTCGCGTGCGCACTGCCGTCACAACTGGAAGGAGCGCCGCCTCACCATCGTCCTGCCTTGGGCTTGGCTGCCGTCGTGTCGCGCAGTCGCCGGACGCCGCGGGAGAGGACCTGGTGCTCCAGCCTGGGACGCTGGCCGCCCGCCTGGCGCTGGCCATCACGGCGCTGGTGCCCAAGCCACGGGAGGACGTCCCCGACACGCCCGAGGTGCGCGCCCCCTCGCATGGAATCCCCACCCCACTAAGCCCTAGGGCTTGTGCGCGCGCTGCCTCGGGCTCACTTCTCTCCCCACCCCCCTCCAACCGCCTTCGCCCCGCATGCTGTGCATACCCTGACGGCCAGGCCCTAACCATGATCGTGGTGCCTGCCGTCGCGTGTGCGTGCGCCCGTTTCGTCCGCAGCTGTGCGCGCTGTTGCTGGTGGCGCACCACCCGGCGCTCCGCGCCATGCCCGCCAAGGCCGCCGCCAACGTCTGGCGCGTGCTGAGCAAGCGCCTGCCCGGCCTGCCCAAGGCTCTCCCAGGCAAGGCCTCCTCCTTTGCTTTCAATTCGCTTTCTTCGCTGCTTGTCCAAACGGCCTTGCTACACCGGCCAGTGGTCACGCCCGCAAAACGTGCACCGGGGCGTGGTACTTTCGGGGTGACGGGGTGGTTCACCGCCGTGGCAAGGCAGCAAGGATCAGCAGCGAGGAAGATTGGGCACCAGTCCAGGCCAGAGCATCCATCAGGAGCCGTGTCTTCGCGCAATCCAGTCTGCGACGCCGGACCTGTGGACTGAGCCCTGCTGTGCTCGCTCATGGGTGCGTGCGTGGGCGCACAGGGCTGGCGGCGGGCGTGGTTCAGGTGCTGGTGGGCCCGCTTGGCGCCTCATCGGGCAACGTCTCGGAGCAGCAGGCGGCGCAGGCGGCCCTGGGCTCCTGCCTGGCGCTGGCGCCCAGCGCCGTGATGCCGCACGCGCTGGGCGCGCTGGGGCACATGCTCGACAGGTGCGGTGAGGGCTTTAGGGCTTAGGGCTTAGCGCGTTTTCACGTTTTCGCGACCATCGTGCAGGACGCTGTGGGGCCCCTCCAGCGTCGGCCGGAGCGCAAGCCCTAACCTGAGCCCTAGCGCCCATGCGGCGGCGCGCGCAGGACGGAGCACGACGCGCTGACGCAGGAGGAGCTGGACGTGTGGTCCACGCCCGCCGGCATGCTGAGCAGCGAGCGCGTGCCGGAGGGCGTGTACGTTGGCCAGGTGAGGGTGCTGCGCCAGCTTCGTGCATTCTTTCGTTGCTTGGCCTGAGGGCCGGGGCGCGTGCCAGAGGGCTGCTCTGTGCGGCCAGTCCGCACCCGCTTCGCACGCCTTCCCTTTTGCGCTGGGCCGTGCCCACGTGTCGCGCGCCAGCTGGCGCGGCATGCCAACACGCGCTGAGCGCCTCTACGCTGCCGCCGAAGTGCTATTCTGCAGGTGGTGGACTTCACTGAGTGCTCGGTCTCTTACTTGATTTCTCATCGCAGGTGGTGGAGAGCCGCAACGTGCGCAAGGCGCGCGGCCGCTTCCGAAGTGACACCCGCGCCTTCGCTGGCGATGACGACGACGACGACGACGGCCCCGCGCCGCCGCCCGCCGGGCGCAAGCCCTCGGGCGCGCTTCCCGCCCGCGGTGTGCCGGGCGCCGCCGGCGGGCCCGCCGGCGGCAGGGGCGCCGGCGGCGCGGCGGGCGGCAAGAAGGACGCGTCGGCCCGGCAGGCCGAGTGGCGGCAGTCCAAGCTGGACGAGGAGGCGCGGGTAGGGCTTGGCGTTAGGGCTTGAGAGCATGCGGTCGGCGCGTTCAGCGTGACAACTGTGGGCTGCAGTCAGCTAGGGTAGGCAGTTGCGAGAAAGGCGTCTTGCCGGCGCCCGGCGGCAAACGCTTTGCCTGCTTATCCCCGTGCGTGTGTGGCTAGGTGCGGGAGAGGGTCAACGCGATCCGCCGGCGGCTGGAGCTGGGCGCCAGCACAATGTGCGCCGTGGTGGCGGGCAACACGCGCGCGGCGGGGCTGCGGCTGGAGCAGCTGCAGGAGCTGGCCATGCCGCTGCTCTCCTCGCCCGTGGCAGGTGAGGGTGGGCGGGCAGCAAGGAGGAAAGACGCCACGTAAGCTGCGCCCTGCAAGCCAGGCCTGCTGAAATCAACGCTTCGCGTCCCGTCTCGCCCTAGGCCCTCAGCCCTACGCCCTGCCATGGCCACCACCGTGCAGGCGACGCCGCGTTCCAGGCGGTCAAGGCGCTGGCGTCCTGCATGCCCTCGCCCATGCACCACCAAGCCCTCTCCACAGCGGCGGCGCTGCGGCTCGTCGTGCTGGCCCAGGTCCGCCCCTGCGCCCCTGTTCACTTTGCGATGCCCGTGCCGCCACTGTTCCTTCGACGGGCTACCTCAAACCCTAACGTGAACCATAACCCGCGCATGCAGGCGGGCGTGGGCGGCATCACGTACGGCGACATCCCCGCCGCCAGCCAGGTGGCAGACGTCGTGCATGCCATGAAAAAGGTGCGCGGCGCCGACGACGCCGGACCCCCCGCCACGACCTGCATTTCTCAGCCGAACCTTAACCCAGAGCCCTCACCATGCACACCTGTATTCCGTGCCTCCGCAGGCCACGGGTGACAGGCGCGCGCTGTCGGCGCCGGCGTACCGCTTCCTCTTCCCCATCCTCGAGGTGAGCCCTTGCATGGGGCCCCCTCCAAGCCCTAACCCACGCCCATGGCATGCCGCCCACGGTTGTTGACGGTCCTGGGCGTCCCCAGGCGGTGGACTGGCGCAGGGGATGCGTCACAGAGGCTGCGTTTGCTTTTGCGTGTTGGGCATTTTTGTGTGCCCCGACAACTCCACTCCGTGCGGTCAATGGGGGTGTCGTCGGTTGCGAACCGTGCTGTGCGGCGCAGGCGGTGCTGTCGGCGACGCACCACACGCCGCAGCACGACGAGGCGCTCACGCTCGTGTCGCTGCACTGCGGCCCGGGGCCCGACACGCTGCGGCCAGAGACGCTGGCCCTGCTGCACCGCCTCCTGGGCGTCATCCCCGCCTACAGGTGCGTTAGGGTCTAGGGCTTAGGGCTTAGGGCTCAGGGCTGCTGGGCCCAGCAATCTCTCATGTGTTGAATTGCCAGCACGCCCTGTATTTGCAATCCTACGTGCCACACGGAGCGAGCGGCTCCGCCGTCGCTGCGCTCCTTCACGCCGTGGCCCGCCAGCACGACGTGTGCGCGCGCAACTTGCGCGTCGCTGGGAGCGCGTGGCGCCGCTGCTCCAAACACGACTTGGCACGGCGCGCGTGCCTCGTTGCGCAGGGAGCGGGTGGCGCCGCTGCTCAAGCAGCTGGCCGCCGGGTGCATGTCCGAGGAGGACGCCGTGGCGGCGGCGCGCGGCGTGCTGCACGCGTCGACGGCGGTGCGCCACGCGGCGCTGGCCTCGCTGTTCGAGGTGCCGCTGCTGGGCCGGCCGCAGGCGCAGCCCCGCGACGCCGAGATGGTGAGTTGCGAGCGTGGGGCGGGGCAGGATGCCTTGCGGTGCACGCGCCGCGGTGGCGGCGGGGTCAGCTGCTCTTGTGCCTCTCAGGCGGGGCGGCCAGCCGGCAACGCCGCTCCTGCCGGCCACGGGCGGTCGCACGGACCTTGCGACGAGGGCGGGTATGCCAGCCGGAACACGATCTTGCACGGCGTTCCTGCAGCCATATGCATGCGTGCCCCACTGCGACCAGTGCTGGCGGCTCCGCGCTCCTTTCGTAGGTTTGCCTGCTGCAAGTGGCGTGCCACGACGTGAACGAGGACAACGCCAAGATGGGCCAGCAGCTCTGGAGCCAGGTACGGCTTGCACAAGCTTGCAGGAGCATTGCCTGGGCAGGGTGGTGTTTGGTTCTTGAAGTGATCGTGACGCCCCCGCGCAATCGTGTCGCGCCGCTGCGGCCGCTCGTTGCGCACCGCAGACGGGCAGCTCGATCCCCGGCAGCTACATCGAGCACCTGATCGGTTTCGCGACCGAGACGCCGGGCGAGGTGCAGGTGGCGGCCGGCGGCGCGCTGTCGGCCGCGGCCAAGGCGCACCCGGGCACGGTCGGCACGGCGCTCTCGGCCCTCATCGCCGCCTACCAGGTGAGGCCGCCGCTTTGTCGCCGTGCGTGGCACGGTCGCCTGCCTTTGCAGGAGCTCTGAGGCAGTGCTCCTCCCCCAGAGGACTTGTCGTGAGTGGCCTCAAGGTTCGTGTCGCCGACACTTGTTCGATATCTCGCTCGCGACTTGCAGGAGGGAGGCGTGAGCGTGCGGCGCGGGTGCGCCATCGCGCTCAAGGCGCTGGCGGCGGACCTGGGCGACGCCGAGGTGACGGTCGCGCTCGACTTTCTCATCGGCAACGGCCTGGCGGACGACAACGACAAGGTGTGCGCGACGGATCCGTCCGCCTTGAGAGTGCAGAAGTACGGTTCCGAGGCAGCAAGCATGCCGTGGCGATTCGTTGCTGGCGCAGGTGCGCGAGGACATGGTGTCGGCCGGCACGGCCATCGTCGACTCGCACGGCTCGACCCACGCGCAACGCCTGCTGCCGCTCTTTGAGTCCTACCTCGACGACAAGCAGCGCAAGGTTCGCGTCGCAGTTGGCTGTCTCGTCATCGCTTCTGCCTCGCCGATCTGTGGCAGCGAAAGGAGAGCGCGCTGGTCACGCCCGCTCGCTTCCTTGCAGGGCGCCTCGCGCAGCAAGGAGGAGGAGGCGCACTACGACCTGGTGCGCGAGGGCGTGGTGGTGTTCCTCGGCACGCTCGCACGCCACCTGCCCGCGGACGACCCCAAGCGCCGCTCCGTCGTCGAGACGCTCGTCACGGTGCTCTCGACGCCCTCCGAGGCCGTGCAGGTGCGATCGATGCGACGGCAGCGGCACTCACGGCGACGTTTTCCGAATCTCTAACTGTAACGCGATCGCCATTGCCGCATCCGTGTGCGCAGCGCGCCGTGAGCAACTGCATGTCCCCGCTCATGGCGCCGCTCGCCTCCAACAAGGACGCGATCGACGGGCTGGTCGCGCGCCTGCTCACCTCGCTGACCAAGGGCAAGACGTACGGCGAGCGGTGCGCGCGTGGCTCTCTCGCGCCGACCAGACCGCCTTGCCTTCATCGCGGCACCCACGCGCTCTGGTCCCTTGCGAAGCTCGATCGCAGCACTTCGTGCTCGATCGCTGTCGACACGCCTGATCGGCTCTCTTTCGCGCGCGCGCCGCGGTGCTCGTCGGATCCGCAGGCGCGGCGCCGCGTTCGGCGTGGCGGGCCTGGTCAAGGGCCTCGGCATCATGAGCATGAAGAACGCGGGCATCATGGACTCGCTTAAGGCGGCTGTGGAGGACAAGAAGGACCCCGCCGCCCGCGAGGTGCGCGCACGCGGGTCAGGGCTCTGCATGGCGGTTGCCGGCGCTGCACGTGCCAACGCTGCCACTGAGCGTTCGCTAAAGGGCTGCAGCAAATCAGGACAGGAGGTGGTGGGGGTGACGTGATGTGCGGGTCGCGATAAGAGTGCCTGAGCGACAAGGTGCAGGCACATCAACTTGTGGCGGTGCCGTGATGCATCGCTGATGATGTGCAGGGCGCGCTCATGGCGTTTGAGTGCCTGAGCGACAAGCTGGGCAAGCTGTTCGAGCCGTACATCATCTACATCCTCCCGCTGCTGCTCAACTGCTTTGGCGACGCCGTGCCGCAAGTGCGCGCCGCCACCGAGGACGCCGCGCGCATGATCATGGGCCAGCTCACCGCGTCGGGTGCGTGGCGCATGGGCTAGCAGGGCTTTGGTGAGGGCCCCTGATTCATCGGGCACCGCCTGCTCATCGCGTTCGGTGAGGGTGTCTGTGGGGGTGGGAGCGGAGTGGGATGGCACCTGCACGGAAGTCAGGTTCCTGGCCCGCGTGCTGGTTGCCTGTTCAGGCGTCAAGCTGGTGCTGCCGTCGCTGCTCAAGGGCCTGGAGGACAAGGTGCGGGGCCGCGACGCTAGCACCTGGGGCTGGCGCATCGCTCTGCCCCCCGCACATGCGGGCCGTGGCACTTGCCCCGGCGGGGCCCCGCCCTTGTGCAGCATAGCGGATATCCACGAGAGGGTCGCCGTCTGCCACAACCGCCTCACGCCTGCGCAGATGTGGCGCACTGAGGCACTGCGCCGCACTGCATTCCACAGTCAGTTGCCCCTTGCGCTGTCTTGTCTTTGTCTCCTCGCGCCCGCGCAGATGTGGCGCACCAAGCAGGGCAGTGTGCAGCTGCTGGGCAGCATGGCGTACTGCGCGCCCAAGCAGCTGGGCAGCTGCCTGCCCACCATCGTGCCGCGGCTTAGCGAGGTGCTCAGCGACCCGCACCCCAAGGTGCAGGCCGCCGCCAACGAGGCGCTCAAAGAGGTGAGCGCTAGGGTTGGCTGCCCTGGCCTTGGCGACACGCACGACGAGTCGCTTTCCCTTTTGCGCTTGCGCAACGTGATGCCTGAAAACAGTTGAAGCGCTGGGTGCGGCGACGCGTGCGAGCAGATTGGCAGCGTGATCCGCAACCCCGAGGTCTCAACCCTAGTGCCCTCGCTCATGGCGGCCATCGCGGAGCCCAACCAGCAGACGCGCCCGGCGCTCGACGTGCTCATGGAGACGGTCTTCGTAAACACCATCGACGCCGCTTCCCTGGTGAGGGCTGTAGGGCTTTGAGGGTCTGCACGCATGGGCGAACGGCGTGCCCACGCGGGTGCAGCGGCGGCGGTGGCGGGTTGGGCGGGAGGGTGCGGCGAGGCGATGAGGGGGTCGGTGGTGCTGAGCCCTGATGCATGCGCTGTGCCCTAATGCAGGCCCTGATTGTGCCGGTGATCCACCGCGGGCTGAGGGACCGCACCGGCGACACCAAGAAGCGCGCGGCGCGCATCGCCGGCAACATGGCCTCGCTCGTCAACGAGCCCAAGGTGAGGGCTCATGGCTACGGCGGTCTAGGGCTTGCGCCGCTTTTCCCCCAGCCTCAGCTGCGTTCTCTCCTCTTCTGGGACACATCTTTTCGCGCGGGTACAGCCGACCCTAAGCTCTAAGCCCTGAGCCCTCACGCATGCAGGACATGGTGCCGTACATCCCGATGCTGCTGCCCGAGCTGCAAAAGGCGCTGGTGGACCCGCTGCCCGAGGTCCGCGCCATGGCGGCGCGCGCCATGGGCTCGCTCATGCAGGTGAGGGCTTTAGGGCTTTGCTCGACTTACCCCGGCGCGGCGCGGCTCGCGCGCTGCTCGCGCCGCATTTTGCAGCATCCCCGGCCGACAGCGCTTGTGTGCATGGGGATGGGAACGGAGCGTCTCGCCCGCACGCCTGGCTTTGTTGCCTCAAGAGGCACAGTGCCCTGGTTCATGACCACATGCTCCATGGCCGCATGCTGACGGCGCCGCGATTGCTGATGTGCCCCGCTGCTCACACTTTGCTGTGGTGTTGCTACTCAGGGGATGGGCACGGAGCAGTTCGGCGACCTGGTGCCGTGGCTCATGACCACGCTGCGCTCCGAGTCGTCCAGCGTGGAGCGCTCGGGCGCCGCGCAGGTGCGCGCATGGGTGGGGCTTAGGGCTTGGGCCCCGCGGGCGCGCGCGCTTTTCGCTCTCCTCCCTCTTTTGCTCGCGCACCCCGCCGGCGGGTGTTTTGCACGCGTGAGAAGGGCAGGGCGTGGCGCTGAGCCTCCATGCAGGGCTTGGCGGAGGTGCTGGCGGTGCTGGGCCCCAACCACCTGGACGCGCTGCTGACGGCCCTGCTGGCCGGGTGCCCGGACCG
>VFQP010004902.1_pt1 | contig 12028 bp, 12 predicted proteins | sample 3512351 | NCBI WGS metagenome assembly VFQP01 (sample SAMN10412372, study PRJNA504923) | tailings metagenome | isolation source: Relicate 1 Philex TSF1 revegetated site | place: Philippines: Tuba, Benguet | collected 2017-08-29 | reverse complement strand
CGCGCCGTCGCACGCGCCGTCGCGACTGCCTTCGCCTCCGCCACCAACGGCTGCTCCCAGGCGAGTCGCAGCAAACGCTCCCTCCCCGCATGGCCACCATGCGCGCCGTCTCGTCCTCACCGTTCGACTCCATTAAACGGTGCCGCGCGCGCCCGTCGCACGCAGGCCGTGGCCCTCGCCCAGGCGCAGGACCTGCAGGAGAGCATCGCCACCGCCACGGCCACCGCCTCGGCGTCCGCCTGCTCCACCGGTGCGTGCGCGCTTGCGCTCCTACCCTCCGCCTGCACACTGCGCCGCCCACTCTGCGACCTGACGTGACCTGGCCAACCCGCGCTGCGCCCGCACCGCCCTACTGTCCCCTGCCGCGCCGCAGGCGGCTCGGCTGCGGCCTCCGCCACGTCCGTCGCCCAGGCCGTTGCCACCGCAACCGCCTCTGCGTTCGCCTCGGCGCTCGCCGCCGTCAAGGGGCCCTGCGGCTGCGCCGCCGCCGCTCCCGCCACCGCCGCCGGCCCCGCCCCCACGCCCACGCCTTCCCCTGCCGCCACCCCCACCGCCTCATCGCCGCCCGCCGCCTCCTCGCCGCCCGCCGCGTCGCCTGCCCGCGCGCCGTCGTCCCCCGGCGCGCCCGCGCAGCTGTCCAGCGTGCCGCGCGCCGCGGCGCGCGCGCCCGCCTGCGCCGGCTTCACCGCCCGCGAGTGCTGCGACCAGTGGGACCGCTCCAGCACCGCCTGCAACAACCTCGGGTAAGCAAACCTGGCGATGCACGAGCAGCGCATTTGTGAGCGCATTCTGAGGGCTGTCGCCAAACGCTGCGTCTGCCAAACGCTGTTGCACTCTCCCTGATTTCGCAGGGGCTTCCTGGGGGCCAGGTACTCGCTGGTGGCCACGCAGCCCGCCACCTGGCGCGACAAGTTCACCAACCAGGACTGCTCCTGCCCCGGCGCCTGAAGAGACGCTTGGCGCGGGGCCCTGCGTGCCGGCTCCTCTGCTTTCGGACGCTTTCCTTCTTCTTCTTCCGCACGGGTGCAGCCTGCCGGTGTGTGTCTGGTGTGTGCACGTGTGCGTCCAAGTGTGCGAGTCGCCTGTGTGGGGGGCATTGCATTGCATCTGGATCCGTGCACGCGCGAGCAACAACGAGGACGCTGACCTGCTGCAAAGCTGCTCCTTGAGTCCTGTGCACGCTGCATGCCCGCAACCGAGCACCAACAGCGCTGCTTGGACATGCGCGCACGGGTGCAGCAACAAATGTCACTCGTCCTCCTCCTCCAGCTGCGCCGTGCCCTCCCGCTCGCCCTCCTCCTCCTCCCTCTGCCCGCGCGCGCTCAGCCGCGACGCGACCCGCCGCACCCACTGCGCCACCAGCACCGCCAGCACCGCCACCACGGCGCCCACCAGCTGCAGCAGCAGCCACGGCCACCAGCCGCTCCGAGGGGCCGTGACCGCTCCCTCCCGCTCCCGCCCCGCTCCCACCGCCGCCGCCTCTGCCGTCTCCACCTCTCCCTCTGCCGACTGCACGCGTGGCGACGCGACCTGCGCGCGCGCCTCCTCACCCGCTTGCTCCTCCACGCCCGCCAGCGCGCCGCCCACGCCGGCGCCGCCGCACACGCCGCAGACGCTCCCCTCCACCGCGCTGCCGCCGCCCGGCACCGGCGTCGCGGCGCCGGACGGCGAAGCGCTGGACGCCGCAGAGGAGGCCGCGCTGGACGCACTGAGGCTGCCGGCGCCGGCAAACGACGCCACTTGGGGCGAGCCCTGCGGCTGCTGCTCCCGGCACTGCGCCGGCGTGGTCGGCAGCGACGATCCAGGGCTGCTGCTGCCGTGCTGCGGGTGGCCCCCGTGCGGCGGCGCGCGCCGCGCTGCGGTAGCTTCGCCCTCGATGAGTGTTGAGCCATGGGTGCTGGGCAGGGGGACGGACAGCGTGCCCATGGGCGGCGCGTGGTGCGGCCCGCCCTGCGCGCAGCACCGGGGCGGTGCGAAGCGCACGCAATTCACGCAGGCGCCGGACGACGCGAACGAGCGCCCTGGCTTGCGATCAGCGACGCCGGTGCCGCCCGCGCACCTCGTGCTGCGAGCCGTGCCCGTGCATAGCCGGGTCCGAGGTAGACAGCCCGTCGTGCGGCGGCGCCGCGGCGCCCTGACGGCTGGCGCTGCTGCTGCTGTCGCTCGGGACGCCTGACGCCTGGCGCGCCACCTGCTGCGCGCGCTGCTGCCGCCGCTCCTCTGGCTCGCGTGACTGAGGCTGCTGCACCCCCGGGGCCTGCGGCAGCGCCGCTTCGACGCCACCAGCGCCGCGCCCGCCCCCCCAGCCGCACTCTGACGTCGGCAGGCGCGCGATGGCGGCGAACGGGCTGAGGATGTGGTGCTGTGAGGGGCTGCCGGGCACGCTGGGCGTGGCCGGCACTGCGACGCTGCTGCCCAGGCTGCCGCGCCGGCCCGCCGTGCCCCGGCCGCCGCCCGCGCCGCGGCCAAACATGCGCGGGCTGGCGGCGGAGGAGGACGAAGGGGAGTTGCCGCCGCCCGCCGTGGTGGCTCCGACGCTGCCGACGCTGCGGCGACGGGCGGTTACGCCGCGGCCGCCCAGGCCGCCCGTGACGCCGGCCAGAAGCTCCAGGGCCGAGCGCGGCGCCGCCGCCACCAGCGCTGCGCTGGCGCTGCTGCGGCGCGTGCTAGCGCCGCTGGGGCCGCCGCCCTCGGCTGCCTCTGCCGGCGCCGCCAATGGCGCCGCGGCGGCGAAGCGCGCGAGGAGGGGCAGCTGTGTGGCGGTGGTGGCGGCGCTGACACTGCTGCTGGGCTGCGAGGCGGACTGCGCGGGCGTGGGGGTGGGCATGATCATGAGCAGCGCTCCGTGGTCCGAGGGCGTGGCGGCGCCGCCGCCAACGGAGGAGGCGCTCCGTGGCGGAGCAACGGTGGTGCTGCTGCGGCGGGTGGTGGTGGGCGACGGTGTGCTGAGGAGGCGCGTCAGGCGCGTCGCGGCCGCGCTGATGTGCGCGCGGGTGGGTGGATCGGCGTCCTCACCTGCGGTAAACGTGTAAGGGCGCGGCCAGCGCCAAAGTGTGGTTGAGGCAGCGCACACGCGACGCGCGTGCAAGCTGGCAGCTGCGCGCGAGAGAGGACAAGGGCTCCTCACCGAGCAGGATGCGCGCCGGCGTGCTGAGTAGCGCTTGCACAATTGTGTGCGTCATGCCGTGCGTGGCCAGGAAGACGAGCAGCTCGCGCGTCACCTCCTGCCACACGTCCTGCACGGCGGCGTCCCCCTGCGTGTGACGTGCACCCTACACAGCGCAGGAGGTCGGGTGTCCGGCGCCGCCCTGGCGTCTGCGCGGTCCCCCGAGTCAACCCAAACACGCACCCGCAGGTGCCCGTTGTGCAGCGAGGCGGAGGCAAAGCGCAGCGCGGGCGCCGAGAGCCCCTCGATGAGCAGCGACAGGTCGCTCAAAAAGGGCGACAGGTGCAGCGTCCAGACCTCGGCCCGAAGCGCCTGCCACGCCCGCCCCCTCAGCTCCGCCCTCTCGCCCTCGTCGCCCAGTGGCGCGCGCGGCTGCTGCAGCGGCGCGGACGCGGAGGACGCGCCCTCGCTGCTGCCGGCCGCGGCCAGGTGCTCGAGCTCCATGTGGCGCGCGAGCGCCTGCAGCTCCTCGGCGCTCTCCCGCGGCATGCACGCCACCTGGCACTGCGCCAGCACGTGCGCCGCCGCCAGCGCTTGCTGCTGCTGCTGCTGCTGCTGCTGCTGCTGCTGCTCCGCGCCCGCCGGCGCTGCCGCTGGCACCCCGCCACCGGACGACGTCCACAGCAGCGCTGCAGCTGCGGCGGCGGCGGCCGGCAGAGCGCCGCCGGGCGGCGGGGCGGCGGCGGCAGCGCTCCGTGCCGAGTCCACCAGCAGCACCTGCAAATGCCCATCCAAAGCAAGCACTCCATGAGGGACCTTGGGGACATTTGCGGCCGCCATCCGCGCGGGCGCCACGAGATGAGAACGCACCTGGAAGCTGACGCACCCGGGCTGCACGCTCGTCGCGTCAAGCCTGGCGCGCAGCCGCACATGCCCGCCGGCCCGCAGCGGCCCCAGGTCCACGCGCTGCAGCGCCACCACCCGCCCGCCCTGCGACGCAAGCAGCCACGCCTGGCCCCTCCCGCCGCCCCCGTCCTCCTCCGACGATGACCCCGCGCCCCACCACCACCCGGCCGGCGGGAGCGGCCCGGCGGGCGGCGCCGACAGCGCGCGAGCGACCTCGCCCACCGCCGCCGCCTGCAGCTGGCCGTCGCGGTGCGGCGGCAGCGCCCAGGGGTCGGCGAGGCTGGCAAAGCCGCCCAGGGCGGAGGCGGGCGGGGGCGGCGCGTGGCCCTGGAGGAAGTGCGCAGTGGCCAGCTCCAGCTCCGCCTCCAGAGGTGCCTGCAAGACGCGCGCGCGTGTAGAGACGCGAACGAACGCGCTGCAAAACGGGGGAGCAGAAACGCGGGAACCCGGACGCAGCGAACCGTGTTCAGTCTCACTCGCACCTCGCGTTCGCGTGGCTGCTGGTGGCTGTTGCCGCTGCCCGCAGCTGCCGCGGACGACGACAGCACCGGCGGCTCGAGCGGCGCCAAGGCGTCGACGGCAGCCACCGCGGGCAGCGCGATGGCGGGCGGGGCCGGCCACATGACGAGGCGGCGGCTCTGCTCCAGCTGCTGCCTGAGGGCTGCGGCAGAGGCGGCCGCGCCGGGGTGCGTGGCGCTGCGAGCCACGGTCACCTCGCTGGACGCCGCGGCTGCTGGTGGGGCCTCCGAGGGCTCGGCACTTGGCTCCTGCGCCTGGAGAGACACACGTAAGGAGACGCGAGGTTTAGAAGAGGCTCGCACCACCCCGCCTGCCAGCCACACACGCTCTGGTGATGTTTGCTTTGGCCTGGGCTGGTGCCTAATCTCCCTGTCTGCTGATCCTCCCTGCATGGCACGGGCGGTGGCCCGTTCCATTCAAGGTGCTCACAAACACGCTTTGGCTCGCGCGCCTCCCCGCGACGCGCACCTGAGGCTGTGCCGCAATCGCACCTCCCTCCTCCTCGCCGCCGACCACCCACAGCGGCTGCTCCGCCGGCCCATCGTCCTCCTCGCCGCCGCCGCCGAGCACCACAAGCCGCCCCGCCTCCTCATCTCCGCCCTCCCGCTGGCCCCCTTCCCGGTGCTCGCCACCGCCCTCGCGCAAAGCCACCGGCGACCACGGCAGCGCCGCGGCCGCCTCGCGCGCTCCTGCCGCGGCCGGCGCAAGCGCGGCGCCGCCCACCGCCCCGCGCATCAGCGGCGCCATCGGCACCGCCAAGCCACTCCCGGCGATCCTCACCGTCCCTCTGCCGGGGCGAAACACGGCGCCCGCCGCGCCGCTGCGCACCCGGCCCTCCAGCAGGCTCTCCGTCTCCAGCGTCCCCACCAGCCGGCTCCCACCCAGCGCCTCCATCCCCACCGTCACCCCGCCGCCCACCAGCGCCGCGCCACCACCCGCCCGCACCGCCCCCAGCCGCGCGCCGCTCCCGCCCCCCAGCCCACTCCGGCTGCTGCTCCCGCTGCTGCTCTTCCCCGTCCCGCAGTCCTCCTCCGTCGGCTCGGCGCCGCTGTCGCCCTCCCACCCGGCCGCCGGCGCCCCTCCACACACCAGCAGCGTGCCCGCCGTCGCCGCCACGCTCGATCCGGACGTGGCGGCGACGGCGGCGGCGTTGGCTGCAAGCGGGTCGGTCAGCCCCGTCAGCGAGGTGCCCTCCAGGTCGAACTCTGTGTTGTGAAGCGACTGCGTGGAGGGCGGGGCGGAGGGCTGGTCGGAGAGCGCGCGGGCCGGCGGGCGCGGCGCGGCGTCGGGCGGCGGCGCGGTGCTTCCGGGCCGCGGCATGCTCAGCGCGGGCGCCGGCGCCGGCACCGGCACGGCGCGCGGCGGCGCGGGCTGGGCGGGCGGGCGGGCGGCGGGCGGCGGCGGCGGGGGCGAAGGGGGGTTGTCGGGGGGCGGCGGGGCGGGCGGCGGGGCAGGCTCCAGGGCGTGTGGCGGCCGGCGAAGGGCGGAGGGAGAGGGCAGGGCTGCTGCGGCGTCGTGAGGCGGCGGCGGCGGCGATTGCGTGCCGCGTCGCACTCCGGCCGAGGGGCTGGGCGTGGCGCCGAAGGGCGTGAGGGCGTTGCTGCGGGTGGTGAGCAGCGAGGCCGTCACCACCACCTCGCGGCCACCAGCGAGCTGCGCCTCGGAGGGGGCGGAGGGGGCGGCGGCGCTGCGGGCTCCGTCTGGCGGCGGCGGCGGCGGCGGCGGCGGGGCAGCGAACTCGGCCCGCACGCACTCGGCGAGGAGCTGCTGCAGCGCCGCCTCGTCCACCGAGTGCTCCGGGCCTGCAGGGAGAGGCGCGGACACAAAGGCGGTGGTCGCGTCCGTGAGCGAGCCAATGCATCCTGTGGCCGCGCACGTTGCGCGCAGGCCAACTTGTCAGAGCGGCATCGAGACAGCCCTGTTGTGGAGAGCACGAGCGCACCTGTCACGGGGGCCTCGGGGAGCTGGCAGCTCGACGATGGCAAGGACGCGGCGGCCACCAGTGCACGCGTATCCCTCAGCGCGACGGCCTGCGGCACGGGGGCGGCCGCCGGCCCTGGCCCGCCGCCGCCAAACACCTGCGCTCACGTCGACGCCACCGGCGGCAGGCCATGCATGCGGGTGCCTGACTGGACCGTCGGCGGACCTACTTCAAAGCGGCGCCGCCGCAGCGTCACGGAGAAGCAACTCAGCGCGCACCTGCCGCGCACGCGTCCGCCCTGGGCTGGTCCCGGCCAGCGAGTCCACCACTGGCAGGCTGCTCAAGCCGTTGGGGTGGTACGGCAGGTGCGGCGGCGGCGGCAGTGGCGGGTCGCGCTGCTGCTGCTGCAGCGGCGAGGAGCACGGCGGCGGCGGCGGCGCAGCGGGCGCGTGGCGCAGCGCCATGAGCTGCATCACGCCCATGACGCAGCCGCGGAGGCACACGGTGGAGAGCAGCAGGAGGTCGGGGAAGGCGCGGCCCAGCGCGTCGCGGACGGCGCGCTGCATGCGGCGGCGCGCCGAGGCGAGGTCGTCCTGCGTCTCCACGTGCACGCCCTCCACCTGCGCACGAACGTGCGCGCGCGTGTACGGTTGGGCGCCCTCGCCCGCTTGCGGCGCGAGGCGTCTGTTGCACCCGGTAGTGGGGCTCCGGCCCCGCCGACTGGGAGGCATCCCAACAGATGCACACTCCCACGCAGCAGTCTCGCTGCTGATCCCTCCTGCTTCACGCGAGCGGTCGCCCGAGCCGTTGATGCAAGATGCGCGCACACACATCGTCGCGCAGAACGCAGCTGAAAGCACAGGCCTCTCTTACCTTGACAATGGCGGTGGCGGACCAGGCGCCGGGCCCCAGCGGCGACGTGTAGAGCACGCTGTGGCGACGCAGCGGCAGGCTCAGCGGCCCGCCCGCCTGCGCGCGCGCGGCCGGCGGCGCCGCCGCGGCGGCGGCGGCCCTGTCCTCCTGCGCGTCGCCCGGCGCGCTCGCGCTTTGCGCCGACACCTGCGTGCCAAGAGGTCCTCCGCGCCGTGGTGATGCGGACTCCGGCAAGGCGGGTGCCAGCCTCCTCTCCGCACGCCGGTCCCGTTGATTCAAGACGCGCACACACACAAAGAAAGCGTGCGCGCGCGCACCTGCGGCAGCGCAGAGGCGGCAGTACTGATGCTGCTGGTGCTTCTCACCACGTCGGGCTGCGGCTCGCGGGGCGGGCCCGCGCCGCCAGCCACGGCAGCGCCGAGCGCCCCCTCGGCCGCTGCGCAGCAATGAAAGGGAGAACGCGAGGGGACGTCGATGCTAGGTTGATTTTCAGTCACCGAACGGGAAAGCTCCCGCCCAGCCGCAGCCGGCCACGCAGCCCGCACAAGCAGAACCGCCGGCCGCACTGCACCCCTCACCGCTGGCGGCCGCTCCCCGCCGTGCACACACACCATGTGGGGCCGCGTAGCAATGGATGGGGGCCGACTCGCTGTGCAGGCGCGTGAGCGTCGAGTGCTCATGCTCCCGCCGCCGCTGCCGGTGCTGCTGCTGCTGCTGGCGGTGGTGCAGCGCGGCGGCGTCCAGCAGCTGCTGCAGGTCCAGGTGCATGGCTGGGGCGAGCTCTTCATCTGCACGCGGAGGGGCTGGAGGAGCGGCCAAGGCGCGCTGATGCGGGTGCGCGTGCGCGTGCGTGGTGCGTGTTGCGGCCAGGCGCTCGGCGTGCGCTGCTTGGGTGTGGCCCAGCAGGTCGCGCAGCGCCGCGGTGGCTCCGCGCTGCTGCTGCTGCTGCTCCTCCTGCTCCACGGCCACTTGATCGTCGTCGTGCTGCGCTGCGGTGCTGCCGCTGCACAGGAGGCCGCCCAGGTCGTTGAGCGGCACCGGCGCGCTGAGCGGGGCTGTGGTTGCCGCTGCGGCAGGGCTGTGCGCAGGCGTCAGCGAGGCCGCCGCGGCACTAAGCGCCTCGAACGGCGCGGAGGGCGATGGGGCCGAGTTGGACGACACGATCGTCTGCCCCGCGTGGCCGATCGCCATGCTGGCGGCAGCACTCAAGGCCGGCGGCAGCGCCACGGGCACGGATCCTCGCAGCTCGGGCGCTTGCGCGTGCGCGCTGCGAGCTTCCTGCTCCGCCATGGTCGCAGGCGCCGGGGGACGCGGCGCTTCTGATCTCTGTTGTGGTGCGCCAAAGGTGCTGCTGATCGATGTTGGTGATTGAGTGCAATGATTTGCGCGCGTGCTGGAGGTGTGTGTGTGTGCGCGTTGTGGGCAGGGTGCACGTAGACCCTCGCGCAACCTCGCGGCCAGAGGAGCGCCCAGACGTGCAGCAGCAGCAGCAGCAGCAGCAGCTTCAGTGCAAGCGTTTACGTTGAACGCGCGGGCTCCCACCGTGCAGCGCAGCGCAGGTGACAGATGGCGACCGATGGCGACCGATGGCGACAGATGGGGCAAGCAGAATGTGTGTGACAGCCCGAAGGCTTGACGCCAAAGCATGCACGCGCATCACGTGTGAGTGGCGCGCTTCACGCAGCGCCCGCTCACCGCCTTCCCTCGTTTCTCGTCACACGATTAGGTCTCAGGAGCACACGATTAGGTCTCAGGAGCAAGCAGCCTCACACCGCCGCCGCGACGGGCGGCACGGCGCCCCGGGCCGACGCTGCCGACCCCGGCCGCGACGCCTGCGGGCTCGCCCCAAGCGGGCCAGGCGACCCGCCCCTCGACGACGAGGCTGCCGCCGCCACCGCCGCCGCCAATGCACCCTGCTCCGCCGCGTGCGGCGAGGTCAGTGTCGCCGACGACCTGAAGGACGTCGCCCCCGAGTCGGCCACGCCAGAGAGCGCGTCATCGGCGCCGTCCAGCGCCACCACGTGCAGCGCCACGGGGCCCTCCTGCTGCTGCTTGAGCTCCGCCCGCCGCTCCGCCCACTTGCCGCCCGGGCCACCCTCGCCGTCACCACCCTTGAGCGCCTCGCATTCCTGCGGCGCCGCCGGGCCCTTGCCGCCGTCGGCGAGAGCGGCGCTGGCAGGGAGGACGGGCCGGTCGGAGGGCGAGTCGTCGGAGGCGGCGACTTGAGTCTTTGAGCGGTTGCGGCGCTTGACCACGAAGACGGCAGCCACGAGCAGCCCGAACAGGCTGAGCGCGCCGCCGACGGCGATCACCACGATGGCCCACATCGGCAGGCCGCCCGAGCCGTCACCGCCGCCGCCGCCACCGTTGCTGTCGCCGTGGCCGCGGCCGCTCTGCGGGGAGGAGGTGGCGCCGGCGGGGAGCGGGGAGTCGGAGCTGTCGGGGGAGCGGGTCAGCGTCTCGTTGTGGCCGGTGCTGTTGGCGCCGCCGCCACCGTAAGGACCCGGGCGGCTGCCGTCCTGCGCGTGTTGGGTGGCAGGGCAGGCTGTGGCGTGAGTGCCGCGGTGTGGTGTGGAGCGGCGAGCGAGCGGATGCAGCGTTGGGGACGCACCGGCAGGCGGCCGCCGTAGGGATGTGGGCCTCCGTAGGGGCCTCCGCCGTAGATTGGAGGGTAGACGCCTGCGCCGCACGAGCGTGTGTGGGGGCGGATTGTCAGGCGCAGACGTTGGGGGGACGGGCGGCAACAGCTGGCCGACCGGAGCTGATCGATCGACGCACCCGGCTGCGACGCGGCGAGCCGTGGAGCCGTGCTGCAGAGGAGCGCGATGATCATGACTGCCGCGACGGCGGCGACGCCGCTGCTGCTGCGCGAGCGACGCATCCTGAAATCCACGGTGTCGTAGTCAAACTTTCACCACGACAGAGTGCGGTGCAGCGCTCATTCACGCCACTCTTTGTCCGAGTGGATTCCTCGCGCCGCCGTTTCTCCGCCGCGACTTGGCGCGAAGCGGGAAGCGGGACGGGGTCCTGAGGTGCGGGGCAGCTGCCGAGCAGGACATGCCGTGCGTTGGCAAACTTACAGAAGCGTCACGGTGATCAGGCTCACGCAGGCAACAAGTCCAGCAAGTCCTCTAGGACGGGCACAGGCTCTTGAAGGCCAGATTCTCGCCCGTGGTGAAGGCGTCGATCAGGTTCTGCGCCCCGAACGCCGTGATGCACAGCAGCGCCGTCAGCATCACGCCGCCCAGGCAGAAGACCACCACGGAGCTCCGGCCAGAGCGCCGGACCTGCGCACGGGCGCGTGAGGTCAGTGAGGGGGGCAGTGACGATGGGCCCGCGGAGCCCGGTGCGCAATCCTCAACCTCCACGCCAAGCGCAGGCGGGCGGCCCTGCTGGGCGGCCCAGGCGCGTTCACTGTCCTGCCCTGCTGCGGTGCTGCCTCCATCCCCAAGTGCACCAGCAATTCCGGCCTCCTCCTACCACGCCTGTGTTTGCCCCCTGGCCCACCCGCGGGAGACGCACCCGCCCCTTTCACGGCGCACCCGCCCAAATCGCACAGCGGGCCCGCCCACCCGCTAGGGACGCACCAGGTCAGAAACCACCACGACGCCCACCACCGACGCCAGTCCCGACGTGCCGCCCAGCACCAGGCTGTAGGGCACGTTGATGCGGCCCAGCACCACGTAGCCCAGCAGCGCCGCAGACGAGCTGAAGAGCACCATGAGGCTCGACGTTGCCGCGCTCACCTGCGCCCAGCGCAGCACGCGCGGCACGCGCGCTGTGCACGCTGTGGCCGCTGCCGCCGCACCGGCCGGTGCGAAGCAGCGGCGGCGTCCCCTTGCACACCGCGCCGCGCTAGCGTGACTTGGCTGCTGAGCCTCTGGGGGAGGGAAGCAAGGTTGGAGGGGCTGGGCTGGGCTGGCAGCAGGTGCGGTGGTTCTGTGGGGGCAGCGTGAACGCCGCTTCACTCACGTTGGGGTGCGCGCCCAGCTCCAGCAGCAGTGGCCCACCCCTGGCATGCCTCTCTGCGGCCCACCACTGCTGACCCTAGCCCTACCCCTAACCCACGCCTCTTCGGGGGCGTGACGCCCGCCCACCTCACCTGGGGGTGCGCGCCCAGCTCCAGCAGCAGTGGCCCAATCAGCATGCCGCCGCCGAGGCCCAGCAGCCCACCCACCAGGCCCGCCACGCAGGCGATGAGCAGCGTGGCGGCCAGGGCCCCGGGCGTGTCACCCAGCGTGAAGGCAAAGTCCTCCTCGGCCACCAAGTCCTGCGGCGCACGGACATGAACAGCGGCGGCGAGCGCCACGTGCGTCTGCGCGACGCGCACGTCGCGCCAGCCGCGGCCAGCGCTGCGGCGCATGGCGTCGCGCGGCCCAGCGGCCAAACGCCGTTGTGCCGGACGACATCACGGCGCCCTGCCCTGTTCTCCACAGAGGGTACCGTCACCAAAGCCACCGCACAGCTCTCCTCCTGCGCCCCCTCCTCCTCCTCCTGCTGCGCCCCTGATCAAGCGCCCGCCTCCACCCTCACGTCACCAAGGCCACCGCACCTTTGAGGCGCTCTCCTCCTGCGCCTCCTCCTCCTGCTGCGCCGCCGCTGCCTCGTCCTCCAGCTCGCGAGAGGTGATGGTCGCCAGCTTGCCGCGGCTCAGCTGCGGCGCCTCGGGCTGCACCACCAGCGTCACCTGCAGCACCAGCACG
>VFQP010004901.1_pt1 | contig 12031 bp, 10 predicted proteins | sample 3512351 | NCBI WGS metagenome assembly VFQP01 (sample SAMN10412372, study PRJNA504923) | tailings metagenome | isolation source: Relicate 1 Philex TSF1 revegetated site | place: Philippines: Tuba, Benguet | collected 2017-08-29 | reverse complement strand
ACCACATGGCCGCCCCGCAGCTCGCTTGATTTTCAAGACAGCTGCTCCAATCCTCTGATCCTCACACCTTCAGTTCTCCAATCCTCAGCCTGGCCCCCGCGGCACCCGCGGCCTCGCCCCCGGCGTCACGTCCTCCGCCGCACCGGCCCGCAGTCCGCCACCTCGCCCGAACACCACGCCGTGCACGCGTCGCGTGAAGAACACGAGCAGCAACAGTACGGCCACCAGCGTCAGCAGCGGCAGAAAGATCGCCAGCGCGCTCGTCACCACCGCACTCACCAGCTCGAGCGCCGACACCACGGGATTGCCGAGCCCTCCGGTAAGGGTGGTGCTCTTGAAGCGCGTGAACACCGTGGCGCCCTGCGTCATGCCGGCCGCACCACCCGCCAGCACCACCGCCGTCCACTTGAGGACGGGCGGCAGATCCACCACCACACTCGCCGCCGCCAGCATGCCGGCCGCCACCGCCGTGGGGGTCGCAATCACGTCGAGCAATTGGTCCAGCCAGGGCACCGAGTACGCCCCAACCTCGAGAATCGTCGCCGTGCCCAGCGCCGCGAGAGCCGGGGTGCTGGCCAGCCAGACAAACCCCGGGGAGAGCTCCAACACACCGGCCTTGGCCGCCACGCCGGCCGCCAGCAGGGGCACGAACATGCGGAACCCCGCCGCGGCAGCGAGGCCGAAGCCCACCGCAATACCCAGCACCGCGTCCCAGGGAATGACCGAAAGGTCCATGGCGAACGCTAGCACCTCGCCGTTCCCTGCGCGAATGCGGGATGCTAGGCTCCAGTCATGCGACTGCTGGGATGGCTTTTCTGGGCGACCCTCACGCCCATCCTCTTTATTCAGCTTCTGGGCATCGGGGCGCCACTCGAGCTGCCTGGCGTGCCTTGGGGCGTTGTCAGCCTCGAACTCGCGTTCACTGTCTCGCGCGCGTCAGAAATTCTCGGCATCTGGAAGAGTGCCGGCGTCAGCGAAAGTGCGCTCGTCAGTCTTGGCGTGGACGGTGCCTTTCTCGTGGCCTACCCCATGCTGCTTTTCACCAGCATGCGCCTGCTACTGACACGCGCGGTACCGGCCTCGGCGCCACTGCACCAGACCGGTGCCAGACTGGCCTGGGCCACGCTGGTTTGTATCCCATTGGACGCAGTCGAGAACCTGCTGCTCTGGCGGCTTGTCGTTCGCGGCGTGGCGCAAACTGTCTCTGGCCCCACCGTCCTGCTTGCCGGAATCGCCGCAAGCCTCAAGTTCCTTCTCATCGCTGCGGCCATCGCCTGGATGGTCGCCGCGCTGCTCCAATGGCGCCGAGCCCGAGCGGGCGCCTGATCTGGCAGCGCGAGTCATCCCTTGTCACTTTCCCAACGACTCATGGCCAACGGACCCGGATTTGGCGGCATCGCAGCCCGCGCAGTGAGCGCTCTCGTGCTCGTATTTGCCACCTACAATCCTGAAGGCCTGTCGTTCTATCACTGGGCCATCGCACCACTACGCACCGGTGTGAGCACCTCGGGACCCACGTCCCTCAAGTTCCTCCTCGGCCTCGCGCTCATGGGTGGCTGGGCCGTGTTCCTCAATGCCACACGCCGCTCCATCGGACTCGGCGGCGCGTTGCTCGTGCTGGCCATCTCGGGTGGACTGGTGTGGCTGCTCATCGACGTGGGCATCGTGAGCGCGCGCTCGTCGCGCGGCATAACGCACGTTGTGCTCATCTGCACCGCGCTGCTGCTGGCCGTTGGCATGAACTGGTCCCATCTCTCGCGACGACTGAGCGGTCAGGTGGACATGGACCCGAGCGAGTAGCCCCACAGGGCAGCGTCACATCGGGTCGCCTGACGCCACTACTTGCCGAGTCCGATGGCAAGCCCGGCGCGCAGCACGAGATTCTGGCCGGTGCCACTGGTACCGGCCACGTTCGATTGACCGAATCCCGGCACGTTCACGATCACGTCGCCAAAGCGAATGACACCGTACGTTGCGCCGAGGTCGAGATTGACGCGCGGCGAGATGCGCACCAGCAGTCCTCCGCCAGCGTTGACCTGGGCGCCACTCGCCTCGGCGTTCACATCCAGCACCGACACGCCATCACTGAGAGTGAAGTCGATGGTCTGCTGCAGATAGGCGAGACGCGCCGACAGATACGGTGCAACGCGACTGCTGCCAATGTCGATCACCCGACGCGGTTCGATGAACGCGCCCTGCAGCATGACGGTCTGTCCATCGAAACCTTCGCCGGTGGTGCCGTGGCTCGACGCCTGCCCGCCGATACCGAATGACCAGACGCCGGGTGTGAAACGCAGCTGTACCTCGGCGCCCAGGCCAGCCTTGAGTCCTTCATACGCGTCGCCGAACACACCCACAAGCAGTCCTGACGCCTGCACCGACCAGCGTTGGGCCGACTGAGCCTGGGCCGTGCGCGGCGGCCATGTCGTCAACAGTCCGGCCACCAGCAACGCCGCGATGTGAAGTGCTGAGGACAGCGGACGACGGAACAGACAGCAACGCGACATGGTGAGCTCCTGAGTGGTCTGGCGACGGTGAGCAGCGATGGACAGGACGAGGTGATTCACGAAGCGAGCGGTGCTCGTACGCCACAACACGCGCAGGGCAGCGTCCCCGTGGCTCATGAGCCGGAATGCCCGCCAACTGCGCGTGGTGGAGTGATGCCCGTTTCGCGGGCTTCCCCTTCCACTCGTCCACCCGCTCGTCAGCCGCCCGGAGACCACCACCCATGGATCGCGTCGTCCTGCGTCACCTCAGAGGATCGAAAGCCAATCAGCGCGAGGAATTTCCTCTCGCCACCGTCCGCACACTGACCTTTGGCCGCGATCCTTCGTGTGAGGTGCGATTCGATCCCGACCGTGATGATCTCGTGGGTCGTCAGCATGCCCGTATCAGTCACGACACCGGCGATCCGGCGCGCTTTGTCCTGAGCGATCTCGCCAGCCGCAACGGCACCTTCGTCAACAAGGTGCGACTCATGGGTGAGCACGTGCTCACACCCGGCGACGTCATTCAGCTTGGCGCGGGTGGCCCCGAGATCGAGTTTGACCTCGATCCCCGACCGGCGGGGTCCGTCAAGGCCACACGCATTGGCAGCTTCGAAGTGGTGGAGACGCGGCTGGGGGCACCGGCCATCGGCATGGCAGCGGGCGCTGGCGCCTCAGGAGGTAGCTCAGGTGGCAAGCACGACGGTGGGTCTGCACAGTCGGGCGCCAAGGGCCAGCCCGCGCCCGGTGCCGTTGGCAAGGCCACGGTGGAGCGGCTCATTGGCGAGACCCGCTCACAGTCTCAGCGCAACATGCTGCTGGGTATGGCCGGTGTGCTCGTGGTCGCCCTGGGCGTGGTGGGCTTCAACCGCTGGCAGACCGCGCGGGACCTGGCGTCCGGCACCGCCGCTGCTGCCAGTGGACTCGACAGTCTCCGACGTGAAGGATCACGCGCGAATGCGTTGTCCCAGCAACTCCAACCTGCCGAGATCGCGGCGCGCAACGCCCCCGCCATTGTGCAGGTGGATTTCAGTTGGAAGCTCACCTACCGCGGGACGGGCGGTCAGGTCTATCACCGCCTCATTCCCAACGAGTACCGCGTGAAGGGACAGAAGCGGCGCATCCTCGACAATGGACAGGATGTCGTGCCCGCCTACGTGCAGGTGCAAAACAGTATTGAGCCGGCCCTCACGCTCGATCAGTATGCAGGACGCCCGATTGGTGTGAGCTCACGCGGCTCGGGCTTCGTGGTGTCGGAGAATGGCTTCATCCTCACCAACCGCCATGTGGCCTACAACTGGCAGACCTGGTATCGCTTCGATCCCGAAGACGTGGGCCCACTCATTGATCCCGGCTCCGGGCAGCCAATGCTCGACGCCGGCGGTCAGCCCATCATCACCCGGCCTCCGCAGCAGTGGATTCCCTCAGAAACCCGGCAAGCCGGTCCCAAAGGCGATATCGGCGACTTCCAGGCGCGCGTGGAGTATCTGTACGTGCGCTTCCCCAAGGATCCCACCCCCTTTGAGGCCAGCAATGTGCGCCCCTCGCAGCGGCACGACGTGGCGCTCATCAAAGTGGACGCCCCGCAGGCGCTGCCGTTTGTCACCATGTCGGACACCTACGATCAAACGCGTCAGGGGGATGCCGTGACGGTCATGGGATATCCGGGTGTGTCGGAAGAAGTCATCACGGTCATCAAATCGCGTGACATGTTCAACCGCGAGATGCAGCAGCGCACGCTGCCCGATCCCACTCTGTCGGCCGGCAACATCGGCAAGATTCTGCGCGCCGCAGATGCCGAAGTGCGCGATGGATTCATGACCTACGCGCCAAGCGGTGACACCTACCAGCTCACCATCAATTCCACCGGCGGTGGCAACAGTGGCGGGCCCATGTTCGATGCATCCGGCAATGTCGTCGGTATCTACTTTGCCGGCAAGACGGCTGACGTACAGGTGTCGTTTGCCATCCCCATCCGCTACGGCATGGAACTGCTGCGGATTGGCGACCCGACCACACAGCGATGAAGCCGGCCGACGCCATCCGGCGCACCAACGACCAATGGCGGGTGGCGGCCCTCGGGCGGCGGCGGCAGTACCACGCCGCGGCCGCTACCGACGTGGGCTGTGTGCGCAGCATCAACGAAGACGCCGTCGCCCTGCGCATGGACAGCCGTGCCGACGATCTGCAGGGGCTCGCGGTGGTCTGCGATGGCATGGGGGGACACGAGGCCGGCGAAGTGGCCGCGTCGCTTGCTGTCGACACCATCGTGCAGACGGTGCAGCGCGCGGTTGAGGAACGCCAGCAGACCTGGCCCGCCACCCTCGTTGACGCGCTGCAGGCCGCCAATGCGCGCATTCGTGCCGCCAGTCGCACGCAACCCACGCAGCAGGGCATGGGTAGCACCTGCTGCGCGGTGGCGCTGGTGGACGGTGCGGTCTGGTGCGCGCATGTCGGCGATACACGTTGCTACCTGCTCCGAGATGGTGACCTGCTGGTCATGACGCAGGACCACTCCGCCGTCATGCACATGGTGCGTCAGGGGCTGCTGTCCACCGACGATGCGCGTCAGCATCCCGACCGCAATGTCATCTCCCGCGCGCTCGGCGGTCAGGAAGCGGTGGCCGTGACGGCCTGGACCCATCCGGTGGCGCTGCGTCACGGTGACCGGCTGCTGCTCTGCAGCGATGGCCTCTACGATCTGGTCGCCCACGACGTGCTTGGCGAGGTGTTGGCCGCGGACGTCCCGGCGGCGGAGCGCGCCGCGCAACTTGTGGCCCATGCGCGCGAGGCCGGTGGCCACGACAACATTTCGGTGGTCATCATCGATGTCGTCGACGAGGACGCCACCCCATGATCGACCGGGTGGTCGGCAATTACCAGATCGTGCAACGATTGGGAGACGGTGGCATGGGTACCGTATACCGTGCGGTCGACCGTCTCCTCGAACGCGACGTGGCCATCAAGGTGTTGCGTCCGGAATTGGGCCACCGCGAAGATCTGGTCGACCGTTTCCTCAGCGAGGCGCGCGCACTCGCTCGTCTCAATCATCCGCACATCGCCATTCTGCACGGCCTCGAGCGACATGACGGCGAGCTGCACATGGTCATGGAATTCGTGCGCGGTGAAACACTCGAACAAATGGTTGAGCGCAGTGGCGCGCTGGCGTGGACGCGTGCGGTCTCGTGGTGCATGGAAGCCCTCGACGCACTCGATCATGCGCACGACATGGGCGTGATTCACCGCGATATCAAGCCGGCCAACATCATGGTCTCGGGCACCGGCGTGGTGAAAGTCATGGACTTCGGCATCGCGCGGCTCCGTGGCCAGCACCGACGGACGCAAACCGGACATACCGTGGGTACGCCACTCTACATGGCGCCCGAGCAACTGCGCGGTGAGGAGGTAGATGCCCGCACCGACGTGTACGCCATGGGAGCGGTGCTGTTCGAGCTGGTGACGGGCCGCGTGCCGTTTGAAGCCGACTCCGACTATGCGCTGATCCTGCGCAAGCTGCAGGATACCCCACCACCGTTGCAGAGTCTGGTGCCTGGCACACCTCCCGCGCTCAACGACATCGTGCAGCGCGCCATGCAGCATGAACCCGATGCCCGCTTCCCGACGGCACAGGCGTTCAGCGAAGCACTCGACCGCGTGCGCAGTGAACGCTCAGCCACTTCGGTTCACACACCTGCAGCGGCGACATCCCAGGCGACGGCCACACCACCCGTGCCGGCAGAGGCACCTGTTTCGCCACAGGGCCTGCTCGGCCGCATTCCCATGTCCGCGCTCTTGGCCGCTTGTGCCGTTCTGGCGGCTGGCGTGGGCTATCTGGCCATCTCACCTGCGCCACCGCGGCCAAATGACAGGGCATCGGTCGCCGAGGGCGCCGCCGGCACAACAGAAGCGCTGGTCGACCCTGACCCGCGGGCCATCATGCCGCAGCGCGACATCACCGGTCAGCTCATCGGCGACGGCACCGGCGCAGTGGGCACTCCACTGCCGCCGCCACGCAGCGAAGCGCCTCCGCCAACGCGCGGTGGCGAGCGGGTACCACCAGCGCGCAACGCGCCGGTGCGTCCGCCGACCAAACCACCGGTAGCGATCGCCGAACCCTCCCCTGCACCCGCGCCGCTGGATACAGCAGGCAAGGGAGCGCGTGAGTCGACCCGATCTGCAACACGTGAAGCCCCGACACTCTCGGCCGCCGAGTCCGCGGTGCGCATTCGCGGCGCAATCAGTGATGCCGTGGGCGTGCTCGGCACACGCGATGGTGCGGCGCGGCTGCTGCGCGGCGACACGCGGGAAGCCTGGATGGCGCTTGCCGGCGAGCAGCGAATCAGCGCCAGTGTGAACGGCGACGCCGACGTGGCGGTGAACGGCAATGAGGCCACCGCCACCACACCACTCACGGTTACCGTGCGCTCACCCTTCGGTGCCAACCGACGGCAGAGCGCACGCGCACAGGCCGAACTGTCGCTGCGCAACGGCACCTGGTACGTGACCAGCATGCGACTCCTGGATGCCGTAACGCTGCGTTGATTAAGGCAGTACATCAGGGCCCGGCACCAATCCATCGGTGCCGGGCCCTGATAGGTTTCTACCGTGTTCACCGCGCGGCGCTTACTTCCCCTTGGCGGCGGGACGCGCGGCGGCCGGCGGCGCGGCCCATCCCTTTGGCGGTGCCACCGCAGCCGCCTCATCAGAGGGTTTGCGCGCGGGAGCACTCGCCGATTTGGTCTTGCTGCGCGCGCCGACCGGCGACATGGCGCCCTTGGCCTTGGTGCGTTGCTGCACCAAGGCATTGACGGCGTCCAGCGGCGCGTCGTGCATACTGGAGGCCGGAGACCCGGATGCTGCGGCGGCCCTGCGCTGCGCCGCTGCCGGGGCAGCAGCGCAGAGGCTCAGCATCAAGGCAGGTGCCAACACCCGCATCATCCGGTGGCGTGGCGTGGCAACAGGTGTCGACATGCGCGTCATGGTGTCTCCCGAAGTGACGTTGAGAGCAAGTTGAGTCGTGGGTGTGATGTTCATCGACGCAGTGCTCCGCGCGCCAGGTCCACCTGCAGCGGCACGCTGCGCACACCGGTGGATACCAGCACCTCGAGCGCGTTGGTGTCACCCAGCGGTTCCAGGTCCAGTGCGCCACGTCGCGCAATGGCCAGGATTTCGCCCGAGATGCGCGAACGCACCATCACCGCGGGTACCTCAGCCGCAGACCATGCAATCGACGCTGTGGCCCCACGACGGCGCAGCGACATCAGACCTGGCAAGTCGCTGACGGCATGCCGAGCCCCACGCGTGGACCGCGCCACACCATTGCGCTCACGAACAACCAACTGGGCCACGCGATCCTGCAGGGCCGGCGACACCGGCACCGCCACAACAAAGGCTTCCGACCCCTCTTCGCCGTCTTCCACGCGATAGGGATCGAAGCCCCAACGGAACAGCACGACATCGTTGGCATCACGCCCCTCCACTTCGTAGCGACCATTCGTCGCATTCGAAGCAGGGACCGTCGTCACCGAGAACGCCGGATCCACGGTCACCACGCCCCGCGCAATGGCACCGGACACCATCAGCGTGCTCGTAGGCGCCATGCGCGCACCGTTCGGGCTCGCAAGTCGGTTGTCGAAGACCTTGCGATAGTTGTACGCACTCACCCACTGGTTGGGACAGTAGGTCATGATGTCCGTACCCGTGGGTGGCTTGAGCACGTTGCCGAAGAACGTGTCCATGCCCCACACACCAGCGCGACCATCCGCAAACGGATAGTTGGGATCGGGTCCGGCAGCGCCACCACAGGGCGCGTGACGCAATCCCAGCACGTGACCCATCTCGTGCGCGAAGGTAATGCGTGCTTCCTCGGCGCCAAAGTCGGAGAACTCATCCACGCCGATGGCCGTGCGCGCCGGAATGCCGTTGGCCAGACCAAGGACACCGCTCGTGCCCTGCGTGCGCAGCAGTCCGTAGTAGAAGTCGGCGCCACCTTCGATCTGACGAAGGATCTCGATGTCGCGCACCAGACGGGCCCAGTCATCGAAGCCCTGTGTGGCCACCGTGTAGTCAATCATCAGGGGCGTGCGCACCGTGGCGTTTACGGCAGCGAGTGGCCACACCACACGCAGCGTGTTGAACAGCGAGGTGGTGGCCTGCGCCAGCGGTCCGTTGCGGGCCTGCTGCACCGGAATCATGCGGATGTTGAACGGCGGCATGTTCACCACCGTGAGCGGGAGCGGCTGACCGTTCTGCGGATAGAGATTGTCGGTTTCGCTCGCTTCGCCCAGCAGATTGTCCGGATCCACTTCCGCCACGATGCCCATGCCCGGCTTCACCACACTCGCCGGAATGGCGATGTTGGCCGAACAGCAGCTTTCGTCGGGCGCCAGCGTTGGTGTAGCCATGCCGGTGTAGGTGCCAACCACTGTGCCGTTCTGCACCACGCGCAGCCGAACGGCGGCTTGCGGGGCACCAGACACACTGGAGCGCACAAAGACGCGCGCGACAGCCTGGCGGTCCGCCACCAGTGGGACGCGACCATCCAGTTGCTGCACCGCCTGTACCAGATACACGGCGGGAATGTCGAGATTGGGACCCGCGCCCGACGTTCCGACCGTCACCGTGGCAAAGCCACTGCGTGTGGGATCGGCAACCGACGTAGCCGTGATGCGTGCACTGCCCACGATGATGCCACGAACCACGCCCTGCGGTGTCACGCTCACCACATTGGCGTCGCTGCTGCTCCAGGTCACGGCCGTGTTGGCCGATCCGCTCACGTTGGCCGCCAGTTGCTGCAACTGTCCGGGCTGCATCGAGAGGGAGCCCGGCGTTACCTGCACCTGCACGTTGGTGGGAACGGGCACCACCACGGACAACCGAAACGCCCCCGTCTCGCCGGCATCGTAGGTGGTGACGTTCACGATATAGGCACCGGCTGGCAGCGTGGCCACCGCTCGCGCGTTCGTGGTGCCGGGTCCGAGGTCGTCGTTGGACGCCACCACGGCACCACTCTGTCCGTTCTGCACGATGAGGAACGCGTCCACCACCGTGCTCGTCATCTCCACCTGCACCGTGGTCTGCTGATTGAGAATCAGTCCGTAGCGCTGTAGATAGCGCGGTGCGCCGCCTCCTTCACTGAAGGCGCAGTCGTCACGCGTGAGCACGCCGTTGATGACCTGCCCCACTTCGATGAGTCGATTCACACCGCAGGGGTCAACAGCCACCCGCGCCGACAGCGCGTACGCGCCCGTCTGGCCCGGATACGCCCGCGCGAGCACCGTGTAGCGGCCCGGATCGAGTTGCACCTCGATGCGGGCATCGTTGCCGTTGCCGCTGTCGTCATCCTGCGCCACCACCCGCTCGGCCTCATCGAGAATCACGGCCACTGCGTCTACCGCCGAGCTGTTCATGTCCACGCGGTACACACCGCGACTCGTCACCGTGAGATCGTAGCGATCTTCAAGACTGCCATCGTTCTGCCGACAGGCATTGAGATCGAGCGTTGCATTCACTGTGGCCGGCAAGGACAGCGCGCGACCCACCACACAGGCAGGGGGCGCCGGCAGCAGCGACAGCTGATACGAACCGAACGACCCGGCGTCGTAGACGTTGGCAAGAATTTCATAGCGACCGGCCGGCAGCGTGCGCAGAATGCGCGAGTTGCGCCCGCCACCACCATCGTCATCCTGCACCACCACCCGACGCGCGGAATCCAGGACGAACACGTACGAGTCGATCTCGCTGCTGTTCATGAGGATCTCGACCTTGGTGCGCGTCGTCAGCGTGAAGCCGAAGCGCTGCACCGCCGTGCTGTCGGCCAATCGGCAATCCGTGGCGCGCAGGGCGCCCGAAACCGGCTGACTCAGCGTGATGGTGCGCACCACCGAGCAAGGGTCGGGCGCCACCACAATCACGGCCGATCCCGATACGCCTTCACTGGTTGCGGTGATCGTGCTCTGTCCTGGTGCCACCGCGCTGACCACGCCACTGGCACTCACTGTCGCCACGGTGGGTGCCGACGAACTCCATTGCAGCGGACGATCTGTCAGTTCCCGTCCATTGTTGCTGCGCACGCTGGCGGCCAGCGTGATCGGCGCCCGTCCCACCACCAACTCGGCGGTAGACGGCGTGAGCGAGATACTGGCCACCGACGAACGCACCGTGACCGTGCCGCTACCCACGATGCTTCCGGCCGTCGCCGTGATGGTGGCGGTTCCGTCACTTACGCCGGTGACAAGTCCGCTGGCGGACACCGTGGCCACTGCCGGATTGCCCGAGTTCCAGACCAGGTTGCGCCCGGTCAGCGCATTGCCCTCCGCATCGCGCGCTGTGGCCGTGAGGTTGCTGGTCTCACCGGGCTGCAGTTGCAGCGTGGCGGGAGAGATGCTCACCGTGGCGATGGCCCGGGGCCCGGAGGAGTCCCCACAACCCGCAAGAACCATCAAGGCGGCCACACCAGTCCATATGGTAGACCATCCACTTCGTTTGCCTCTATCCCACGGCGTCATGGGCGCTTCCCGGTTGAGGTTCAGGACTGAGCCGGGTGGCGTCTAATGAGCCACACAGCGGGTCTTCCTGACACGCGTAGCGCTGCCAGGGATTGGCTCATTTCATTGAACGGGACCTACCAGACGAGGCTGCCCCCTCAGCGCGCGTCCATTTCCCGTTGCAGAAACGCCTTGGCAAAAGTCCAGTCGCGCTTCACCGTGGCGGGCGAAATGCCCAGCACCTCGGCCGTCTCGTCGATGTCGAGTCCACTGAAGAAGCGCAGTTCCACCACCCGGGCCTGACGCGGCAGGGCCACCGCCAGACGGTTGAGGGCGTCGTCCAGCGCCAGCAAGTCCACCGAGCGTTCGCTGTGGTCTGCCACCGATTCATCCAGCGTGACCCGTTCGCCACCTTCACGCTTGGCGGCCCGCGCTCGACGAGCATGATCCACGAGAATGCGCCGCATGGCCTGCGCCGCAATCCCATAGAAGTGCGCGCGATTCTGCCAGGAGACCTGCTGCTGCCCCATGAGCCGCATGTAGGCCTCATTGACCAGCGCCGTGGGCTGCAGCGTGTGGTCTTCGCGTTCGCGGCGCATGAAGTGCACCGCCAGCGCATGCAATTCATGGTATACCAACGGTGCCAGTTGGTCAGACGCACCGTCCGCGCCCGCCTGCAGCGCTTCCAGCAGACGGGTCACCTCGTGCGTCGATTCCGGTGCAGTCACGGCGGGACGGGTGGGAGGGAGGGGAGTGTGACGAGAAGCTAACCTTGGCGCGGCCATGCGGCACGCAAGTACCTTGACCGGATGACCGAGCCCACGGTCCGCCTCCACGGTCGCCCCCCGCAGTCCACGCCGGCGCAGCGCAAGCAGCTGCGGGCGCTCGTGCGCGAGTCCGTGCAGAACCGGCCCGGCGTCTACCGCATGCTCGGCCCCACGGGCCTGGTCATCTACGTAGGCCAGTCGCGCGTGCTGCGCACCCGCCTGCTGTCCTACTTCCGCGCCAAGGGGCGGCGCAACAAGGCGGCGCGCATTCTGCGCCACGCCTTCCACATCG
>VFQP010004899.1_pt1 | contig 12044 bp, 14 predicted proteins | sample 3512351 | NCBI WGS metagenome assembly VFQP01 (sample SAMN10412372, study PRJNA504923) | tailings metagenome | isolation source: Relicate 1 Philex TSF1 revegetated site | place: Philippines: Tuba, Benguet | collected 2017-08-29 | reverse complement strand
CCGAGCGTATGCCGGAGCGCCCGCCGTCGGCCGCTACCAGCCAGTCGCAGGTGAGGGTGTAGGGGCCTTCGGGGGTGTCCACCGTCAAATGGGCCGCCTGTTCATCCTGCTCCACAGCGTCCAGGCGGTTGCCCCAGCGCAGCTCGATCAGCGGGTTGTCGGCGCAGGCATCCAGGAGGTATTCCTCCAGGTACTGCTGCTGCAGGTTGGTCATGGGGAAGAAGCGGTCGTCCTCGTCGTGGGGCGCCTCCATGCGGAACACGCGCTGGCCCCGGTAGAACGAGTTGCCGAAGCGCCAGGGCAGGCCGGCGGCGACCACGCGGTCGGCCACACCCACCTGCTGCAGGATTTCCATGGAGCGGCGCGTGAACACGATGGCACGGCTGCCTTGTGACACCTGCAACTCGGCGGTGAGCACCACGCTGGGCACGCCGTGGCGCGCGAGTTCGAGCGCGGTGACAAGCCCGGCCGGGCCGGAGCCCACGATGGCGACGCGGTGGCGCTGCCCGCCCGGGTGGGCCGAAGGCAGCCAGGGCGCGTGCACGCGGTAGCCGTAGTAAATGGACGGCCGGGGTTCGGTGGTGGGGTTGTGCATGTCAGTCGGTGCTGTCGTCTGCGGTTTCGCCGTTCGCGCTGCGCTCGGCGTGTGCCAGCAGGCGGTCCATCAGCTCGCTCAGCAGGGCCTGCTCGGCCGGGCTCAGGCAGCCGAAGATTTCCTGGTTGCGCTGTATCACCATGGCCATGGCGCTGTTGCACACCTTGCGGCCCTGGGCGCTGAGGGTGAGTTCGACGCCACGGCCGTCACCCGCGCGGCCCTGCTTGTTCACCAGGCCCTGGTCCACCAGGTACTGCGCGGCACGGCTGGCCTGGCTCTTGTTCAGGTTGGCGCGCAGGGCCAGCTGGTTCACCGACAGCGGCTCGAACTGCCCCACCGCCGTGAGGCAGCGCCCATCGCTGAGCGACAGGCCGGTGACCTCCGGGTAGCGGCGCTGGCTTTCCAGATCGGTGAGCTTGTGCAGCCGGTGCAGCCGGTAGGTCAGGGTGCGGTCCAGCCCGGGGGCGGTGGGTTTGCGTGCCATGTCAGTCGACCTTGATGCCGGCGGACTGGATCAGCGGGCCCCACTTGGCACGCTCTGCCGCAGCGTATTCGGCCATGCGGGCCGGCGTGCTGGGCGTCGCTTCCAGGCCCAGCACCTGCAGGCGGGCTTTCACCGCAGTGGTGTCCAGCGCGGCCAGCAGTGCCTTGTTGAGCTTGGCCACCACGTCGGGCGGCGTGCCGGCGGGCACCACCAGGCCTTGCCAGGCGTAGGCCTCGAAGCCTTTGAGGCCCTGCTCGTCCAGTGTGGGGATGCTGTCGAAGTTCTTCACCCGCTTGGCACTGGCGATGCCGATGGCGCGCAACTTGCCGGCGTTGATGAACTGCTGGCCGCTGGCGGTGTCCACGAACATGAAGGGCAACTGACCGGCCACCACGTCCTGCACGGCGGGTGCCGCGCCCCGGTAGGGCACGTGGGTCAGTTCGGTGCGGGTCTGCGCGCGGAACAGCTCGGTGGCCAGGTGGTGCGGGCTGCCCGCGCCGGGCGTGGCGTAGTTGGCGGCCTTCTGGGTGGCCAGCCAGGCGGTGAATTCTTTGAGGTTCTTCGCCGGCACCGCCGGGTTGACCACCAGGATCATGGGGAAACGCACGGTCAGGCCCACGGGCGCGAAGTCTTTCTCCACGTTGTAGCTGAGCTTGGCATAGAGGAAGGGGTTGGCTGCCAGCGTGGCGGTGTCGGCCGACATCAGCACGTGGCCGTCGGCCTTGGCGCGGGCGGTGTACTCGGCGCCGATGTTGGTGGCGGCACCCGGCTTGTTGTTGATGACGATGGTCTGGCCCAGCGTTTCGCCCATGGCCTGCGCCAGGGTGCGGGCGACGATGTCGGTGCCGCCGCCGGCCGGGTAGGGCACCACCCATTCGATGACGCGGCTGGGGTAGCCCTGCGCGAAGCTGGCGGTGCTGACCCATGCGCCGGCGGTGGCCAGCGAAGCGAGGAACAGGCGGCGGGAGAACGTGAGAACGGGTTTCATGCGAGGTCGGCGAAAGTTGAGAGAAGCTGCGTGGTCGACTTCCGGGTGTGCCGCCCGTCCGGCGGCCTGTCTCCATATGGTTGCGCACGCAACGATGTGATTGTGGTCGAAATAGTTGCGCGCGCAACTTAGGGTTAACCCGCATCGACCGGGCACGGGCTGGCCCACTGGGGTAGACTCGGCGCCATGATCCGCGTCGCCCTGTCTGCCACCCAACACCGTGCCCGTGCGCACGGTGCGGCCTCGACGCGCCACAACGATCCGCTGGCCGCAGACTCCTGAGCCCGGCGATAACCCCCACCCCCTACAGCGCAACCTCCTATCGCCGGGCCCCTCGCCAGGCGCAGCCTTGGCCGTTCCGGCCACGAACAGGAGTTGTCCATGTCCTTCCCAGCCACCGGTGAGAGCCTTCTCACCGAACTCGATCACGCCCGCCTGGCCCGTCTGCAGGCCACGCAGGCATCGCCCGCGCTGAGCGATCTGCTGGCCTCGGCCGATCTGGTGCCATCGCGCCAGGTGCCGGCGGATGCCGTCACCATGTACTCGCAGGTGCGTGTGCGCGACCGCGAGAGCGCCCAGCCACAGGTCTGCACCCTGTGCTACCCGGCCGATGCCGAACCCGAATCGGGTTTCATCTCGGTGCTGTCACCCCTGGGGCTGGCCCTGATCGGCCGGCGCGTGGGCGATGAAGTGACCTGCCCCATGCCCGGCGGAGGCCAACGGCGTTACGCCATCGAGGCGCTGCTGTTCCAGCCCGAAGCCAGCGGCGACTACACCACCTGAGCCGGCGTCCCGCCGTCTCCTATTCCATTACCGACATCCGGCCCGCAGGGACCGGAGGGTCCTGTGCGCACGTTTCAACCATGGATATACAGACCGTCATCACCTGGGCCGACGGCACCGTGTCGGCCGACAACGCCACCGAGCGCGCCGCGCGCCTGGCGGCCGCACTGGGCTGCGGCCTGACTTTGCTGGTGCCCCGGCAATCGCGTCACGTCCGGCACCCGCAACACTGGGACCAGCGTGTCCATCAGCTGGAAAGGCGACATGCCGTGCCGCTGCACCTGCGGCCTGCGCGCTCGCTGGCGCAGTGGCTCGACAGCACCGCGCCCGGGCCGGATGCCCTGGTGGTCTGCGATGAACCGGCCGCACCCGCGCCGCGCCACTGGGCCGGGCCGCTGCTGGTGGTCAAGTGGCACTACGCCATGCGGCACGACCGGGTGCTGGTGGCCGCGCCGACCTTGCCCGGTCCGGCCTGGCGCATGCTGTCGCACCTGGTGCGCGACGACGCCGCGGTGGACGTCATGCAACTGGCCGGCCACGGGCCGCCCTCGGCGGCGGGGGCCGTGCCCAGCTGGCGGCTGCGAAGCGTCCACGCCACCGATTGCCGACGCAACCGCCGGCTGGACACGGGCAGCGAGGCCGACCAGATTGCCAACCACCAGGACTTCGTGGGGGCGAGCCTGGTGGTGGCGCGGCTGCGCCCACCCAGCTGGCTGGATCAGCTGTGGCTGAGAGGGTCACCAGCGCCGCTGGTGCGGCGGCTGCCGGGGGACCTGCTGCTGGTCACGGCGCATTGAGCGCCCCAGGCGGTCTCAGATCAGCCGCCGGTCCTGCAGCCAGCCGATGCAGGTGTCGCAGGCTTGCTGCAGCAGCTCGGGCTGGCCCACGAAGTAGTGGTTGGCCCCCCGGATCACGGTCATGGTCTTGTCGCTGCTGGCCGAGGCCGCGTGGATGCGGCTGGTGTGCGGCTGTGGCACCGCGTCGTCGGCCGAGTGTTCGATGGACAGCATGGGCACGTGGATGCCGGCGGCGCATTTTTCGCCGTGCGCGTTGGTGTCGTCGGGTGACCACTGCGACAGCCAGGAGCGCAGCGTGGAGAACCGTGCCAGCCCGATCGGGCCGCTGTTGGCGGTTTCGGGCACGCCCATGAAGCAGGTGCCTATGGGGCGGTCGTTGGGCTCTATGCTGCCGTCCAGGAAACGCGGCTCGGCCATGGTGCGGTGCGTGACGAAGCCCCGCTCCAGCTCGGCGCCACCGCGCTTGCGCAGCGTCTCCAGCATCTCTTTCACCCAGTCGGTGCGCCGGCGCACGCGGGCCAGCTGGGCCGCGCGAAAGCGCTGGAGGAAGTCAGCGCTGTAGGGCGGGTTGATGTCCGGGTGGTAGAGGTCCAGCGAGGCGTCGCGCCGGTCCGGGTCGTTCTCGTCGATCACGCTGGGGTCTATCCAGTCGGCAAAGGTGACCGCGCGCGACACGTGGGCCGCCTGGAAGATGAAGGCGTCGGCCGGCAGCAGACCGGCGGTGGTGATGGCGCAAGGGTCGCCAGCGGGCGTGTGGGTGATGGTGGGGTTTTCGGCCTGCGACTGGTAGAACAGCGAGAGCGAACCACCACCCGACCAGCCCACCAGCACGATGGTCTGGTAGCCCCAGACCTCGCGGGCGTGCCGCACGTAGGCGCCCAGGTCCACCACCACGTTCTCCATGATGAGGGCGCTGTCGTTGCGCGCATAGCGGCTGCCGGCGCACAAGACGTGCAGGCCGCGCTCGGCCATGGCGCGCGGCATGGGGAGCAGCTGCAGCGTGGTGGCCGGGTGCATGTAGATCAGCAGCGTGCGGGAGGGCACGCCCTTGGGGATGTAGCGGATGCCTTCGAGGTGCACCGTGCCCAGCGTGCCGGCAAAACCGTACACGGCCTTGAAGGCGGCTTTTTCCGGGTACTGGAGGTGGACCCACTCGGCTTCGGTCTCGTAGCGGGGGCGTTGGTCGCTCATGCGCTCACCCCCTGTCGGGCGGCTTTTTCCTGCGTCCAGGCATCGCAGCGCGCGCGCGCCTCGTCGCGGAAGCCCTGCAGCTCGGCCGCACTGGCGGTGCCGGTGGTCAGTTCCAGCCGGATGCCGTTGGGGTCGAAGAAGTAGATCGAGGTGACGAAGCCGTCGTGGTCCACCGGGCCCAGCACATCCACCCCGGCGGCGGTCAGGCGTGCCAGCGCAGCCTTCACGGCCTCGACCGAATCCACCCGCAGTGCAATGTGGTTGGCCCAGCGCGGGGTGTTGGGCGAGGGTTCGCTCACCTGGTTGTCACCCAGGTCGAAAAAGGCCATCGAGCTGCCGTCGGTCATCTCGAAGAACAGGTGCACGTAGGGGCAGTGCTCGCCGGTGCTGGGGATGGTCTCGGCGCGCACGATGTGCGTCAGCGGCAGGCCCAGCAGGTCTTCGTAGAAGCGGCGGGTTTCCTCGGCGTCGCGGCAGCGGTAGGCGAAATGGTGCAGGCCGCGGATGGGTACGAATGAACTCATGATGGACTCCTCATTGGGGCGCCCGCTTGGCGGGCAGGTGTCGGGTGACGGCATTCAGCCAGGCTTCGTCGTCGCTCAGCGAGCGCAGTTCGGCCAGGGCTTCGTCGCGGGTCTGGGTCCAGCGTTCGACCACCCGCACGTCATTGCCGTCGTGCTCTTGCCAGGAGTACTCCAGCCGTATGCCGTTGGGGTCGAAGAAATAGATGGACCACGTCTGGGCGCCCACCGGGATCGGACCGATCACGGGGACACCTTCGTCGAGCAGGCGCTGGTGCAGGACCTTGAACTGCGCCTCGGTGGTGGTGAACGAGCAGTGCTGCATGGCCGCCACGGCGTTGCGGTCAGCCGTGGGCGCGGCGCCCGGTGGCAGTTCGAAAAAGGCCACCAGGTTGTCGCCACCGGCGTCGAAGAAGTAGTGGCGCAGGTTCTCGTAGGGCGGGTTGCCACGGTTACCCGCGCCGGTGCCCACGCCGGGTGGCACGCGCAAGGCATGGATGAGTGGCATGCCCAGCACGCGGGTCCAGAAGTCGATGGTGAGCTTCATGTCCTCGGTGTTGAGCGCCAGGTGGTGCACGCCCCGGCTGGCAGGGGCCAGGTCGTGACGGGCACGCAGTGGAGCGGGAGCGTTCATGGCGGTCTCCGTCAGGCCTGCTGGGCCAGCTTGAAGTACAGCTGCGCCAGGTCGTCGCGCTCGGCCAGCTGGGCGCTGGGCTGGGCCAGTGCGATGCGCCCCTTGATCATCACGTAGGCGCGCTGGGTGAAGGGCAGGGCGATGTCCAGCTTCTGTTCCACCAGCAGCATGGTCAGGCCATCCTGGCGCAGGCGGTCGAGCACGCGGCGGATCTCTTCGACCACCAGTGGCGCCAGCCCGAGGAAGGGCTCGTCCAGCAGCAGCATGCGGGGACGCGCCATCAGCGCGCGGCCTATGGCCACCATCTGCTGCTCACCGCCCGACAGCGTGCCGGCCAGCTGCCGCCGGCGTTCGGCCAGACGTGGGAACAGGTCGTAGACGAAGTCGTACTGCGCACGGACCTGGCCCGGGTGGCTCTTCACCAGCGGCACCGAGCCCAGGCGCAGGTTGTCCTCGACCGACATGGGCGAAAACACGTGCCGCCCTTCGGGCACCTGCACCAGGCCCTGGGCCACGATGTGGTGGCTGGGCAGGCGGCCCAGTTCCTCGCCTTCGAGCCGCACCGAGCCGCCGCGCTGTGGCAGCGTGCCCGACAGCGCGCCGAGCAGCGTGGACTTGCCGGCGCCGTTGGGGCCCAGCAGGGCCACGGTTTCGCCCTTGTCGATGCGCATGTCCACGCCGTGGACCACGGTGTGGTGGCCATAGCCACCGCTGACCTGTTTGAGTTCAAGCATGGGCCGCTCCCTTGACGTTGCCCAGGTAGGCCGTTACCACCTCGGGGTGGTTCTGCACCTCTTGCGGGGTGCCTTCGGCGATCTTGCGGCCGAAGTTGAGCACGACCACCCGGTCGGCCAGCGCCATCAGAAAGCGCATGTCGTGCTCGATCAGCAGCACCGCAATGCCCTGCGCGGCGATGCCACGGATGATCTCGTCCAGTCGCTCGCATTCGGCGGGCGTCAGGCCGGCGGCCGGTTCGTCGAACAGCATCAGCCGGGGCTTGGCCGCCAGGCCGCGCGCGATCTCGAGCAGCCGACCCTGGCCGAACGAGAGCGTGCCGACCTCGGCGTCGCGCCATTCGCCCAGGCCCACGAAGTCGACCCAGTGGTCGGCTTCCTCATGGGCCTGGCGCTCGGCCTGGCGGGCGCTCAATGTGCCCGCCAGCACCTGCCACAGCGATACCGGCGCACGGCTGTGCATGCCCACCATCACGTTCTCGCGCACGCTCATGCCGTCGAACGGCTTGTTGTGCTGGAAGGTGCGCACGATGCCGCGCGGCGCGAAACCGTGGGTGGGCACACCGGCCATGGAGTGGCCGTCGAAGACCACTTCGCCCGAGCTGGGCTCGAAAGCGCCGGCGATCATGTTGAAGGTGGTGCTCTTGCCGGCCCCGTTGGGGCCGATCACGCCGAGGATCTCGCCCGGGTTGACGTCCAGGTCCAGCCCTTCGACCGCCTGCAGGCCACCAAAACGCTTGCCCAGGCCACGCACCCGCAGCAGGGGTTGTTGTCGGGTGGTCATGGTTTCACCCCCTTGTTGGCGAACCAGCGGTCCCACAGGCCGATGAGGCCCCGGGGCTGGAACAGCACCGACAGCACCATGAAGAGGCCGAACACCAGGGCGTGGTGGTGCCCGATCAGCGGTGAGAGCACGAAGGGCATGAGGAACAGCAGGATGGCACCGATGATGGCGCCGGCATGGCGTCCGCTGCCACCCACGATGACCATGAACAGCAGCAGGAAGGCGTTTTCCAGGCCGAAGATCTGCGGGTTGACGGTGTTGTCCACGAAGGCATAGACCATGCCGGCCGCACCGGCCATGGCGCTGGTGACGGCGTAGGCAATGATCTTGGTCAGGCGCACGTTCACACCCATGGCCGCTGCAGCTTCGGGGTTGTCGCGCACGGCGCGGCAGGCTCGGCCGAACCACGAGCGGTCCAGTCGCCACAGCGTGGCCAGCGTGGTGAGCAGCAGCAGCACGATCACCACCGTGTACCAGGGCCCGGTGACGCGAACGCCCAGCACCTCGGGGATGCGGTAGTTGGCCAGGCCACCGGTGCCGCCGGTGACGCTGCCGCCCTCGTTGAGCACGACCAGGAACAGCTGTGCGAAGGCCAGCGTGGCCAGGGCGAGGTAGAAGCCCTCCAGCCGGGTGGCGGGCACGGCCACGATCAGTGCCAGCGCCACGCACACCACCAGGGTGGCTACCACCGCCAGTGGCAGCGGCAGGCCCAGCTGGGTGACGAAGATCACCACCGAGTAGGCGCCGATGCCGTAGAAGCTGAAGTGGGAGAAGGCGACCTGCCCGGAAATGCCGAACAGGAAGTTGTAGCTCAGCGCCAGCGTGATCCACAGCAGCAGCTTGCGGTACACGTCGGTCTGGTAGGAACCCAGCGCGAAGGCGATGCCGGAAAGCACCACCGCCGCCAGGACATAGGCGAACAGGGATCTCATGCGCGGGCCTCCCGCGCACGCAGCAGGCCGGTGGGGCGCAGCAGCAGGAAGACGATCAGCAGCAGCAGCGGCACGCCCATGGCCAGGCCAGGTGGAACCGGTGCGTAGCGCACGGTGAACTGTTCGACGAAGGCCAGTATCAGGCCACCCAGCAGGGCGCCTTCGACCCGTCCCACGCCGCCGATCACCAGGGCCGTGAAGCCCTGGATGGCCAGCGGCATGCCCATCATGTAGTGGGCCGACACGTTGGGCGACACCAGCATGCCCCCTAGGCCGGCTGCCATGGCACCGGCGGCGAACGACAGCGCCGTGACGCGCGAGAGGTTGATGCCCATCAGCGCAGCGGCCCGGCGGTCGATGGCGACGGCCTCGAAGCTCTTGCCCGCCAGGGTGCGTTCAAAGAACCACCAGGCAGCGCCGAACACCGTCAGCGTGACGGCAATGATGAAGAAGCTCTGGTAGGAGCCGGCCAGCATGCCGAGCTCCAGGCGGCCGAAGCCGAAGGCCGGTGGCACCGGCCGGGGATCGGGGCCGAAACCCACCGAGACGATTTCACGGAACACCACCAGCATGCCCAGCAGCGCCAGCACGGGGGCGAGCGGCGGGGCACCGCGTTCCACCAGGGGCCGCACGGTCAGGCGTTCGGTGAGCCAGCCCACCACCAGCATCAGTGCCACCACCAGCGCCATGCCGGCGGCATACGGCAGTTCCAGCCAGGACAGGGTGGCAAAGGCGCCGAAGGCGGCCAGCATGGCCCACTCACCAACCGCGAAGTTGATGATGCCGGTGGGCCGCGTGATGAGCAGGTAGCCCAGCGCCACGAGGCCGTAGATGCAGCCGCTGGCGCTGGCGCTGACCAGCAGTTCCAGGAAATCGTTCATCGGTGGAGTTCGCCCGTTGTCGGTTTACTTGGTGCCCACGTGGACCACGCGGCCCTGGGCGTCGCCTTCGTACACGCGCACCACCATGCCGTTGGGGTCGAAGCCGGTGCGTTTGCCGTCGGGGAAGCTGTAGCTGGAGCCCACCGCGCCCATCACGCCCACGTAGCCCTTGGTGGCCTGCATGGCTTCGCGCACTTTCTCCTTGTCGGTGCCACCGGCACGGCGGATCGCGTCAGCGGCGAGCATCACGCCGTCGTAGCCGTAGCCGTTGAGGTTGTAGGGCTCGCTGCCGGTGTCCTTCTTGAAGGACTCGATGAACGCCTTGGTCTGCGGCTTGGCGGGGTCGAAGGCATCGACGAACACCACGCCGTCGATCAGGCCCTTGGCCACGGCGGCGGTCTGCGGCACCGAGAAGTTGTAGTTGCCCAGCAACGGGGCTTTCAGGCCCAGCTGGCGGTAGGCGCGCAGGATGAGCGCGTTCTCGGGGGTCAGCACGCCCGTCAGGAAGATGGCGTCCGGGGTGGCGGCGCGCACCTTCTGCATCTGCGGCTCGGCGGTGGTGGAGCCGCGCGGGACCACCTCTTCGGCCACGATCTGCATGCCGGCTTTCTCGATGCCGGCCTTGAAGAAGCGGTTGGTCAGCTGGCCGAGGTCGGAGTTCTCGGTCACCAGCGCCACGCGCTTGAAGTTCTTCTGCGAGGCGTAGGCCAGCAGGGTGGCGATCTGGGTGGAGCCCAGCGGGCCGGTCTGCCAGAAGTTGGGGTTGTTGATCTGGGTGGTGAGCGTGTCGCCGCTGTTCGACGGCGTCATGTGTGGGGTCTTGCTCTCCATGGTCACGGTCTGCGCCTGCTGGGTGGCGGGCGTGAGCGAGACCGAGAGGATGAAGGCGGCACCGGCATCCACCAGTTTGCGGGCAGCGGTGGCAGAAATGTCCGGACGGCCTTGGTCGTCCTCGACCAGCAGTTCGACCTGACGGCCCAGCAGGCCGCCCTTGGCGTTGAGTTCCTTGACGGCAAACACCGCACCGGCTGCCACGGGCTCGGCATAGGGTTTGGCGGGGCCGACCTTGTCCGTGATCAGCCCGATGCGGATGGTGTTCTGCGCCATGGCGGGCGCGGCGGCGAGCAGGGTGGCGGCCAGGGCGGCGCGCCAGGTGAGAGAGAAGCGCTTCATCGTTGTCTCCTGGTGGTTATCGATCCGATCGGGTCATTGGGGTGCAGGCTGACCAACTCGCCTGATCCACGCCTCGAAGGCCACCAACTGGTCGCTCATCACCTTGCGGGAGGTGGCGTCGGTCAGCTGGCCTTCGGCGTTGAATTTGGTGGCACTGAGGCCGATGAACACTTCGGGCCTGGGCAGCGCAATGGCTTCCAGGCAGCCGAGGATCTTGCGCAGGTCGTACTGGTTGCGTGCACCGCCCACCGGCCCACCGGTGACCGAGAACATGGCCACCGGCTTGTCCTTGAACGGCTGGGGCGAGGTGCGTGAAAGCCAGTCGATGGCGTTCTTGAGCACGCCGGTGACCGAGAAGTTGTACTCGGGGCTGGCGAACAGCACGCCGTCGGCAGCGGCGATCTCGTCGCGCAGGCGCAGCACAGCGGCCGGGATGCCCTGGGCTTCGACGTCGCCGTCGTACAGCGGAATGCCGGCCAGCGAGGTGGTGTGCAGGCTGAGCCCGGGCGGCAGCAGTTCGGCCGCGGCCTCCAGGCCACGCCGGTTGAGGGACTGCTGGCGAAGGCTGCCGCAGATGCCGAGGATGCGAAGGGTGCTCAAAGGTGGGGCTCCTGGGGTTGGTCGTAAGCGGGGGCCACGCGCATGGCGAGTTCGCCCATGCCGGTGATGCCGGCGGTGATCAGGTCGCCTGGCACGACAGGGCCCACGCCCTCGGGCGTGCCGGTCATGATCACGTCGCCGGGTTCGAGGGTGTAGAACGACGAGGCGAACTCGATCAGACGTGGCACGTCGTAGACGAGGTGGCGGGTGTTGGACTGCTGGCGCGGCTCGTCGTTCACCCGCAGCCACAGGTTCAGGTCGCCCGGGTCGGGCACTTCGTCGGCCGTGACCAGCCAGGGGCCGAGCACGGCGTAGGTGTCTATGGATTTGCGGAAGCACTGGAACTCGGGGCCACGCAGCGTCATGTCCAGCGACAGCGCGTAGCCCGCCACATGGGACAGCGCGTCGGCCGCACGGACGTGCCGGCAGCGTCGGCCGATCACCACCGCAAGTTCCACTTCGTGGTCGTTACGCCTGTCGGGAAAGCGCAGGTGTATCGCGTTGCTCACGCCGATCAGCGAACTGCCGGCCTTGAGAAACAGGCCCCAGTCGCCAATGCCGGTGATCTGCCGGCCATGTGCGATGTTGCTGTCAGCCTTGCTCTCGGCGGCATGGGCGTGGTAGTTGATGGGCGCGCCGATGATCTTGCCGGGGTTGGCCACCGGGGATTCGTACCCCACCGAACCCGCCGGCAGACGGCGCCCGGACGCTGCAGCCGCCTCGATCAGGGGCCGAAGGCGGGGCAGGTATTCGATCAGCAGATCGTGCCGGGGCAAGGGGTAGCGCTGCGGCGGCAGGTGTTCCAGCACACTGCTGACATCCACCACCTCGTTGCCCTGGACCACGCCCAGGCGGCCGCCATCGAATCGGCAGAGTTTCATGCGGTGGACTCCCTTTCTTCTTCGCGCAGGTAGCCCAGCGCGGCCTTGAGTTCGAGGTCGGTCATC
>VFQP010004898.1_pt1 | contig 12045 bp, 10 predicted proteins | sample 3512351 | NCBI WGS metagenome assembly VFQP01 (sample SAMN10412372, study PRJNA504923) | tailings metagenome | isolation source: Relicate 1 Philex TSF1 revegetated site | place: Philippines: Tuba, Benguet | collected 2017-08-29 | reverse complement strand
ATGCTGTCCACCACTTTCGGCGCCAGCGTCAACCTGGCCAGCGGCTACAGGCAGAATAACCGCCTGGCCGATGGCACCTCGCAATCCGCCGATGTGCAATCCGCCGCGCGCTTCGATCTTTCGGCGCGGCTCGAGCTGACCAAGGAGATGGCGCTGAATATTTCGGCACTCAATGTCTTCGCCGCCACCGAGAAGCGCGAGGACCGCACCTACAATGCGGCCGGTGCGCTCACGGCGCAGTCGCGGACCGATGAACCCACCTACCGCTCCATCTACATGCGCCTGGTCTCGGCCTTCTGAGCCATCACGCAAAGGCAGCCCCACATGCCCTTGAAGTTTCCCCAACCCTTGAAGCCACCGATGCAATGGCGCTGGTGGCATAAATGGCTCGGCATCGTGCTGCTGCTGCCGCTGCTGATCGTGGCGGTGACGGCGATCTTGCTGGCACATGACCGCTCGCTCGGCTTGCGTAGCATGACGGTGGCGGCGGACTGGCTGCCGGGCTATGGCGAGGCGGGAAGTGGTGTGGAAATCCGCGCCGCGCAGCGCCATGGCGATACCGATTATGTCGCCACGCGGCTCGGCCTGTTCACCCTGCGGGACGGCCAGGTCGAGGCCGTGGCAGCGCTGCATGGTGTCGAACTGCGTGACCTGGCCGCCAGCGGTGACCGGCTTTATGCCGCCGCCCGCAACGGCGTCTGGGCCGGCAGCGGGCAGGGGGAATGGCGCCTGCTGCTCAAGGCCGAAGCCTGGTCAGTGAATGTCCGCACCGATGGCAGTCTGGCGGCGGCAACGCGCGAGCGCGGTCTGCTGGTGTCGGAAGATGGCGGCGTCACCTGGCGCAGCGAGGGCGGCATGGCGCGGGCCATTGCCGAGCAGGGCGGCATCGATCCCGGCGCGGTCAGTCTCGGCCGCCTGATTCTTGACCTGCATACCGGTAAGGCGCTGCTCGGCAAGCAATATGAATGGCTGTGGATCGATATCACCGGCGCGGCGATGGTGTTCCTCACCATTTCCGGCTTCGTGATGTGGTGGCGTGCCCGCCGCCAGCGTCAGCGCCAGGAAGTGATGCGCCGGCAGCGGCAAGGCCGCGACGGACGGGCGGCGGCAAACCTGCTACACTCCTGAAGCTGGCGCGGGCCAGCAGACGGGGCCAGCTAACGGGGGAAGAGGCGTTGCCGCGCGCATTGCTGCTGGGGTTATTGCTGCTGCCCATGTTGCTGCTCGGTGCCTGCGCGCCGAGCCTGGAGCGTTTCCCGGTGCTGCCCGTGGCTACGCCGCCATCCGGTGATATTGGCGTCACCTTCCTTGGCGTCAGTACGCTGCTGATCGACGATGGCGACAAGCGCATCATGGTGGATGGCTTCTTCACCCGGCCTGGCAAGTTCAAGACCCTGCTCGGCCGTATCGCACCTGATGAAGAAGTGGTGATGCCGGCCCTGAAGAAATACGGCGCTACATCGCTGGATGTGGTGGTGACGCTGCATTCGCACCATGATCACGCCATGGATGCGCCGCTGGTGGCGGAGCGGAGCAAGGCCAGGCTGTTCGGCTCATATTCCACCAGGATGATCATGGAAGGCATGAAGCAGCCATGGCCGGCTTTCGAGTTGATCGAACCCGGCAAGACCTACCCGTTCGGCGCCTTCCGGCTGACGCTGTTTGAAGCGGAACATTCCAAGCAGCTTGAGTGGATCTCGGCGCCGGGCAATCTGACAAAGCCGCTCCAGACCCCGACCTACTTCAACAACTATCTTGAAGGCGGCGCTTATGCGTTGCTGGTCGAGCATCGCGGGCGGCGCATCCTGGTGCTGGGCAGTGCCGGTCCGATCAAGGCCGAGCCGGAGCGATACAAGGCCGATCTGGTTTTCCTGGCGATTGGCGGCCATGGCCGTCAGGACCTGAAAACGCGCTGGGAATATTGGGACAATGCTGTGCTGGATGCTGGCGCGAAACGTGTCATCCCGACGCACTGGGATGATTTCACCCGGCCCTTGAGCGAACCGCTACAGCCATTCCCCTGGCCGGTTGACGATGTACCGGCGGCACTCGACGAGATGCGGATATGGGGTGGTGCCAAGATCGAAGTGCTGCTGCCGCCGGTGGCCACGCGCTTCGATCCGTTTGTAAAACTGCCGGCGCGCTGATTTCGCTTTAGGCTTCCCGGCAGAGCCTGAGGATGGGATTGGACAGTGCCTTGCGGATGAATTCCGCCTGGCGCGAGACGCCGGCTTTGGCGAATACCTGGCGGAGCTGCGATTTCACCGTGTGCAGGCTGAGGCCGACGCGCTGGGCATATTCTTCAAGCTGTTCGCCCTCCAGCAGCGCGGCAGCGAGTTTGGTTTCCGCCGGCGTGAAGCGGAACTGGGCCATCAGCGCCGCCTCGCCGGGGCTGCGTTCATCGTCGGGGTTGTTGACGAAGATCACGGCAGCGGCTTTGCGCAGGTCGCTGCCCATGGCATTGCCGGGCGCCGGGCAGACCAGCAGCGAGAGCGGCTGCTTGTTCTCGCCTTCGGGACCAGGACCGCGCGGCGCCAGCACCAGGCCGCCGGCCGTGCGGGAACCGCCCTCGGGCATCAGCGCGGCATCGTGGATTGCCTTCTGCAATGCTGGTTGGTTGGCAGGCATCTGGGTGCGCAGGTAGCCATGGCTTGCGGTGATGCCTTGCCCAAGACGCAGCAATTGCTCGGCGCAGCGATTGGCGAAGAGCAGCCGTCCGGTGAGGGCCACCACTATCACGCCGACACTCAAGGCCTCCAGCCCTCCGAAGCCGATGGCACGATCGCGTTCAAGTGTGCTGAGGCGGCTGTTTACTTGCAGCGCGCGGGTCAGATGCGGCAACAGCAGGCTGACAGCATGATTATCCGCTGCCTGGAAATCCAGGCTGCCATACGGGCGATGGATGCCAATGCCACCGAGCGCGGTTTCGCTGATGCGCAACATGGCACCAGTAAGATGAAAGATGTCGCCCCGCTTGCCGAAGTCTGCATAAAACTTAGAATTATACAGGCTACTCTTGGTCATCATGCCGCTGCTGGCAACCTGCACGCCGATACCAATTTTCATCGCTCGTTCAACATAGGGATCATCAGCATAAAAATGCTCGGCATAGTCGCTCAGCATTTTTTCATCGTAATTATCTGTAAAGCAGAGCAGGGATGTCTGTGGTGCGGCTTCATCCCGTATCTGCAGCGCGCAGCTCGGCGCATCGAAGGTGGCGGCGATGCGGTGTGCCATGCCATTCCACTGCGCAGGGTTGAGGGCGGCTTCGTAAAGCGCCTCGATCAGCGATGAGAGCTGCATCACATCCATTCAGTTCTCCCGGCAAAGGCTGAGGATGGGATTGGACAGTGCCTTGCGGATGAGTTCCGCCTGGCGCGAGACGCCGGCTTTGGCGAATACCTGGCGGAGCTGCGATTTCACCGTGTGCAGGCTGAGGCCGACGCGCTGGGCATATTCTTCAAGCTGTTCGCCCTCCAGCAGCGCGGCAGCGAGTTTGGTTTCCGCCGGCGTGAAGCGGAACTGGGCCATCAGCGCCGCCTCGCCGGGGCTGCGTTCATCGTCGGGGTTGTTGACGAAGATCACGGCAGCGGCTTTGCGCAGGTCGCTGCCCATGGCATTGCCGGGCGCCGGGCAGACCAGCAGCGAGAGCGGCTGCTTGTTCTCGCTTTCGGGACCAGGACCGCGCGGCGCCAGCACCAGGCCGCCGGCCGTGCGGGAGCCGCCCTCGGGCATCAGCGCGGCATCGTGGATTGCCTTCTGCAATGCTGGCTGGTTGGCGGGCATCTGGGTGCGCAGGTAGCCATGGCTTGCGGTGATGCCCTGGCCGAGCTGGAGCAGCCGCTCGGCACTGCTATTGGCGAAGAGCAGCCGTCCGGTGAGGGCTACCACCATCACGCCGACACTCATGGCTTCGAGTGTCTGGAAGCCGATGGCGCGGTCGCGTTCCAGCGTGTTCAGGCGGCTATGCAGTTGCAGGGCACGCGTCACATGCGGCAACAGCAAGGTAAATTGTGTCTTGTCTTCTTCAGTAAACGGGGCGGCGCCAACTTCACTATGGATGCCGAGCCCGCCTATGGCGGTTGAACTGACCGGCAGCATCGCGCCGACGATATGGCAGATCCCGATGCGTTTGGCGAAATCAACAAAAATCTCGCTGTTCATGTAATCCTGGGGGGAGATTATCTCCTGGCCTAGCATCGGCCTGCCGATACCGGCGCGCAGCGCGCCATCGACATAGGGGTCGCGGCTGGCGAAATAGCTCTCATAATCCTGCAGCGACTTCTGGTCGTAGTTATCCGTGACGTAAAGCACCGCTGTCTGATTGGCGGATGAGTCGCGGAATTGCAGCGCGCAGCTTGGGGCGTCGAAGGCGGCGGCGATGCGCTGCGCCATGCCATTCCACTGCGCAGGGTTGAGGGCGGCTTCGTAAAGCGCCTCGACCAGGCTGGAAAATAGCACAACGTCCATGCGCTGCCTCCGCCACAAATATACCCGCTGTTTATGCGAGAAGATTAGCACTGGAATACATCTAATAAACAGAATGTTTATGGGGATAGCTCGTTCGAGTGATGCGCAATTCATAAACATCCCGATAACCTAAACGAGTGGGGCGAGTAACAACTTTAAGTGAGGATTCTTTGCGCCCCATCCTCTAACCTAACCGGGAGACAGCAATGAAATTCAACATGTTTTGCGCCGCCGCTATTTTGGTTCTCACCGCCCCCATGGTTCAGGCGGCGGAGAATCCGGCTGAGGTCGATGCGGTTGTCAGCGCCGTCACGGCCGCCAACCCCGACAAGGCCAAGCTGTGCGGCGGTGGCCCGGCGGGCATTCAGACTGCCGTGACCACCCAGGTCCGCACGCTGGCTGGTGCCGGTAAGATCAAGGGCAATCCCCAGGCCGTGGGCGCCGAGGCCGGCGCCAAGATCGGCCGTTCCTGCATGGGCGGCTGATCCCACCAGCTTGTCCATCCGCAAGCCGCTGTCCGGGTCATTTCCAATTCCCCTCCCTCCGGGCAGCGGCTTGTGTTGTCTCGCCCTGCCGCCATTCGAGAGACCGCCATGCCGCTGACACTGTCCCGGACCAGCCTGGTTTCAACCTGTATCCTGCTGCTGGCTGGCCCGCTGCTGACCGCCTGCGGCCCCACCAGTCGCGATGCCAAGCCGGTGACCACGGCGCTGCCGCCGGCACCGCTGCCGCAATACAAGATCGGTGATGAATTCACCTTCCGGGTCGGGCCGCTGGACGATGTGCAGCGCGTCGTTGCCATCGATGGCGACATCATCACCTACGAAAGCCGGGTGTTCGGCGTGATGAAGCACAGCCGGGCCTTCACCAATATGCCAGAATGGACCGGCAGCGGTTTCACCGGCGCGTTGAAGATGAAGACCGAAAGCCCGATGGACGGTATCTTCCCGCTGGCTGTCGGCAAGTCGGTGAAGTCGCGCGGCGTTAATGAGACGGGCGGCGCCAATCTGCCCTTCGAGGTCACCTGCACGGTGGAGGAATCCCAGAATATCGCGGTCACGGCCGGGCGTTTCGATACCATCCCGGTGGATTGCGTGTTCAAGCACGCCCAGGGGCAATACCATTTCAGCTATTGGTATGCGCCGTTGGTGGGCCATTGGGTGGCGGTAAGCCGCAATGGCCGCTACCACGAAATGATCTCCTACAAGCGCGCGCAATAGCGAGCACGCCATGAAACGCTGCATTGCCATCGCGAGCATCAGCCTGCTGCTGGCGGGACTCATGCCCGTCGCGCCGCAGGCACAAGGCAAGCCCGATCCGGCCTTCGTCGACAAGATCGTTGCGACAATGAAGGGCAAGTTTCCAGACATCAGCGTTTATTGCCAGATGGACGAGGATGCGCGGAAAAAGCTGACGGTGGATACCGTGCTCGACCTCGCCATTGCTGCCAAGGGCCGCTATGCCGAGCCGGTGGCATCGGGCCTTGAAGCTGGCGCGCAGATGCGTGCCGCCTGCGGCCGCGAGGCCAAGACCGTTACCGCCGCCGATATTGAAATGCAGTCGCCGGAGCAGGTCCGCGCCAATGCCGCCAAGGCCGCCGATATCGCTTTTCCAACCGAGCCGGCGGATTTGTCGAAAGCCCGGTCTGGGGTCACCGCGATCTACAAGCCGGCGGGGCAGGGGCCGTTTCCGGCACTAATTATCGTCAGCCGCTGTTCGGCTGGCGGCAATGATCCGGACTTGATCAACTGGGCGCATGAGACGGTGAAGCGCGGCTATGTCGCCTTCGTCCTGGACGCCATCGGCAGCCGCGGTATCGATACCATTTGTTTTGGCCCGAAAGGTGGCATCACCTACGAACGTATCGTGCGTGACGCAGCGCTGGCAGCGCAGCATCTGCGCGGTTTCGACTTCGTGGACAAACAGCGGATCGGCCTAACCGGGTTTTCCATTGGCGGCATGACCGGGATGATGGCGGCAAGCAAACTGCTCGGCGAGACACTTGCTGCCGGCGACCGGATCAATGCGGTCGTGTCGGTTTATCCGGCCTGCGTCGCCGGCATGGGCGTGCTGCGCCAGGATATCGACAAGCCGATGCTAGTACTCATGGGGGGCGCCGATACCGAGGCGCCGCCAGAGGAGTGCGTGCCGGGGCTGGAGAAGGTGAAGCAGGCTGGCGCGCCGGTGGAGTGGCATGTGTTTCCCAATGCCACCCATTGCTGGGATTGCCCAAAGATGAGCGGTTTTTCCAAGACCGACATTCGTGGCGCGAAGGTGGTCTATACCTACAGCGGTACGATTACCGCCGACACTGCCGACCGGCTGTTCGATTTCCTCGACCGCAAGCTGCCGAAGAACTAGGCGGTAACTTAACGCTTCGCTTTGCATGGCCAAGCTGATTTAATCCGGCGGCACCGTATCAGCCGGCCATGAGTGTGCGGAGACGATCAGTGTCGCAGCGGCTTAGCGTCGAAACCATTGCATTGGAAGCCATCGAGGTGATCTACGCCTCGGCTTTCGAGGATGGGCAATGGCAGCGTTTTGTCGATCGGCTGTCCCATCATTTCCCCGGCTTTGTCATCGGCCTGCGCCTGCGGGATGAGGCAGCGGCGGCCGAGCGGGCGCTGAAGATGATCGTTTCAGGCATCCCACCCAGCCATGCCGCTTCCTATGCCGATCACTACATCTCGACCAATCCTTGGGCCTTGTCGATCCCGCAGATGACGCCCGGTCGCGTGCTGTATGGCAGCGAGATGGTGGAGCCGGCGGATTTCTACCGGTCGGAATTCTACAACGACTGGGCCAGGCCGCTCGGCGTCGATTCCAGTTTCGGCTATCTTACCGAGCAGGATCCTGGCCGGCATATGCTGTTCTCCTCCCTACAGCGAGAGGTGGGCAATCGCCAGTATGACGAGATGCAGCGGCTGATCGGCCTGATGGGGCCGCATTTGCAGCGTGCCATGCGGCTGAGCCGGCAATTCGGCTTGCTGGCCGAAGAAAGGCGTTTGCGGGAACGGGCGATGGACCAATTCTCGACCGGCATTGCGGTGGTCGATGCTCAGGGCCGCCTGCTTTATGTTAACGCGGCGGCCGAGCAGATGAGCCGGCAGGATGATGGCATTACCTTCCGGCACGGCCAGTTGCGGATTGGCAATCGAACGGCCAACAGCCAATTGGCGCAGGGCATTGTCCTGGCCGGGCGCACGGGCGGCTATGCCAGCCTGACTGCGCACGCCCAGGTGCCCATTGTGATCCGGGCAGAACGGCCATCGGGCCGCAAACCCTATGCGGTGATGGTGGCGCCGATGCCGGGAGCGGCCGAGGGCCTGCCTCTGGCGTGGCGCTCCGCCGTGATGGTGTTCATCAATGACCCTGAGCAGCGGCTGTCGCCGGCGCCGGAAATGCTGCACAGCCTGTATGGCCTGACTCCGGCGGAAAGCCGCCTGGTCATCGCCTTGTTGCAGGATTTCACGCTGGATCAGATCGGCGGCCAATTCGGCATCAGCATCAATACGCTCAAGGTGCAGATACGGCAGGTTTTCGCCAAGACCGGCACCAGCCGCCAGTCGGAACTGATCGGACGTATTCTGCTCGATCTCTCCTGCCGGCTGGTTGCTCCACTGCACTAATCAATGATGCGCTTCTTCACGTAGGATCCGGGGGCCTCCTCAATGGCCTTGAGCTTGCCGTCGCCCGGCACACGCGCCTTCACCTTCGGACCAGACTTCGCCGAGAGCCAGGCATCCCAGTCCTCCCACCACGAGCCGGGATGCTCGGTGGCACCCTTGATCCAGTCCTCGACCCTGGCCGGATTGGTCTTGGTGTCGTTAATCCAGTGCTGGTACTTCTTTGCCGCCGGCGGATTGATCACGCCGGCGATATGGCCGGAGCCGGCAAGCAGGAAGCGCACCGGGCCAGAATAAAGCTGCGATGCCTTGTAGACCGAGCGGAACGGCGCGATGTGATCTTCCCGGCTGGCCTGCAGGTAGACCGGAATCTTGATCTTGCGCAGGTCGATCTTCTGGCCGCCGAGTTCCAGGCCGCCGGGCTGCGCCAGCAGATTGCGCTGATACATGTTGCGCAGATAGAAGCTGTGCATCTTCGCTGGCATGCGGGTGGCGTCGGCATTCCAGTACAGCAGGTCGAACGGGAAGGGCTCCTTGCCCAGCAGGTAATTGTTGACCACGAAGGACCAGATCAGGTCGTTGGCGCGCAGCATGTTGAAGGTATTCGCCATCTCGGTGCCTTCGAGATAGCCCTTCTGCGCCATCAGTTCCTCGAAATACTTGATCTGCTCCTCGTCGATGAACACCGAAAGTTCGCCGGCTTCCGAGAATTCCACCTGGGCGGCGAAGAAGGTGACGGCCTTGATGCGCTCGTCGCCCTGCGCCGCCATCCAGGCCAGGGTGGAGGCCATCAGGGTGCCACCGATGCAATAGCCGATGGCAGTGACTTCCTCCTCGCCGGTGGCATGCTTCACGGCATCGAGGCCATCCAGGATGCCCTCGCGCATGTAGCTCTCGAAGGTCTTGTCCACATGGCGCTCGTCGGGCTGGTTCCACGACACCACGAAAACGGTATAGCCCTTCGCCACCATCCACTTGATGAAGGAATTCTCCGGCTTGAGGTCCAGGATGTAGAACTTGTTGATCCAGGGCGGCACGATGTAGAGAGGCCGCTTGTAGACCTCCTTGGTGGTCGGGCTGTACTGGATCAGCTGCATCAGGTCGTTCTGGTAGACAACCTTGCCCGGCGTGGTGGCGACATTGCCACCGACCTCGAACGCCTTGGCATCCACCATCTTGATGTTCAGCTTGCCCTTGCCGCGCTCCAGATCCTCCAGCAGGTTGTGCAGGCCCTTGACCAAATTCTCGCCGTTGCTGTCGATGGTCGCCTTCAGCACTTCCGGATTGGTCATCACGAAGTTGGACGGCGCCATCGCATCGACGAACTGGCGGGTATAGAAATCCACCTTCTTGCGCGTCTTGGCATCCAGGCCGTCGACATCGTTCACGGTCTTCTGCAGCCAGCGCGCGGTGAGCAGGTAGGATTGCTTGATGTAGTCGAACAGGTAGCTTTCGTTCCAGGCGGCATCCTTGAACCGCTTGTCGCCCTTTTCCGGCTGGGCGATTGGCTGCGCCTCCTGGCCCATGAAGCGCTGCGCCGAGGAGGTCCACAGCTCGGTATAGGCCCGCCACAGCTCGACCTGGGCTTCCACCAGCTTTTCCGGGTTGGTCATCATCTTCGCCGTCATTTCCATGAAGGCGGAGCCGATGTTGAGCGGGTCCGGCGCGATGGCGGCCGGGGAGGGCAGAGGTTCGCTACCCTGGCGGGCAAGGAATTCGGAAACCAGCTTCTGGCTCTGCTCCGCGATCTCGTTCCAGTTCTTGGCCCATTCGGTCGGGTCGGGAAGCTTCACGCCACTGTCTGGTTGCTTGTTCATCCGACTATCCCTATTCTCTCACCCCGTTTCCTCCGGGCGGTCGGCCTTATTCATGGCGCGCTCGCCCGCCGCCGCTTGGCGCCGGAACATGAGGTTACGGGATTGTGGGTAATGCCCGCAAGCCATGATGCTACAAGGCAGATTGGCGCGGGGTAGGTTTCGAGGAGTTCGGTGATGAGCAGCAAGAGCCAGTTCACGGCAGAGACGACCAAGCGCCCGACCGGCGCCCGTGCCGCCATGCTGGCTGCTGCCTTTGCCGCCCTGCTGGTCCTGCCCGGCTGTTCCACCGTGTCCGACGCGGCGAGCTGGGCCAACCCGCTGAACTGGTTCGGCGACGATGATCCGGTCGCTACCCAGCAGGCTACCAAGCCGGCCACCGCCGCAACCGATGAGCGGTTCCCCAATCTCGGCCGCGTGCCGCCGCGCCCGGTGGAGCAGTCGAGCAGCGCCGACCGCCGCCAGGCCATCGGTTCCCTGGCCGCCGACCGGAGCAATGCGCGGTATACGGACGAAGAACTCCGTGCCCGCCCGGCCACCGGCAACCAGGTGCCGCCGGCCCCGGCCGCGCCGCAGACCCAGCTTCCCGGCTTGCCGGGCCAGGCTCAGGGTCAAATCCAGGCCAACCAGCAGCTCCAGGGCGGCGCCGTGCCGGCGCAGCAGGTGCAGCGCCTGGCCGCGGGCCGCAACGATCCGGTCGGCCAGCGGGCGGTGAATGCCCCGGCCGCCCCGGCTGCGCCGCAGCAGCCGGGCTATCAGGCACCGGCTTATCAGGCGCCGGCCTATCAGGCGCCAGCCAACGCCGCCAATATGGGCTCGGTCTACGCCGCCAACCTGCAGGCTTCCGCCGCCACCGTGCTGCCGCCGAACCTGGCCCAGAGCCAGCCTCAGCTTACCCAGCCGGCTGCCGCACCGCTTGCCGGTGCGCCGGCCTCGGCCAGCATGCAACCCGGGGGCCGCCAGCTTCTTGCCGTGGTGCGTTTCCCGGCCAATTCGGCCACCCTGGATGCCCGCGACCGCACCCTGCTCAAGAATGTGGCGGACTATCAGAAGGGCATCGGCGGCAAGGGCCGCCTGCGCGTCGTCGGCTTTGCCTCGGCGACCGCCGAAGCCGCCGATACCGGTGGCAAGCGGGCCCAGACCGTGGCCGCCGAGCTGCAGAAGCATTACGTGGCGGCCAATATGATGACCCTGGAGGCCAGGGCAGAGGGTGCCCCGGCCTATTACCAGGCCGCCGCAGGCGCTACCGCCGAACAAAGCCGCCGCGTCGAAATCTATCTCGAAAATTAGACCACATTGAGCTAGATAGCAGCGGCGGCACGGGGCTCCACCGAGTCCCGCTTTTGTCGTTGCTGGCGGCTCACTTCTCCCAGACTGGAACCTACGCTATGGATACCGAGTTCTACCGCATCAAGCGCCTGCCGCCCTACGTGTTCGAGGAAGTCAACCGGATGAAGGCCCAGGCGCGTGCCCAGGGCGAGGACATCATCGACTTCGGCATGGGCAACCCGGATAATTCGACCCCGCCGCATATCGTCGCCAAGCTGGTGGAAGCGGCGCAGAACCCGCGTGCCCACCGTTATTCCTCCAGCCGTGGCGTGCCCGGCCTGCGCAAGGCGCTGGCGAATTACTATGGCCGCCGCTTCGGCGTGACGCTGGATGCCGACAAGGAATGCATCGTCACGCTCGGTTCCAAGGAGGGCCTGGCCAATCTCGCCATGGCGATCTCGGCGCCGGGCGACACCGTGCTGGTGCCGAACCCGAGCTATCCGATGCATGCCTTCGGCTTCATCATCGCCGGCGCCAATGTGCGCTCCGTGCCGATCGGCCCGGGCTTCGATTTCTTTGCCGGCCTGGATCGCGCCTACCGCCACAGCGTGCCGGCGCCGATCGCGCTGATCGTCAGCTTCCCGGCCAACCCGACCGCGATGACCGTCGATCTCGACTTCTACGCGGCGGTGGTGGATTTCGCCAAGAAGCGCAACATGTGGATCATCTCCGACCTGGCTTATTCGGAGATCTATTTCGACGGCAACCCGCCGCCCTCGATCCTGCAGGTGCCGGGTGCGCGCGATGTCGCCATCGAATTCACCTCGCTGTCCAAGACCTACAACATGCCGGGCTGGCGCATCGGC
>VFQP010004897.1_pt1 | contig 12046 bp, 14 predicted proteins | sample 3512351 | NCBI WGS metagenome assembly VFQP01 (sample SAMN10412372, study PRJNA504923) | tailings metagenome | isolation source: Relicate 1 Philex TSF1 revegetated site | place: Philippines: Tuba, Benguet | collected 2017-08-29 | reverse complement strand
TTGGCACGCGGCGCAGGCCCCTGGGTGGAGAGGCGATGGGGGTGCGGAGCATGAAGGAGACGGCCTGGCCGCGCCACCGTCGTCACGCCGGCGATGCGCCGGTGAAGGCGTAGAGGTTCCTGTCGTGCTGATCCACCAGGGCGTCGCACTTGGCCTGCCACGTGTCGATCCTCTCCTTGCACCGCTGGAGCAGCTGAGCCTGCGGGGCCGCAGGCGGGGCGTGCACAGCGCAGCGCGCTCTGCACGCCACGTCGTCGACGGAACGATGATCGAGCAAGTCCTGCAGGGTACACGCCTCTCACCTTTTCCTGCAAGGCCTGCTCCAGCGCCTGGACCTCCTGCATGCGTCCGACCAGCGCGGGCGCGCGGCGCGCATTCGTTTCGGCGCCCAAGCGTACATGCGCACCCAAGGGCCCACCGTGGCCCAGCTCCCCACCATACCTGCTGCAGCCGCTCCTGCTGGCTGCCACTGGCGCTGGCGGGCTGCCTCAAGGCCAGCAGCGCGCGCTCCAGCTGCCCCACCGCGCCGGCAAACTCCTGCGCCGGCGCTCCAGCAGCAGCTCCTACTGCGCAGCGGAGCAGGAGGAAGGAGGATGGCCGTGAGGATGACCGCGCTGTGCAGCACATTTGGGGGGATCAGCGACCCGCGCGTGCGCGTGCCTGCGTCTGCCTGTGATTGCGCCGCCGGCCCGCCTGCCGCCACCATGGACGCCAAGCAAGCGTCCATCCGCTGCAGGTGTTCCATTGCTGCTGCTGCACCTGCTGCCTCTGGTTTTTCTCGCTGGACAGGTAGGCCCTTGGCCATGCGCCGAGCGCGAGCCCGAGCCCGAGCGCCGAGCGTTAGAGCGCGCCCGGCATATAGCTGACAGCAGCGTCCTGGTCGTGCCGCGTCGCGAGATGCGGCACCACTCGCGCGCCTTCTGCAGCGGTGCAGGGCGATGCGGCAGCAGCAGCGCCATTGCCTGTGCAGCTGTGCTGCCAACAGCAGGACTTCCTCTGCGCCCAGCGTCGGTGCTGCGCACTTGCAGCTCAGCCAATGGTGCGGGCCGCACCCAACTTCTCCCACGCACGTCCTCAGGCGCACGTCAACTCGCTCGCGAGCAGGAACATGCTTCACAGTCGACGGGGAGCAGCGGGGCCTTTGAGCCTTGCGCAGTTTGGCAACGGGCGGGGCCGCGCATGAGCTGCTCCATGTTGGGACGCAACATGTGCCGTCGGGCGGGAGTGCCGCTGCGGCGGGTGGCAGGGCCAGCTGGGCGGCAGGCGCACGCGCCGTGACGCGCAGAGCGTCCCTTGGTTCGGTGCGCCCCATCAAGTCTCCCTGTGCACACCTCCCCACGGCACTGCAGGCGCCCCGCCGGCAAAGCACGTGACCCGCCGCGTGACCCAAGCACGTGCCGTGCCCCCCTCCTTTGCGTCGCTCTCGTCGCTGGAGAGCGGCGACGAGTCGGACTGGGACCAGGCGGACGGCACCTCGGCCACCCGGCTCTGGTACAACGGCGTGCTGGACTACTACGCCTTGCTGGGAGTGAGTCAAGGGCTCTGCCCGGTTGCCGTGTGGGGTGGCGCACACGTCTGCTGCGCGCCCGGTTGCGCGTCAGCGTCCCGCTCTCTGGCGCTCCGCCACCTGAGCAGGTGGACGACGACGCCTCGCCCCAGGACATCAAGAAGGCCTTCCGGGCGCTGGCCAAGCAGTGCCACCCCGACTTCCTCGGCGACGACGGCACGCAGATATGCATCATGCTCAATGGTACCGTGCGCCTGGGCCGTTGTGCATCGCGTGCCGCAGAGGCGCAGCGCCCCCCGCGCGCCACGTGAGACGACGTCCGTGCCCTGGTGGGCGTGCACGCGTCTCACGCCGCAGAGGCGTACGAGGTGCTGAGCGACCCGGCCGCGCGCCTGGCCTTCAACGTGCGCCTGGAGCAGGCGCTCAAGGTGAGCCACACGCCATGCCAAGAGCCCACCGCGGCGCGCTGCTGAGCTCGCCAGGCGCGGCGCCCGACGCGACGCCGCCCTCTGGCCGGTGGTTTTCCCCCTGCTGCAGGACGCCCAGAACGAGTACACGGGCCAGCCGCTGAGCAAGTGGGTGCCGACGCTCAAGCCGTCCATGGCCAAGAACACCGACCCCAACGAGAACCGGGCCGTCTTTGTCGGTGCGCGCTTAAAGCTGGCGTGGCTCGTGCGCACGCCACCGCACGGTGGGGCCCGCTCAACTGCACATGTGCGGCCGCCGTCCACTCGCCTGCGCGCAGACGAGTTCACGTGCATCGGGTGCAAGAGCTGCATCTTCCACGCCTGCGCCACCTTCCGGATCGAGCCCGAGCACGGCCGGTGCGGTGCTGGTGCTGATCCTTCGGTTGAGGTGGTCAGCGCCTGTGGGCAGGGGCGCCGACCCCATGTGCTTTCACGTGACGTCCTTCTTGACGTTCTTGCTCGCGTCCCCGCAGGTCGCGCGTCTACGCGCAGTGGTGAGTCGCGTTCTTGGCCACGCGCGGTGCCCGCCACGCGCACCTGCAGCTCGGGGCGTGGAAGGACGGCTGCGTGCTGTGGGCGCGTGCTCTCCTTGTGCCGCAGGCTGGACACGGAGGAGCAGATCCAGTCCGCCGTCGAGTGCTGCCCCGTCGACTGCATCCACTGGTCAGAACGACGCGGGAACGCGTGCAGCAGAGCGGCAGGCCCCACGTCCTCCTCCCGCCCCCATCAGCGCAAACACACTTGCCGTGCTGCTCACACCACCCTGGCAGGGTGAGCAAGGACGACCTGCCGGCGCTCGAGTACGTGATGCAGCGGCGCATGACGCAGCGCACCAACGTGGGGCTCATGATGGCGGGGCAGGGCGCCACGGGCGACGTGTGGGCCGCCACCGACATGTTCCTCAAGGAGCGCCGGCGCCTGCTAGAGGCGCAGGAGCGGGCGTCGCGGCAGCGCGCCTACAGCCCGGCGCAGGAGCAGGCGCGCAGGTGAGCGCGGTGGCGGGCGCGGGGGGACGACGGGTGGCAGGCGCTCGCGAATTGTTGGAGAGAGAGGGACCAAGGGTGCTGTGTATGCTGCTCGTGGGCACGGAACGCAGGGCGGCGACGCGGGCGCTGCGCAAGAAGAGCCTGGGCGTGTTCTCCAAGCTGGGCGACGTGATGGAGGAGCTGGCCGAGCAGCTGCAGCAGACGGTGGGCGGCGCGCCCGAGGACATGGTGACGGTGCGTCAGGTGGCGCTTTGTGGGGCGGCGCAAGTCAGGCTTGTGCTGCGGCGTGGCCCGCCTCATGCCGGAAGAGTGCGTGCGGACGCGCTCAGGTCGGCAAGCGCAAGCGTGCCGTGCGTTGGGACCAGGCGGCGCGCGCGGCGTCGCCCGACCGGGGCTACCACCTGGTGCCGCCGGAGCGGGCGCTGGTGCCGCTGTCTGTCGCGCGCGGCGACGCGCTTTGAGGGAAGCATGGGAGAAGAGAGCGCCTGCGGCAGGAGGAGCTGAGGAAGGAGCTTGTACATCAATCATCGGGAGAGCAGCCGTGCACGCCCGGCGAGTGCCGAGTTTTGGACTTCATCTGATCACCTGGGCCCGCTGAAGCAGGAGTGGGGCGTTTTTGCCTTTCATGCTGTAGTGGCTCGCGTCGTTGCTGGAAGCGCACGCTGCTGCTATGCGTGTGCATGCTTGAGGGCTTGAGGGCTTGGGCTGTCACCTGCAAGGCTGCGCGAGAAGAGCCGTCCGCACTCTCAGGAAGCAGCAAGATGGCGCCTCCGGTGCTGCTGGTGGACCTCGAGGTGTTCAGGTTCGCACTCTCGTTGGAGTCAGCGTGATCGCGCGAGTCGCGGCGCTTGCGGTGCCGACTCTCATCGAGCGAGCGGTCTGGCGGGGCGCCGCGCAGGCCACCCGAGGAGTGCAGGGTCAAGAGGAGCGAGCTCGACGAGCGCTGGCTGCACCGCGTCATCACCGAGGCGAGGCTTCTTGGGGATGATCGCGATGGCACTCACTAGGCGCAATCCTCGCACCTCACGCGGCCACAAGCGGCCTCTCCCCGCCCCCGCTCACCCGCACAGGCGCTCCTGGACAAGGCCACCACGCCCGAGGAGCGCGCGCAGGCCACGCAGCAGGCGGAGGAGGTCATGCGCTTTGCTCTCCGCGTCGTCGAGACGTCGGGGCTCTCCCCAGAGGCGACGTTCCTCCCCAAGAGCCTGCACCCCAACCACCTCTCCGGCGGGGCCCCACGCACAGGTGCTGAGAGGAGCGCAGGGCGCTTTGCAGCTGGGGTCTCAGCCGGCCTGCCCTCACACACGCCCGGTACAGGGCCTCCAGCCCCGCGGAGGCGCCCAAACAGATGCAAATCCAACACACACGCGAGTGCGCGGTTCACGGGCGCACACACCACCGTGACGCGCGCACTCGTGTCTGCAGACCTGGAGCTGGCGTACGCCGAGGCGCACGAGGCCATGTGCGCCGCCATGGGCGGCCTGCTGGACAAGACGTGCCTGCAGCCCCGCGACGTGGACATCTTGGTGACCACGTGCAGCATCTACTGCCCCACGCCCTCGCTGGCCAGCATGTTAATCAACCGCTTCAAGCTGCGCTCCGACGTGCAGGCAAGTCCCGCGCTTCGCCGCCTGCGCCTTGGCTGATGCAGAGAGCTTTCGCCTGCCAGCGTACAGCAACGAGCGGGCGACCACCTGTATCGCTCTGGTGGTGCGTCGTGACTGGGGCCGCAGCTGTACCACCTCGGCGGCATGGGCTGCGCCAACGGCGTCATCGCCGTCAACCTCGTGCGCGACCTGCTCAAGGTCCGCCTGGTTGTGGCCGTGGGGGGTCTGAGGTCGCACGACGGGCTGAGCCGTGAATTCAATTGTGTGCACGCGCCACGTGCTGCTCGGCGTGGGCCGTTCCACTGGCACGCCCGCAGGCGCACCCAAACAGCAACGCGCTGCTGGTGACGACCGAGGTGCTCACGCCGGCCTACTACCGCGGCCGCGAGCGCAGCTGCATCCTCACCAACGTGATCTTCCGCTGGGGCGCGGCGGCGGCGCTGCTGAGCAACCAGGCCGGCTGGGCGCGGCGCGGCCGGGCCAAGTACCAGCTCGTGCGGGCGGAACGGGTCAACCAGGCGGCGCGCGACGCAGCCTACAGGTTTGGTGGGGATGGGCGGGCGGCGTACAGGGCTCCCTCCCCGGCGTGGTGCCCGCGTGCTGCAGCGCTGCCTCGTGGCTATCGACGCTCGCTCGCTCGCTCACAGGTGCATCTGGTGGGGCCCCGACGCCGACGGCTACGTTGGCGTGGCGCTGAGCCCGGTGCGTGCGAACGCTGGCGACTGAGGCCGCGCAATGCGGCGCACGCGTGGCTGATGGTGCTGGCCTGGCGGTGGTGGCGCAGGAGGTGGTGGGCGAGGCGGGCCGCGCGGTGACCAAGGCCATGGTCAAGGTGGCGCCGTACGTACTGACCTGGCGCCAGATTGCCTCGCTGGCGTGGGCCGAGCTCTCTGCCCGCCTGCGCCGCGCCGCCGGCCGCCACAGCGCGCCCCCCTGCGCCCAGGGTGGCGGGAAGCCGGGCGACGGCGGTGGCGATGGCGCTGCTGCCGCTGCACCTCCAGCCGTCGCCGCCTCGGTCGACGCGCGCGGCCCGACGGCGGGCGGCGCTGCGCCGGCGCCCGACGAGGGCAGCTCACCGGCCCGCCCCGGCGACCGCAAGCCCCCTCAGCCCCGCTTCAGCGAGGGCGTGCAGCACTTTTTGCTGCACGCCGGCGGCGCAAAGGTGCTGGAGGGGCTGGGCGCGGCGCTGCAGCTGGGCGCGAGCCACCTGGAGCCCTCGCGCGCCGTGCTGCACGACTACGGCAACGTCTCCTCGTCCACCACCTGGTGTGTGCGCGCGGACACGTGGGGCTGGCTGGTTGGGGCGCCTGTAGCTAGCGCCCACGGGTCTGCTCGACTCCAGGCACTCTGTGCATGCGTTTGGTTCCGCCGGCGGGCAGGTACACGTTGGGCTACGTCGAGTCGGTGCTGGGCGTCAAGCGCGGCGACAAGCTCATGCAGGTCGGCGTGGGCAGCGGCGTCAACGCCGGCGTCAACGTCTGGCGGGTGAGCGGGGTTGTGCGCATCGCGTGATGGCGCCGCGGCGGGCGTGAGCAGCCTGCTGACGTCCAGCCCAGTCGTGCTGCGCGCTCGGCGCAGGCGCTGCGCGACGTCAAGGACGTGCACCCGGCGTGGGAGCACCGCGTCGGCAGCGGGCACCCGGGTGCGCAGGCGGACAGCTCGGGCCATTCCGGCCTGGCGCTGCGCCTGTGGTGGCTCGCGGCGGTGCTGCTCCTGCCGCTGCTGGCGCTTGCTGTCCGCTTCCTCCTGACGGATGAATCGAGCTGTCCTCGCGTTGTTCAAAGCATTTGACCGCCTGCACGGCACGAGCTCGGCGCGAGCTCAGCGGCGCCACACGCGACGTGCAGGCGTTCATTTGCGCCACCACCACCGCGTGGCACCTCAGGATGAGCGCCGAGTCGCGAGAGCAGCAGAAGCAGGAGCGGCAGAAGCAGAAGCGGCGGCTCGACCAGCAAGCCGAGGAGGAGGATGCAGGTGGCAGCGCGCAGAAAAAGCAGAAGGCGCCGTCAGCCGCCACGCTGCCGTGGATGCGCGTGCCCATCAGCATCCAGCCGGGGGCGGGGCAGCCCATCGACCAGGTGCCCGGCATGGACGCGCGGCTGCAGCGCGCGCTCAGCCGAGGTGAGGGATGATCATCAATCTGACGGTGCTGCTATAAGTGCATGCCATGCATGGCAGCGGCGCCTGCCCACCCAGCCGTCTTGGGCGGGGTCCTCCTCTGCGTGCGCCGCAGGCACCGCTCCCCCCACCAGCGCCGCCAGCACCGCCCCGACGGGCGCCATCAGGGAGCTCTTCCCCGTGCAGGCCGTGGTGTGGACCGAGACGGGCGGCGGCCTGCGCACCGAGCACGATCTGTGCATCGCCGCGCCCACCGGCAGCGGCAAGACGCTGGCCTACGCGCTGCCCGTCATCAACGCCCTGGCCGCGCAGCAGCAGCAGCAGCAGCACGAGGGGTCCGTGCGGGCGAGCACAGCAGCAGCAGGGCGCCGGCGCGCGCTGCGGGCGCTGGTGGTGCTGCCCACGGGCGACCTGGCCGAGCAGGTGGCGTCCGTCATGCGGCCGCTGTGCCAGGCGGTGGGCCTCAACCTGCAGCTCGCAGCCGCCAGGGTGTCGGTGGCCGCCGAGGCGGACGCCATCATGCACGGCGGCGGCGGCGCGACGACGGCGCGGCGGCACGGCTCGAGCGGGTCGGTGGCGGTGGGCGGCGTGGAGCCGCTCACGGCGCACTGGCTGGCAGCGCCGCAGCTGCAAGGGGAGGGCGGCGCGACGGACGTGCTGGTGGCCACGCCGGGCCGGCTCATGACGCACCTGGCCAGCACCAGGGGCTTCACGCTGCGGCACCTGCGCTTCCTGGTGCGTCCAGCCCTTCAGTGGTTCGTGGGGCGTGGGAAGAGCCCCTCCACGCCCGACCCCAAGGGCCGATGCTGTTCTTCCCTCTGCACCAAGCGCGCCATCTCTCTCTCTCACTCTCAAGACGCCCCACCTGCTCCTCCTCCTGCTCAGCAGCAGCTTGGTGCTGCGCCTCGCCACACCCCTCCCGCAGGTGGTGGACGAGACGGACCGCCTGCTGCGGCAGAGCTACCAAGAGTGGCTGCCGCACGTCACGGCGCTGCTCCACGGGCCGCAGCACGACGCGCAGGCGTGGCACGCTGCGCACGCGGCGGCGGTGGCGGCCGGCGGCGGCGGCGGTGGCGGCGGTGCGGGGGGCGCGCTCGCCACGCCGCAGGCCGCCCGCGCGCGCGCGCCGCACTTGCCTCGCTGCGTCAAGCTCGTCGTGTCGGCCACGCTCACGCGCGACCCAGCAAAGGTGCAGCGGCTGCGCCTGCACTGCCCCAGGTGAGCGACGACGTGCAACGGGACGCAAGGAGCGCTCGAGGGACGAGAGCGGGACGTGCGCCGCCAACTTGCACTCGCTGAACCCGTCGTTGGTGGCGCGCAGGTTCGTGGCCGTCACGTCGTCGACGGCTGCACCCGTGAACACTGCGGCGGCGGGAGGGGCGGCGGCGCCGGTGGCGGCGGCGGGCCCGCACCGCTACCAGCTGCCCAAGAGCCTCAAGGAGTACAAGGTGCTGTGCAGCGCGGCGCGCAAGCCCATCACGCTGCTGGCGCTGCTCAAGCAGCTCGAGGGGAAGGGCCAGTGCGTGGTGTTTGCCTCGTCGCTCGACACCACGCACAGGTGCGCGTGATGGTTTCCTGCAGGTCTGCGGGCGTGCAGCAGCCGAGTGAAGCTCGCGAGCGCCAGGCATTGAAAACCTGCGTCGAAACTTTTGTGGCGGGCGCAGGCTGTACCTCCTGCTGCGCACAGTGCTGGACGGCGGCGGAGGCGACGGGGCGAAGGGCGGCAAGGCGCCCCAACCCACGGTGGTGGAGTGCTCGGGGCACAAGGCGGCGGCGGCGCAGCGTGCAGAGGCCCTGCGGTTGTTCAAGGCCGGTGAGTGCATGCATGCGCCTGAGGCGGTTGGGTGGGCGCGGAGGTGCAGCAGAGTCCCCACCTTCGCCCCTCATTGATTCGCTGGGCGCGCACGCCACGCCAACGCAACGTGCGGCAGGCACCGCGCGCATCCTGGTGGCGTCCGACGTGGTGACGCGCGGCATGGATTTTGAGGGCGGCGTGAGCGTGGTGATCAACTACGACGCGCCCGTCTACGCCAAGACGTACGTGCACAGGTGCGCGTGGACCGCAGGGACCCCGGTTTGACCCGTGTTGGGGCAACACAAGGGCGTGAGGCACCTTGAGCTGATTGCGGTGGCGCAACGCAGGGCGGGCCGCACGGCTCGCGCCGGGCGCGAGGGCAGCGTGTTCACGCTACTGCGCGACGAGGACGTGCGGCACTTCAAGGCCATGCTGCGCAAGGCCGACAACTCGTGAGTGATAGCCTCTGTGCTGGCAGTCTCCTGCACCGTGCACATGGCCGTCCTGCGCGCGGTCATGATCATCGCGGGATCGCGGTCATGCCGCAGGTACGTGGCGGACTACAAGCTCCCCGCCGGCGCGGCGGACGCCATGGCCGGGAGCCTGTCCACAGCGCTGCAGGAGGTGGCCGCGCTGCTGGCGGCCGAGCAGCAGGAGGATGAGGCGAAACGGAAGCGTGCACCCTGATCGCCATGCAAGGGCTCGTCATCGGTTGGGAGAGCAGCGATCGAGGACTCGCGTGCGCAGTGACAGGCAGGCCCCCGCCCGCCGGCTAGCTGCTCCTCGCGGCCCTCGTGGCGAGGAGAGCGCTGCCAGGCAGAGCGCTGGGCACGGGGGCGCAGCTGCAAGAGCGCAGCGCCTGGAGACGGACATGCTCGAGGACGAGGACGCTGAGGAGGCATCGCGCGCCGTGCCCGGGCGCACCACCTCGCGTGTCGAGGTGCGGGAGTTTCCTCTCCCTGCCGCGCGGAAGCACAGCACGATTCGTGGAGCAGCACCCCGCGCGCGGCGGGAGGTCAACGTCGCCACGACTTTGCAGATGAGGCCCGCGATGCTGCGCAGGCTATGTGACCGCGCACCACTTCTCGGCGCACAAGTGCACACTGGCGAACCCACTAGCAGCGATGCAGCAGGAGGCGCACGACCATCACCATGACGGCGGCGTCCCGGCCATCGCTCCGCGGACGGCGAGCCTGACTGTGGAGGCCCAGCCCGAGGGCACCGTCGTCCACTTGGTCGCTCCCCGGCCCGTCAAGTATGGAGCGCTAGCGGGCGTCCTGGAGGACCTAGGTGAAAGCCTGAGCATCAGCGCCGTGGTCTTGAGCTCTTGCGCTCGTGCACGGCTGCCAGCCGCCACGCGGGCGGCCGCCGCAACCTCCGACGCGCGGCCACATGCCCGGCGACCGCAGGCATCAACATCGTGTCGTTCGGCACCGATCGAGATCCGGCGCACCACCACGGCCCGCCGCTCAAGAAGCACCTGCAGCACTTTCGGGGGCACTTTGTGCTCACCGACGACGACGGCGCCGGGCAAGTGGCACATGCTCGACCGCGAACGCAGGAAGAGGCGGCATGCTGACGTGTGCCACACACCAGCCTCGCACACATGATTGCCACCACCATGGCTGCATGGCTGCGTGCAGGCTGGACGCGGCGTTGCTGGACCAGCTGGTGGCCTCGCTGCAGCGCGTGCTGGGCATGCCCGTCACGGTGGGCCAGGCGCAGCCGCAGCAGCACTCTTCGCTGGGCGGCAGCGCGGCCAACAGCGTCAGCGGCACCACCATGCGCAAGAGCGACAGCCTCGGCAGCAACCTCTCCTCGCACTGCCTCAGCGACGTCGGCGGCGCCGGCAACGCCACGCCCGTCGCCGCCGCCGCGCTGCTGCGGCAGCACCCCTCGGGCCTCTCTGAGCACTCTGCCGCCGCCGCCACCGACGCCGCCGCCGCCCTTGCGGCCGCGCCGCGCCACCAGAGGCAGGGCTCGGGCGCCGGCGCGCTGGTGGGAACCGGGGCGTACCAGCACCGCCGCGGCGGCAGCATGCAGGCCAGCGACCTCCTGGACGCCCACGCAGCAGCCAGCGGCCCGGGCTCCGCCAACCACTTTGGCCCGGCGGTCCCAGGCGGGGGCACCGAGCGCGCCGACAGCTACCCGTCCATCCCCGCCACGCCCGTGGGTGCGGTGTCGCCCACGGGCTCACTGGCCGGACTGCAGGCGCACCAGCAGCACCAGCAGGCCATGGCGGCGGCAGAGGCGGCGGCAGCTGCTCAGCAGCAGCCTGGCGGGGAGGGCGCGCCCGGCGTGCTGCAGAGGCAGGTCAGCGGGCCGGGCCGGGGGCGCGCGCCCTCCCCGCCGCCGCCCGGGCGGCCCTCCAGGTTGCCGACGGCGCCGCCCGCAGAGGCGTCGCCGCTGCAGCGCAACAGCGCGCCGCTGTGCGGCGGCGACGCGCCGGGCTCGCCGCTGGCCACGGGGGCGTCCCCGGGGGCGGCGCAGCAGCAGCTAGGCACGCCGGCTTCGACGCCGCCTCCGCAGCAGCAGGAGGAGCAGCGCAAGGGGTGCGCAGTCGTGGGGCCTCCCCGGGCGGCGGTGCTGGACGGCCTGCGCAGCATGCCCAGCATGCTGGTGCGGGAGGAGGAGAAGCAGGAGCTGGCGGCGGGGCACCGGCCCGTCGAGAGCATCATGGCCACGCCGGTGCGCGCCGCCGCCCGCCTCCTCCTCTCCTCTGCACCGTGGGCGGCACGGCACGCCCGGGCGGACTAGCGTGCGAGCGTGGCGGTGGCGCATGTGCGCGCGCGCGCGTCCGCAGGTGCGTCACATCCACAAGGACGCCGACTTGAACACCGCGAAGCTGCTCATGTCAGAGTTCCAGGTCTCGGCGCTGCTGGTTGACACGCGCACGAGCGTGCCGGGCTTTGTCACCAAGCGCGACTTCCTCAAGGTGTCCTTCAGCAAGACGCTCAAAAAGGCGCGCGTGCAGGACGTCATGACCACGCCGGTGAGAGCAGGGAGCGCTGCAGTGCGCCGCTGGGGACGCCCTCCTGCTCGACAGGTCGCCGGAAGGCCGGCGCTGCGCCAGCGGCTGCGCCAGCAGCAGCGGCTCCGCGCTCAGCAGCCGCGCCCCCCATGCTTCGCTGGCGCGCAGGTGATCTCGGTGCCGGCGGGCACCACACTGCGCGACGCCGTGCGCTTCATCGCGCTCAAGGGCATCCGCCGCGTGCTCGTCTACGACGCCGCCAAGGAGGACCCGCTCAACCCGCTGGCCGCCTACACGGTGCGCTGGGCATCCGCGCGTGCCTGCCTTTCCCGGGCTGCGCACGCACGCCGCCGCCGCCTACCCAGGCCACTTTCCCCCATGTGACGTGCGCTGTGACGTGCTTGCACTTGCAATCGCGCAGGGCGTGGTGTCTGACTCGGACCTCTTCCGGGTGCTGGGTGTCGGGCGCCGGGACGAGGTGCTGGGCCCCGGGGGCGGCGCGGCGGCAGCTGGCGGCGCGCAGCAGGCGGCGCAGCAGCAGGGCGCCGACCGCTCGCCGCTGGGGCAGCTCACGCCCGCCTACCCGCCCAACAGT